>Ga0102924_1006437_pt1 | contig 11017 bp, 10 predicted proteins | sample PaiPotPPM11metaG_FD_80116 | JGI IMG/M metagenome (GOLD analysis project Ga0102924, IMG submission 80116) | Iron sulfur acid spring bacterial and archeal communities from Banff, Canada, to study Microbial Dark Matter (Phase II) - Paint Pots PPM... ...
CCGTACCCGCCGAACACCTGAGTGGCGGCGCGCGCGTTGTCCATGGCCGCGTTCGAGGAAATCAGCTTGGCGATCGCGGACTCCTTCTTGATCGGCTGACCTGCCACCAGCCGGGCCGCCGCGTCGTACCAGGCCAGCCTGGCGGTGTGGGCCCGCGCCTCCATGTCGGCGATGGCAAACTGGATCGCCTGGTGCTGGTCGAGCCGGCGGCCGAACGCCTCGCGCTGGCGGGCGTACCGGACGCACTCGTCCACGCAGCCCTGGGCCAGGCCGGTGGCCAGCGCGGCGATCGCCACCCGGCCCGCATCGAGGATCTGCAGGAACTGGGCGTACCCCCGGCCGCGCTCGCCGAGCAGGTTCTCCGCGGGGACGCGGCAGTCCGAGAAGGACAGCTCGCGCGTGTCGGAAGCGCACCATCCGACCTTGGAGTATTCCTGACCAGGCACGAAACCGGCCGTTCCGTTCGGAATAATGATCGAACTGATCTCCTTGCGGCCATCGGTGTCGCGGCCGGTGATGGCCAGGACCGTCACCACGGAGGTGATCGAGGTGCCCGCGTTGGTGATGAACGCCTTGCTGCCGTCCACCACCCACTGGTTGTCCTGAAGTTTGGCCGTGGTCCGCATGCCGCCCGGGATGTCGGATCCGCCGCCCGGCTCGGTCAGGCCGAAGGCGGCCAGCCGCTCCCCGGCGCACAGCTCGGGCAGCCATCGTTGGCGCTGCTCTTGCGAACCGAACCGGTAGATCGGCATCGCGCCGAGCGACACCCCGGCTTCCAGCGTGATCGCGACCGAGGAATCGACCCGGGCCAGTTCCTCCAGGGCCAGGCAGAGCGCGAAGTAGTCGCCGCCCATGCCGCCGTACTCTTCGGGGAACGGCAGGCCGAACAGGCCGAGCTTGCCCATCCGGGCCACGAGGTCGTAGGGGAACTCGCCGCGTTCGTAGTAGCCGCCGATGACGGGCGCCACCACGTCGCGAGCGAACTGGGCGACGGAGTCTCGCAGGTCTTGCTGCTCCGGCGCGAGTTCGAAACTAACCATAATGACCAGCTTCCCACAGCCCGCTGCCAACGGCTCAGCGGCGGCGGTAATCTAGCGTCGGCTTGTATTCCTATCTGAGAGTGAGTAAATGGCCAGCTTGAGCTGCCCCGATTGCGGCGTCAAGGTCCAGCCGGAGGATCTGATCTGCTTCCGGTGCGGCGCGAACCTGCCGCACGTCAGCGGTCCCGACGAAGACATGCTGACACCGACCATTTCGCAGAAGTTCATCGCTGCGGATCCGTCGGCGAGCTGTCCGCGCTGCGGTACGCCGGTGTCCGACGCGGCGGACGTGGTCTGCACCACGTGCGGGGAACCGCTGCCCACCGGGCGCCGCCGCCGCATCTCGCCCGTCGTCATGCGGATCACCTTCCCCACCGGCAACGTTGACATTCCGGCCGGGACGTCGGTCCTGCTCGGGCGCGATCCCGCCGAATCGCTTGTGGCCGCGGCGTTCGCGCATTTCGACAACGTTTCCCGGCGGCACGCGACGGTGCAGGTGGACGACTCGGGGCACGCCTCGATCACGGACGAGAACTCCACCAACGGCACGTACGTGAACGACGACCGGGTGCTGCCCGGCGCGGAGGTCCGGCTGGTCGACGGGGACCGGGTGCGGCTCGCCGCGGACGTGACCGGAGACGTGTCGCTGCCGGAGGGCGAGCCCGACCCCTCGGGCCTGAGCCGCAACGGCCGCTAGCACCGCTGGACGGGGAGTAAACGGGGCCAGCCTCCCGTTGTCGGAATTATCGGTGGGTTGTCGCTGACGTTCCCGGGGGCTCGGGCATGCCGCATCTCATGTTGTCCTGGCCGTACGCGTTCATCATCGCGGGCGGCCTGATAGTCGTCACGGTCGTTTCGCGGGTCCCGCGGGTCGCCCGCACCTGGACCGGGTGGCCGCTGTGGGGCGGCGTGGCCTGGGAGGCCGGGCTGCTGTTCGCGCTGTACGGGCTGTGGATGTTCGCCGGGTCGTTCACGGTCATGAGCCCGGACGGGGCGCTCCCCCGGGCCCGGTGGCTCTGGCACGCCGAGCGCTGGGCGCACCTGCCCAGCGAGACCAGCGTGCAGCGGCTGTTCCTGCCGCACCCGCTGGTGATCCAGGCGTTCAACCTGTACTACGACACCCTGCACTTCTCCCTGCTGGGCGTCTGCCTGGTCTGGCTCTACGTCCGGCACCGGGACCAGTACCCGCGGATCCGGACCTCGGTGGCCCTGTTCACCGGGGCCAGCCTGCTCATCCAGTTCATCCCGGTGGCCCCGCCGCGGCTGCTGCCCGGCTCCGGGATGGTCGACACCGCGGTGAAGTACGGCCAGTCCGTGTACTCCTGGCACGGCGGTCTGGACGCGGATGAGCTGTCGGCCATGCCCTCGGTGCACGTGGGCTGGGCGCTGATCGTGGCGCTCGCGGTGATCACGGTGTCGCGTTCGCGGTGGCGCTGGCTGGCCGCGGGCTACCCGTTGCTGACGTTGCTGGTGGTGGTGGTGACCGCCAACCACTTCTGGCTGGACGGCATCGCCGCGGCTCTCCTGGTGGCCGTGGTACTGGCCGTGCAACGCCTGGTATACGGGATACGTTCTGGTAACTCTTCCGAAGGCGACCAGGTCAGGCCTGTGCGTGAGGAATTGTCCATGCGATCATGACGCCATGTCGACCACTGACAGGGCTGTCGCAGGGACCGCCGTCGGCCTGCGCCGTGACGCGATCGGCCTGCGCGAGGTGCTATTCCAGTCGATCACCGACATGGCTCCTGGCGCCGCCATCGCGGCCTCCATCCCGGCCGGCGCCGGGCTCGCCGGCGGGGCGCTGCCGCTTTCGGTCATCTTCGCCCTGGTCGCGTGCCTGCTCGGCGCGTGGTGCATCGGCCAGCTGGCCCGGGAGATGCCGGCGGCCGGGTCGCTGGCCACATACGCGGCCCGGGGCCTGCACCCGTCCCTGGGATTCCTGGTGGCCTGGGGCTACGTGCTGGTCGGCTGGCTGATCCCGCCGCTGGTGCTGCTCCAGCTCGGGTTTACCACCGCGTCCACGATCAACTCGGAGTTCCACGGCTACCCGGCTAACCTGTGGTGGCCGTGGTCGCTGGCCGGCGCGGTCATCGTGCTGGCCGCCGGCTACTACGGCATCCGGACCTCGGCCCGGCTGGGCACCATCCTCGGCATCTCCGAGATCGCGGTGTTCCTGGTCCTGGCCGTGTTCTTCCTGGTACACGCGGGCGGCCGTAACACCGGGCAGGTCTTCACTACGCACTACTCCCCCACCGGGCTGACCGGCGTGATCGGTGGGTCGGTGTTCACGCTGCTGGCGTTCGGCGGCTTCGAGGGGGCCGCGCCGCTGGCCGAGGAGACCAGGGACCCGCGGCGCACCATCCAGCGCGCGGTGCTGCTCGCCACCCTGCTGATCGGCGCGCTGTACGTGTTCACCACCTATGCGGTGGACGTCGCCTACGGCCCCAAGGGCTTCGCCGCGTTCTCCACGGAGACCGGCAACGCGTCCTGGGAGGGCCTGGCCCGCTCGCTGTACGGGCTGTTCTGGTTCTTCGTGTTCCTGGCCATCGTCAACTCGACCATCGCCAACGCCAACGCCGGGGTGAACGTCTCCTCCAGGACCGCGTACGCGATGGGGCGGATCGGAGCGTTCCCGCATTTCCTGGCCCTGGTCAGCACCAGGCACCGGTCCCCGGTCTACAGCGTCCTGGTGGCTTTCGTGATCACCATCGGGGTGACGCTCGGGCTCGGACTGGGGTACGGCCCGACCGTGGCGTTCGCCATGGTGGGGACGGGCCTGGTCATCGTGCTGGTGGCCATCTACATCTTGATGTGCGCGGCCTGCATCGGTTTCTTCGCGCGCCGTCGCGGCGGGTTCAACTGGCTGTCGCACCTGGTCATCCCGGTGCTCGGCATCGCCGCGTTCGTCCCGGCCTGGCTCACCTCGGCGGGCATCAAGGTCTTCTCGTTCGTGACCCCGCTGGCCCCGCCGCTGTCCTATATGGCCCCCGGGGTGGGCGGCTTCATGGTCGTCGGCCTGATCTACATGCTGTACCTGTACCGGACGAAACCCGGCCGGATCACCGACGTCGGGCTGGTGCACCTCGACGGCGACCTGTAATGAGTGACCTGCAGGTCATCTCGTTCCGGCCGTCGGCGGACCAGTACGCCTGGACGTTCGGCGGCGCGGCTCCTGCGCTGCGAGTGCGCCCGCCGGCGGTGCTCGAGGTGTACACCGAGGACTGCTTCGCCGGGCGGGTACGCGGCGTCGATGATCTGGTGTCCCAGGTCTGCGAGTTCCCGTTCCTGAACCCCCAGACCGGGCCGTTCTACATCGAGGGCGCTGAGGTCGGGGACACCGTGGCGGTGCACTTCGTGTCGATCGAGCCGGCCCGGTCCTGGGCGGCGTCCACGACGGTGCCGTTGTTCGGCGCGCTCACCGGGACGCACCTCACCGCCCTGCTTCAGGTGCCGCTGCCTGAGATCGTATGGCTGTGGCAGCTCGACGCCGCCGCGCGGACCTGCCGGTTCACCGCGCGGCGAAGCTCTTTTTCTGTCGATCTTCCGATGGACCCGATGCACGGGACGGTGGGGGTGGCGCCCGCGAATCTGGAGGTGCGCAGCGCGCTGGTGCCCGACGCGTTCGGCGGGAACATGGACACCCCGGAGATGCGGGCCGGGGTCACCTGCTACCTAGGCGTCAACGTCGAGGGCGCGCTGCTGTCGCTGGGCGACGGGCACGCCCGGCAGGGTGAGGGCGAGACGTGCGGCGTCGCGGTCGAGTGCGCGATGAACACGGTGCTGGTCGTGGACCTGATCAAGGGCGTGCCCTGCCCGTGGCCGCGGCTGGAGTCAGACACCCACATCATGTCGGCCGGCTCGGCCAGACCGCTGGAGGACGCGTTCCGCATCGCCCAGCACGACATGGTCACCTGGGTGGCCTCGCTCTGCGGCCTCGATCCGCTGGACGCCTACCAGCTGGTCACCCAGGCGGTGGAGTCGCCGCTGGCTAACGTGTGCGACACCAACTACACCTCGATCGCCAAGATGCCCAAGCGCTACCTGGCGCCGTCTGTGGCGGCCGGCGCGGTCATGCGGGACGCGCACGCCCGGCTGCGTGACCTGGCCGGTGAGTACCGGTCTTAAACGCTCGCTGTCTTAACGCTCGCTGTCCAGCATGGTGAGCTGGGCCGCGTCGTAGCGGTCCCCCGCGACCGCGCCAGCGGGCACCGCGGCCTCGATCGCGGCCAGCTCGTCGGCGCTGAGGGTCAGGTCCGTTATGGCGTGCAGGGCTTCGGCCAGCCGGTCACGGCGCTTGGTCCCGATCAGCGGGATGATGTCGTCGCCGCGCGAGGCGACCCAGGCAATGGCCAGCTGTGCGGCGGTCACGTTTCGCTGGCTCGCGATGGTCTCGAGCGCGGCCAGCAGCTCCAGGTTGCGGGCGTGGTTCTCGCCCCGGAACCGGGGGAAGCGGGCGCGCGGGTCATTGCCGGCCAGCCGGGCGGTGCTGCTGCTCAGCAGGCCGCGGGACAAGATCCCGTACGCGGTGACGCTGATGCCGAGCTCGCGCACGACAGGCAGGATTCGTGTTTCGATCCCGCGGCTCATGAGCGAGTACTCGATCTGCAGCTCGGACACCGGGTGGACGGCGTGCGCCCGGCGGATGGTATCCGCGCCCATCTCCGACAGGCCCAGGTAGCGGACGTAGCCCGCCTGGATCATCTCGGCCACCGCGCCGACCGTGTCCTCGATCGGGACGTCCGGGTCGAGCCGGGCCGGCTGGTACAGGTCGACGTACTCGGTGCCCAGCCGGGTCAGCGTGTAAGCCAGCGAGCTCTTGACCATGGCCGGGCTGGCGTCGTGCCCGACGAACGCGCCGGCCGGGTCCCGCTGGCCGCCGAACTTGACCTGGATGAACACGTTGTCCCGGGAGATGCCGCTGCCGCGCAGGGCGTCGCGGAGCAAGAGCTCGTTGTGCCCCATGCCGTAGAAGTCGCCGGTGTCCAGCAGGGTGATACCGGCCTCGATCGCGGCGCGGATCGTGGCGATGCTTTCCTGGTCATCGGCCTGCCCGTAGATGCCCGACATGCTCATCAGCCCGAGGCCGACCCGGGATACGGCCGGCCCGCCGCAGCCCAGCGTGGTTGTCTCCATCACGCCAGCACCATACCGGCCCGGGCTCGGCAGGTAGGGTCGGGTCGCGTGACCAGGATCGTTCTCGCCTCCGCCTCCCCCGCCCGGCTCAGCGTGCTGCGCGGAGCCGGGCTGGACCCCGAGGTCGTCGTCAGCGGCGTGGACGAGGCCGCGTTCACGGCGGCCACGCCGGCTGAACTGGCCGGCCTGCTGGCCCAGGCCAAGGCGGCCGCGGTGGCCGCCGGCCAGGCCGACGGGCTGATCATCGGGTGCGATTCGCTGCTCGACCTGGATGGGCGCGCGCTGGGCAAGCCCGCCTCGGCGAGCGCGGCCGCGGCGCGCTGGCGGGAGATGTCGGGCCGGACCGGGACGCTGGTCACCGGGCACTGCGTGATCAACGCGGCCACCGGCCAGCGAGCCGCGGCGGTCGCGGCGACCCGGGTGCGCTTCGGCAGCCCGGCGGAAGAAGAGATCGCCGCCTACGTCGCCTCGGGCGAGCCGCTCGCGGTGGCCGGGGCGTTCACGCTGGACGGGCGCGGCGGCTGGTTCGTGGACGGGATTGACGGCGACTACGGCACCGTGCTTGGCGTCTCGCTGCCGCTGCTGCGCCGCTTGCTGGCCGAGCTGGGCGTGAGCCTGACGTCGCTGTGGACCTGATCGCACGGGCCTGATCCGGACCTGGTTCGGCACTACCCTGTAAAAGGCGAGCGAACCGACACAGAAGCGAAGAACCCGGACGGATGCATGGAACCCGAACCCACCGTGCTGGACAGCCTCCGCAGGGCGGTCGAGGCGATGCCCGACGACGTGCCGCTTCGCGTGCACCTGGCCACGCTGCTGCTGCGCGCCGGCCAGCGCGACGAGGCCATCCGGCACGTGGGCGCGGTCCTGCAGCGCGACCCGGGCAACACGGTGGCGCTGGGCCTGCTCCGGGAGGGTCCCGCCGCGGCTGAGTCCACGGATTTTTCTGCCGAACGGAGCGTGGTGCGTCCGGCACCGGCCAGCCCGGCCGAAGCCCGTGGTGAGGCGGCGGGCGGCCGGTCGCCGCAGTATGACTGGTCGCAGGCCGAGGACGAGCTGCGCGACGTGCTGCCCGCCATGTTCGTCGGCGAAGGCGACGCGACGGACGCGGCCGGCCTGGACGCGGACGACGCGTTCGATGCCGAGCACGCCGGGCTGACGCTCGCCGACGTGGCCGGGATGACCGAGGTGAAGCAGCGCCTGGAGGCGGCGTTCCTGGCCCCGATGCGCAACCCGGAGCTGCGCCGCCTGTACGGTAAGTCACTGCGCGGCGGGCTGCTGCTGTACGGGCCGCCGGGCTGCGGCAAGACCTTCATCGCCCGCGCGGTGGCGGGCGAGCTGGGCGCGCGGTTCATCGCGGTGTCGTTCGCGGACATCATCGACATGTTCGTGGGGCAGAGCGAGCGGAACATCCACGAGCTGTTCCAGATCGCCCGGCGGAACGCGCCGTGCGTGCTGTTCCTGGACGAGGTCGACGCGATCGGGCAGAAGCGTTCTCAGCTGCGGCACACCCCGATGCGCAGCGCGGTCAACCAGCTGCTGCTGGAGCTGGACGACATCTCGGGCAACAACGAGGGCGTGTTCCTGCTGGCCGCCACGAACCACCCGTGGGACGTGGACAGCGCGTTGCGCCGGCCGGGCCGGTTCGACCGGACGCTGCTGGTCCTGCCGCCGGACGCGGCCGCCCGCGAGGGGGTGTTCCGCTACCACCTGCGCGAACGGCCGGTGGCCGGGATCGACCTGGCCAAGCTGGCTAAGCAGACCGACGGCTATTCCGGTGCCGACATCGCGCACATCTGCGAGACGGCCGCCGAACAGGCCCTGATGGACTCGGTCCGCCGCGGCGAGCCGCGGATGATCGGTCCTGGCGATCTCGAAGCCGCGATCGGCGAAGTCAAGCCGTCCCTGGGCGCATGGTTCGACACCGCTCGCAACGTCGCGCTGTTCGCCAACGAGGGCGGCACCTACGATGACCTGGCCGCCTACCTGCGCAAGCGGCGCCTCCTGTGAGCGGTGTTGACCTCGGGGGGACGACCCCGCCGACCTGGCCGCCTGCGGCGGCGGGCCCAGACCCCCCCGAACCCTTCGGGCGCCGCAGGTGATCGAGCTACGGCAGGAACTGGCGCGGGCTTCGGCGATGCTCGACGTACGGCGGTTCGAGGAGGCGTCTACCCTGCTGTCGCGCATCGTCGCCGCCGAACCGGACAGTGCCCGGGCCTGGTGCCTGATGGCCCGCGCGCACCTGGGCGCGGACCGCTACGCCGAGGCCATCGAGGTGGCCAACCGGGCGCTCGCGCTGGATCCCTCGGACGAGTGGCCGCACCGCCTGGCCAGTAACGCGCTGGTCCACCTGGGCAACCACGGTGACGCGGTGCGCGCGGCGCACGAGGCGTGCCGGCTCGCACCTAGTTACTGGCAGACCCACGTGTGCCTGGCTCAGGCCGCCCTCGCCGCCCAGCGGCTGGACACCGCCACCGACGCGGCGGCCCGGGCCCGGGCCCTGGCCCCCAACGAGCCCGACGTGCACTTCCTGTCCGGCAAGGTGAGCCTGAGCCGCGGCGACCTGGCCGCGGCGCGCGAGCATCAAGAGCGCACCCTGGCGCTGGATCCCGCGCACAGCGGGGCGATGAACGAGCTGGGCCGGATCCGGCTCAGGCGGAACGACCCGATCGGCGCGATCCGGCACTTCCAGTCCGCGGCCCGGGCCACCCCGGATGAGCGCATCTACGCCAGGAACATCGACGTGGTGATCCTGCGCACGGTGTCCCGGACGATCTACGTGTTCACGCTTATCGCACTGATCTTGATCTGGGTCCCGGCGATCAGCCACGTGAACCGGCTGCTGTTCGCGATCGGCCTGGGCTCGCTGGCCGTCATCACCGCCGCGTGCTTCGCCTGGATGGTGCTGCGCCTGCCGCCCGAAGCCCGCCAGATGATGCGCCGGACCCTGCGCGCGCGGCCGGTCGTGACGGCGCTCGCCCTGGCCGTGGGCGGGGTCGCGGTGGCGTTCGGCATCGTCGCGTTCACGCCCGAGCTCGACTTCGCGCAGCTGCTGCCGATCGCGGTGGTCATCACGGTGATCGCGCGGCTGGCCGCGTTCGCCGCCCGGCGCGCCGCGGTCCGCAAGCGGCAGTAACCCGGCGGCCGGTTCCTTATCGACCCAGCGGACGGCGCGGACGGCCGGGAGGGCCAGCACGATCGCGCTGCTCAGCAGCCCGTAGACGGCACCCGCCCCGAAGACCGCGGCCGGGCCTAGGGCCGCGGCGAGCGGGCCGTCGGCCGCGTACCCGATGACGCCGATGCCGTATGCGGGAAAGAGCGTGAGTGAACTGACCCGGGCCAGCCGTTCGGGCGGGATCTGCTGCTGCATGGTGGTGCTGGTGAAGGCGCTGGAGATCGCGGACCCCGCGCCGCAGGCGAAGGCGCCAAGGGCCACCCAGGGGGCCGCGGCGTGCAGGGCCATCGGGATGTCGGGCAGCGCGTAGCCGAACGTCGCGATGACGGCGATCACCATGGGCCGCCTGGGGTGCCGGCCCAGGCAGGCCAGGCAGGCCACGATCGCGCCGGCCCCCTGGACCGCCATGATCGCGCCCCAGACCGCGGCGCCGCCGAGATAGGCGTGGCCCTCGACCGGCCCGAGCAGCATCCAGGGCGCCCAGGTGATCAGGTTGAGGAAGGCGAACTGCGTGCTTTCCGCCCACAACCAGGTCCGGGTCCGGAAGTCCGCCCAGCCTTCGGCCAGGTCGGCGCGGAGCGTCGAGCGAGGTGCGGGCTCCGTTCCGGCTGCTCCGGCTGCTCCGGCTGCTCCGGTTGTTCCGGTTGCTCCGGGCAGTTGGAGCAGGCTGAGGGCTAGCACGCTCACGGCGTACGTGGCCGCGTCCACCGCCACCACCACGGCCGACCCGGCCATGGCGACCAGCACCCCGCCCAGCGCTGGGCCGGCGATCCTGGTCGCCGAGCCGGCCAGGCCGTACAGCGAGTTGGCGTTGGCAAGCTGGTCGCGCGGCGCGATCTCGACCGTCAGGGCATTCAGGGCCGGGGTGAAGAACGCGGTGCCCATGCCCCCGAGCCAGGCGAGCAGGACGAACAGCCACAGCGGCGGCCGCCCGACGGCCAGCGCGACCGCGAGCGTCGCCTGGGCCGCGCAGCGGAGTGCGTCCGCGCCGATCATCACCCGGCGCCGCCCCAGCCGGTCGGCGATCGCCCCGGCCAACGGCAGCAGCAGGACCTGGGGGACGACGGTCGCGGTAAACACCAGGCCCAGCCCGGTCGCGCTGACCCGGCTGTCCAGTACCGCCCAGGCGATCGCCACGGTAGACATCGACGAGCCCAGCAGGGAGGTCACGAACCCGGCGTAGAAGCGCCGGAAGTTCCGCTCTCCCAGGACCCCCGCCCGGTTGCGCAGCCACTCTGCCCTCACGGAACGGGATCATGACACCCGGCTCGGAATGGCACAATCCGTCGGGCTCAAGAAGGCTGCGCCAGATCGACTCAAGTTACAGCGTGGACAGGGGGAAAAGCTGCGGTATGCCCGGCTCACCGAAACGACTGAAAGAAATCTCCGCAAGGCTAAGGTTTATTTAGTTTAATTGGCTCAAGTTGAAGATTTCGGATACACCTCGGCCCGCCGTGCTGTTCCCTAGGCCCCCACAGCCCCTCACATCGCACACCGGGCGCTGGCGCTGACCCACGTGGATGCGGCACCGTGGTGGAGTCTAGGGACAACGTGTGGTCCAGGCCCGGCACGCCCACGATCAACTGCCCGCGCGTACCCAGCGAGGACCGCGTTACACGCGTGCGAGCCGATCCGATATGAGCCGGTTGAGGCTCACATGCTGTTCGGC
>Ga0102924_1006440_pt1 | contig 11011 bp, 9 predicted proteins | sample PaiPotPPM11metaG_FD_80116 | JGI IMG/M metagenome (GOLD analysis project Ga0102924, IMG submission 80116) | Iron sulfur acid spring bacterial and archeal communities from Banff, Canada, to study Microbial Dark Matter (Phase II) - Paint Pots PPM... ...
AAAGCATTCGGGGTGGCCTGCTGGAACAGCCTGGCGCTTCCTTTTTCCATCAAGATATGCCCTTTCCGAGGTCTTGTTGTGGCCTCGACACAGTGTTTTGGTAACACCTATACATAATCAACGTTTGCCGGGCGTTCATACGCCTCAGTTCGCATCTAGAAATGGTTCGCGCCGCGCTGCAATCAGGGCTAACAAATCTTGCAAGCCCTGGCGAGCACCGCTGCGTTGTTGTTCAGTCAGTGTAGTATCAGCGGCAAACTCGTCTTCGTCCAGGATCAGCGGCTGACCAGTGGGGCTGACCCATACATCCAGCAGCAGATCGACCTGTTCAATACGTGTCTCGCTCACTTGCGCGGGTGCGGCGACATTGCAATACCAGCCCTTGCGCTTGCCATCTGCGGTGGAGATCGCGAAGATATTAAACCACCGATCGGTGTAAAAATATTCGATAAAGTGATCCCCAGGCTCAAAGATGGTATAGCCCAAGTCCCGCTGCGGCTGATTCCAGTACGCGTCCAGAATCACCCCATTCTTTAAACGAGTGAGTACCTGTGCCGGATACTGAATTTTCTCCTCGCCTTGAGGATTGAGTTTGACAACGGTTATCATTATATCTCCACAGTGAGCTACAGGATAGTATAAAGAGGCGCTTTTATTATAGCTCAGGAAAATAGGCAGGTGAAAGCCTTGACCTTCCAGCGATGGGAAGGTGTATAGTTCCTCCTATGGGAGGTAGAAACGCAAAGATGCAAACACAGCACACGCTTGAAGTTCGCAACGAGAGCCAGGTGGAAAGCTTCACCATTAGCCAGGTCGCGCACCTGACTGGTGTGAATGCAAAGGCTATTCGCTACTACGAAAGTATCGGCCTGCTGCCGCGTCCGGCGCGGTGAAGGCGAACAGTGCCCGTGTGGCTGCGGGTGTCCTACTAATTGCGGTTGCGGTTGTTGTTGCTGCAAGCAAATCACGCGTTTCCAGGCATTAAGCAATGGATGGGAATGAGAACCTAACGAAGCTAGTTATCATTCCCATCCATTCACATGCTGCGAATTCAACCTGAGTATGGCTGAATTCGCGCTTAATAGTTTATACACGTGGTCAGCGGAAAAAAGCTGTGTTATACTTGCGGCATGTTAAGTCTGGACTTTATTCGTCAACATCCAGAGGTTGTACGCGCTGGCTTGCAACGCAGGCGCGAGACGCAGGATATCGATGAACTCTTGCGTCTGATTGAGCAGCGTAGGGGTCTGAGCACGCGCTGCGATGGGTTATACGCCGCGCTGAAACGCCTGAACGAGGGAGCACGCGCCGCGCACGAGCGGAAACGCGAGGAGCTTGGGAAGCAGGTCAAAGCAGTCACCAAGGATATTCGCCTGCTGGAGTTGCAGATCAGCGATATTGAATCGCACATGCAACCGCTACTGCTGGCGCTGCCCAATCTGCCGCATGCCAGCGTGCCAGATGGGGGAGCACACGACAAAAACCGTGTAGTGCGCACCTGGAACGAGCCGCTACGCTTTTATTTCACGCCCAAACCGCACTGGGAGTTGAGCGAGAGTCTCTGTCTCACAGATTTTGAGAGTGGAGCCAGGCTGGCCGGGAGCCGTTTTGTGGTTCTCAAAGGCATGGGTGCTCGCCTTGAGCGCGCGCTGATCTCTTTCATGCTGGATGTGCATACACGCGAGCATGGTTACACGGAAATCCTGCCGCCCCAACTGGTCAAGCGCTCGTTGATGATTGGCGCGGGCCAGCTTCCCAAGTTTGAGGACCAGGCCTATCTCTGTACTGAGGACGATCTTTACCTCAATCCCACAGCCGAGGTGCCCCTGGTTGGCCTGCATAGCGATTCTATCCTGCCCACCGGGACGCTCCCGCTACGCTACGTCGCATGGACCAGCGCGTTTCGTCGCGAAGTAGGTTCCGCTTCGCGCCAGAACCGTGGCCTGCAGCGTCTCCACCAGTTTAACAAAGTCGAGCTTTTCCAGATCGTTGAACCGCAAAACTCGTACGAGGTGATGGAGCAAATGATTGGGCACGCCGAGGCCATCCTGCGCGCCCTGGAGTTGCCTTATCGTGTCGTCGAACTCTGCGCACGCAATCTCGCCTTCTCCGCTGCGAAAACCGTCGACCTAGAGGTCTGGATGGGTGGTCAGAATCGATACCTGGAAATCTCCTCGATTAGCAATTGCGAAACCTTTCAGGCGCGGCGAGCCGAGATCAAATACCGTCCCCGTCCGAGTGCTCACGCCGAGTACGTTCACACTCTCAACGCTTCAGGCCTCGCCGTTGGCCGCACCATGGCCGCCATCCTCGAAGCCTATCAGCAGGCCGATGGCACTGTCATCGTGCCTAAGGTGCTGCGGCCCTTTATGGGTGTGTCGGTGTTGAAGCAGGCGGAGAAGTAGACAAAAAGCCCCCAAAAGTACCCCTATTTACACTGTAATACTCCCAATTCAGGTGAATCCGCCCGTTAGTACTGGCAAAATAGCGCGAGATATGGTATAGTTTGTCACGGAGGGATGGCAGAGTGGTCTATTGCGGTTGTCTTGAAAACAACTGAGTCAAAAGCTCCGGGGGTTCGAATCCCTCTCCCTCCGCTTATCCAAGCAACACAGGTGCTCCCAAGTATGCAGTGCCGCTTACCTGGAACTGGCCACGATGGGACGGTCTGCGGGACGGATCGTTCTCCCCTGCAATGAAGCATACAGAGCGTGGTCAGCTTGAGCTATTTTAGCACCCACAGGACATTGTCGATGGATTGCGGCGTTTCGTAGTAGACTTTCGCACTGGCGCAGGCTTCGTTGGGTTGGGATTTGACGGAGCTGGCGCGCGTGTTGAGAGTCGTTTCTGGACGGACGGTGAATTATCGTGGCTCTCATAGGTTCGTTAGAGCAGTTTGATCTCGCAAATATTTTACGGCGCATTGAAGTATTTTCCAAAACTGGCCTCCTTGTGGTGAAACAAGGAGATCTGTGGGTTGAGTTTTATTTCCGTCAGGGTCAACTTGTGTGTATTGGCCCGGTGCGCGCGAATACCAGCCTGATTGATCGCCTGGTGCAGGCGAATTTGCTTTCCTTGCAGACTCTGCCTCAGATCAGGGCACTGGTGGGTTCCTCTGAGTCGAATGAGACGCGTATCGCTCTGACGTTGATTAACGAGGGCTATCTCAGCCGCGAGGTGCTACGCGCCTGGGCCTCGCATGAGACTTCCCAGATCCTGCAGACGATCCTCTCCTGGCCAATCGGCGAGGTCTATTTCGAGGATGATCGTCCAACGCCCGCTGATCGCTTGCTAATCGCGCTCTCTGTCGCAACGCTTCTCGACACGCTGCCCGCTTCTGTTTCCCACTCTGCCAGTACGAGCGCTCCGTCTACGAATGAACCAGCCTTTACGCCATCAGCCCAATCTCTGCCAGTGATGCCTATGAAGCTCGCTGCTAAGAGGTCTGCTGGACAACTGGATGCCACGCAGTTAATTGAAAAGGTTCCTTCTTTTGCCGCTCCTGCCCCTGGGACACTGAACGCTTCTCAGGCGCTTGAGCAAGCGCCTGCGTTCAACTCGGCGGCTCCTACAGGCGATGGCGACGCCGCTGGACTCTTTAGTGCTGCTCAGTTAATTGAAGACTTTCCATTTGGTGCGTCTGATGCCGCACCGTTTGCCGAAGAGGCTCCGCTGCCCTCGTTTGCTTCAGCTGCCCCGGCGTCGGCGGTTTTCGGCAGCGAACTCAATATTTCCGCATCTAATCAAGTTTCTTTTCTTCCCCCTCAGCCTGTTGCGAATCCACTGCCACCCGCTCGAATCGATACGTCTTTTATGACGCCGGAGCTGGTACTGGTGCCCGTTGACCTCTCGTCTTTGCGTGAGCGCAATCCTCAGGTGCAGCTGACACCCGATCAGTGGCGCCTGCTTGCTCTGATTGATGGCCAGAGTTCTGTACAAATGCTCTGCCAGGCTTTGATGGCGTCTCTTGATCAGGTGCGCAGCGTAGCTGGCGAATTGCTGGCGATTGGTCTGGTGATGCCGCAGCCGACAGGTGCCCTGGCCGAGCTTCCCTCGCCTGCTCCCAATGGGATGACGAACGGCATGGGTATAGCTCCGTCTGGTCAGTATGCCGCCGCGCAGCCTACGTGGCTGCCGCAGTCAACTGGTCCAGCACCATTTACCCCGCCAATCGCCACGCAAGCTCAATGGGGCAATGGCAATAATGGTGCGGCCTTAGTGGTAGGCGGCGGCTGGATGCTCTCTGGGAAACGGCCAGTGGTTCAACCGGGTTACAGTCAGCCTGGCGCGGCCTATGCTCCCGTTGGTGGATATCGCTGATGCTCTCCTTCTTTTCACGCCAATAACGGATATGTAGGAGTTCTGCTCCTCATTTCCTGGCCCGCGTATGGGATGCGTTCCGCAAACGCCGAATTGTGGTGTGTAGTGGCGAACACGTATTTTTTGTGTCTATGTTGCGAGTGGGGGAATGTATGAAGGGGCACTCTGTCTCATCTGAGTATGCTTACCGGTCGCCTGAGGTGCAGACCGATGAGGAGCGGGCAGCCGATCCCATTGCCAGCAGCGGGCTGATCGTGGGCCAGAGTTCCGCGATGCGTGAGGTTGTGCAACAGATGCGCCAGGTGGCTGCTTCCCCAGATACGACTGTACTGCTCCAGGGCGAAACAGGCACCGGCAAAGAGGTCTTCGCTCGCGCGATCCACACCTTGAGCCGACGTGCCGCGTATCAGTTTGTCGATGTGAACTGCGCGGCTATCCCTGAGACGCTCTGGGAGACTGAGCTTTTTGGAGTTGAGGCCGGGGCGTTTACTGACGCGAAAACCTCGCGTGAAGGCTATCTGCTGCGCGCTGATGGCGGCTCGCTTTTCCTCGACGAGATCGGCTCTATGCCTCAGGCGGTTCAGGCCAAGCTGCTGCGTTTCTTGGAGACGCGCAGTTTCCGGCGCGTCGGCAGCTTGAAAGAGATTCATGTCCACTTGCGCGTCATCTCTGCGACCAATGTAGACCTGCATGACGCGGTCGCCCGCCAGACTTTCCGCGACGATCTCTATTATCGTCTACAGGTCGTGACGCTCTACTTGCCTCCACTGCGCAGTCGCCCGGAAGATATCGAACCGCTGGTGCAGCATTTTTTGCGCCTCGCCTCGCTTGAGGGTGAGGAGCCGCTACAGATCAGCGCGGAGGCCCTGGAATTGCTCCAGCGCTATCCCTGGCCTGGGAATATCCGCGAGCTACGCAGCGTGATCCAGCGCGGACAGGTGCTCTGCCAGAACCACGAGATCCTGCCCGCTGATCTGCCTCAGATGATTCGTCAGAGCAGTTCCGGCGAGTTTGCGCGTCTGCTGGAGTTGCAGGAAAGTATGCACCTGCCAACCGAGGGCCTGAATCTGCCCGTGTTCCTGGCTGGTATTGAACGGCGGCTGGTCCAGGAAGCGCTGGACTTTTGCCATGGCAACCAGGTGCGCGCTGCCGCTCTGCTTGGCATGACGCGCGATCAATTGCGCTATCGCATGCGTTTGCTCTAAGCTTCTCGTTTACGCCTCTGGCCAGTCCAGCATCAGGGCCTTGGCCGTTTCACCTGCTTTGATCTCTACGCCACCTTCCGGCACAATCACCAGGGCGTTGGCGTTGACCAGCGAGGTCATGATATTTGATCCCTGATTGCCGGTTGTGCGGGCGATAAAGCGTCCATCACGCAACTCCACGTGCGCGCGGACGTAGTGGCGACGCATGGCTTTGTCGCTGACGCCATCCTCGACGACCACCTCGATCTGGGGACGCAGTAGGCGCGTGTGGCCCAGCATTTTGCGCAGCACTGGGCGGCCAAAGAGTTCAAAGGTGACCGCAGCCGAAACCGGATTGCCCGGCAGGCCCAGTAGAGGGGTCGAGCCGATATGCCCAAAGGCCACCGGCTTGCCGGGACGCATGTTGATGCGCCAGAAGTTGATCTCGCCCTGCTCGGCCATGATATTTTTCACCAGATCGAAGTCACCTACTGAGACGCCGCCGGACGTGATAATCAGATCGCTGCCGTGTGCCTGACTAAATTTCTCGCGCAGGCTCTCGATTGTGTCGCGTGCCACACCCAGACGCACAGGTCGCGCTCCAGCGCGCTGTACCGCAGCCTCCAGTAAATAGCTGTTGCTATTGCGAATCTTGCCTGGCTTGAGTGGCTGGTCAATCTCGATTACCTCGTCACCAGTGCCCAGAATCGCCACCTGTGGTTGGCGCGTGACCGGAACTGTAGCTCTGCCGAGCGTGGCCAGGATGCCGATTTCCCAGGGGCCAATCTCGCAACCCTGGCGCAGGATAGTCTGGCCACTGCTCATATCCTCGCCCGCGGGACGCACATTATTGCCTGGCGTAACCGCTTGCAGGACTTCCACCCAGGTGCTCTCCGGGCCATCATAGTTGGTCAGCTCAATTTGAATGACCGCGTCCGCGCCCGGTGGGACAGGCGCGCCGGTCATGATGCGCATGGCTGTGCCTTCTTCCACCGCGTGATCGGCTACATAACCAGCCGCCACGCCGCCCGTCACCCGCAGGCGCGGCGGCTGACCATCACGCGGCTGACTATCCTGGCTGCGTAGCGCGAAGCCATCCATCGCCGAGTTGGCAAACGGAGGCATCGCTTCGTGCGCGACCACATCTTCGGCCAGCACCAGTCCGAGCGCTTCGGCTAATGTAACATGGGTCACTGGTAGGGGGTGAATCTCGCCCAGGATACGTTCCAGGGCCTCTTCAACACTGATCATTCGTCTGCTCCCTGAAAAAATGCCACGTTTTGTGGAAACAGTATTCCGAAAAAAGAGAGAAGCCTGTCGTGCCAAAAAATAAATGGGCACAGCAGGCTTCTCTCAAATTACATACCTCGTACGGGATTCGAACCCGTGATCTCCGCCTTGAAAGGGCGGCGTCCTAGGCCGCTAGACGAACGAGGCGCGTGACATACTATTGTTGTGTCAGCGCTTAAGATTGTAGCGTATAACCGGGCCGCTTGTCAAGCGATTTTTGGCCGAGTTTGTTGTTGATCAGTTATATTAGACATCCCGATTTTATGAAAACCTCTATTTCGCCTCGCTCCAGGCGAGGCGGGAGGCTCTTTTATGCACGCCGATCGAAATGGGGTACAGTTTCCAGTAACCAGGAGATATCGGTGCCCGGCGCGATCTCTTGCGGCTCGGCGTTTCTGGTGAAGAGACGCGCGCCAGTGATGCCTTCCAGGCGCAGTTCGTCTTCGCGCCTGCGCAACCAGCAGCCTTCGCGCATCCCCAGCACCGGCACATCGTTCTCTTCCAGAAACTCCTCAATGCGTTGCGCGCGCGTCTCGCCCATGTGGGTCGAGTTGGGGTCGGAATCGAGGTAGTGCGGGTTAATTTGCACGGGGATCAGGCCAAGAGCCTCGAACGAACCAGGCCTGACGATTGGCATATCATTGGTGGTGCGCAGGCTGGGACAGGCCATGTTCGTGCCCGCGCTCGCCCCCATGTAGCGCAATTCACCGGCGGCCACCTTCTTGCGTATCGGATCGAGCAGGTCGTAATGCTGCAAGGCTTTGAGTAGCCGGAAGCTATTGCCGCCGCCTACAGAGAGCACACGGGCCTCTTCAAGCGTCTGGCGAGGATTGCCAGATGTGTGCAGACCCTTGACTGTGATGCCCAGCGGGGCCAGCGCCTCCTGTACCTTCGCTGTATAGCCGTCGCGATTCGCTTGAGCGTAGGGCACAAAATGGATGACGCGCTCATCACCCAGGAATTCTGGCAGAGCGCTCGCCACGTGCTCCAGATACTGTTTGCCGAACACCACAGAATTGCTAAGCAGCAAGAGATTATTGCGCATAGAACATGAGTTCCTTTCAAGCATGAAGCTTTGCGAGAGAATTTCCTGAGTCTAGTATAGTTGCAGCAGCAAACGGAAACATTGGTTATGCTTCCATGAGCAAAGCGTGCGCAAATACCTCAGCAATTTTCTCTCATCTTCGACGTTCCATCTGCCCCGTCATCAGAATCATCTGAACCAGCAGGATGAGCACCCCCAGTAGGAGGAGGTGTTTCGTGAGATCGCCATCCTGGTACTGAATTTGCAGATAAGCGCCAGCGCAGGCGGCAGCAGAGAAGAGAAAAACCCAGCAGCGGTCGCCCCAGGTGAAAGATCGGCGTAAGATCCAGCAGAGCGAGATAATTCCCGCGGCCAGCAGTGCATAATTCACGATCTGGTTGAGTTGAGCTGTATTAAGTTGCGCGAAGATCAGAGCTGAGGGTTGGATATCGTGCAAGGTTTGTTGGAGAAAGACGGCACTCGCGGCCAGCAGCGCAGCCATGCTCAGCAGGATCAGGAGCACCGCCATCAAACTGCGCGTCATGATAATCATCGCTACAGCCAGGATCAGGGCGAGAGCGGTCAGCCCGGTCTCGGTCGCGTGGTCAAGACCCGCGTTATTGCCTGGCCCATAGGGATGTGGCAGGTTAAAGGCCAGGTAACTGCCACCTATGGTTAAGAGCAGCAGCAGGAAAAAGATCAGCAGAAAGCCAGGGGTCCAGACGCGCGTATGGCGAGGCACTTGTCCTCTGGCGTGTGCGTACGTGGGCGACTGCCCTGGATAAGGAGTAGACGGCTGACCGCGCCTGGGAGAAGCCGAACCGGGCAGCGTAGGTACAGGTGCAGCGCGGAGAATCAGCGGTTCATGAGGCGCGTTCTGGTCTGGTGCAGGCTGGACTGGTTGAGAGGATGGCCTGGGCGATTGCGCATATTGTGGGGATACCGCAGAGGGAACAGCAGTGGCGGCTACAGCCGGAATATGCCCGCTGCTATTCTGCTCCCACATTTGCAGACGGATACGCGCCAACTCTTGTTTCACCTCCTGGGCGCTTGCCGGTCTTTGCTTTTCATCGAGCGAGAGCAGGCGCATCACCAGTTGATCCAATGCCGCGGGCACCTGGGGATTAAACTGGCGCACTGGAGCAAAGGTAAAGCGGTCTGCCGCGTGATAGGGATCGCGGTTGGTCAGGCAGCAATGCAGCGTCGCGCCAAGGGCATAGAGATCTGAGCGCGGATTTGTTTGCCCGCTTCCGTGTTGTTCTGGAGGCGCGTAGCCGGGCGAGCCAAGCACTGTCGTGTCCTGGGGTTGTCCCTCTTTGAAGAAACGCGCGATGCCAAAATCGATCAGATACACGCGTCCATCCTGGGTTGCCATCACATTCGTTGGCTTGAGGTCACGGAAAATGATGGGTGGGTTTTGCTCATGCAGGTAAGCCAGCACATCGCAGAGTTGATTGGCGTAGTGCAGCACCTGATCCACGGGCAGCGATCGTCCGGTCTCCTGGAGCAATTGTAGCAGCGTTTTGCCATCGATATAATCCATCACCAGAAATGAGCGACCGCCAGCGCCAAAGGCATCGTAGATATGCGGGAGATTTGGGTGGTTGAGCGTGCCGAGCAAATGGGCTTCCTGTTGGAAACGTATCATCGCCTCCAGACGTTCAGCATCGTCCAGGTTTTCCTGGCTCATCTCTTTAATGGCCACGCGTCGCCCGTCCATTTTCTTATCCAGGGCCAGATAAATCGCGCTCATCCCGCCTCGACCAGCGATTTTAATAATCAGATAGCGCTGAATTAACACTGATTGGGGCGTGAGTTTTCCCGTCTGGCTCTCAAAAGTGGACATAGTTCTACACCTCGCTCATGCCTTTTTGCCAACTTCTGTTCCGCATGTGCCTGTTTTGAGCTTAGTATAGTCGATTGGGCACGGATAATCAATGAACTACTGCACTTTTTCGCCTTTGATCATGCGCATACATCCGAGCAGCAAGCAGAGCAAACTCACCTGGACGAAAAAGAACGTATTGCTATTTACGGCAGGGCTGGTGTGGATGTTTGTGACTTGCAGCTGAAAAAAATCGTGCATAGACGCGTTGAGCATTGCCATGATCAGCAAGATTGCTGGAACCAGGCCAAAGAGGAAGGTTGGACCTGGGCGTTTTTTCCAACAGGATGGGCGCAGCCACCAGAAGAAGCAAGAGGCGATCAGCGCGGAGGCGGCAATGGCGTTTTCCACGGTCACGATGCTGGCCAGGGGGGTCAAAAAATAGGTAAGTGTTACGCCAAGGGCGCTCAGGATGGGCACGAGAAGAAAGAGCCAGGTATCCCAACTGCTCAGGAGTGTGTCCTCTACTGAGAGGCCGGTAGAGGCTCCCAGCAGGGCCATGCAGATCGCGACATTAATATAGGATTGGACTGGCGTGCTGGGATCGATGCCTTGAGCATTGGTGAAGATATTTAGCCCCATAAAAACTGCCCAGATGCCGCCAAAAATGCAGCCGACGCGTATCCAGCGCGAGCGAGTGACGATGCCCAGGCCTAGCCAGCCAAGCGCTGCCAGGATGACATGTGCCAGAATGATCCCTTGCCCCGTAGAGCTCTTATTGTCCCAGACCTGAGTAAGCAGACTTTCAGCGCTTACTCCTATCACCAATGTGAGCGCAAAGATCAGCAAAAACGCTGGCGTCCAGATGGTGTTTTTTGCTGGAACGTGTGCCACCATCTGCTCATCGTTTTCTATGGCGCTCTCATGAAGCTTCTCACTCGGCGTGTTCTGTTCTCCTCTGGGCATCTCAGGCTGCGTAGGCAAATCTTGGTCGTGATCGGCGTCTGGTCGAATAACACTCTCTGGCATGCCTGTCCCCTTGCTTTTGTGTATCCTGCGCCCTTATTATAAGGCTAATCTGCCCGGTTGTGCAATTCGCTCAGACAAACGGGGTTTGCAATCTCGCGTGGTCAGCGAACATCCGTGTATAACTGTTGGAGCCGCGCCGGAGGGGTGCCCAGGCGGTAGCGCAGGCGCAGATACCACATAAAGGGCACGCTTCTGAGCAGCCCAAGGTGCGCGTGACGGCGCGCCGAGGTCGTGACGTATTCGGCGAGGAGCGTGAGCTTGCCGAGCTTGCGTAGATTGTGGATAATCTCTAAATCTTCCATCAGAGGTTGATCAGGGTAGCCACCAGCTTTGTGAAAG
>Ga0102924_1006442_pt1 | contig 11010 bp, 13 predicted proteins | sample PaiPotPPM11metaG_FD_80116 | JGI IMG/M metagenome (GOLD analysis project Ga0102924, IMG submission 80116) | Iron sulfur acid spring bacterial and archeal communities from Banff, Canada, to study Microbial Dark Matter (Phase II) - Paint Pots PPM... ...
CCCTTGCGGTCTGGAAGCCGCGTCTAAAACACGGTTCTTCGGCCAGTTATACTCCCCGACTTTGAACCGAAACGTCTGTCAGCGGTCGAGACAAATGAACGCGGTCATGCGTTTGACGCGCTGAGCTTGGAGCGCACCCACGCACGGAAACCGTCAACATCCTCGTTGTTGGCGTCCAGCTCGGACTCATCTGCGACATGCCGCGTTCGGTGCTTGTGGCCGAGCGCATCTTCGACCTCGACCGCAGCGATGTGCGAAGGCGGATATCCCTCTTCGCACACGTAGAGGCGGTGCGGAATATTTAATTCCGTCGGAAGCTGGGTCACCGTCGAAAACACGTCTTCAACAAGCGTCCGCAACACAGGCTCAGTTCGGCTACTGCCGTCAGCGAAGCGCACGGTCACGCGCATCACGACGATCGGCGCCTCACTGGCGCGCGTGATGATGATCTCTGTGTAGCGCCGCAGATAGTTTTCGAAGCCTGGGTGTCCGCCGATTTTTCCGCCCGCCGCCATGACATGCGCGTACCTCGACTCATAGAATCCTCTGCGAAAGATGTGGACCGATTCGGCATGCACCCGGGCGACGACGACGCGAAGTCGCGGGCGCTTTGTCCATGCCTCGATGACGGACTGGAGCGGCTTTATTAACGGCAGAAAATTAGGCAACATCGTGGTCGCCTCCGCGGGCGCGGATCCATGGCATGATGTCCTTGACCGCGTCGTCTACGACTATCCGTTCTGGATCGTAGTCGAGAATCTTGGCGTCGATCGTCTGCGCTCCATATCGTTGGAAGATTTCGACGGGTATGTAGGGTGTTATTACCAGATTGACATTGCGCTCGCTGATGCGTCGATCCAGCAAAACGGAGCCGATTCGAAGAGCGTTGGACGATTCGCGCTGTGCCAGCGGAAATTCGTGGAGTATGCGGTCGAAGAGCGCGTCCGCGAAGTTTTGCGAGATCATGACGCCGCCCCGCATTGACGAGCATATTCGTCGATGGCGCGCCGTATCGCGGCTAAATACTCCGCTTCTCGATCTCCGGCACCGATTTCGGAATTCTCGAAGAGCCCGCCGGTGCGTACGAGGTTGTACGTGATGCCGACGACGCGGCCGTCGTCATCGCGTCTCCGGCGCCATTTGGGGTCTATAAAATTAAACTCCGCGTCGATCAGATCGCGAAGTTTTCCGATATCAAACTGGTGGGCGGCGTGTTCCGCCCGGAATTGGGAGCCCAACTTTTTCTCCAGCCGCCTGCGCGGCCGCCTCCTATAAGCGAGTGGCGGGCCGGTTCAGGTCCGGCGCCGTGTACTTCGACTTCGGCTCCGACGACCCTACCGAAATCACGCCGAGCAGCTCGATCTTAACTCTCTTGCTTCTGGGCGGTATCTCGATACTCGACCGCGCCGCCCACTGTGAAACGAATCACCGAGATGCGTCGGACGAATCCAGAAAGCAACTGGACGCAAAACATGTCGTGAATAAAGAAAGTTGGTCAAGGATGGAGCTTAGTAAGACGATGGCGCCTATCGCGGGCAAGGAGTCGATCGAGGTCGGCTCAGTGACGTGGCAGCGCGAGGCGCACGAGATGGCGTTCGCGCTCAAGTCAGCGCTGGCGCTGGAAATTGCCGCCGCGCCATTCTATAGCGACCGCCCGGCACATGTCACGGCGCACAACACCGCCGCGATCCAGATATTCGAAGCTGCGGCCACTTTCACGGAACTCGGTGGCTTCATTGCGATCAGCGCCCGAGGCGATCGGAGCGGCGTCACGGCGCGCGAGTACGTGGGCAAGACGCTGATCGACGAGATTGAGTACCGGTTGGGTGACCGCGTGGGCGCAAGCGAAATCGTACGTGCCCTTCGGGCCGCCGCGCAGAAGGCGCTCGGGATCGAGCCGCCCAGTCTGGGGCTTGGCAGATAGTAAGATCGGAGTTGCAGCTTTATCGCGTAGGCGTCACCTCGACTTGGTACCGATATGTTTTGGCACCCGTTTTGCCTCGTTTGGCATACAGTCGGCCTAGCCACGCTCGACGACGTTCAAAAAACGTACCAACAATCCAAAAAACGAACCAATAAGTCTGAATAAACGTGATTAAGCACCGCTTTCGGGCCTCGTCATAATTTCTCAAAATGTCACAATTAGTGGAATCGTAAATCGAGATATCACAAAAAGGTCACTGAACGCGCGATTCATTAACCGCACCCCAGACCTCGGCGCCCTCAATAAACCGGAGGATTCAGATGCTCCCTATTCACCAGGTCGTGATAGTACGGCTTCACGTCGGCGATTGCTGCTAGTAGTGCGACGAACTCGGAAAATGCTGGGAACTCCGGGTTCACCGTGAGGATATTGCATCGAAGGGCCTTGGTGCTCATGACGAGACCGTGGCCGATCAGACGCTTCAGCATGTCGCTTTGATCTTGCTCGTTGGTGCCAAGCAGCTTGCAGAGGCGGTGGGATGGGCCCCGTCATGCAGCCACGGGTTTCTGTGGAGGCGGGGTAGTTGAAGGTCACCCCGTCTTTACTCCACGACCTCCTCGAAAATGGCGGCATTCAGTTCCCCGTTCATGACCTTCAGGGCGAACTCTTCGGGGGTGAGATAGCCCAGCGAGCTGTGCGGGTGGACGGTGTTGTAGTCGCGGCGCCAAGCGGCGGCTTTGACTTCGAGATCGTGTAGCGACGTGAACCAGTTCGGGTTGAGCAGTTCTTGGCGAACACGATTGTTGAACGATTCGCAAAAAGCGTTGTCTGACGGGCGTCCGGGGCGCGAGAAGTCGAGTTGCACGTGGTTCCAGTAAGCCCACTGGTCCATGAGTCGAGAGACGAACTCCGGACCGTTATCGCAGTGGATACGCTGAGGCAGCGCTCGCTCGGCGACGATACGACGGAGGGCCTCAACGACCTGCGCCGCGCCGAAGCCGATGCCCGGAACCAGCGCGAGATTTTCGTGCGTGAAGTTATCTACTACGGTTAAGAGCCTTACGTGGCTGCCGTCGACCAGCTCGTCGTGCATGAAGTCCATGGCCCAGCTTTGGTTCGGACGCGTCGGTTTGACCGGAGCCATGCGCGCCATCGCCGCCCGATGCCGGCGCGGGGTCTTGCTGCGGATCGACAGGCCCTCTTCGCGGTAGATGCGCTGGACGCGCTTGTGGTTGACGAGCCATCCCTCTCGTCGCAAGAGCACCGTGATGCGCCGGTAGCCGTAGCGCACACGTACGGCGGCGATCTCCTTGAGGCGTCCGCGCAGCACAGGGTCATCGGTCCGCTTGGACCGGTAGCGCAGCGCCTTGCGATTGACGTCGAGCACTCGACACGCGCGACGTTCGCTTACCTGCCACACCTTGCGGACATGCGGTAACACGTGCTTGCGCCGCACCGACCTCACCACTTTTTTTTAATGACGTCTTGCAGGATCGCGCGATCGAGCGTCAGATCGGCGACGACCTGCTTGAGCTTGGCGTTTTCGGTTCGCAGCTGCCGCAGCTCGCGGATCTCCGGGGTGCCGAGTGACCCGAAGCGTTTCTTCCAGCCGTAAAACGTCGTCTCCGAGATGCCGAGCTTGCGGGTGATCTCTGCGACCGGCGTGCCTGCCTCGACCTGGCGCAACGCGGTGGCAATCTGCTCGTCCGAGTATCGAGATTTGCGCACGTGGCGAACCTCCGATGCGGTTGGGTTCGCCGCCTTTTTCAGTTATCCGTGGAGTAGTTTATAGGGTGAAGACCCCTGCCCGCCGTCTCCGCTTCCGGAATTGTTCCAGTGGTAAACGAAAGAGTTTGTCTTGGTTACCGTGTTGTCGATCGAAATCGGGTTCGTCGTCGGGGGCTGGCTCGCATTTGCCCATCAAGCAACCGGCTCATGCCCAGTTGATGTCACTGACCGTGACCGCTGTATCGATGAACTTCTCGTCCAAAAACCATGTGCCGCCAACCGGGCGGTCGCGGCGAAGTTCATGGAGTAGCGGCAAGTGGATGCGGGTAGGTTCTCAAGCGAGTAACGTTTTGCTACAAGAGCGGACCGTAGCCGTTATCGACAAGTAATTGTCTAAAGGATGCATCGTCTTCAACGTCAAGGTCGCGCCACGTCCTCGACAGGATCGGTACTATCCTGTCCTCAGGCCACTTCATAATGTACCGAAGAAAGGCCAATGGAGAGATCGGACTGACCATCTTCCGCAGTTCCGTCGTTGATTCGTCCTCATCATTGAGGTCATTGTCTGCTGTCATTAGATAGTCTACCCTGGCTGCGGCTGCCGCCAGTATTAGCGGTATGTCCGCTTCATCGCGGCATAGCCCCGCGTGGCCATCAACAGCCTCGTGGCTGGCGTCTGGCACCATCTCCAAGGGCAAGAGTGTAATTAGTAGGTCGAACAACCAAACCAATTCGGGGGCCCGCTCCTGTAGGGCATCCTTCGTTTCTTCCAAGACCAAGGAAGACGCAAGCAATTGAACCTCTCCCCTAAGGGCGAGGTTCAATATTTCAAACGCAAGTCTGGGACGATGGATTGCTCGATAGAGCGCGCTCGCGTCTACAAAGAGTTTCGGCGGCCTCACGCCACCGGAACTTTATACCGCCTCGCGTACGCCTCACGCTTTTTGCGCTTCAGAAAGGCAGGCACAGCTTCGCTAGCATCATGTTTCTCGGTCGCGGGGCCGAGCCGAGAGATCAGCTTGCGAAGTACCCGAACAGCCAATTCCGTTTTCTTCATGTTCCTGCGTTCAGATCGTGTTTTGAGGACCTATCTACATATACGACATTTGGGGGCGAGTTATTACACTTCCCTGGCCCTCATCCCACTCCCGGGGACAAAGGACCTAATGGGCCTCCACGTTGGAATCGACGCCGCTGATCGGCTCCGCGCTTGAACCCGCGCGGGGCGACGAGGAGCGCGGGTTCAAGCGCGGGAGCCGGCGGTCCTGGTCAGAGTGCGTAGACCTGGGTTCATACGTCTCTGCTCGAACATCAAATCGGACATAAAGTGATGCGCATCGGGCGCAAGCGAGGCAAGGCCCTGCGGCTCGTCTAGGCCATAGTCGGTGTGGGTTCGCCGGGCGGGCGAACAAAGCTCTTGTCACCGGCATCCGCTATGAAGCGATGTTTTCCGTCTTCCGCGAACAAGGGAATGTGGCGACTTCTTCGTTCTCCGATCTCGTACGCATGACGGGCGCCGACTTGGTAGGTCTATTAGGAGACGAGTTCGCGTCCAGCGTCAATCGAAGCTTGGCCAGCTTATTTCCGGCATTCGCGGTCGGTGGCGGGGTGATCTACGATGCCAAAGGCTCGCGGGTTATCGTCGACTCGCTCATAGCCACTGCCCCGATCCAAAATGGCGAAGTGTCTGCTGATCAAACGGCGGTGGCGGCCATTGTTGGACCAAACTTAGACGTGGCTGACCTTCGGTCTGCTTATGCGCGCATTCGGTCGGTTAAAGCGCTCGAAAAGGCAAAGCCTATGGTGCGCCAGCAGACTGCGACACTGGGTCTCATACTCGCAGCGAACTCGTCGTTGTCGCTAGACGACATCAGCGGACAGATACGGTCGCTCAATCGCGACACGGCGGACGAACATCGTCCGGATATGGTCGCCGTATTATCTCGAGGGACCGTGAACTACGGAATGCAGTTCTTCACGGACTCACGCGTCGGCATGATGTCGCCGCCAGATCCGGACGCGGCATATATTCCACCAGTACTGGTGTCATTATCGGCGACGTCGACGAAAGATTACGCCTTAAACAAACTTGTGGCCCTAGTAATTGGCCATCTAGCGTTTTTCGCTCCCGGCATGGCACTGCCGAGTATGAAAGACGTTCTTGAGGGTGTTTCCTCTCACGGTTCTGTCGCATGCACCTATCAATACGATCTTTCGCACCGGTTGGTCGAAGTCGCTGAGCCGCCAAAACCTTGCCATCCGTATGTAATCGAAGACGACCGAAAGAATCGACTTCTGAAGTTGGCTTTCCAACAATGGAGCGACGGCGGAGTCGTTGTAGCCGAAGGCAAGATGCCACTAACCGGAGTCCTCCTGCTAGCTGGCGTGAAGTTACCCCTCGATACGTTCTCGACATCGGAGGGCCGACAACTCTCGAGTATTCTTCGCATGGATGCCAACGGCTTTGTAAACATGATGTCGCAGGTCGCGAAACGTAGTCGCGGAATGAAGGTGCGCCGGGAAGCGCAAACGTTCACGATGACCAAGTGGGTGGACGAAGGTACTGCCTCACCGTTCGGTGCCCGCATCTTGATGACGCCCTTGACCGTGCGCGACGCCGTTCTCACCGATAAGAGAGACCTCGCGCGGTTCGACGAAATATACCAATTCATCATGAATCACTTGATTGATCTACGCGGGACGCTGCGCGCACTCGAAAGGCTTTGGAACGAGCACAGTGAGCGCGTACGGCGCGGCGAAGCGGCCGCCGTAGCCGGCGCTATTCACGTAAGTGACCCAATCGATCAGCCGTTTTTCAAGTTCGTCCGCGACATGATCATGGACGCAGCGCGCGTCGCCAAGAAAATGCAGAAACTCACAGCGATCTTCGGCGTAGACACGGGATTCGTGTTTCAGAAAAGGGCGCAGTTTGAGCGAAGCGTCGAGGATCTGAAAGCGGCCGATCCGTCGTTGGCGGCGTATCTGCTCGAAAATCGTAAGTGGCTTGAACCGCTCCGATTGATGAGGGATGAGATTGAGCACGGCACGTTCTCACCGCCGAAATTGAGGTACGTGCGTGTCGGTGACGGCGGCTTGAGAGTGGAACAGCCAACAATCAGCGGGCTATCGGTGACCGACTATTTTGCGTTGTTGTTGAGCCGTCTCAATCGTTTTGTCGAAGAAGTGCTCATGTGGTGTATCCAGCAGTCCCTAGATACGCCGCAAGTGCTCGTGGAAGTTCCGGTTGCGAATCGAGACCCCGACAAGGTCGAGCGCTTTAAGATTTCGTTTGGCGGGCAGGCCGAGCTACCTTGGAAAATCGTTTATTCAGACGACCACTTTGACCGCGTCTAATTCGTTTTCGGTACGAGCGCGTGCGCTCTCGCGTGTGGTCCTGGTCAGCGAGGTGATGCGGCACTTCGTCCCCGTCACGAGCCAGTCGGGTGCGCCACGGGGCACCCTCAACTTCTTGTCGCGGAAGAAGTCGGCTATCGATGCGCGTGCGGCGAAGACCGTGCGCGCCGGGGTCTGGCTGTGGATGGTGCAGTAGACGAAGGAGTGGCCCCTTGCGACGTGGAGTCCGAACCACCTCGGGATTGCCGTTCCAATGCGGGCCTCTTCTTAGAATCGTGCATGCCACGCGAGACACTGCACCAACTCTCGCCGCGATGGACGGCGTTGCATCGCGGTGTGGTACGACGAGATTTCGGCTTCGCGGCCGAGCTTGAAAATCGCGCGCTTCAGACCGATGCCGTACGCGCCGACGGTGTAGGTCGCGCCGTCGGCGTCCGCGTTCGGCCGCCCGAGTCGGAGCGCGCTCTGACGAAGACGAGCCCGCGTGATGCCGCCGCAGTTGTCGAGCAACTCGAAGTGGGCGCCGTCGAACTTCATCTTTGCGTAGAATTTCTTGTAGGGTTTCAGCCCTTTGCCCGCCTTTAAGTGTCTGTGTATCCCATCGACGCAGTTGTCCAGCAGATCCAAGATCGCCGCCTTGGGTCGATGTCGCGGGTCAGCATCTGCACGAAAAAGGCTTTGGTCGGACTCGCCTCGATCCTCGTGCCCTTCCTCTTCTTGGCCGAACTTGCGCTCATGGTCCCTCCGGCTAAAGCGGTTCGCGGCGCGGTTAGGTCGAGTGCCAACGGGCATTCCAAGCTGGTCCGGGACTAAGCCCAGATCCCGCGTTAGTGCCGTCGTCCCCGCCTTGTGCGCCGAACGGACTTGGAAGACCGTAAAGCGCGTTCGAGGTGGAGATGGCGATTCCGCCCGAGGCGACCTCGGTCGAGGTCTTCGGCGATCGCGCACAACGCGGCGCTTCGTGAATCTTGCGGGCGGCCGTGGCAGAGCGCGCTGTCGTTGGGCACGCATCCATACGAACGGGTCGGACGACGGTTTCGCGGCGCGTCCAAATCCTGAGGCGCAGTCCGTCCATCTCGGCGGCGCTTCCCAAGGATTGCACTTTCGAAGTGTGTTGAAGCGGCGGCTCATGGCGAGATCCTACGGGTGAGAAGCTTGAGACACACTTATCCAGTATGAGCGTACGCGAAATGGGCCGAAAGTACACTGGGGGATCCCCCAGTCTTATGTAAAGGACACAGCGGCGTTGGTGTATGTACCATCGCGCGATTGCTTCTTGGATCTATATCGCGGTGAAAACTCTTTGCCTCAAGGCTGACAACTCTGATTACCCTGCTTGTGTCGCCACCCGGTGGCGTTCGTAAACGAACTGATTGCTCAGGCGTGGCCCAATAAAGCAATCTCGCAGGCAAGCAACTAGTACGGGGGAGCGGCTGCAATGGCCAAGGTTAACCGAGGCACGATGATACGTCCATCCGCAATGTTGATCGCCGTCATCCTGGTGCTCGCCCCCGGCGCTCTTCTCTTAGGTGCGCCGGCAAAGGCGGCACCGAACGGCAAGACATGGACTTCGGGAATCACCGGTGCGGCGGCACTTGTTCTTTATGCCATAGAATATCAGGTTGCAGTCAAAAAGGCCAAAGGGAGCGTCGCCCAAGCGCAAACGGTAATGAACGTGGACCTTAGCGCGTTGGCGTACAATTCACCCGGGGCTTCTGCGGTAAAGTCGCTGAGCGACCTCAAAACTCAGGTCAGCACCGAGGTTGGTTCGCGCAATCTAGGGGCGCAATCGCGAACGCACTTCGAGGACTTCCGGTCGTGTTACAACCAGGTAATCATAGGTGGCGCGTCGCCAACTCCGTCCTCATCGCCGTCTCCATCGGCTTCCGCGAAGGCATCTTCGCCGAGCCCGCACCCAAGCACTCCGAAACCTCATCCCGCGAAGAAACCGCACGGCTCCCGAACGCCACCCGTATCTCATCCGGCGCAACTCGCACTTGCCGGATCATCAAGTTCGAAGCCGCAAAGCCACGCGCCACATCCGTCTAAGAGCCCAGTGGGAAAGCCGTCACCGTCTCCATCGCCATCTCCGACCGGCGTCAAGATGGCGCCTGGCTGCGAAGCGTTGCTTAAGGACTTCGCTCCATCTCCGCAGCCTACCATTTCGCCGCTCGCCCAAGAGACGTCAGTATCGCTTGTCGACCTTATCGACTTGACCGAATCGCTCAAAAGCGCACCAAGCCTGATGCAACAGGTGCAAGATCAAGATGTTGGTTCGTACGGCCTCGATGATGTCATCAGAGGCGCCTTCTTGATTCAAATGGGCGAGAGGTTAGTTGCGGAGGTGTCCACGCCCACGCCCACGCCGAAGCCTACGAGGGCGACCAAAGCCATTTCAACTCCCGGCCTCGCCGAGGGCGAGAACATTGGAAAGAATTGTCTTTTGCAGCCATCACCCTTCGACTGCATCAGCGCCATCGGATCAGTCGAAGGTATGCTCGCGAAATCCAAGCAGCAACGGATTGCCTGTGACTGGGCAAGCGGCGCGTGGCTTCCGACCTACAGCCAACTTCGACTTGCGTGGAATTACAAAATGATGCCCAGCCCTGCTCAGTCGAATTCCCTTTCGGCGATCTGGACGCTTATGCAGCAGAGCAGACCACTCGGCTGTTAAACCGAAGGTACGCGACAGGGCTCTTTGCGGGTGAAGCCGTGGCAGCCATTGCGCGTCGCGCCAGATCTCAATAAGCGGTAGCGTCGACTTCCGGGCGTAGCTCGCGGAAGTCCGTCACGGGCGCGTATCCGATCGCCAATCTCGCGTCTGACGCCGCGGAGCGCCAGCGGTTTACCGAGCGCGTCTGCGAAGTGGCTATGGAAGAAGAATCGGGCGCCTGGGAACTGAGAAACGGCCATGTTTGTCGACACGGATCGTGAAGCCGCAGTAGTGTTCCGGAATCCACGACCGCAAAAATCGTCGGGCGTTGCATGGCGGCCTCGAACCGGAGAGACATGGCCGAGGCTCGAAGTAAGCGCCCGCCCAACGCGCTCAAATCGACGGGGCGTCTGTGTTCGGTCACGCTTATAAGGACAGACGAGATGACGGAAAACCCAGACGTGCCGGATGCGCAGCCCGATGCGACCGAAACGACCGACGTGATCTTCTCGAAGATCGCAGCCGACCTCCACGCGGCCGGGGTCCGCGCCGACGTAGCCGCGGTCCTGAAAGAGACCGTGTTCTCGGATGAGCAGGCGCGCGCGTCGGACTCTTCCGTGATCGAGCGGCTGCTAGATCTCCCGGAGAACGCGCCGTGACGATTGCGCGCATTCGTGACCTTGAGATCGAGGGGTTCCGAGGCTACCCAAACGCCTGTCGGCTGTCTTTCCCGAACGTGGCGGGCGGTTCGCTTCTCATCGTCGGACCAAACGGCTTTGGCAAGTCGTCAATCACCGACGCGTTCGAGTTTCTGGTGAACGACCAAGGGACGTTGGAGCGCCTGGGGCAGCGGCGAGGAGAAATGAAATCCGGACGCGAGCCGCTGCGCAACACCCACTTACCGGCAGGCAAGACCGCGAGCGTCAAGCTTGGCTTCGTCGATGGCGGACCTAAACGCACGGCAGAACGCACCGTCGAAATAGACGCTCCAGAGCCGATGCCGCCGGACCTCGCGTCGTTTGCTGAACGATGCGTTGTTCCGTTCATCGTACGGGGTTGCAGCCTGCGGGATTTCGTCGAACACAAAACCCCGCAAGATCACTACGAGTTCATCGCCGACGGTCTCGGAGCCGGGCGCCTCGTCGCACTTCAGAGCCGTATCCGCAGTCTTCAGACACAGCTTCGCAAGGCGGCGGATGATAGGTCCGAACTCGATCGCGTCGATGCGGATATCCAGCGCCTGACCGCGAACGCCGTGAAGGCATGGGACGTCGCCAAAGTGATCGCTTGGCTGGCGTCGCGTCTGCACGCTGCGGGGCTGTGGTTGCCGACTGCGCTCGACGACCACAGC
>Ga0102924_1006444_pt1 | contig 11008 bp, 10 predicted proteins | sample PaiPotPPM11metaG_FD_80116 | JGI IMG/M metagenome (GOLD analysis project Ga0102924, IMG submission 80116) | Iron sulfur acid spring bacterial and archeal communities from Banff, Canada, to study Microbial Dark Matter (Phase II) - Paint Pots PPM... ...
CACCTGGACCAGGTGGCGGCGGGCTCGCAGCACGCTTTCGCGGCCCACCCTGCCCTCCCGCACAACCAACAGAACGGCATCAGCGTGGGCACTCAGAACGCGCGCATCGGCAAATTGCAGGATGGGTGGAGAGTCGAGCAGGACAAACTCAAAACGCGCCCGCAACTGTTCGATCAGGTCAACGGTGCGAGCCGCCATGAGCAGATCGGCGGAGTTGGCGCGTGCCTGTCCGTAGGGCACCAGGAACAACGGGGAGGGGCCGGCCGCGTGGAGCACCTCCTCAATCTCAGCCGTATTGTCCAAGTAATCAGCCAATCCCGGGCCGATGGCGGTGCCCAAAAGGACATGGCAGCGAGGACGGCGAAGGTCACTATCCACGACGACCACGCGACGCCCCAAGGCGGCCAGGGCGCGGGCGAGGTTGACGGTAGTGGTGGTTTTGCCTTCGCCCGGAAGGGAACTGGAAACCAGCAGAACCCTCGCCGGTCCGCCCGGCTGTAAGAGCAGCGCCGTGCGGAGGGCGCGATACGCTTCGTCGGCCGGTTCCGGGTCAACTTCCGCGCCTTCAACCAAATCGGCCGCGCCGGGAATAGGAATGGAGGCAGGGATCAGTCCCAGCACCGGCAGCCCGAGGTGGCGCGTGATCTCCTCGGGGCTGCGGAAACTGTTGTCCAAGTGTTCTTGCAGTAGCGCACCCGCGCCACCCACCAGCGCGGCGGCCAAAAGGCCCAAGAGCGCGTCAAGCCAGAGGATGGGACGAGCGGGCTGGTCGGTGGCCCGGGCCGGATCAACGACACGGATATTGGAGGCCCGCAGCCCAGCGTTGACCTCCGCCTCCCGCAGCCGTTCCAGCAGGCCGTCATACAGGCTGCGGTTGCTGTCGACCTCTCGCTTCAGGATGCCGTACTGGATGGCGCGCTGGCCCAGGGTGTTGACCGAGGCGGTCTGGGCGACCACCGCCTGTTGCAAGAGATGTTCCCGCTCGCGCGCCACCTGGTAGCGATGCGCGGCGTCGCCTTGCAGTACCTGTTGCTCGCGCTGCACCGCCGCGCGCATGCCCGCCAACTGCCGGGCCACCCGCTGCGTCCGGGGATGGTCCGGTTTATAAATCGTGGTCAGATCCAGGTACTGCCGCTCAAGCTCCGCGACCTGCAGACGCAACGCCTGCAGGGTGCGGGCGTCATTGGCGTCGGGAAGAATCGCGTCGCCGCGCCGCGCCAAGTCAGCGACCGCTTCCGCCTGGATGCGCTCCGCCTGGCTGCGGGTGTAGTCTTCCTGGAGCTGTTGCAAGCGGGCGCTGGCCAGGTTCTCGCGCTCCTGGTCTCCCACGAAAAGGATGCCGTACTGGCGGCTGTAATCCTGCAGGCGGTTCTCACTTTGTTGCAGGTTGGTTTTCAGGCTGGACAACTGTCCGGAGAGCCACTGCGACGCGGTGGCTGTCGCATCGAGTTTGCTTTGCACATTTCGCCCGATGTAGGACTGCACGAGGGCGTCGACCACGCGGACGGCAGTCGCCGGTTGCTGACTCAAGAACGTGAGGCGCACAAGATTGCTCTTGTACTGCGGTGCAATTTGCAACCGTTGCTGGAAACGCCGCAAGGCTTCGGCCGCGGAGCGTGGGCGCTCCCTGCCGGGCGGCGGCCAGTTGGCGGCCTGCATGGTCGCGAATGCCAAGCTGCTGCTGCCGAGGATCTTGTATTGGGTCTCCAGGTATTCGTCATGGTTGGGATCAACGTTCAGCAGCAGACCCTTGAAGTTGAGCAGGTTCTGATTTTCAGGCTCAATGTCGATCAAGGCCGAGGCTTGATAAAGGCGGGGCTGGCAAAGCACGAAAATAAAGGTCAAGAGCAGGACCGTCGACCCCAGCGCGAAGACCGTGCTCAGCCGGCGCCGCAGGATGTTGAGCAGACTTCGCAGGTCCTGCGACGATACGCCCGGTGCTTCTCCGGTTCCGGCCGGCAGGAGGGCGGGCCGCGCCAACGGGACGGGGGCCTCCGTGGCCAACGAAACGGACGTGGAGTGCGGCGCCATGGGGTGTCCTTCAGCGGTGGTAGATGGCTATTCCGACGAGGGCGGCGATGGCGGCGTCCAGGCCGCGAAGGACGCCCGCTTTACCGTCCGACCGCGGTATGACCAGGACGTTGTTGGCGGTCAGCTCGAGGTCGGGGTCCCGGCCTTGCAGGATGCGGCTCACGTCCAAGCGGCGTTCATGTCGGCCGCTCCCCCCGTCGCGTGCCACCAGTCGCGCCCGATGCACCGCCGCGGTGGGCTTCAGGCCCTGGGCCAGCGCGAGCAGGGCCAAGACGGAAAGGTGATGGTTGGTGTTCAGCGGAAAGCCGCCGGGCCTGACCACCTCGCCCAAAACATAAACCAGGCCCGCACGCGGCACGGTGATGGTTTCGCCACCGTGCAGCACGGGTCCGTGCCCGGGTGCGCGCAAGAGTTCCTGCCAGCCGATGTGTTGTTCGGTGCCTCCGGCGTGGGTCAGCAGCAGTTCGTCGCCCGCCTGCTCGCTCAGACTTCCTGCCTGGGTCAATACCTCGGCCAGGGGCTCAGGCCTTAATAGTTGGAACACGCCGGGGTGTTCGACCGCCCCGATCACCGTGATCGGCAGGGTGTGGGGTTCGGCCACATCGAGATGAATCTGAGCCTGCTGCAGGTAACGCTGCTGGTAGCGCGCAGCCAGCCAGGTTTGCAGGTCTGCAATGGAGCGGCCTGCCACGCTCACCGTGCCGAGCAGCGGCAAGTCGATCTGGCCGGCGCGAGACACCCGCACCGTGGTGTCCAGATCGGGCGCGTCGTAGACCACCATGTGCAAAACGTCTTCGGCGCTGACCACGTAATCGAGCGGCGCAGCCGCCGAGGTGAGGTGACTTATGCCGGCTCCCGGCTCCCGGGGCTGAACCTGGGCCCCCAAGGACGAAGCAGCCCAACAGAGCAGCGAGACCGCGACGCAACAGTGGAAACGTGTCATGGGTTGTGTCCCTCGGCAAACGTCATGGGGATGGCGGTCAAGCCCGGGCGGCACATCGCCGGAATTACGCTCAGCGAGCTGTCGCCCGGCGGCCCGGGCACGGTCGCGCGGTCCGACGCGTCACGATGGGGAAGATGGGGTTGTGACCTGGTGGTACACGAACCCTGCCGCAACCGCGGCGGCAGCCACGGCGCCCACCGTGACCTCGGTAGTCAGGCCGGCCGCCGCGGCGACACCCGAGCCAACCGCCGCCGCACCTGATGCCGCCCCGGCGGCAGCTCCGGCTGCGGTACCGGCCGCTGATCCGCCTGCCGCTCCAGCCCCCCCAGCCGTGGTTCCAGCGGCGCTCCCCGCCTGGCCGGCGCCGGCGCCGGTGGCGGTTTGGGGGGCCGCTGCCGGCGATGCGGCCGCCGCCGCTTCCTGCTGAAAGCGCATGGCTTCGCCGGCCCTCACCGCACGAACCCCGGCTGCGCCGTGCAGGTCGACGATGCCGTTCAGTACGTGCAGATAACCGACGCCGGTGGGCAACTGCACCACCTCGAAGCGAGTCTCGGATGTGCGTGGTTCGAGAAGAGTGAAGCCCGCACGGACCGGCCACCGGCCGGTAATCTGCACCCATCCGGAGCTCAAGGTGAGCGTCTCGGGTGCAATGCGGGCCTGTGTGCGGTGACCGAAGGTCGCGATTCCGAGCCGGCCCTCCATCGCCAGAGTTCCGCCGTCGTCGGTAGTCAATCGGTCGCCGGATTGGAGGAGCGCGCCCACGGTCACGGCGGCGCCGTTCCGGGCTGCGGAGTCAGCGGCGGTAACGCGTGGCGTACTGTCGACCGCCACCGTTCGTACCTGGAACGCGAGACCGATTAATGCGCATAGCAGGTACCAGGAGTTGCAGTGCTTGCGAAACATAGTTTTTATCCTTTGGTTAAACTGGTGGTTCAAATGCTTCAAACAGAAGTCAGTGGTCGGAGGTGAAAGGCGCGTTGCCGGTTGTAAGGCGGCGAAAGATGCGACTGTGGGGCGACAGAGCGACCAGGCAGACACCCTCGACTACGTCCGCCAGGACGCGGGCCCGCACCGTGGCCATGATCTGCGACGCGTCCTCGCGGTAGAGCAGCACCTCGATCCGCACGGTGTCGTTGGCATGCGCCGGGTAACGGGTCTGAAAGGTGGCCTGGTGCTGGTTAAGAAAGCGAATCTCGGTTTCCTCGTGGCGCAGCTGCCCGTTGGCATCGGTGCGCTTCACGCGGGCGGCATAGAGCCGGTTCGCTCCACGTGCAAGAACGTTGAGGACGGCAGAGGATAGGTTCTGGTTGGGAGTTGACATGACTCGAAAGCGGAATCCAAGCCTCGGCGATGCCGTTACAGGCGTGACTGTAGACCGGCACCGCCGGGCAAGAAACCGCACTCGGTAGGGAGTGCGACCAGAAAAAGGGAGGAGTTCAGACGGCGTCCGAGGCCGCAGGGCGTACGCCCCAACGCCGTCTGCAGCCGGTTGGCGTGCTGGTACCTCCCGCTTGAATGCCCCCTGATGTGGGCGTTGACAGCCGACTGCGGGCCGATAAACTGGCCTCCCTTGCAGGAGGCATCGCGATGATCAGAACACTCGGCGACAATCAAGGTGGAGTCTGGGTCGTGGATGGCAATGCGTTGACTGGCGGTTTGCTGGTGGAGCGGCTCTTGGCCGGTGGCATTCGTGCGCACGCGGCCACCAGCTTCGAACGCGTGCTGCGCCTGCGGTCGGCGCAGTGCTCAACCGCGGTATGGAACTGCCCGTGGCCGCATGCCACGACGCAGTTGACGCACCTTGATCTCTACACCCGCTCCCTGCGCGTTCTGGTGCTCGGCGCCGGCTGCCCGGCAAACGTACAAATGAATTTCCTGCTCTCCGGGGCGCGCGGCTACGTGGATCATGCCGCGGCGTGGGACGAGGTGGTGACGGCGGTTCAGAACATCGCTCGCGGCGGTCGCCACTTCACCCCGCAGGTCATGTCGGCCACCATCGACATCATGCACGACGACGCGCGCCGCAGCCCCGCAGCTACTGCCAGCCTCACCCGCCGCGAGGCGGAAATTTTGGACCACTTGGTTCGGGGTGCCTGCAACAAGGAGATTGCCCAGGCCTTGGGCGTCATGGAGAGCACCATCAAGAGCCATTTGCAGACGGTCTATTCAAAAATGGGTGTTCGAGGACGGTTGGCCCTGGTGCTTCAGGTTCTCGGTGGAAACTCCAAGACGAGCGATGGCGGACTTGGTTCCGCCTGCCCGGAATGTGTACCGAGCTCCTGATTCCCGGCGGGCCGCTGCTGGGCGCGCCCTGGCTTGCGTTCTGGCCGGGAAGGGCTGCGGACTGAGGGAACCACAATCGGCAACTCCACCTCCCTGATCTTTAAGGACTCGTTTGCAGACAACGCACTCGCCTGCCATGCTCTCAAGCGGGAGAGGCCTGCCTTGGATCCAGAGATCGTCGGCGTTGCTCCGGGAAACGTCGACCGCGCCAAGATCATCATCGTCGATCGGCAGTCCGCGAGTCTCCGGGCGCTGCACCGCCTGTTGGAGGATGCGGGCTACGACGTCATGGGCGGCGGGGATGGCGAAGGCGTTCTCGGCTTGATGCAATCGGAACGACCGGCCTTGCTGGTGCTGACGGTGGCAGGACCGAATGACATCGCGCTATGCGCGGAACTGAAAGGTCTCGACGCCACCCGCCTGACCCCCATTATTCTTCTCACCCACCATCACGACGCTGCGCTGCGCCTGGGGGCGATCCGGGCTGGTGCGGACGACCTGCTGACCCGACCGGTTCCCGACGACGAATTGTTGGCCCGGATTCGGGCCTTGGTTCGTTTCAAAGCCTACGCCGACAGCCTGGAAGACGCCCAGCAAATGATGTTTGCCTTGGCGCGTTGCGTCGAGGCGCGCGATCAGCGCACCGCCGGACATTGTGCCCGGTTGGCCGACTTCACGGTGCGCATGGCGCAGCGTCTCGCGCTGGGCGCGCAGGAGATCGATGCCTTGCGCAAAGCCGGGTATCTTCATGATCTCGGCAAGCTCATGGTGCCGGACGCCATTCTGAACAAGGTCGGCCCGCTCGATTCCGGGGAATGGGAGATCATGCGCCGCCATCCCGTGGAGGGGGAGCGGCTCTGTGCCCCCTTCAAAACGCTGCGCCTCGTATTGCCGATCATCCGCCATCACCACGAACGCATGGACGGAAGCGGCTATCCCGACGGCTTGAGCGGGGACGCAATACCCATGACCGCCCGCGTCCTTCAGGTCGCCGACGTCTACGACGCCCTGGTCCAGGCGCGTTCTTACAAGCCGGCCTTGCGCGTGGCGGATGCTCTGGCCGTCCTGCAGGACGAGGTGCAACGCGGCTTCTGGGACTCGCGGGTATTTGACGCGCTGTGCTCTGAGGTGGCCGACAACGTATCGGCGGGACCGGTGACGCCGAGTTTATCGGCCCTGCGACGCTAGTTGGCCCACTCGGCAACATACACATGCCCGCAGCGGTTCGGACAACAAAATAGCGACAACCTGCAACGAAGTAGATGGGCGATCCGTCCACTGCAACAAGGGGGCATCAGGATGAGGAAACTACACCGCAGGTTGCTGTTCGCTGGGTTCACGGCAGCTTTGGCTATCGGCTTGGTTGCCTGTGCGCAGACCGTGGCGATCGGACGGCTTCTGGCCGACCCGGGTCACTGGAACAACAAAACCGTGCACATTGCCGGCACAGTACAGAACAGCATCGGTGCTTTCGGCGAAGGTATCTATTCGGTGGACGACGGCACCGGCACCGTGTGGGTCTTTGGCGGGCACGGCGTTCCGGGGCGTGGTGTCAGGGTGGATGTGCTTGGCAACGTCTTCCAAGGCGCCCAGTTCCTTGGCCGGAGTTACGGCGTGGCCATCCGCGAACAGCGGCACCGTTCTCACTCCTAGTTCCAGCGTTGCAAGCTGCGCAGGTTCATCGCCTCGATGCGGCCCATGATGCGGATCAGTCGCGTCAGGCGATGGCAGATGACCAGCAGGGGCAGCGTAACAAGCACGAAGAGGCTGACGACCAAGGCCGCCGCGGTCGTGGGATCCATGCCGCGATTCTAGCCACTTTAAACCGGCAGAGCGAGCCGGAGCGGGTCAGGCGGCCAGTTTTTCCTTGAAGTACTCCGCGTCGGACCTTACCCTCTCCCAAGTGCGTGGAAAGCGGAGCGGTTGCGTTTGCAACAGACGCCGCACCGCCCACCCGAAGCCGCCCGCCAGCAGGGAATAGAGTGCGCCGACCAGCAACAGGGCCACCCCCCAACTCTGTACCGCATGCGCCACGGCGGCCACGATGGCCAAGCTGAACAGCAGGAAAGCCGCACCGCTGAACAGCACTCCAGCCAGTGCCAAGGCGGCCAGCGTCCCCAGGACACGCGCCTGAACCTGGAGCTCGCCGCTCAGCAGCTGGGTGGCATCCCGAATATAAGTCCCAAGCTCATGAACCAGGTCCCGCAGCAGTTGCAGTACTCCGGGTGAGGGTTCGGGATTGGCGACATGGTTCATTCGAATCACCTCGTCACAATTAGGGATGCGCCTTGCGGGGTACTTGTTGCCGTCCGTGGTGGCGGCGACCCCGTAAAATGACGGATTCACACTAGCGTCGGCGGCGAGGTGCAGCCACGGAGGCGGACGCCGGGGCGAACAGGATCTGGTGCCGCACCGGGTCTATCCGTTCCACGATGACCTTCAGGCGGTCTCCAATCCGGTAGCGGCGGTGTGACTTCTCTCCCACCAACGCGTGGCTTGCTTCCTGGTAGCGATAGCGATCGTCGTCCAGCGCCGACACCGGCACCAGGCCTTCAATGAACTGCTCCAGCAACTCGACGTAGAACCCGTTGCGCGTCACGTGCAGGATCAGGGCGTCGAACTCCTGCCCGAGGCGAGTTTCCATGAAGCGCACCTTTTTCCACTCGGTAAGCTCGCGCTCAGCATCATCGGAGCGCCGCTCGGCTTCGCTGGTCTCGCGGCCTAGGGCGGCAACTTCGGCAGTGCTCAACAACTGGCCGGCGGCGCCGTCGGCCGCCCAACCGTGCTTGAGCAAACGGTGGACCAGCAGGTCCGGGTATCGGCGAATAGGAGAGGTGAAATGGGTGTAGCTGTCGGTGGCCAGCGCGAAGTGACCGCGGTTGTCGGCGGAGTAGCGGGCTTGCTTCAGCGAGCGCAACATCAGGTAGTTCAGGATGCGCTCCTCCGGCTTGCCGGCGATGCGACGCGTGAGTTCCTGGTAATTACGGGGAGAGAGGGTGACCTTGCCTTCGATCGGCAACTCGATGGTTCGCACCTTTCCCTGGTGGCGGGTTCGAATGCGGCGCACCGGCAGCGGTCCCACCCCGAGCGAGTATCCGAAACTGGCCGCCAGCTCCTCGAACTCGGCGATTTTGCGCGGATCGGGCACTTCGTGAATGCGAAAGAGGGTCGGTTGTCCGGCCGCTTCGAGGTGGCGTGCCACGGTTTCGTTGGCGGCCAACATGAACTCTTCAATCAGGCGATGGGCCTGATTGCGCTCCGTTTTCACAATGGACTGCATGCATCCGGCGTCGTCGAAAGCAATGCTGGGCTCCGGCAGGTCGAAGTCGATGGAGCCGCGTTGCCGGCGCCGCCCGTTAAGAATCAGGGCCAGGTCGCGCATGCACTCAAACCCAGCCCGCAAGCTGGCATAACGGGCCCCTTCCACCGGGTTGCCCTCCAAGACCGCATGCACGGCCGTGTAGGTCATGCGCTCCACCGAGCGGATCACGCCGGGCAGGATTTCGTAGCCGACCACGTCACCTTGCGGGCTGATCTGCATGAGACATGACAGCACCAGCCGGTCTTGTTGCGGGCGCAGGCTGCACAGGTCGGTGGAGAGCTCCTGGGGAAGCATTGGGATGGCGCGATCAGGGAAATAGACCGAGGTGCCGCGCAGCCGCGCCTCCTGGTCGAGCGCCGTACCGGGACGCACATAGTGCGCGACGTCGGCAATATGCACCTGGAGCTGGTACTGCCCGTTGCGATGGCGTTCCACGTACACCGCATCGTCAAAGTCGCGCGCCGTCTCGCCGTCGATTGTAACCACGGGGAGTGCCCGGAAATCACGCCGGCCCACCAGGTCCTGGGCCGACAATGCAGTAGGAGCGGCGGCGGCTTCCAGGAGTACCGCCTCCGGGAAGTGGTGCGGAAGATGGTGCTTCCGGATGATGATTTCGACGTCCACCCCGAACTCGTCGGGGCGGCCCAGTACCTCGATGACTTGCCCGCGGGCCTCGGAGGTCAGGCCGGGGTAGGAGGTGATCGCGACGTCAACGACCATGCCTTCCAGCGACTTCGTGTCCCAGGTCCGTGGAACCGCGTGGTGTTGTGCTTCACCGCCCAGAACGCGGTGCGGGGCGGTGGTGAGCGTCGGCAACTCCGCGCCGCGTGGGATGAGGATGCGTTCCCGCAGCCGGTTCTCGTACGGACGCACGAAAGAGACCGGCCCGGACGTTTGGAAGACTCCCACCACGCTGGCGTGCGCGCGCTGCAGGACGCGCGTGATCTTGCCTTCCGCCCGGCCCTCGCGCGGCGGACGCAGCAACTGCACGGCCACCGTGTCGCCATGCATGGCGGTATTCAGGAAGGGCGGGGGGATGAAAATGTCGCCTTCCACAGCTTTCAAAGGCACGTCGGGCAGCACGAATCCAAAACCGTCACGGTGTACGCTGACCCGGCCTCGCAACTCGCCGGGGCGCAGGCGCGTGATGGCATCGGCGACCGGCGCCCCGGGCGCCTTCGCGACCGGGGCCGCATGCCCGGTGCTCGGCTGGGGCGGTAGCGCGAAAAAATCACCATGGCGCACCAGTTGGTGACCATGCGCCAGGCGTAGCAACTGGCTGCGCAAAACTTGGCGTTGTCCCGCCTTGGTCTTGAACTCGCGAACCAATTGTTTGAACGTGGCCCGGCCCTGGGACCGCGAACGGAGATGGCGTAAGAGAACGTCGTCGTCCATGGCTTCACGCCGCGCTACCCGGCGGGAGGGGAGGACCGGCGGAGCAGCACCACCGCATGAGCCACCGCCGTGTGTTCCAGGTTGAGGCCTTCCGGGGTTTTTCCCTTTACGGAGATTCGTTCCCGGTCGGTCTGCAACAAGGCCGCCAAAGACTCGCGGAGTTGCAAGTTCAGCGGCTGCAGCTTGGGGCGCTGCAGAATGAGTGTGCAGTCGAGGTTGGCGATGGCCCAGCCCCGTTCCCTGACCAAGCCATGGGCATGCATCACGAACTGGCGGCTGGCGGCGTCCTGCCAGCGTGGGTCGGTGTCCGGGAAGTGGGTTCCGATGTCTCCCATCGCCAACGCGCCCAGTAGCGCGTCACAGATGGCGTGCAACAGGACGTCGGCGTCGCTGTGGCCGGCCAGACCGAGCGGATGGTCAATCTGCAGGCCACCCAGCCAGAGCGGCCGTCCAGGAGCGAACGCGTGGGAGTCGTAACCGACGCCGATACGCCAGTCATCGCGCACCTCATCGGGGCCGACCGGTAGCTGTGGCATGGCTGAACGCCGCTTACGGTTTCAAATGCCCCAAAAGCGATTTCTTCTTGGGGTGGAGCTTCTTCTGCTGCGACGGCGACAACGGAACGTTGTGGGCCACCTCAGATTCCAGGATGCGCTCCCGTTCCTGCTTGTCCAGCTCATCGGGCGTCAGGTTGGCGTTGGGGTCGGCGTCGGTTCCGTTGACGTCTCGGTGCCGCGCATTAATGTCATTGGCGTTGTTGCCCTCAACAGCCGACATGGACTGCCCAGCGGAGGCGGTGCCGCTCGCCGGAACGTCGCTGAGAAGCACCGGGGCGCTGCCACCCCCGCCCGATCCCACACTGGCACTGATCGTCGTCCCGGTCGTGGTGGGGATTTGCGCCTCAAGGCTGGTGCTAATCGGCTCGGCGCTCAACGACGGAGACACCACTTGGTCGGCCCGGAGCAGCTCGGAGATCGGACGTGACCGCAACATGGCGGTCATTTTTTCCCAATGTGTCGGTTCACCACGGCTGG
>Ga0102924_1006445_pt1 | contig 11006 bp, 13 predicted proteins | sample PaiPotPPM11metaG_FD_80116 | JGI IMG/M metagenome (GOLD analysis project Ga0102924, IMG submission 80116) | Iron sulfur acid spring bacterial and archeal communities from Banff, Canada, to study Microbial Dark Matter (Phase II) - Paint Pots PPM... ...
ACTCCATGCAACGAGTAGTCGAGAGCCCGCCGCATCCAGGGCGTCCCCGAGACCGCTCCGGCGGGAGTGACCCCATTGTGCTCGTCGTAGGTCATGAAGGAGAGGAAATCGGCTGACCTGGCGAGCCCGGCGAAGTCGTAGGCACCTGACCAGGTCCGGACATAGTCGGCCAGCTGACCCGTCGCCGTGTCATCCTCGGGAAGCCGCGGAATAACCGCGATCGAGAGGTTGAGCCCGGCCGCGTGAAAGGCGGCGGCGCAATCCGAGACCAGCGCCGTCAGCAGCTCGCGGTCGGCCGACCGGATCTGCTCGAAGTCGAGCTGGAAACCCGCATAGCCATAAGCCTTTGCTTCTGACACCAGGTTCCTGGCGAGCGTGGCCCGGCGGGCCGGGTCGGCAATGATGGAGTGGCCGACGTCGGGATCGACGTTGGCGTTGACCACCAGCGGGATGATCGCGATACCGCTAGCATGCGCCGCATCGATCACGTCCTGGTGCGCGTAGCCGGTGATCGAACCGTCGGCATTGGCGTCGTACCAGCCGGGGCTCAGCACATCGATCTGTCTCAAGTGACTCATCAACGCGGCCTTGCCATCCGGGGTATTGACGTAATACATCTGCACCATGCGCCCGGGGACGACCTGGGTGATGCTCGATGGGAGGGTAAGCGTGGCGCTCTGCTGCGCCGTGCTGAAGGAGCCATCGGCAGCCCCGACGCCCGCGTCCACCCTCGTCACCAGCCGGTCCCCTGGATGAAAACCGGTGCCGACCAGCTCGACCGTCTGCTGGTCCTTCCAGTTGAAGGCCGGGTGGCCGGGCATCTCGATATGCAGCGCGGCGTTGCGACGATCCGCCACCGGTCGAGAGAAATGGACGGTCGCCGTGACGGTCAGAGGTTGGTCTGCGTGCAGGTTGCGCAATCCCATAGAAATGCTGGCGGCAAGCGGCGGCACGATACTGAATGGAGCCGACAGTTTCAAGCTGCCGGCACTCAGTAGCAACGAGTGAGCGCTTCCCATCGGCAACGGACCGGGCAGGACCACCTGCAACCGGCGCAGGGACCCATCGAGGGCCACGGCGGCGAGGGGCTGTCCGTCGAGCGAGACCTCCCAGCCGGAGGCGTCCACCGGACGGTCGATTTCTACCGCCAGTTTCGGGCTCGGCGACACCTGCGTGGGGAGCTGGCCCGCCAGCGGCTTGCCGTCAAGGTGAAGGGAGCGGATCCGAACGCCCTGGGTCGGAATGGAGCCCGCGGACGGCAGGCCGGTCATTAGAAGGCTCCCGGTTGTGACGGTGAGTAGTCCCAGGATCCACCCCAGACGCATTGCCGGCGCAGTATCCCGGCAAGCGCCGACCTCCGCAAGCCGCCGCCGTGCCACGAACTGAACCTCATCCGTTAACCCCTATTGGGTCGACGTCGGTATCACCTTCCGCTTGAGTCGATCCCTCGCGGGGTAGATATTGAGCATGGATCTGCTCGACGTACTCCGCCGCCAGGCGGGCCGCTTTCAGTGTCCGAAGTGCGGCAAGAGCCTGGCCGACTGCCGGCTGGAGCTGGTGGCTCAAGCTGACTCCCAGTCGGTCGTTAGAGTCACCTGCTCTCACTGTGAGGACGAGCGGATGATTGCCGTCGCCCTCGCGGCGCCCGCCGAAGCGGTGGTGGCCACTCCAATTCGGGACCAGGCGATCGCAGACCTGGGACCGGCGATCAGTACGGACGATGTGCTGGACGTGCGCCTGGCCCTCAAGGCATACGAGGGCGATCTTCTCGGCCTCCTCAGCGGGGCGGCCAGGTAACCATCCTGTGACAATCTAAAAGCCACAGCCAGGGCGCTGGATTTGATGGCGCCGGCTGCTTAAGATTGGCGCGTGAAGAGGGGTCTTCTACGGGTCGCCGCACCCTGCCTGGTCGTGCTTTTTCTCTGCACCACGAATGGGATCAGCGCCGCCGCCGCGCAGTCGGTACCAACGATCAGCCAGCGTAGTGGTAGCTGGGCCCGGGATGCACTGGGAAGCGACCCGGTGGACACGATCGGATCCTCAGGATGTGCGCTGACCGCGGTTGCCATGGTCAGCTCCGCCTTCGGCCAGCAGACCACCCCGGCCGGGCTGAATCGCTGGCTGACCTCCCACGGCGGCTACATTCAAAACGACCTACTTCTCTGGCGCCAGGCGACCGCCTCAACCGCTGGGGCCGTCCGCTGGCGCTGGCTGCATGTGCCCGGGATCGCGCCCCAGTTGCGCACGGACGACCAGAACATCGAAGACCTGCCGCCCGCCTCACTGGTCGAGTCCGAACTGGACGCCGGCAACCTGGTCGTTGCCGAGGTGAGGCTGCAGGGAGGAATGCATTTTGTCGTCCTGACGGGCCACTCGGGGGATACGTTTTTCATCAACGACCCGTGGTACGGGGACAGAACCACCCTCCAGGCGCGCTACGGCAGCTATAGCCAGGCAGTGCACTCGGCGCAGGTCTACACGAGGGGCTGAATCAGGTCAGGCGGCTGCGGCCAGGCCGCGGTCGTAGCCGAACTCGCCGTCGACGCTGGTTCGCTGCTGCAGCAGGGCGCAGAGATTGCGGAAGGTGTCCTCGCGAAAGAGGGCTCGATCGAGCTTGAGGACTTCCTCTTCAACCGCGATCTCCAGCCTCCCGCCATCCCGAGTGGTGACCTCGTTCATGGCGCGCACCTGGTGCCAGGGCACGAGGCGTGCGCGGCCGTTGAACCAGGCCATTCCGACCGGCCGCAGGGCGATCCCGTCACGGGTCACGGTGACCTCGAGCCATTCGATGAAGAAGCTATGGAAGAGCAAGCCCAGGCTGCAGGCCACGCCGCAACCCATCGCGATCGCAAGCGCGGCAAAAGCGCGATCGTGGCTCTCCCCGACTTCGATCAAAGAGAGGACGAAACCGAGGGCGCAGGCGGCAATCGGCACACCGGGCCAGAGAAGGATGAGACGGTTCAGCGGGCTGTCCGGCCGAAAGCTCATAGTGCCTCTTAGGTTATTGAAGCCATTTGCAGCCAACATTGCGGCAGACAGGTCGTCACCGCATTGCGACGGTTACGTTGCGGGCGCGGCTTCAGACCTCGAGGTCTTTGACGTCCAGGTCGCGGAGCTCCGCAGGTGCCTCGAGGCCGTTGTCGAGCAGGATGCGCAACAGGCGGAGGACGTAGCGCGCTCCGTTGAGGTTGACGCCGTGCACGCGAGTCAGGGTTTGTATCGCCTGCAGCTTGCGAATATCGCGCTGTGAAAAACGACGGCGGTTGGTCGAAGTCCGTTTCGGGATGACGAGGCCAAGGTGCTCGTACATCATCAGCGTGCGGGGATGCGTCTGCAGGATCTCCGAAGCGACGCTGATGGTGTAGATCGGTTTGTCGAGGGATAGGCTCGTATCCGTCGGAGCCCGCCGCGTTATTCCTTTAGCCAATCCTCAATTCCTTCCGACAGGCTTGTCGGAGTCGTCCGTGCCTTGATCAGATACTCGTGGGCCCCGAGGCGTAGTCCTCGGGCGACCAGGTCTTCCTCATCGTAGTTAGAAAGAATGATAACCGGAATATCCCGTGTCTTGTCCTCGGCACGTAGCTTGCGCAGCACCTCGAGACCATCCATCTTGGGCAGCCGGATGTCGAGAAAGATGATGTCGGGGTTCAGGTCGCCGGCTTTCTTGAGCCCGTCCTCGCCATCGAGCGCGGTGTTGACCCGGTAGCCGTCAAGCTCCAGCTTGAGGCGGTACATCTCGAGGACCGAGGGATCATCTTCAACCAGGAGCACGTCGACCAGGTCATCGTCTGCCTGGGCAGCCCGGCTCGCGCCAGGGTTGCGGCGAGCTTTACTTTCCATAAGTCTCCCTTGGCGCGATGCAGTATAGAGGAGTTCTGCTTTCGCCGTATTCGCCTACTGCAACGATTCGTTGCGCGAAACTGATACGGCCACCCGAGCCAGGGGCCTGAAAAAAATTAAGGCCCTCCAAGGGGAGGGCCCGAAGAGGGGGGCAGAAGGAACTATCGTGAACTATAGGCCAGGCGGGACGACTTGTCAACAGGGGCACTGTCAGATTGCAGCCTTGGTGACTGTCAGTTAAAGCGCGCTTCCCAGCATCACATTCGGTCAGACGTCGAGCTGGGAGACGTCGATGTCGCGCAATTCGGCCGGGCGCTCGACCTGGTGATCGTGCAGGATCTTGAGCAGCTGCATGATGTAGCGAACGCCGGCCAGGTTCACCGAGTGGCGCCGGGTCAGCTTTTGGATCGTCTGCAGCTTCATGATGTCCCGCTGGGAGAAGCGGCGCCGGTTGGTGGAGGTGCGGCGCGGAACCACCAGGCCCAGGTGCTCGTACATCATCAGCGTCCGCGGATGCGTCTCGAGTACCTCGGAAGCGACGCTGATGGTGTAGATCGGCTTGTCGAGCGAAATGTTGGTGTCGCGTCGTGCCTCTTGCTTGACGGCGGTTGCCATTCGACCTCCAGTGTCCGGACCCGTTTTTTGGGATGGCGGGAATCGCAACGAGTATAGGAAGCGCAGGCAGCTTGCTCAACGCAGGTTCAGTAAAGACATATGAATGGGGATAAGGGGCCGAATCGCATCAGGTGGCTGGCGCTTAATGTCCCATTTGTGCTATAAGATTTCTTACCAGGTGCGCTTCGGCACCGGAATTCCTGGAGGTGCGACATGGGCGAATTTGGCGACAAGCTAGAAGGCGAAGTCAAGGAAAAGAGCGGTCAGCTCACGGGCGACAAGAAGACCGAGTGGGAAGGCAAGGCTCAGGGCCTCAAGGGCGACCTCGAAGGCGCCGGCCGCAAGCTGGACGAGAACCCCGAGCAAACCGACAAGCCCGTCTGATCAGCAGGCGCTACCTAAGCCGGACCCGGTGGTCCGGCTTTTTTATTGCCTGGGTGGGGGCGAGGATTCCGCGTTGGCCGCCTCGGCTGCGGCAGCGGGGGGGGCACCCGGGTCACGCCGGGCAGCATGGTAGCGACCCTGGGCAGGCGAAATTCCGGCTCCCGCCCCGGCGCCCCTGCCCCCGCGAACATGGCTCAGGGTCGACTCGCGCAGGATCAGGAAGAGGATCAGGGCAATCGCGAAGAGCAACCACAGCATGCCCAGGAGGACTGCCACGAAGAGCCCCAGCAGGAAGCCGATCACGGCCACAAAGAAGGCAACGATGGTGGCGATGTGCATGAACTCGTCCTGCAGGTGGTGCCGGGGAAAGAGCTGTCGGAGCCGGCCCTCGAAGCCGCCAGAAGGCTGACGCCTTGCGGCTGAGCTCGAGGCTTTCGTCCGAGCAGGCTCGGCGGGGCCGCCGCCCATGGCTACCGGGGTGGCCTCACTGCCCGCCGGATCGGCCTGTGGCTTGCCACAGAAGCGGCAGAACCTGGCCCCCTCCTCGATCTGTTTCCCGCATTCGCGACAGAACACATGCACCCCTTGATCGGATTCTCTTCTCGGACCGCGCGCACATTATACGAAGGATCTGAGTTCGCCCACGGTCCGTAACCAAAGTCGCGCCATCGCCGTTTGACCAGGTGAGAGGGGAGCTGACAGCCACAATGTTCAACCAACGAACTCCGTTTACGTTATACTACGGCAGTCAGGTTTCTGTAATCGCCAACGTTTCAGTATTCGAGGTCTGATTTGATAAGCATCCGGCATTCGTCCACACGGCTCGATCCTGACGCACCTTCGTCACTGGCGCAGCGGCGGAGGCAGATCCGGCGGCAACGCCGGTCACCCGTCAGGACCCTGGCCAGCAGCGCGGGGTGGGGAGCGGTTATCCTCGTTTCCCTGTGGCTCCTCCTGTCCGGGATCTACGGATTCCTGAGCGCATAGCGACCCGGCGGCTCAGCCGGCGGCACGTGGATCTCTGGCGCCGGCGCAGCCGTGCCGATCTCCGCCGGATCCTGCTGCTTGCCCTGATCGTCGTCTTACTGCTCCCTGTGATGGGCATCCCGGTGCTTGCCGCCGGCGCGGTCGGTCCCCTGCCGGCCGTGAGCGGCCTCTCCTCGAACGGCCTGGAACAGGACACGCTGATCTACGACCGCCACGGCACCCTGCTGGCCGACATCGGTAAGGCGGGCGACCACCGGATCGTGGTGCCGCTCAGCTACATCTCTCCGCTTCTCGTCAAGGCCACGCTCGCCACCGAGGACCGCAGCTTCTACAGCAACAGCGGTGTCGACGTGGCAGGGATCATCCGCGCCGCCTTCGCCGACTACACCCACCACCACATTACCCAGGGCGCCAGCACCATCAGCCAGCAGCTGGTCAAACAGGTTTACATCGGGCCGAACCCGGCGCCGACGGTTCAGCGCAAGCTGAAGGAGGCTGTACTCGCGATCGAATTGAACCGGCAGTACAGCAAGAACCAGATCCTGGAGATGTACCTCAACACCATCTACTACGGCAGCCAGACCTACGGGATCGAAGCCGCGGCACGCAGCTACTTTCAGACGAACGCGCACGATCTCTCCTTAGCCCAGGCCTCGATGCTGGCCGGTCTGCCCCAGGCTCCGACCCAGTACAACCCCTTGATCAACTTCGCTTCAGCGAAGAAGCGGCAGGCGCAGGTGCTGGAGGCGATGGTGGGCGAGAAATTCATCACGCCGGCTCAGGCGCAGGCCGCCTACGCCACCAAGCTCCAGGTCTCACCGCCGATCAACAAGTTCGAAGCGCCCCACTTTGTCGACTACGTCTTGAAGACGCTGGCCGGTAAGCCTTACAACATCAGCTCCGGGGATCGTCGCGGCTTTCGGGTTTACACCAGCCTGGACCTGAACCTGCAGCACCTGGCAGAAGGCATCATTCGCGACCAGATCGCGCAGAAAGGCAACTTTTACAACTTCCACGACGCCGCCCTAGTCAGCATGGATCCAAAAACCGGTGAGATCCTTGCCATGGTCGGCGGTGACGACTACAACCGGCCCGGCGGCCAGTACAACTTCGCCTATGACGTCCTGCGTCAGCCCGGTTCCAGCTTCAAGATCTTCACCTACACCGCCGCCATCGAATCACGAAAGGTGAACATGCTGAGTCCGATCCTGGATGACGCGATGGTCTTCCCGATTGGCGGTGATCAGCCAGGCCGCTTCCTGCCTGGCTTTGCCCCATACGCGCCGCAGAACTACGACCTTCGCTTCCATGGCACGGTTCCGCTCAAGCTCGCCATGGGCAACTCGCTCAACATCCCCGCGCTGAAGACAGAGCTGCGCACCGGTATCCCCGCGGTCGTCGACATGGCCCATCGCATGGGCATCAGCTGCCTCGGCTTGCCCTGTGACCCCAATCGCGATTCCAGCTATTACGGACCGAGCCTGACCCTTGGTGGCTACGAGGTCAGGGTGGCGGATATGGCAACCTCGGTTTCCACACTGGCGACCCTGGGCATCCGCCACCGGGAAGCCCCCATCATCAGCATCAAGGACGGCCTGGGCAAGGAAGTCTTCACCTACGATCCGAAGGCCAATGAGTTCCGCGCCATCGACCCCAGCGTCGCCTTCATCATCGCGTCGATCATGTCCGACGATCGCAACCGGTGCCTGGAGTTCGGTTGCCACGGCGACCTGACCCTGCCCGGGCGCCTGGTCGGGGCCAAGACAGGGACGACGCAATCCTTCAAGGACAACTGGACGGTTGGATTCACGCCGAGCCTGGCCACCGCCGTCTGGGTTGGTAACCCGGACAACAAGCCCCTCAACCACAACTCAACCGGAATCGTGGGAGCCGCTCCGATCTGGCACAAGTTCATGGTCCAGGCCCTCGCCAGTACGCCGGCCGAGTGGTACCCGGTCCCTGCGGGGATCCACCAGGTGGGCGAGAACTATTTCCTTCCCGGCACCGAGAGCCTGCCGGCGCTGCTGGCACAGCCCTGGCCGGTATGCCACCTGCCGGCCAACTTCAACCCCTACGCGCTTACCTCCGCCCAGACATACGTGGACGGCGTGCCGTGCGTCATCAACGCACCCAAGCCGCCACCGGCTCCCGCCGCACCCGCCTCTCCCGGGCCATCACCATCGCCGACTCCGCAGCCGACGCCCTGCCCTCCAAACCCGGGCGGTCCGTGCAAGCCGCCCAACGGCCAGGGTAACGGCTAGCCGGACTTAAGCGATGCCGGGCTGGTCGGTGGTGGCCTTCTCCGCACGCACCTGCTCGCCGTCTCCGAAGGGCATCCTCGAGGCCAGGTCGCCGGCACGATCGCGTAGCTCGATGCCGCGCTGCATCAGGTCGTCACGCATCTCCTCGCCGGTTTTGGGGGCGAGCAGCAAGGCCAGACCGAAGCCAACGGCGACACCGATCAGCATCCCGGTCATGAAACGCTCGACTCCCGAGTCTTCGTCCTGGGTGACGCGAGTCCGCCGCAGCGCGGCCACAGCGTCGCTCAGCCGGTCCCCAACCTCGAGGTCCTTGGCTGTCTTCGAGGCGCGATCCACGGTCTTGGTGGCGAGATCGAGCAACTCACTCAGACGGTCAACTGCCTTGTCTACTGTCGGTTCCATCTAATCCTCCTACGGGCGCCTGGCCCGGCTTTCTGTTCCACCAACTGTTCGCCGCCTGGGCGCTGCCGTGGGAGCGCCCGGCGTTTCCGCCAGGGCCTGCTCCGCCTGCCCGAGCAGGCGCGAGACCCGCCGCCGCATGGCCGGGCCAGACTCGGGCGCGTAGAGCAATCCAAGCACGGCACCCGCGATCGCCCCATGCGTCAGACCTCGGAGATAACCCATTCCTACCCGCCTCCTCGACCAGCCATTGTCCGGGCTACAGCCCAGCAACTGTAGCGTCATGGTACCACTTGGTTAGCGCCAGATCGAAGAGTTTCACCTCGCACGAATCAGGCATTCTTCAGAATTTCGGTTATACTAGCGACCGAAATCACGGGGGGAAACGTGACACTGGCGGTATCCGATAAGGAGGGGACATGAGCGAAGTCGTCGACGAGGATGTAAACGTCCTCTTCATCGAGGATGACCCGGCGGTCGCCGAGATGTACAAGCTAAAACTGGAACTGGACGGGTACCGCGTGACCGTCGCCAAGTCCGGCGAAGAAGGCCTCGTCCAGGCCAAGAAGCTCGTCCCTGACATCGTTTTCCTGGATATTCGCCTCCCCAAGATGGACGGTTTCGCAGTGCTCGAAAACCTGCGCACCGACGCCGTTACCAAGAACATCCCGGTGATCATCCTCTCGAACTACGGTGAGAAAGAACTGGTAGACCGAGGCCTCAAGCTCGGTGCCCTCGACTACCTGATCAAGTCCGAGACCACGCCGGCAAGCCTCAGCAGGGGCGTCCAGGATTGGGTAAAGGAATAGTTCTTGATTTCCAATCGCGACCCGCGGCTGAGCGGGGCCTTTGATCTCGATAAACCGCTCTATACGATCAGTGTTGCTTCGGAGATCCTCGAAACCCATCCCCGCACATTGATGATGTATGAAGACCTCGGCCTGATCGAGCCCTACAGAACCGCAACCAACCGGCGCCGCTACTCGCAGCGGAACGTGCGCAAGCTGCAGGTCATCCAGCAGCTGACCCGCGAGAAAGGTGTCAACCTGGCCGGTGTCAAACACATCCTGACGCTGCTCGAGTCATTGAAGCACGGCGGTATCAGGCCGCCCGACGAATTGAAGACGGTTTATGACCTCTACGAGGAGATCATCTAGCTCGCTGCGATCGGCGGCGTCTCGTCCGACTCGCGGCTGGGCTCGTCCGCTTCCATCCAGTTGTTGGCCTCGGCGGCCGCAATCTGGGCGGTTCCTCTGAGTTCTTTCCGGCGCGCGTTGCCGTTCGGGAGCGTCTTTATCACCACCGTGGCATCCTCGAGCAAGAGGCGGTCGAGCTCGTCGCCGTCGATGGTCTCGACCACCTGCAGGTGTTCCGCGATTCGAACCAGCGTGCTCTTTCTCTTCTCGCAGATTTCGTAAGCGAGCCGGTAGGCGGAGTCCGTCAGGGCCTTGATTTCGGCATCGACATCGGCGGCGGTCAGCTCCGAGAAAAACATGTTGTCGCTTTCGCCTTTGCGATGGAGCGTCACAAGTCCGAGTCGCTCGCTCATGCCGAACTCGCAGACCATCTGGCGGGCGATGCTGGTGGCGTGCTCGATGTCCTGCTTGGCCCCGGTCGTCACATCACCCAAGACGATCTCTTCCGCGGCCCGTCCGCCCATGGCGGCAGCCATCCTGGCCATCAGCTCCGACTTCGAGGTGAGGTAGCGGTCCTTCAGTGGTAGCTGGATCGTCACCCCGAGCGCCTGGCCACGGGAGATGACCGAGACCTTGTGCACCGGGTCGCTCTTGGCGATCGACTTCATGACCAGGGCATGACCGACCTCGTGGTAGGCGATGATCGCTTTTTCCTCCGGCGTGATGAGGCGGCTGCGTTTCTCCGGGCCTGCCATGACGCGCATGCTCGCCTCCTCCAGCTCGGCCTTACCAATGGCCGGCTTGCGGCTTCGCGCCGACAGGATGGCGGCTTCGTTGAGCAGGTTGGCGAGGTCGGCCCCGGTGAAGCCCGGCGTCTGCCTGGCGATGACGTCCAGGTCGATGTCCGCCGAAAGGGGCTTCTGCTCCGCATAGAGCTTCAGGATGGCGCGCCTTCCGTTCAGGTCCGGCGCGTCGATCGCGACCCGGCGGTCGAACCGTCCGGAGCGCAGCAGGGCGGGGTCGAGAACGTCGGGACGGTTGGTCGCCGCGATCACTACCACCGCGCAGTCGGTGTTGAACCCGTCCATTTCGACCAGCAGCTGGTTGAGCGTCTGCTCGCGCTCCTCGTTGGTGCGCATGCCGGAACCACCGCGCTTGCGGCCGAGCGCGTCGATCTCGTCGAGGAAAACGATGCAGGGCGAGTTCTTCTTGGCGTGCTTGAAGAGGTCGCGCACGCGAGCCGCTCCAACTCCCACGAACATCTCCACGAAGTCGGAGCCGCTGAGCGAGAAGAAGGGCACCTTGGCCTCACCCGCAACCGCGCGCGAGAGCAGGGTCTTGCCGGTGCCGGGAGGCCCGACCAGCAGTATGCCGCGCGGCATAC
>Ga0102924_1006446_pt1 | contig 11004 bp, 7 predicted proteins | sample PaiPotPPM11metaG_FD_80116 | JGI IMG/M metagenome (GOLD analysis project Ga0102924, IMG submission 80116) | Iron sulfur acid spring bacterial and archeal communities from Banff, Canada, to study Microbial Dark Matter (Phase II) - Paint Pots PPM... ...
CCATACAGATACGTAACTGATTACTTTTCATAAAGAAAACTCCTTGTTGTGTTATTGTGGGCCGTTTTCGCTATATTTTACTCATAACATCATATATTTATTGTTGAGGAGTGCTATTGCGAGCTGAGAAGGAGCCATACTGTGTTCGGCTCCCCTCAGCTGCTGATTGATACACCATCAATAGTGGACTTATACACGATAGGGCGCGGTTGTTAGTGGGTCCTCTTTCTCTGGTAGCATATCCACATCTCTGGCATCCGTCGCATGTAACTCCTCAGCTTGTAGCTCCGTCTGTCTGGCCTTTTGTTTTGTGGTATCCCAATAGCGGCAGAAGCCCAGTGCCAGAAGGATAAAGAAATACATACCGACTTCCTGGTTCCACATATCGTTGGACTCGTAGCCCTGGATGAGAAAGCTCACGAAGGTTCCAATTACAACAGCCAGGAATAGACGCAACTCGAAATTGCCACTAGCATAGCGCCGGAGCAGGATCAGACCGGTGACCAGGAAGGCCATAGCCATTAGAGAGAGACCGATAACGCCAGTCTCATATAACGATTCCAGATAGATGTTATGTGCAGCTGCAGCGATAACGTATCCGTTAAAGCCCACCTTCAGATTAGTCAGGAGCACGTCGGACGACTTCAATCCATTGCCCAGGAGTTGGCCAGGATCAAAATGTGAGAGTAGAGCTTGCCAGAGATAGGTGCGACCATTGAGTGACGAGATATCGCTATTCGCGAAGCGTGCCAGCACTGGAATGCCAGCAGCCGACGCACCTAGAATGACTAATCCGGCCAGTGCGATCCCACCGCCAATACCGATGCCGCGCATCTTCCAGGATGGTAGGAAGAGTACCGATATTGCCAGGCCAGCACCCACCGCAATGAGCGTACCACGGTTAAATGTCATAGCGAGAGCAAGCATAAAGATCAGCGTCAACACGACACCAAAGCTGATCTTCCAGAAACCACGCAAGGTAAAGACGCGATAGATAGTCAACGGAATAATGACCGACAGATAGAGACCCAGGGTAGGTGGCGTATCATAGAAGATCGAACTAATACGGAAGTAGCCTGTACTAATATCGATCACACCATGCTGCTTGATCACAAATCCATAGAAGCCATAGAATGCGATAAAGATTGCCGGTACGAGCATCATATCGATAAGGAGAAGCATCCTCTTGCGATCGGTGACCAGAATAATTACCAGCACAGAGACCCCGACAAAGTCCAGCAACTGCAACCAGATGATGATGAATTGTGAAATCGGAATCGGTGCGAATGTGATCCCCGGCAACATCCACAGGAAGTAGAGTAGCCAGAAGACCAGAGCAGGCATTCGTTTAAAGGCATCCTTAGTTGGCAGATAGAATAGCAATAGGAGTGTCGGTACTGTCAGGGCTGATAGCAGATTCGCTCCATTAAAAAGAGGGAGGGCTGAGCCAATAAAAACATTGATACATGCCCAACAGAGCAAAAGTATATATTGATAACGCAACAGAGCCAGAATAATGATAGAACCGAAAGCTACACGGACAGTATAAGAAGCGTTAGATATAGAGCCAGCGACACCGCCAATAAAGACGATTAGTGCGAAAGCGATCTGCGAAAATTTCTTGCGGAAGGCATAGGTAAAGCCAAGATTATGGAGACTTGACCCACTCCCTCCCGTATGATTTGCGAAGTAGTCACCCATACTCACCTTCCGTAGAATATCCAGTAACTCTGGTGGTGGAGTCAACAAATGAAGTGGGCCAATGGTCCTGGTTAATACAATCAATAAGATGAACATTGTACAGAAATAGTACAGAGAGGTAGCCAGTGCGATCCCTGCTCCACCCAGATAATGGCCGAAAACGGCATCGAAGAGAGCATTCGCAAAGAGCGTAAATGTACTGACCCACATCAGCACTCGTGTCCTACCCAGAGCACTAAAGGCATGTGACGCAATAAAACCGATTGCCATAGGGAACATACCGACAGTAAAGCCAGCCAGGATTACTGCAGTGCTATCGGTATCGTGAGCAGTAAAGTTATGGCGTTGAAAAGCGAGTTGCACAATCAGGTGTGATCCTAGCGTCATTACAACCGTCAGGATCAACGTTGCAATACCGACGATCCAGAGATAGAGTCGTAACGTTCCTTTGAAAGCCCTCATATCGTTGATTGATGCCTGATTGGCAAGGTAGGGGAGCGCCGCGCGTCCAACTGCCGCGAATAGCACGCCCGTCGGAACACTATTGAGCTTAAGCGCATTCGAGAGTGCCGAGATTGTTCCCGCAGGCTGGAATGAGCCAAAGAAGTTATCGATGATCGGGCTCGCCATGCCAATCAGTCCTCCGCAAAACGCAGGCCACGCCGCAGCAAAGAGTGGCTTAAGTTCTGGCATACGTAGATCTATGACAGGCTTATATATCATCCTGGCTTTATGAGCACGATAGACAATTGCTCCAAATTGAACGAACTGCCCGACCAGTGTGCCCAGGCATAGCATGACTGTGCCCAGACTATTCCCGCCGAAGTAGACAAAGACGGCAGCCGTGAGCGGCACAAAGATACCAGCATATGCAGGCCAACCAAACTTGCCCTCAGTATTCAGCAAGCATTCCATAAAACTATTAAACGTCATCAGTGACAACAGCGGCATCGTCAGCGGTGCAAATGAGTTGGCGACCATGAGTGTCGATGACTGTTCGCCAGGGGCTACCAGATAGAGTAGATAGTGGCTCCAGGCGATCGATCCTATTGTCAATAGAGCACCTACGATCAGCAATAGATTTAAGAGAGTACTGAAGAGTCTGGATGCCTGTGCACGCCCACGTCGCGTCCGTATGCCAGCGTAGATCGGAATAACAGACGACTCCATAGCACTGGCGATAAGAGGCGCAACAGTAGTAGGGATCAGGATCGCAATATAGTAGGCATCCATATTTGTGCCCTGCCCGAACTTGGCCGTCACAATAATCTGATTGAGCAGGCCCATGAGGCGGATTAATAGATTCGCCGAGGCCAGACTAAGCAGAGCACGAAAGATGCTTTTATTGGCAGACTTTATCTTTACCGCTACCAGTCGAGCACTTGTCGTGCTCAACGGCCGGCTATTAGAGTTTCCTTGATCTAGAGATTGAGACATTATTTTTTATTACCGTTCTATTGGAGTCTGCAAGGTCTAGAGCATGAATATTTTGGGATCCTGGAAGCCTTTGGTCATATTGCGCGTATCGACAATCGAGCGTGCTTCATCTACTATCCAGGCGGTGTCGTAGTAGTCATGATCCGTGACGACCACCACACAATCCGCGGCCTGGAGTAGTCCACTGCTCAATGGCTGTGAATGCAGTACTCGTGTATTTTGCAACGTAAGTGAAGGCACAAAATCGTCATTGTAGAGCACCACACTTTTTCGTTCCAATAGCCCCCGTATGATATCGAGTGCCGGCGACTCACGTACATCGCTTACATTGCGCTTATAGGCGACGCCCAGTATCAGTACCGTCGCGCCGTTCAGACTACGCCGCTGTTCATTGAGTGCATTGCTGATCTTGTTGACCACATAGTGAGGCATACTGCTGTTGACCTCAGCTGCCAACTCGATAAAGCGTGCATTGTAGTCCAGGGTGCGCATCTTCCAGGAGAGATAATGTGGATCGACCGGGATGCAGTGACCACCCAGACCAGGACCTGGTAGGAAGCGCATAAAGCCAAAGGGCTTGGTCGCAGCCGCATCGATAACTTCCCACACATTAATATTGAGCTTTTCACAGATAATAGCGATCTCATTCACCAGACCGATATTGACCGCGCGGAACGTATTCTCCAGCAACTTGGTCATCTCTGCGACACGGACAGAAGAGACTGGTACAATTTGTTCTATCGCTGAGCCATAGAAAGCGTGGGCCAGTTCGGTGCAGTCTGCAGTAATACCACCAACGATCTTGGGCGTATTCTTAGCACCAAATTGTGGATTACCGGGATCGATCCGTTCAGGAGAAAAGGCCAGGAAGAAATCCTGTCCAACACGGAGTCCAGTACTCTCAAATTCTGGTAACAGAACTTCATCTGTCGTACCCGGATAGGTCGTGCTCTCTAAAACGATGATCTGACCTGGATGCAGGTATGTACGAATGTCGCGTGTAGCAGACAGAATATACGAGATATCTGGGTCGCGTGTCTTGCGGAGCGGAGTGGGAACGCAGATGCTGATTGCATCGATATCTTTAAGAGCAGCAAAATCAGTAGTGAAGGTGAGCCTACCTTTATCTATATAACTTTGCAGATCGCTACTATCGACATCTGAAATATAGCTATGGCCCTCGTTCGCCTGGTCAACTCTCTGCTGATTGACATCCAGACCAGTAACAGTAAATCCCGCTTCTGCAAAAGTCATTGCCAGTGGGAGACCGACATACCCAAGCCCAATAACGCCGACACGCAGCGAGTGCTGAGCGATCTTCTCAATGAGTTGCTGTTTCATCCCTGTTGTGCTTCCTTGTTTTCTGAGCGAGCGCAGGAGGGCATCTAGCCCTCCTCTTTAACGTTTATTGTTCGTCGAAGGTATTATCACAGTATTTGCTGCGTCGATGGCATGATTGATTGGCGGAGTATTTGGCGGAATTGCTGCGTTGATATCAGCGCGTGGACGAGACTGAATATTACCGAGATAGTCATGTACTCCACCAAACTCGCTCCACTTGCTTTTATTCAGAGCAACACCTAACAGCCGTGTGTTGGTGCGAGCCAGGGCATCTTTGGCGCGCACAATGGCTTTACGCGATGTATGCGAAGCATCGACAACCAGAATTGTCACCTGCATATAGGTAGCGATGATCTGCGCATCGGCGATTGGAAGTAGCGGTGGTGCGTCGAAGATCACATAATCAAACTTGGGCGTTGTGCGGAAATGATTGAATAGTTGTGAGGCAAGTTGGGACTGCAAAAGCTCTGACGGGTTTGAAGGGAGCAGTCCGGCTGGTAGCACACGCAGCGATGGGATTTCGGTTGACTGACCATCGAGTTCAGACTCGGTCTGCTTCCATGATTCAAGAAAGGCGTTGGAGAGGCCCTTCTGCGACTTGAGTTGGAAATGTTGATCCAGGACCGGGTGACGCAGATCCACGTCTACCAACAGGACGCGTTTTCCCGACATCGCCAAAAATGATGCCATATTGGCGGCAATCGTGCTTTTGCCTTCACTCGCGAGCGCGCTGGTAACCATCACTAACTTGAAAGGGCGTATAACTTGCGCCATGCCCAGGTTCGCACAAAGCATGCGGCAACCTTCAGCCAGTTCTGGTGTATCCTCAGCATTCTTGGTGCGCTGTCTGCGTGAAAGCTCAGGAATGATCGTCAAAACATCGGCACCGAGCAATTTATTGATCTCTTCGGGAGCCGTCAGGCGGTCATCGACCCATTCAAAGATAACGATGATGGCCAGCGCCAGACCGAGACCAACCAGGGCACCAAAGACTGCGTCCGTACTGGGCTTTGGGCGGATTGGGGTGGTCGGTATAACCGCAGGGATGATTTCAAAATTCGCCTGACTGTTCAAATTAGTATTTGCATAGCTCTCAAAGTTGCGTGCAACATCATTAGAGATCTGCGCCGCTACATTTGGATCACCGTTGTCCACAGCGACTTCAATGATCGGTGTATTTGATTGTGGCTTTGTACTGACCATACTTTGCAACTGTTGCAGGGTCATATTATGCTCGGTCGCTACACCCTCAAGCACCTTTGGATCAGTGATCAGCTGGTTATACGTCGTCTGCATCGATAGTGCAGCCTGAGCACTATCAAACTGTGAAGACCCTGGGAGCGAAATAACAAGGCTAGTTGTAGCCTCATAGACCGGTTTCATCAACTTTGTTACCAAATAAGTTGCGCCGCCGCAAATCACTACACCCAGGATAATGACCCATGCCCAGCGTTTGATAAGTAGTATATAACGACTCAACGACATTCGCATGTGGATACCGTCCTTACCAATAAAATTTTGATCTTGTGAAAAGTTAAGGTTTTAGACAAACAGCTATACATTGGATTGGTACATTTTTTATCAGCCGTAAGGAGGATAAGAAGCCTCCTCCTGTCAGCTTTATTCATGAGTAAAAACTTTTAGTGCTGCAACAGTCTGCTGGCTCACGATTTCCCCATTCGTTTAGAAGATACAATCTGTAGCCTCGTATTCAGGTTGCAGCAGGTGTTGAGAATGCGTTGAAAATAGAACACCTATGTTTAGATAGGAACTCTTCTTTACTTCTTATCGTGTCACTTTATCTTTTATTGCTAGCTAATTATGACCTCCATCGTCTATTCTGCCACTTTCAATATAGAACAGCAGATATAGTTCCCTCTTATTAATTGCTTGTTGATACAAAATTATCTATACCTGCTTATGTATCACGAGCTATCTTCTTCTTGGATGTATTTCGTTCAATGTTCGTAGTATAATATATAATAAGCTACTCGTGTGAATAAGGGGAGTAATTTCCTAGAATGCATCTTTTATTGTTTGCTTCCTGATATTTCCTTATGATCTATACAGGGGAACTTTATCTCATGATTAGCATGTAGATAATAATTTCTCCACAACACTTTGTTATACTTCACTGTTTCTCTACCTGCATATACATCTTTTTATCACAGCCATTATGGTAATTTAGTAGGGTGTATTGGAATACTAGTTGCATTGTGCAGCGTCGCCATGTATGATGGTAGAGCACATGCTTATAATATATCAATGTATGTCATTATACAGTTTTAAGCATAAGGAAAATGATGTGTATAAATACCATACTAAATGCTTGTTCTATTTTTATACGCATTTTCAAATATAAAAGTGAAAAGATCAGGGATCTTTCTTGTAACGGAAGAGGATATCTATGCGGAAAACTGTACGCATGATCGTGGCGGCGCTGTTTTATTATAGTGGTCTGGTTAGCCTGGCGTATCGCAAGATGCAGAGGCAGGGTCCGCGGCTTATCATTTTAAACTATCACCGGGCCAGTAGTGGCAGTTTACGGCGTCATATGCTCTATTTGCGCCGGTATTATCGAGTAATGCACCTGGATGATGCACTTAAAGAACTGTACGTCTCTCCTGGGCAACAGTCTCATTCTCATGATCCCCGCACGGCTGTTGTATTGACTTTCGATGATGGCTATTGCGACAACTATACGCATGCCTTCAAGTATGCTTGCGAGTTGCGTATGCCGATTACCATCTTCCTGGTTCCCGGCTATCTGGACAGCGGCGATTACTTCTGGTGGGGTGAGGGTAAACGCCTGGTCAAACATGCGACAGTTGCTACGATCTCTCTAGATGGTCGCACTTATCAGGTGCATGGGACTCAAAAAGAGCAAGAGGCATTAGCAACCTGTATAGATACCCATTTGCGCCATGCGCGTTCAGTCGCTGAGCGTGACACCTTTCTTGCTCGTATACGCCAGGAGTTGATGGTAGAGTCAATGCAGGATGTGATTGCAGACGAGGAGCAGATCAATGTTCCATTAACCTGGGCACAGGTCCGTGAGATGCAGGAAAGTAGTTGGGTCTCTTATGGTGCGCATACTATGCATCATCCTGTCTTATCCTACATATCTGATCCAGACGAGGTGTATGCAGAGATCTCAAATAGTCGTGAAGTGCTTGAGGCGCGCCTTGGCAAAACAATTCGTTCCTTTGCTTACCCTATTGGTCGGGCAGAGCATATAGGGGATGAAGCCATAAAGGCCGTCAAGAAGGCAGGTTTTTCATGGGCTGTCACGACACATAGTGGATTTGCAACTCCCCAGAATGATCCTTATCTACTGGAGCGTATGTTAACGGATGCCTCACGACACTGGTTGCTATTAGCAGCTGAGCTCTCCGGTATCTGGAGCGCCTTTAGATTCTTGTGGAAACCTTTCGTCCACGAGGAAGAAAATCTATAGCTGGTTTCTCCCCATGGGTCAATCAAAGTGAGTAATTATACATAAAATAAGGAGTTTTAATCAAATGAGCGTTATCTCTAATGCACAAAAAGAGCAGCAAGAGAAAGCTGTTACTCAGTATGATGTAGTGATCGTTGGTGCTGGACCATATGGGCTCTCAATTGCTGCGCACCTGCTTGCTAAAGGCCTCAATGTGGCGATCTTTGGTAAGCCTCTTGAACTCTGGCGCGAGCATATGCCCAGGGGTATGAATCTCCGTTCGCACTGGTGGGCGACTAATCTCTCTGATCCTAAGCAGCACTACACCTTCAAGCGTTTCTTAAAGCTGAAGGGTTACTCTCAAGAGCATCCAACGCCAATGGCGCATTTTATAGAATATGCAACGTGGTTTCAGCAGAATGTAGTCCCCAATGTCGACGAGACCTATGTAGCGTCGATTGAGCGTAACAACGGTCTCTATACAGTGAATCTGGAAGATGGTCGAGTTGTGCGGACGCCGTCAGTCGTGATGGCGATTGGTGTCTACTATTTTGCGAATAAGCCGACCGAGTACGATGTACTGCCACCCGAACTGGTCTCGCACTCGTTTGAGTATGCTAACTTTGAGCGTTTCAAAGGCAAGCATGTCTTGATTGTGGGCGCCGGGCAAAGTGGTGTAGAGAATGCGGCTCTGGCCTATGAAGAGGGGGTTGAGGTATCACTGCTGGCACGCCGTCCAATCTTATGGCTAGCACCAGATCGCACTGATGAACGTACGCTGAAGCAAAAGATCCAGGCTCCGAACGCAGGCATCGCCCCGGGCTGGGCAAACTGGGCTTTAGAGGCGTTCCCTTATCTCTTCTATCGCCTGTCTCAACCCGCCAAAGATAAGTATCTGCGCACACATTATAACGCAGCCGCCTCTGACTGGTTGTTTGATCGCACAAAAGATAAAGTGCATATCTATGAGCAGCGCACAGTGACGCAGCTTGAGCCGAAGGATGGTGGTTGTGATGTGACACTATCAGATGGAGAGCGGTTTCATGTGGACCATATTATGCTGGCGACCGGCTATGTAGTTAATGTGAAGAAGATGACGATGCTTGCTCCGGCACTGCTTGAGCAGTTGCGCGAGGATAATGGTATCCCACAATTAAACTCCTGGTTTGAGACGAATATGCCAGGCCTGTACTTTGTTGGCTTGAGCTCTATTCGCGGCTTTGGTCCTCTCTATCGTTTTGTGGTTGGTGCGAAGGCGGCGGCTCCACGTGTGGCAAGTGCAGTTGCTCGCCGTGCAGCACGCCATAAATAATGCCCAATTAAGAATAGGAAAGATATGTCGTGGTGATAAAACCTGCTCGGAATACTACTTCTATAACAACATCAACAACATCGCATGGGGAGCCATATGATGCTCTAGTGCTTGATGCAATTTTGCGCCAATCATTGGTGACCGTGCGGACATTGGGGCAGCGTGGCATGCGCGTTGCCGCGCTGGAGACGTCGGCTTTTAAGTTGATACCGACCTTTTCCTCGCGTTGGTGTCAACATTCGTATATTGCTCCTAAGTACGATCAGTCAGATGAGCCTTTTGTTGAGTATCTTAAGCTGTTTTTACAAAAGAACGCAACGCGTATGCTCTTTACCTCTGCAGATGGAACACTTGAGATTCTACGCGCACATCGCGCAGAGTTTGAGCCGTTGACGCGGCTGGCGATCGGCAACGAAGCAGCTCTTGAGATTGCTACCAATAAAGATCAGACGCTAGAGATTGCACACCGTCTGGGACTGGGTGTGCCAGAAGGTGTGACGCTCTTTTCGCGTGCCGAGGTCAAAGAGGCGCTGAAGATTATCGGCCTGCCAGCCGTTGTCAAGCCAAATGAGTCATGGTTGTGGGGAGATCAACATGGTGTTCGCTTGGATTGCGCTCTGGTGGCAACGTCGGATGAGGCGTACCAGGCTGTTGAGCGCTTAACGCAGGATGGCGGTTCTGTCCTCTTCCAGAAGTTCTTGACTGGCCGACGTGAGTCTATGAGCTTCCTGTACGCCAATGGTGAGATGTATGCGCGTTTTGCACAATGGGCGAAACGGACACAGCCACAGTTGGGCGGAACTTCGGTCTACCGCAAAAGTATTGCAATTCCAGATGATATCGGACCTCAGGCCGAGCTCCTGATCCGTGAGATCAATCTCGATGGCTATTCCGAGGTAGAGTTTCGGCGTGATGCTGATGGCAAACCTTATCTGATGGAAATTAATCCACGTCTCTCTGCTTCAGTTGAGGTTGCCGTTCGTGCAGGTGTCGATTTCCCTTACCTCATGTACCAGTGGGCGATGGGCGAGCGTATCGATCATATCAATAGCTACCAGACAGATAAGTGGATGCGTTTTCTGGAGGGCGATATGAGGACTACGTTGCAGGCATTACAAGAGCAGGGACGTCCTGGTGTGACCGATGCACGTGAAGCCCTGTTGGGCTTTTTTGGTAGCTTCTTTGTGCCATGTAATTATGACTATGTTGATATTCATGATCCTGTTCCGGCCTGGGTTGCTGCACAGAACCTGGCTTATCGTTGGAATTTCAATAGGAAAGAAAAGTTAGCAAGGAGAGATAAGTGAGTACAGCGCTCGATAAAAACAACGTACAAGAGCAAACATCTACCAGACATTATGATGTTGTCGTGTTGGGTGCAGGCCCTTACGGCCTGGCGGTCTCTGCTCATTTACATGGCCATGGCGTAAATGTGGCGACATTTGGGAAGCCAGCCTACTTCTGGCAGAACCATATGCCCACGGGTATGCTTTTGCGCTCCTACTGGTGGGCGAGCAACCTCTCAGATCCTAAGGGAACCTATTCGATTACGCATTACTTTCAGATGAAGGGAGTCGAGCCGCCCGATCCTTTGCCGATTGAGACCTTTATCGACTACGCTCTCTGGTTTCAAAAGAATGCGGTCCCCAACGTTGACGAGACCTACATCAAGGTGATTGAGCGCACTGATAACTCGTCTTATCGTATTACATTGGAAGATGGTCGCGTGGTCACAAGCTCGGCGGTCGTCCTGGCTCCCGGACTCCAGTATTAGCAG
>Ga0102924_1006448_pt1 | contig 11002 bp, 10 predicted proteins | sample PaiPotPPM11metaG_FD_80116 | JGI IMG/M metagenome (GOLD analysis project Ga0102924, IMG submission 80116) | Iron sulfur acid spring bacterial and archeal communities from Banff, Canada, to study Microbial Dark Matter (Phase II) - Paint Pots PPM... ...
GAGTTGTCCTGGGGCGACGTCGGGCTGCTTCTGACGATGCCGCGCCAGGGTCTCGGTCAGGCGGCGATCGCGGCGGTCGCCAACGAAGAACAGCTCAAGCGTTTCGGCGGCAAGTGGGCGGCGATGGCGATCACCGAGCCCGAGGCCGGGTCGGACTCGGCCGCGATCCGCACCACCGCCACACTGGACGGCGACGATTACGTCCTCAACGGGGAGAAGATCTTCGTCACCTCGGGCGACCGCGCCGAGCTGATCGTCGTCTGGGCCTCGCTCGACCGCTCCCAGGGCCGCGCTGCGATCAAGTCGTTCGTGGTCGAGCGCGACAACCCGGGGTTGAAGCTCGACCGGCTCGAGCACAAGCTCGGGATCCGGGCGTCGGACACTGCCAACTTCGTGCTCGACAACGTGCGCGTGCCGAAGGAGAACCTGCTCGGCTCGCCCGAGATCCAGCCCAAGGGCGGCTTCTCAGGCGTGATGCAGACCTTCGACAACACGCGCCCGCTGGTCGCCGGGATGGCGATCGGGGTCGCGCGCGCGTGCCTCGACCGGACGCGCGAGCTGCTGTCAGACGCCGGGATCGAGATCGACTACAACGCGCCCCCCCACTCCCAGGTGGCGGCAGCCTCGGATTTCATCGCGATGGAGTCCGACTGGGAAGCGGCGCGACTATTGACGCTGCAAGCCGCCTGGATGGCCGACAACAAAAAGCCGAACTCCCTTCAGGCGTCGATGGCGAAGGCCAAGGCCGGGCGGACCGGGACCGACATCGCGCTGCGCTGCCTGGCGCTCGCGGGCTCGATCGGCTACAGCGAAGGCGAGCTGCTCGAGAAGTGGGCCCGCGACGTGAAGATCCTCGACATCTTCGAGGGCACCCAGCAGATCCAGCTGCTGATCGTCGCGCGTCAGCTGCTGGGCAAGACCTCCGCCGAGCTCAAGTAAGCCCATTCCAGATCCGCGCGACCGTCTCTGTCTCGCGCTGAGGGTCGTCTTCGGCGAGCCTGATCACTCGGACACCCGCCGCCTCGATGATGGCCTGCTTGCGCGCGTCGAACTTGCGCCTGAACTTCGTGCCGTGCCAACGGTCGCCGTCGACTTCGATCGCGAGCTTTTGGGCCTCGAACAGAACGTCGACGGTCACCCATTCCGGCGTTCCGGGAACGCGCACGTCGGTCGTGAAAGGCGGGAAACCGTGGCGCCGAAGCAGGTTTACAACGGCGTCCTCGAGCCCCGACCTGGTCGGCTTGGGGCCGTCCGCGATCTCGTTCGCGAGACGGCGTACGCCAGGACAGCGTGGGCGGGCGCGGGAAATCTCGGCCCGTAGGAGCCCCGGGTCGACCAGGCGCTGGGCTTCGGCCTCATGCACCAGCCTGGCGAACGCACGGTCCGAATACATCGAGACGGCTAGGTCGAGGACGGTGCGGGCGGGTGTTGTGACCGGGATGCCGTGTTCGACCGCGATGGCCGCGTCGGGCAAGTCCTTGACCGAATGGACGCGAATCGTCTTCCGTGAGCCGACGCCGCGGGCGACTGTCACCTCGATCGGCTCTGTCGGCCCCGACCAGAACCCCCACAGGGCTGCGGCGGCGAAATGGCTGAGGACGGCACCCGGCCCGATCGCGAGCACGGCCGCCATGTAACGGCCTTCCCGCGACAGCCCCGGATGCCCAACGGCATACACACCACGGTGGATGGGGAAAAGTCGACCGGAGCTGATGCGCCGGTCGATGGCGGATTCTGAAAAGCCCAGCCGCAGCAGCTGGAGGCGGGTGACTATCCAGTGCTGGCGCGCGGCGAGCGCACGCAACCAACGTTCCCGTCGAATAGCGGGGGAAACTGTGGGCGCATCGGGCACGGGGCCATCGTGCGCCCACACCCTGTAACGAAACAAGACATGAACGTCAAATTTGTGTGCCAGCTCGGCGCAGGACTGCCCACGCCCGCCGCACGTCGGCCGCGGTCGTGCGTTGCTGGCCGACCGCCAAACGTAAGACGTACCGGCCGTTCAGCACCGCGTGGGAAATGAAGATCTCGCCGGTCGCGTTCACGCGCTCGAGAAGCTGGCGGTTGCGGTCGTCGTCGCCGATCAGCCGGAAGCAGACGACCGAGAAGTGACGCGGCGCGCACAGCTCCCACCCCGGCTCCGCTGCGACCCACTCCTCGAATAGCGCTGCCAGCCTGACGCCGTTGCGGATGTACTGCTGGAGCCCCGAACGGCCCACGCATCGCAGCACCGCCCACAGCTTCAGCGCACGGAAGCGGCGGCCGAGCGCGGGGCCGTATTCGGACGGGCTGAGCGCGTCCTCGGCGTCGGGCGTCCGCAGGTATTCGGGCACGAGGCTGAAAGCCCGGCGAAAGTCATCGGGCCGCCGCGTCCAGAGCAGCGAGCAGTCCATCGGCGTGAGCATCCATTTGTGCGCGTTGACGACGACCGAGTCGGCGCGCTCGACCCCCTCGAAGGCCCAGCGGTGCTCGGGGCAGACCATCGCCGCCCCCGCGTAGGCGGCATCGACGTGTAGCCAGGCCCCGACCCGCTCGCACACGTCGGCGATTGCCGGTACGGGATCAACCGCGGTAGACGCGGTAGTACCGACGGTCGCGACCACGGCGCACGCATCGCGCAGGTCCCCGAGCTCGTCGGCCCTCATGCGGAATGATTCGTCAGTCCGCACTGTTCGGATCGAGAGGCCGAGCATCCGGGCATCCTTCTCCACCGACGAGTGGGCCTGCTCCGAGCAGACGACCAGCGATCGTCCGGTCGCTTCGCGCGCCGCGATCAGGGCCGCGAGCGTCGAAGTCGAGGCGCTGTCTTCAATGTGCCCGTGCCAGTCGCGCGGGAGGCCGAGCAGGGAGGCGGTCCAGTCGAGCACGACCGCCTCGAGCTCGGTCGCCGCAGGCGCGGTCCGCCACAGGATCGCGACCGAGTTGAGCGCGGCCGCGAGCATCTCGGCGACGATCGCGGGCTCGGACGCGCTCGTGGCGAAGTAGGCGAAGTAGCGCGGGTGCTGCCAGTGCGTGACGCCCGGTAGCAGCAGCTCGTCGAGGTCGCGCAGCACTTCCGAGAAGGGCTCCGGGTCATCGGGTGGCTCGGGCGGAAGCCGCGCGCGGATCTCGCCAGGCTTTACCTGGGCGAGTACCGGCAGCTCGTCGACCCGCTCCAGATACCGCGCCGCCCACTCGAGCGCAGCGGCGCCGTCCTCACGGAAAGTCAAAGCGGACGCCGGTCAGCTCCTCGGACAGCTCCCACAGCCGGCGCGCCGTCTGCTCGTCGTAAGCCCTGCCCGCGGCGGTCACGAGGCGCGGGTGCCCGCGCAGCTCGAGGAACCCATCGGGCCCGACGAACGAGCCTCCAGCGATGTCGGGCGCTGTCGCGGCGTACAGCGCCGGCAGCGCACCTTCCTCGGCGCTCTGGGCGATCACGACATTGCCCAGCTGGCCCCCCAGCCGCTCCCACAACCTGGCCGGGCCGGCCGTCTGGAGGTTGGTGGCTGCGTAGCCTGGATGGGCGGCGACGCTCGTCAGCGTGGTGTTCGCCGCCCGCCGCTGGAGCTCGAACGCGAACAGCAGATTGGCCAGCTTCGACTGCCCATAAGCGAGCCAGTTGTTGTAGCGCCGGTCGCCCTGAAGGTTGTCGAAGTTGATCCGCATAGCTCGATGGGCGCCGCTCGCCTGGGTCACCACGCGCGGGGCCGGCGCTGCGAGCAGCTTCGGCAGCAGCAGCCCCGTGAGCGCGAAGTGGCCGAGGTGGTTTGTCCCGATCTGGCTCTCGAACCCATCGGCCGTCAGGCGGCGAGGCGGGGCCATCACGCCGGCGTTGTTGACAAGCAGATCGAGCTTGGGCTCGGCCAGCCGCTCGGCAAACCCGCGGACCGACGCGAGGTCCGCAAGATCGAGCTGCTCCACGCGAGCGTGGTCTCCGATTTCGCTGGCGACCTCGTCGCCCTTGGCCGTGTTGCGGACCGCGAGCACGACGTCAGCTCCCGCCCGTGCGAGTTCGCGGGCGATCGAGGCGCCCAGGCCACTGTTGGCACCGGTCACGACGGCGGTCTTGCCGCTCTGGTCAGTGATGTCGTCGGCGGTCCAGCTCACGAGGTCCGCCGTGCCACCGAGGCTGAGTAAGCGGCGCTGCGGAAGCGCAGCACGGGATCGTCGGAAAGCTCGATCCCGTCGGCGACCCGCGTCGGATCGAACACCAGCACATCGCCGCCGGTCTCGCGCCCGGTCTCGAGTCCGGTGATCTCCAGCGTCCCGACCTCAACGCGGCGACGGCTACCGGGCCACGCGGCGCTCGGATCGTCGACAGGATCTCCGGGTTGCGCGACCTGGACTTCAAGGGTGAAGCGGATTGGTCCGCCCTGGAGCCGCTCGCGCAGCTCGGTCTGGAGGTAGTCGCGGTCACGGCGGCGCTTGCCTCCTCCATGTTGCGGTCGCCACGTGTACCGCACGTACCGCTCGGAGCCGTCGGCGCCGATCCATTTGAACGCGTGTAGGCCGTGGTAGGGAACGACGGCGTAGCTGGACGGCGGGCGCAGCGACGGCGCGGCGGCCGGCAGGACCTTGAGCGACTCCGGGTGTCGCACGAAGAATGCCGGGAGCTTCCACGGCGCCTTCTGGGCGCGCATGAACTCGATAAAGCCTTCCGGCGTTCGCGTCAAGAACCGCGGGCTCGTGACCGAGACGATGTCGGTGCGCGAGCCGTCAGGAAGGTAGAACTTGACCGCAAGCCCGCGCGGGTCCGGCCGGTAATCGGGGTGGTGGGGGTTGCCGGCGCCGTTTGAGAACCGGGCGGTGACGGGGATCTCGGCGCCCTGCATGTGCGCTGCCCGCGTGAGCGAGGCGGCCTCGGGTGTCGCGGTGAACGTGCCTTTGCACAGCGTGCCCTTGGCGTGCAGGGCGCGGAAGCCGTCGTGGCGTCCAAAGACGCTGTTGACGGCGTCGATCGCCTGCTCTGACGTGATTTCCATCAGTTCGACTCCACGACGCGGAACTCTATTCCCGCCCGCTGGAGGCGGTCGATCAACGGCTGGCCCATCGCGACGGCGGGCGTCAGCTGCCCGGATCGCTCAGGAAGCTCATCGTGCGCCAGGCACAACGCGGCCTCGGCGAGCATCTTCGAGGTCTCACCGTAGCCCGGGTCTCCGCCGCTCACCTCGGTCACCACCCGGCGCCCGTCCGCCTCGCCAACCATCCGAACGCGGAACCAAGACTTCGCCCGTTGCGCTTCCGAGGGTCCCTCCCCGGGATCCTTGAGCTTCAACAGCAGGTTGCGGGTCGGGGCAAGCTGAGCGAGGGCCACCGCCGTCCCAGCGCCGGCGCCCATTGCGGCCAGCATCGGAAGGCGCTTGACGACGAGATAGTGCGAGTAGCTGAAGTCTGGGCCGAATGTGTCGAGCGCGCGCGCGGAGCGCAGCACCGTCTGGGGATCGATCGTCGGGAACGGCACCGCCCAGCCGCCTGCCGCTTCGCTGCGGTGCGGCCGGCCGGCTATTCCACGCACGCGGCGAGAACTGGGCCGTTGCTCTTTGGCACGGCGCTCACGCGCAACCTGCATGCCCTGCCGAAGCCGGGCCATGATGTTGATGGCTGAGTGATAGGTGCCGCCCGAGATTGTTCCGCCAAAGCGGACATACCCGCTGAGCCTGATCGGCGCCCCGTCGGGCAACTGGCCGACCGTGTAGAGGGCGCCCAGGTCGTACGGGATCGAGTCGAAGCCGCACGAGTGGACCAGCCGCGCGCCCGTGCTCTGAGCTTGCGCGTGGTAGCGCAGCCACATCTCATCGACGAACTCGGGCTCGCCGGTGAGGTCGACGTAGTCGGTGCCGGCGGCGGCGCATGCGGCGACGACCGGCTCGCCATAGTGGATGTACGGGCCGACGGTGGTGATCACAACCTTCGTCGACTCGGCGAGCTTGCGCAGCGACTCGGGGTCGCCCGTGTCGGCGTGTAGCAGCGGGAGCTCTTTGCCGACGCGCGCGACCATGCCCTCGAGCTTGGCTTGGTTGCGGCCTGCCAACGCCCAGCGGGTCGACTCGGGTGCGTGCGTGACTAGGTACTCCGCGGTCAGCGCGCCGGTGAACCCCGTGGCGCCCAGAACGACGATGTCGTACTCGCGCTCAGGCATCTATTTCACGGGCTCTGGCGAGGGCCTCGCCGGGCGAGACGCCTGCCTTGGCCGCAACCCAGCACGCGACCGGCGCCGCGACGCGCTCGGAAGAGTGCGCCGCCTCACCCGCGAGGTCGAGCAGCAGCTTGAATTCCTCCGTCGACGGCGAGGTCGTGCCGAGCTTGTCGGCGAATGCGGCGAGCCACTCGTTTGCGTTCATCGCGACGCGGGACTCTATCTCGCTGGCATGATCCCGGGCCTTCGGCAAGCGAACGAAAGGCAGGCCAATGGCAATCCTCGACGGCAAGGTCGCGATCGTGACGGGCTCAGCCCGCGGGATCGGCCGCGCGACCGCCGGGCTCCTATCCGAGCAGGGCGCGAAGGTGCTGATCAACGATCTCGACGGCGACGTCGCCGAGCAGACGGCGTCTGAGATCGAAGGCGACACGCTCGTGTTCGCGGGCGACCTCACCGCGCAGGGCGTGCCCGACCAGCTCGTCGAGAAGGTGATCGGCGAATGGGGTCGGGTCGACATCCTCGTCAACAACGCCGGCTACACGCTCGACGCGCCGATTCACAAGATGTCCGACGAGTGGTTCCAGAAGATGATCGACATCCATTCGGTCGTCCCCTTCCGGATGTGCCGCGCGGTCGCGCCACACATGCGCGAGCCGGCGAAGAAGGAGCGCGAGGAGGGCCAGGAGGTGTTCCGCAAGATCGTCAACGTGTCGTCGATCTCGGGCACGATGGGCAACGCCGGCCAGGCCAACTACTCCTCCGGCAAGTCTGCGGTGATAGGACTGACGAAGACGCTCGCCAAGGAGTGGGGCCAGTTCAAGATCAACGTCAACGCGGTCGCGTTCGGCTACATCGAGACGCGCCTGACGGCGTCCAAGACCGACGAGAACGTGGCCGAGATCGGCGGCGAGAGGATCCAGCTCGGGATCCCCGACCAGCTCCGCCAGATGGCCTCGATGCTGATCCCGCTCGGCCGGCCGGGAACGCCCGAAGAGGCGGCCGGCGGCGTGTTCTTCCTGTGCTCGCAGTGGTCGAACTATGTCCACGGGCAGGTGCTGAACATCACCGGTGGGCAGTTCGGAGGGATGACGTCATAGGTCGAGCGCACACCTAATTGGCAGCCTGCCAATAGGGTGATAGTCTCGGTGGGGTGAGCGCGGCCGCATCCCCTTCCCCACGGTGGCAGCGGCTCGAGTACGACGAGCGACGCGCGCAGATCCTCGCGTGCGCGCGACGGCTGTTCTCGGAGCGCAACTACGACGCGGTCTCGACGACCGACATCGCCAACGAGGCGGGCGTGGCGCGGGGCCTGCTGCACCACTATTTCGGCACCAAGCGCGACCTATACCTTCAGGTGGTCCGATCGCTCGTACGGATGCCGTCGAACCCGGTACCGCTGCAGGCCCCCGGGCGCGGGCTGCAGACCGTGATCAGCGAGAGCGTCGACCGCTGGCTCACCATGCTCGAGCGCAACCGGGAGACCTGGCTTGCGGCGATTGGGCCGCGCGGCCTGGGGCGCGACCCCGAGGTCGAGGCGATCCTCGACGAGGCGCGTGAGCAAGCCGCCGACCGCCTGATCGAGGCGCTTCAGACCTACGAGGCGGCGCAGGCGCCGGACGAGCTGCGCGCGACGATCCGCGCGTACTCGGGGTTCGCCGAGGCGGCCAGCATCGAGTGGCTGCTGCGCGGGCGGCTAACCCGCGAGCAGATGAAGGCGCTGCTGGTCGAAGGCTTTCTGGCAATCGTGAATCAAGTGCTTCCAGCTGTGAGAGGAGAACGATGAGCAAGACGTACGTGATCGGCGTCGGCATGACCAAGTTCGACAAGCCCGGGACCAAGGAGGGCGACTACCCCGATTGGGCCAAGGAGGCCGGCGAGAAGGCACTCAAGGATGCGGGCATCCCCTACGGCGAGATTGAGCAGGCCTATGCGGGCTATGTGTACGGCGACTCGACCTACGGTCAGCGGGCGATTTACGAGCTCGGGCTGACCGGCATCCCGGTCATCAACGTCAACAACAACTGCTCAACGGGCTCCAGCGCCCTCTTCCTCGCACGCCAGGCGGTCAAGGGCGGGCTGGTCGACTGTGCGCTCGCGGTCGGGTTCGAGAAGATGGAGCGCGGGTCGCTCGGCATGAAGTACACGGACCGCACGCCGGCGCTGGACAAGCACATGGCGAAGATGTTCGCCCTGCGCGACCCGGAGGCCTCGCCGTTCGCCCCTCAGATGTTCGGCAACGCCGGACGCGATCACATGCAGAAGTACGGCTCAAAACCAGAGCACTACGTGTGGATCGGGTGGAAGAACCACAAGCACTCGGTCAACAACCCGTACGCGCAGTTTCAGGATGAGTACACGCTCGAGGACATCGCGAACGCGCCCATGATCCACGAGCCGCTGACCAAGCTCCAGTGCTCGCCGACGTCGGACGGCGCCGGCGCCGCGATCGTCGCAAGTGAGCGGTTCGTCGAGAAGCACGGTCTGTGGGACCAGGCGATCGAGATCGCCGGCCAGGCGCTTGTCACCGATCTGCCGTCGACGTTCGACGACGAGGCCGACTGCATCAAGATCGTCGGCTACGACATGTCAAAGCAGGCGGCCGAGAAGGCATACGAGGAGGCGGGCGTCGGCCCCGAGGACGTACAGGTCGTCGAGCTGCACGACTGCTTCTCCGCCAACGAACTGATCACCTACGAGGCGCTCGGTCTCGCCCCCGAGGGCGAGGGTCACAAGCTGGTCGACAAGCAGGCGACCACCTATGGGGGCGACGGGCCGGTCGTGAACCCGAGCGGCGGCCTGATCTCCAAGGGCCATCCGCTGGGGGCGACCGGGCTGGCGCAGTGCTCGGAATGTTGCTGGCAATTGCGCGGCCAAGCCGACAAACGGCAGGTCGAGGGCGTTAAAGTCGCGTTGCAACACAACATCGGCCTCGGCGGTGCGGCCGTCGTGAGCATCTATCGAAAGGCGGCGTGAGCAATGGCGACCACGATTGAACGGCAGAACGGCGCGGCAAGCGCAACCGGGGAGTCGATCGAGGTCGAGAACCCCGCGACCGGCAAGATCGTCGCCACGCTCAAGGCCCACACGCCGCAGGACCTCGCCGAGATGGCAAAAAGGGCCCGCGCCGCACAGCCGGCGTGGAAGGCGGCCGGGTTCGAGGAGCGCGGGAAGGTCCTGCGTCGCGTTCAGAAGTGGTTGCTCGACAACGTCGAGCGTGTGATCGAGACCGAGATCTCGGAGTCGGGCAAGACGCGCGAGGACGTGCTGCTCGAACTGAGCATCCCGGTGTCGGGGTTCGGCTTCTGGGCCAAGCAGGCGCCCAAGTACCTCGCCGATGAGAAGGTCAAGACCTCCTCCCCGTTCCTGTTCGGCCGCAAGGTGATCGTCCGCTACGAGGCGGTCGGGCTCGCGGGGATCATCGGCCCCTGGAACTATCCGCTGGCTAACAACATCGGAGACGTGATCCCGGCGCTCGCCGCCGGCAACTCGGTGATGCTGAAGCCGTCGAGCGTGACGCCGCTGACGTCGCTGCTCATGGAGGAGGCCCTGCGCGAGTGCGGGTGTCCCGAGAACGTCTTCCAGGTTGTCGTCGGTCGCGGCGCGATCGGCGAAGACCTGGTCGACCTCGTCGACGTCGTCATGTTCACCGGCTCGACCGAGGTCGGCAAGAAGGTGATGGAGCGCGCCGCGAAGACGCTCACTCCGGTCGCGCTCGAGCTCGGCGGAAAGGACCCGATGATCGTGCTGTCCGACGCCGACATCGAGCGGGCCGCGAACTCCGCCGCGTTCTGGTCGATGCAGAACGCGGGCCAGACCTGCATTTCTGTCGAACGGGTTTACGTCGAGGAGCCGGTCTACGACGAGTTCGTCTCGCTGGTCACCGAGCAGGTCAAGCAGCTTCGCCAGGGCGTCGCCGAGGGCTTCGGCTCGACCGATGTGGGGTCGTTCATCAATCCACCCCAGGCCGACATCGTCGAGGCCCACGTCAACGACGCGGTCGCCAAGGGGGCCAAGGTGCTCACGGGCGGCCATCGGCTGGCGGGCGATGGCAGCTTCTTCGAGCCCACCGTCCTGACCGACGTCGACCACTCGATGGAGGCGATGACCGAGGAGACGTTCGGTCCAACGCTGCCGATCATGAAGGTCCGCGACGAGGAGGAGGCGATCAAGCTCGCCAACGACTCCCCCTACGGCCTCCAGGCCTCGGTCTTCACGCAGGACATGGACCGGGCTGACAGGGTCGCGCGACGGATTCAGGCGGGCGCTGTCGTCGTCAACGATTGCAACGCGAACTATTCCGCGCTCGAGGCGCCGATGGGTGGCTGGAAGTCGTCGGGGATCGGGGTCCGGCACGGGCCGCAGGGGATCCGCAAATACACGCATCCGCAGACGATCGTGTTCACGCGCTTCTTCATGAAGAAGGAGCTCTACCACTTCCCCTACGGCAAGGGGCGGTCCGGCTTCCTGCTGAAGTTGCTGCGGTTCTTGTACGCGCGCGGCAGCCGCGACTAAGGCCGTTTGCGCGCGCGGAGCTTGCGGTTCTTGAGCCGGTTTCCGCACGTGGACATATCGCACCAGTGGCCCTGCTGGTTCTTGGATCGATCGTAGAAGGCCCATCGGCACTCGTCGTTGGCGCACACGCGCAGGCGCTGCCACGTGCCGTCCTCCTGGGCGGAACGGATGATCAGGAGCAGCTCGAACAGGCCGTCAGGGCCACAGCCCCGTAGATCCAGCTCGCCGCGTTCGGCGACGGTGAGCCGCAAGTCGCCGCGCGCGGCGACTTCGCGCAGCGGCGCCAGATCGGCCTCGCGGGAGCTCAGCAGATCGCGGATGCTCTCGCGCATGCACCGAGCGAGCTGAAGGTCATCGGGCACAACGAGCCCA
>Ga0102924_1006451_pt1 | contig 11000 bp, 10 predicted proteins | sample PaiPotPPM11metaG_FD_80116 | JGI IMG/M metagenome (GOLD analysis project Ga0102924, IMG submission 80116) | Iron sulfur acid spring bacterial and archeal communities from Banff, Canada, to study Microbial Dark Matter (Phase II) - Paint Pots PPM... ...
ACCAGTTGCCCTGGCGCCGGACGGCGGCGGAGGCGCCGAAGGCGACCGCCGCCCGCCGCACCGCGCCGAGGACGGCCGGGTCCGACGTGCGGCACTGGAGCGGAGACCGGAGCGACCCCGTGTGGTCGCCGAGCAGGTGGGCGAGCAGGACGACGGCCTCGCCGCGCCAGGGCCGTTCGACGGCGGGAGCCGGGATGGCGGCGGGCACGGCCAGCCGCCCCCCCACCTCGAGCTCATCCAGGCGGCGCCAGCCCTCGGCCGTGAGGAAGGGATGGTTGGCGCTCGCCCGCACGGTGCGGCCCGAGGCCAGCTGAAGCGAGAAGACCGGCTTGATCCCGCTCGGGAACACCTTGGTCATCACCGCCCGCACCAGTTTGAGGTCGGCATCGACGGACCACACGGGCACGTCCCGCTCCCCGCTGATCAGCAGCTCCCCCATGGTGACCTCGGCGCCGGTGTCGGCCCGCAGGATGCGGGTGTCCCCGGTGAGGCAGCCCGACTCGCGGAGGTCGGACAGCATCGGCCGCTTGTCGGCGCGGGACTCGAGGTTGCGCGAGAGCTGGGACAGGGCGACGACCGGGACCTGGAGCTCGCGGGCGAGGATCTTGAGACCGCGGCTCATCTCGGCGATCTCCACCTGCCGGCTCTCGGCGCCGTGTCGCCCGGTCATGAGCTGGAGGTAGTCGATGACGATGAGGCTCAGCTTGCCCAGCCGGCTCTTGAGCCGCCGAGCTTTGGCCCGTACCTCCATGACCGTGGTGTTGGGGTTGTCGTCGACATAGAGCGGCGCCTCACCGAGCCTGCTGGTGGCGGCGGTGATGCGCGGCCAGTCGGACTCCAGCAGCTTGCCGTTGCGCAAGCGGTTGGAGTCGATCTCCGCCTCCATGCACAGGAGCCGCTGGGTGATCTCCAGATGGCCCATCTCCAGGGAGAAGAACAGCACGGGCTCGCCGTGCTGGACTGCGGCGCTGGCGGCCATCCCCAGGGCGAAGCTGGTGTTGTGGGTCGGGATCATGGCCTGGCCGGCCAGGAACAGGTGGGAGCTCGACTCCACGGCGATGCACCGCACCGGCACGCTGGGGACCTCATCGATGGCCAGGATCGCCCGCCGGGTGTGGCGTCCGTTGGTGCGCCCGCTCTTGGTGGCGGCCAGGCGGTCGGCCTTGCGGGTCATCCGGAACACGGGGTCCAGGGGCGTCCAGCAGAAGCGCCAGGCTTCGGCCGACCTACCGTCGGCCAGCGGCACCGTCCGGTGACGGATCGGGAACGGCTTGTGCCCCAGTGAGCACACGAGCTCCCATACCTGCTCCAACAGCTCCCGGTTGGCCAGGCACAGTTCCACCGTGCCGTTGCCGTTGGTCACCGTGCCGTCGGTGTCCATAAGACCCTGCAGCAGCTCCAGCCGCTGCTTGAAGGAGCCCCGCAGGTACGCCGGCGGGATGCGCTTGCGGGTCCCGCCGAGCAGACCCACCCCCTGCAGCTCGCCCACGTTGGCGGATCCGATCGTGATCTGCGACGTTGTCGTCGACCCGTCACCGAGCCAGCACCCGAGAACGTACGGGTCCACCGGAAGGGATGCCTCCGGGATTTCGATCGGCCCGGCAAGCGGCAAGTACCAGTTGGGGCGCCCGTCCCCGACCCGGATGCCCTCCTGCACCATCTGCTCGGTCGTCACGACCCGGGGCTGACGCCAGCGCGCCGACTGGTCCCTTGCCAGCTGCGGACGAGGAGGAGCACCCGCCTCCAAGCGGGAGGTCCGGTCACGGTGCGACTTCCACGCCGGGAGGTCGTAGGCGAGCCAGCGATGGCCGGCGTCGGCGACCAGCGAGCTGCCATCGTCGAACGACACCCGGTAGCAGCGGTGGCCGATGAAGACCGGCGACGTGTAGCGGACCCGGCACGCCCGGCCCCCTTCGTCGAGGACCTGATCGCCGGCCCGAAGCTCGGCCATGGTCGTCCAGCCGCCCGGCGTCGGCACCGGGGTGTCGAGGGCGAGGGCCTTCCCCATGGCGGGCCGGGCCCCGACGATGACCAGGGTCGACGGTTGGAGGCCCGAGAGCCTGGCGTCGATGTCGAGGTACCCGGTGGGCACGCCGGTGATGTCCTCGCCCCGGTCGAACAGCGCCTCGATGCGCTCCAGGGTCTCGTGGAGCAGGTCCGACAGGAGCTTGGTCGAATCGGTCACCTTGCGGTCGGCGACCTCGAAGACCATCGACTCAGCTCGATCGACGGCGGCCGCCACGTCGTCGGGGACGGAGTAGCCCAGCTCGGCGATCTCGGCGGCCACGCCGATGAGCCGTCGCAGGAGGGAGTGCTCCTCGACGATCTTGGCGTAGGTGCTGGCGTTGGACGTCGCCGGGGTGTTGGCCTGGAGGCTCACCAGGAGGGCGGGGCCGCCGATGGCATCGAGCAGGTCGGCCCGCCGCAGCTCGTCGGCGACGGTCACCGGGTCGGCGGGCTCGCCCTGGCCGTGCAGGCTCATGATGGCGTCGAACACGTGACCGTGGGCCGGCTTGTAGAAGTCGTCGGCGTCACACACCATCGTCGCCGAGCTGATGGCGTCGCGCGAGAGGAGCATGGCGCCGAGCAGGGATTCCTCGGCGGCCAGGTTGTGGGGCGGGACGCGGCCCCCTCCCCCACCCCGTGTCTGGCGCCGACGGGCGTCGTCGATCGACTGGACCATCTCGTCCTACCCTCGCCGATGGGCCCTGTGGATCATCAGCCCCATCAAGTTGGGGACGGAGTTGGGGACAACCCCGTCAGGATGTGGATCCAGCCGTCCCGGCCGTCGATCCGAACGCATGTTCGACAGCCTACCGACCCCCACCGACAGCGACGGCCGGCGCCCGAGGCGCCGGCCGCCGCATCACTGAGCTCTTCCGGGACTATGTCCGAACGACCTCGACGGTGACGGGGAACTCCACGTCGGTGTGCAACTTGACCAGCACCTGGTGGGTTCCGAGCGACCTGATCGGCTCCTCGAGATGGACCCGGCGACGGTCGAGCTCGACGCCGGTCTGCTCGGAAATGGCCCCGACCAGGTCGGGGACGGTGACCGAGCCGAACAGCTTGCCCTCCGAGCCGGCCTTGGCGCGGACCGTGATGACCGCCGGCACCAGGGTCCGGGCGACGGTCTCGGCCGCCTCGCGGTCCTTGGCGTCTTTGAGGTCCCGGGACCGGCGCATGGACTGCGCCTGCCCGATCACCCCGTCGCTCGCCCGGAACGCCTTGCCCTTGGGGATCAGGTAGTTCCGGGCGAACCCGTCGGCGACCTCGAGGATGTCGCCCTTCTTGCCCACGTCGGCGACGTCGGCGCGCAGCACGATGCGCATCAGGCCTCCACGGCCGGGCGGGTGGACGGGGTGAGTGGGCCCATGCTCAGAACGGCTCCTCGTCGTGCTCGTACCCTCCGGGACCGGCGGCCGCGGCCGCGGGCGCCATGCCCCCGCCCTCCGGCCGACCGTAGCCCTGGGAGGGGCCACCGCGGCCACCCTGGTCCCCGCTGGAGCTGTAGCCCTGGCCGGCGCCGGAGCCCTGCCCGCTGGGGGCGCCGCCCTGGCCGTTGCGGCGGTCGATCTTCTCCGGCTTGGCGATGGCCCAGCGCAGGCTGGGTCCGACCTCGTCGGCGACGACCTCGATCTTCGAGCGCTTCTCGCCGTCCTGGGTCTCCCAGGAACGCTGGTCGAGCCGGCCCGACACGAGGACGCGTGCGCCCTTGGGGAGCGAATCGGCGACGTTCTCGGCCAGGCTGCCCCAGCTGACGACGTCGAAGAACGACGTGGACTCCTCCCACTCCTGGCTCTGGCGGTTCTGCCAGCGGCGGCTCACGGCCAGGCCGAAGGTGGCGACCGCCTGGCCGCTCGGGGTGAAGCGCAACTCGGGGTCGCGGGTGATGTTTCCGATCAGGGTGACAGTGCTGGACATGGGTTCACACTCCGGTGGGTTCGGTCGTCGGTGCCGGCGCGGTGTCGGCGGCATCGGGTGGGACGGGGACGGGGCGTGGGCCCCGGCCCGCCACGCCGTCCGGGAGCCGGATCACCTTGTGGCGGACGACCTCGTCTGCGAGTGAGAGCAACCGGTCCAGCTCGGCCATGGCGTCGGGCTCGGCGCTCGCCTCGAGGAGCACGTAGTACCCCTCGGTCCGATGCTTGAGCTCGTAGGCGAAGCGACGCTTCCCCCACCGGTCGAGCCGAACCACCTTGGCCCCTCGGGACTCGAGGGTCTGGGTGGCCCGGTCGGTGACGGCCCGGATGCTCTCCTCCTCCAGGCCAGCGTCGAAGATGATCATGACCTCGTACGGTCGCATGGCAGAAGCCACCTTCCTCTGGACCCACGGCGACGGTCGCGCGCGGGGCCCCCGGGGGGGCAGGAACGGGATAACCCGACGAGGATAGCCTTCGACGCTGGCGATTCGTCCATCCGCCACCAGTGTGGCCGGACGGAGTGACAGTAACTCGTCCGAGCGGGCCGTGCTCGGGCTCCGGGCCCGGCCGGCAGCCGATGGGCCCGGCCGGCAGGCGATCAGGCGCCGCAGCTGCCGCCCACCAGCAGGACCGATCCCGGGCCCACGCCGAGCCGGTGCAACCCGCCCCTCGCCACCTCCAGCGCCAGCCGGTAGGCGGTCACCGGTGCGAGCGACGGGCAGGTCGCCCGGCAGGCGGGGAGGTCGGCGGTGCCGATCAGCACGCCCGCTGCGTCGAACCAGGCGACGGACAACGGGATCCCCGCCGCCCGGGCGGAGAGCGGCGCCGTCGAGTCGGTGACGTATCGGAAGACCATGGCGTCGTAGCCCCCGAAGTCGTGGCGGCCGGCCATGCCCATGGCCCGGGCGTGAGCCTGGTCGGCCAGGAGGGCGCAGTGGAGCGGCGCGACCCGCGACGTCGACCGCGCCCCCTCCACCCGGAACCCGATCCGGCCGAACCCGGGCACCCGCGACGTCGGCGAAGAGTGGCCCGTCAGGCCGGCGCGGTCGGCATTGGGGAGCAGGCTGGGGTCGGCGGGGCGGTCCGCCCCCACCGCCAGCCACGCCCCAACGCCGACCAGCAGCAGGAGCGCCACCCCGCGCAGGGCCCACCGCAGCACAGCCGGATCCTCGGCCCACCGCTGGAGCGGCGGGTGACCGCTCGTCAACCGGTCAACCACGTCAGCCCGGCCGGGGCCGAACCCCGCCCGGCCACCGCCCGATCAGCGGCCGGACGCGGCGGTCGCAGCGCCGCCGTAGACCTCGACGTCGTCACTGGCGACGCCGTCCAGGCGCACCCCGTCGGCGAGGTGGTATGACTCGGCGTCGGTCGGGAACCGGCGGGCACGGACGTCGGCGGCGAACGTGCCGAGGGCCGCCACGCCATCGGCCTTCAAGGAGGCGTAGCGGCGCACGAACTTCGGGAGGATCCGATCCTCCAGGCCGGCCACGTCGTGGAACACCAGGACCTGCCCGTCGCACCACGGGCCGGCGCCGATGCCGATCGTCGGCACGTCGACCGACTCGGTGACGACGCGGGCGACCCGGTCGGGGACACCCTCGAGGACGATGCTGAAGCACCCGGCCTCGGCCAGCAGGCGGGCATCCTCGACGAGCACTCGGGCGGCTTCGGCGTCCTTCCCCTGCACCTTGAAGCCGCCCATGGCGTGCACCGACTGGGGGGTGAGCCCGAGATGACCCATGACCGGGATCTCGGTGTCGATGAGCGCCCGCACGGCATCGAGGCGCTTTCGCCCGCCCTCGAGCTTGACCGCCTGGGCGCCCGCCCGGATCAGGCTGGCGGCGTTGCGCACGGTGTCGGCGGTGTCCACGTGGTAGCTCAGCCACGGCAGGTCGGCGACCACCAGGGCCCGCGGGCGGGTCCGGGCGACGGCCGCCGTGTGGTGGGCCATGTCGGCGACGGTCACGTGGAGGGTGTCGTCGTACCCGAGGACCACCATGGCCACGGAATCGCCCACCAGGATGAGATCGACCCCTGCCTCGTCGGCGATCCGGGCGGTGGGCGCGTCGTAGGCGGTGACCATGACCAGAGGGACACCGCCCTTGCGGGCGCGCACTGCCGGAACGGTGCTCTGCTGAGCCATCTCGGCCTCCTTGCCGTCCAGCGCCACTCGGCTGCCGGCGGTACCCGGAAGTGTAACGTCGCCAGCCGTGGGCGGCGAGGGCGGGCACGGGGATCCCCCCCACGGCGATCTCCCCGAGGTCCCGACCGGGGCAGGCCAATGCGAGAACTGTGCCCGTGACGACGACGAGCTCGTGGCCGTCCGCCGGGTCTACGTGACCCCTGAGTCCTGGGACACCCCGGCCACCTCTTCGGTCGTCAACGAGGTGGAGTGGTGGTGCTTCAGCTGCCGCTCGCTCTACCCGCATCGGCTCGACGGGGCGGGCTGACGCTCACCCCGAGGGGCCGCCGGCGGACCGGACGGTCGTGGGGGGGGCGGTCGTCGGCGGCACGGTCGTCCGGCTCGGGTGCGCTGCGGTGGTGGAGGGTGCGGACGTGGTCGACGGAGCCACCGTGGTCGACGCCCCGGGAGCGGCCGTGGTCGACGTCGAGGTGGTCGTCGACGTGTCGATCGTCATGGCGACCTCCCCCAGCGCCTTCGACCCGAGCGATGCCGGTTGCTCGAATGAGAGCGCCGGCGACCCCGAGAGGGCCTGCTCCATGTAGCGGCGGAAGAAGTCGGCGGGGAGCGAGCCTCCGGTCACCTGCTTGAGGCCGTAGATGTTGGTCATCGGCCGGGAGCCGCTCGGATACCCGACCCAGACGGCCGTCGTGAGCTGGGGTGTGTAGCCGATGAACCACGCGTCGGTGTTGTTGGAGGTCGTGCCCGTCTTGCCCGCCACCGGGTGGCCGAACGCCGCCCCGGTGCCGGTGCCGCTCAGCACCACCTGGCGCAGGCAGTAGGTGACGACGTCGGCCTGGGCCCGGGTGAGGACGGCGTGCGACGACGGCGGGTTCAGCTGGGCGGTGATGTCCTGGCCCTGGCTGTTCTTGACGGAGAGGATGGTGCGCGGTGGGACGAACGTGCCGTTGTCCATGAACGTTGAGTACGCCCCGGCCATCTGGACCACGGACTCGTCGACCGTCCCGAGGACGAGGGAGGCGTACGGCGGGAGGCTCGGGCTCCCGAGCCCCAGCGCCTCTCCCATCTGGGCCAGGCGCCTGGGCCCTTCGGCGAGCACCGCCTGGGCGAAGACGGTGTTGACGGAGTCCTTGGTGGCGTCCACCAGGTTGATGGTTCCCGTCCCGCTGGCCCCGCTGTAGTCCTCGTCGCTGAAGTTGTTGACCGTCCAGTTCTGGCCGTTGTTGGCGCGGGGCAGGGTGATCTGGGCCGGGGCCGGATAGCTCGAGAGCATGGAGTAGCCGTCCTTGGCGATCTGGGCGAGCAGGATCCCCTTGAACGTCGAGCCCGGCTGGCGCCCGGTCCCGCCCCCCGAGGCGCCCTCGGCCAGGTTGACCTGCGACGTGGCGTAGCTGCGGCCGCCCACCATGGCCTTGACCGCCCCCGAGGTGTCCACGCTGACCAGGGCACCTGCCGGCCCGCGGACGTCGGTGAGGCCGTAGCCCTTGTACATGGACTCGTAGGCGGCCCGCTGCATGTTCACGTCGAGGCTGGTCTTGACCTGGAGCCCGCCCCCGTAGACCACCTTCTCGCCGTAGGCCTTGAGCAGAGCCTGGGTCACGTCGGCCACGTAGTACTCCGCACCGATGCCCTGGGCCCGGGGGAGGATCTTCTCGCTGGCCGGGGCGTAGGCGATGGCCTCGACCGGCACCGACTCGGCGGCGGTGGCCTGGGTGGAGGTGATCTTGTGGTACTTGACCATGTCCCGCAGCGTGGCATCCCGGCGGGCGACGGCGGTGGCCGGGTTGCGGACGGGATCGGCGTACTCGGGCGCCCGGATGGCCCCGGCCAGGAAGGCGGCTTCCGCCAGGTCGAGCTGCTGGACCGGCCGTTGGAAGTAGGCCTGGGCGGCGGCCTGGATGCCGTAGGCGCCCCGGCCGAAGTAGATGGTGTTGAGGTAGCGCTCCAGGATCTGGTCCTTGCTCAGCTGGCGCTCCAGCTTGATGGCCAGGACCGCCTCCTTGACCTTGCGGGAGAACGTGCGCTCCTGCCCGAGGTAGGCGTTTTTGATGTACTGCTGAGTGAGCGTGGAGGCGCCCTGGAGGCTTCCGCGCCCGAGCAGGTCCGAGATCGCCGCCCGGGCGATGCTGGCCGGGTCGATGCCGTGATGGTGGAAGAAGCCGTGGTCCTCGGTGGCCACCACGGCGTCGACGACCACCGGCGGGATCTGCGAGAAGCGCACGGGGACGCGGTTCTGACCGCCCGCCAGGTTGGCGATCGGGACCCCGTTGGCGTCGGTCACGGCGGTGGTGAGCTGCTGAGGGAAGGCCGGGGGGAGGGAGGACCGCGACAACCCGTAGGCGGCGCCGGCCAGACCGGTGAGCAGCAAGAAGGCGACCGCGAACAGCAGCTTTCGGGCCCGCCAGAGCAGGCCGCGCCGGCCGCTGGTGGGCGCTGCCGGGGGGCGCCGGCCACGAGCGGCGCCCGAGGGCGGGCGCACCCCGGCACCGGCGGCCCGTGATCGACCCGCCGGTGCCCGCCCCCGGTCACGCGGCCGGGGCGGGCGAGGGCTGGACACGGTTCATCGACGGTACCAAGGCGCCGCCGCCCCTCAGCGGCACCCGCAGGCGCCGAGGCTAGGCCCGGGCCCGCCGGGAGGGGAGGACGAATGTGTGGGCGAGGTGGTTCCACGAGCAGGCCGGGCACACCTCGACCACGTAGCAGGCCACCTCCCCGTTGGCGCTCCGGGTCGCCCTCGAGAGGTCGGCCTTGCTCTCGACGCACCGCCCACTCGGTGGCAGCCCCGACCCGAAGGCGTACGACACCAGGACCACATCCGTCTCGTCACAGATCGGGCAGGGCTCCCCGGTCGGCTCGCCCACCCCGCGCGCCGCCCGGACGAGCTCGGGGTGGGCGTCGCAGACGTCCAGCCGCGACAGCCGGCCCTTGCGGAACTCGCTCACGATGGCGTTGCGAGCCAGCCGGTAGGTCACCTGACCGGCCATCGGGATGCCCCCCGTCGGGGCTCCGCGCAACGCTTCGGGGCGGAAGCTCACGGGCGCAACGCTACCGCCGCGACGGCCCCCTGGTGCCGGCCGGGACGGCCCCGGCCCGGCCGCCACGTTGACAACACGAGCCGCCAGCGGTGATACTACCTGCGAACCGATATATCGAGTCGATATATCGGTAGAAGGGTACGACGTGTTGGAGCTGGCGATCCTCGGGCTGCTCAAGGAGTCCGACCTCCATGGCTACGAGCTGAAGAAGCGCCTGGCGGAGTCGCTGGGGCCGTTCTCCTCGGTCTCGTTCGGGTCGCTGTACCCCGCCTTGGGCCGGCTCGAAGTGGCCGGCGCGGTCAAGGCGGTGGAGGCCAACGAGAGTCCCGTCCCCGTCCTCGGCTCCCCGTCCCTGGGTGCCGAGTTGGCGGCGTTCCGTTCCCGCCGAGCGGTGGCCCTGGGCCCTCGCAGCGGCCGGGCGCGCAAGGTCTACGGCATCACCCCCCGGGGCGATGAGCTGTTCGCCGAGCTGCTCGCCGCCGACGACGCGTCGACCGAGGACGACCGGCTGTTCAACCTCCGCCTGGCTTTCGCCCGCTACCTGTCCCCCGAGGCCCGCCTCGGGATGCTGGAGCGGCGACGGGCGGCCCTCGTCGAGCGCCTGGCCACTTCCCGCTCCCGCATCCGGGCGGGCCGGGGCCGCTTCGACACCTACACCCGCTCCCTCATGGAGCACGGCACCGAGGCCACCGAACGGGACATCTCCTGGCTCGACCGCCTCATCGCCGCCGAGCACGCAGGAGACCACGCCGCCGAGCGGCAGGAGGAGCAAGACCAGTGAGCAAGATCCGGGTTGCCATCGCCGGCGTGGGGAACTGCGCCAGTTCGCTCGTACAGGGCGTGCACTACTACCGGGACGCCGATCCGGCGGAGACCGTCCCCGGTCTCATGCACGTGACGCTCGGCGGCTACCACGTGGGGGACGTCGAGTTCGTCGCCGCCTTCGACGTCGACGCCGCCAAGGTCGGCCTCGATCTCGGCAAGGCGGTCTTCTCGGGGCAGAACAACACCATTCGCTTCGCCGCCGTCGGCGAGCTCGGCGTGACCGTGCAGCGGGGCCCCACCCTCGACGGCCTGGGCAAGTACTACCGCCAGACCATCGAGGAGTCGCCGGCCGAGCCGGTCGACGTGACGAAGGTGCTGCGCGACCAGAAGGTGGACGTGTTGGTGTCCTACCTCCCCGTCGGGTCGGAGGACGCCCAGAAGCACTACGCCCAGTGCGCCATCGACGCCGGCGTGGGCTTCGTCAACGCCATCCCCGTGTTCATCGCCTCCAACCCCGAGTGGGCCGCCAAGTTCGAGGCGGCAGGCGTCCCGATCGTCGGTGACGACATCAAGAGCCAGGTGGGGGCCACGATCGTCCACCGGATCCTGGCCCGCCTCTTCGAGGACCGGGGCATGGTCCTGGACCGGACCTACCAGCTCAACGTCGGCGGCAACATGGACTTCAAGAACATGCTCGAGCGCGAGCGGCTGGAGTCCAAGAAGATCTCCAAGACCCAGTCGGTGACGTCACAGCTCGACAACGGGATCGCCGACGACGACGTCCACATCGGCCCGTCCGACCACGTCGCCTGGTTGGAGGATCGCAAGTGGGCCTACATCCGCCTCGAGGGCCGCAACTTCGGCGACGTGCCCCTCAACATCGAGCTCAAGCTCGAGGTGTGGGACTCCCCCAACTCGGCCGGCGTGATCATCGACGCCCTCCGGTGTGCCAAGGTGGCGCTCGACCGTGGCATCGGCGGCCCCCTCCTCGGCCCCTCGGCCTACTTCATGAAGTCGCCGCCGGTGCAGTACCACGACGACGAGGCCCACCGCATGGTCGAGGAGTTCGCCGCCGGGTTGCGGTAGTCCGGCCGCCGTGTCATCAGATATAGCGTCCGCCTGGGACCGCTTCGC
>Ga0102924_1006452_pt1 | contig 10999 bp, 7 predicted proteins | sample PaiPotPPM11metaG_FD_80116 | JGI IMG/M metagenome (GOLD analysis project Ga0102924, IMG submission 80116) | Iron sulfur acid spring bacterial and archeal communities from Banff, Canada, to study Microbial Dark Matter (Phase II) - Paint Pots PPM... ...
GGGTTAGGGGGTGGGGCGTCGTCAAGTTCGATCACCACTCGATGTGCCTATGCTGCCACTTTCGCTTGGCTTTGGGGAAGTCTGCCCGGTAGTGCCCGCCGCGGGATTCCTTGCGCATTAGCGCCGCCTCCGCGATGAGCCGCGCAGTCTGCACCATGTTGGTCTCCTCGGTGGCACCCTCCGTCAGCCTCGCCTTGATGCTGTCCAGCTGTGTAAGGCAGTGCCGGAGGCCCTTCGCCGTGCGCGCGATCCCCGCCGACTCCCACATCAGCGACCGCACCGAGTCCGCCGCGACCTGCGCGGCGCCTCTGTCAGCCAGGGGCGGCACGCGCCAGTCTCCCACAGGCGGCACGGCGCTCAACCCGGGTGCCGAGGCCACGTCACGCGCTACGCGTTCCGCGAACACCAGCCCTTCCAAGAGCGAGTTCGACGCAAGACGATTGGCGCCATGCACCCCCGTGCGTGAGACCTCGCCGCAGGCATACAGCCGCGGCATGCTCGAGCGCCCCACGAGATCGACGACGACGCCTCCCATCATGTAATGCGCGGCCGGCGTGACCGGTATCAGGTCCGTGCGCGGGTCGATGCCGCGCCCGCGACATAGCGCAAATATGCCAGGGAACCGCTCCGTGAACGCCGCGCCGAGACCCCGCGCGTCGAGGTAAACCGCACCCGTGCGTTGGCGCTCCCGAAAGATCTCTCGAGCAACGACGTCGCGGGGCGCCAGCTCGGCAAGGCGGTGGCGCGGCGGCATGAACCGCTCGCCGTCCGCGTTGAGCAGTATTGCGCCCTCGCCGCGAACAGCCTCGGAGATCAGGGCGAGCGGATTCTCAGGCGTGTCGAGGGCGGTCGGATGGAACTGCACGAATTCCATGTCGGCCAGTCGCACTCCTGCGCGGTGAGCCACCGCGTATCCATCGCCTGTGGCGACCTGCGGATTGGTCGTGTAGCGATACACCTGCCCGCATCCGCCGGTCGCGAGAACGGTGACGTCGGCTATTATCTCGACCGCGCGTCCCGCGACGCTCGCGCGCACCCCGACGCATTCGTCGCCTTCGACGATCAGGTCCAGAACTCGTGTGGTTTCGATCACGGTTATGCCCGGGCTTTCGCTGACGCGACCAATTAGAGTGCGCGCCACCTCGGCCCCCGTCTGGTCACCGTGCGCGTGCACGATGCGGTGGCGAGAGTGGGCCGCTTCCTTTCCGAGCTTGAACGCCCCGCTGGCCGCGAGGTCAAACTCAGCCCCCGCCGTTTGCAGTTCCCGCACGCGAGCGGGCCCCTCCTCGACCAGCACCTGCACGGCCTCCGCGTCGCATAGCGCTGCGCCCGCGGCGAGCGTGTCGCGCCTGTGGAGCTCGGGCGAGTCTCCTGCGCCGAGTGCCGCGGCGATCCCGCCCTGCGCATACGCAGTCGCCGAATCGAACAGGGAGCGCTTGGTCAGCACGGTCACGGCGCTATGCGTGGACGCTCGCCAAGCGGTGTGCAATCCGGCCACGCCGCTTCCTACTACGAGCACCCGCGTGCGAACCTGATCAGGCATTGGCACACACAGGAGCGACGATCGTGCACACGGTCTCCGCAATATAACGCCGCCGTTAGATTCTCCCCGGCATGCGTGTCACGCTCCGCGCCGTGGACCCCAAACTCGTCGTCCTAATCACGACCGCCGGCGTGGACATGCTGGGCACCCTGATGGTGCTGCCGCTGCTGCCGTTCTACGCGACCCGGATGGGCGCGAACGCATTCACCTACACCTGCCTAGTCTCGTCGTTCTCGGTCGCGACGCTGATATCCTCCCCAATCTGGGGGCGATTTTCTGACCGTTACGGGCGGCGGCCCGCGCTCCTGATCGCCCTGAGCGCTTCCGCGATCGCGTACATCATATTCGCGTTCGCGGACTCGCTCTTCATGTTGTTGCTATCGCGTGTCGTGCAGGGCGCCGGCGGTGGCACGGTTGGCGTCGTGCAGGCTTACGTGGCCGACGCGAGCGCGCCCAAGGACCGTGCGCGTGCGCTCGGCTGGCTGTCGGCGGCGACCAACGTCGGTGTCTCCGTCGGTCCGCTGCTGGGCTCGTGGGCGCTGGTGCTGGGACGACACCACCTCATGGTCGCCGGGCACGACCTCACGCTTGGCAGGAGCGCCCCCGGACTCTTCGCCGCGGTGATCTGTCTCGCGAACATGTACTTCGCCTGGCGATATCTGCGCGAGTCGCATGTGGGCGCTGTGCGTAGCGGCCACGTCGCTCGGGTGGGACGAGCGCGCGAAGCGCTTTGGAGCGTCGTTCGCCACTCTGGCGCCCCAGCGTCCCGCCTGATCTGGATCTACGCGGTCGGACTAGGGGCCTTCATGAGCGCGACATCCATCTTCGCGCTCTTTCTGGCCCGCCGGTTCAGTGTGACCGAAGCGACGATCGGCTACTTCTTTGCCTACGTCGGAATAATGAACATCCTCGCCCGCGCGGTGCTGCTCGGCCCCGCGGTAGACAGGCTTGGCGAGCCGCGCCTCGCGCGCGTGGGCACCGTGCTGCTCGCGCTCGGACTCTTCTTCATCCCACTCTCGCCGTCCTGGCTCGTGCTCGCGATCCCCGTCGCACTGCTACCGCTGGGCACGGCATTCACGTTTCCGTGCGTCACGTCGATCCTTTCGCGGCTTATCTCTCCCGATGAGCGCGGCCTGTACATGGGCGTGCAGCAAACGTTCGGCGGGATCACGCGCGTGCTCTTTCCGCTAGGGGCGGGCTTCCTATATGACCACGTAAGGCCCGAGGCGCCGTTCATGACTGCCGCCGTGATCGTGATGGCGACGTTGTTGCTCGGGCTCGACATGGAATCCTACGTGCGGCCGGATTCGACCGCGCCCCCGACATCTGTCGCCGCGCGCACGCCACCGGCCGGCTCGCCAATTCTCGACGTTCCGACGGTCATACAGTCGCCTCCTCCCACCGTGGCCCCTGGTCCCGATGGGACGCCCCCAACGAGCGGCGTGCCGCGGGTCACCCGCGCGTAGTTGGTGATGAGGCGCACCCCTCGCTGGTAGGTCAGATACGCGTACGTCCACTGCATGAGCACCGTCAGGCGGTTGCGAAAGCCGGCCAGATACAGAATGTGGATGAACAGCCACAGGAACCACGCAACGGGGCCGGTGACTTTCAAGAAGCCGAAATTCGCCACCGCACGGTGCCGACCAATCGTTGCTAGATCGCCCTTGTTCCAATACTTGAATTCCTTTCGTGGCTTGCCCGCGATCGTCGCGAGAATGTTGCCGGCCGCAACCCAGCCTTCCTGATTCGCGGCGGGCGCGACGCCCGGCACCAAAGTCCCGCGGTCATCCCGCACGAACGCAGCGAGATCGCCGACCACGAAAACTTCGGAGTGGCCCGGAATCGACAGATCCCGCTCGACCAGGACGCGCCCCGCATTGTCGAGCGGTACGCCGAGTGACCGCGCGAGCGGCGAAGCGGCGTTACCCGCCGCCCAGAACACGGTGTGGGCTGGGATCCGCTCGGCGCCAACGTACACGGCATCGGGCTCGATCCGTGTGACGAGCTTCCCGGTTTTCACCTCGACGCCCAGCTTCTCGAGGTCGCGGCGCGCGTGCTCCGAGAGTGATTCGGGAAAACTCGGCAACACGCGGTCGAGTCCTTCCAGCAGGACGACGCGCGTTTTGCGGGTGTCGATGTGTCGGAAATCCTCTCGAAAGGCGATCTTCGCGATCGGCGGAATCGTTCCCGCCAGCTCGACGCCTGTGGGCCCGCCTCCAACGACGACGAAAGTCTGCAGCGCTTGGCGAGTCGCCTCGTCCTTCGCGCGCTCCGCCTCCTCGAAAGCCAGCAGAAAGCGATTTCGGATGTTGAGCGCGTCCTCGATGCTCTTGAGACCCGGCGCCAGCTCCTCCCACTCCGGGTGCCCGAAGTACGAGTGCCGAGTTCCCGACGCCGCAATCAGATAATCGTACGGAAGCTCCACGTCGCCATTGTCGAGCACCACGACGCGGCGGGCAGTGTCGATGGAAGTGGCCTCACCCAAAAGCACCGTGGTGTTCCGCTGATTGCGAAGCAGCCAACGGATCGGTACAGCGATGTCGCTCGGCGCGAGCGTGGCGCTCGCCACCTGATACAGAAGCGGCTGGAAGAGGTGGTGGTTCGTGCGGTCAACGACCGTCAGGTCAACCGGGGCGCGCTTGAGGCGCCGCGCCGCCGTGAAGCCACCAAAACCACCGCCGATTATGACGACACGAGGCCGTGCCATCTAGGAAACCTAACGGCCAGGCCACCAGTTCCACCGCCCAGCCAGACGGAGAAGAGCCGGCCCGACGGCGACGCGCACGAGAGTGGCGTCCAGAAACACGGCCACCGCGAGACAGAAGCCGAGGATCTTGATCAGCAGGAAATCGCTCAGCGCGCACGCGGCGAATACCACGATCATCACGGCGGCCGCGCTTGTGATCAAACGACCGGTGCGGCCGACACCTTCGGCTACAGCCTCCGTCTCGTCCTCGCCGCGCCGATATGCCTCGGCCACGCGTGAGACCAAGAACACCTCGTAGTCCATGCTCAGTCCGAACACCACGCAAAAAACAATGATTGGAAGCGCGGGGAACAGTCCGTCGATCGGCCCGCTGAGTCCCAGCAGCCGCACACCGTATCCATCCTGAAACACGAGCACCGCGCAGCCAAGCGCGGCGCCGACGGACAGCAGGTTGAGCAGAACCGCCTTGATGGGCACGAGGACCGAGCGAAATCCAATGAACAGGGCCGCAAACGTTCCCACCACTACGAGGGCGAGCGTGATCTCCATGCGACTGCCGACCACGTCCTGATATTCGGCGTTGAACGCGGGAAGGCCTCCGACCAGAACCCGCACGCCCGGGAGGCCGGTGAGCTCGGCCGCATTCCACGCCCGGATGAGACGCACTAGGCGCACCACTGCGCTGACGGGTACACCCTCGCGCGGAATCACCTCGATTACGGTCTCGCGCTGATCGCGGCTCACGAACGCACGCAGCACGTCCGCCGGCAGCAGCGAAACAAAGTTCTGGCTCGGATGCTGGGCGCCAGTCACGGTGGGCAGCGACCGCACGTTTGCGACACGTGGGTCGCGGGTGAGCGTTTCGGCCAGACGCATCGTGGCTTCCCAGCCTCGGGGCGTGAGAGCTCGATCCGTCGCAGGTAGCTCTACGACTATGCGGAGCGACTGAATGAGCCCGCTCTTGCCCATGGCAGCCAGAGCGCGCGCCGCCTGCGCCGACTCCGCGCGTCGAGGCAGCCAGTCCCCGCTCGGCAGGTCGGCGTTCACGTGACGTGCTTGCAGGGCAAGAGCCACTAGAGGGAGCGCTCCGCCGGCAAGTGTCACCCACGGGTGGGTTGCTGCCCAGCGCCCCCACCGCCACCAGGGGCTCTTCCGCCGATCCTCAGCGCCCCGCGCCGGTCGCCACAGGCGTGCGATCTCCAGGTGCGGACCCAGCCATGCGAGCAGCCCGGGCAACAACGTCGTCGCGACGAGCGCCGACGTGCCGACTACAAGCAGCCCTCCAGCGGCAATGGAGCGAATCTCCGTCGCCGGCAGCACGAGCAGCGCGGCGAAGCTCACGACTACCGCGCCAGCGGAGAGCAATACCGTGTGACCGGCATGGCGCAACGCGAACTCCGCGGCATCAGTGGGTGTGCGACCGTCGTCTCTCGCCTCGCGGAAGCGGCTGACGACTAACAGAGCGTAATCGATCCCCACGCCCAGCCCCAGCATGGAAACGACGTTGCGCACCACGACCGTCAGCGGCCAGTGAAGCGCGATCTGCGTCGCGACACCCAAACTCACGACGATGGCCGTGCCCGCGGCAACCAGTGGCACGATCGCCGCTACTACGCTGCCGAAGACCACGGCTAGAAGCACTAGCGTGATGGGCACGATGCGGCGCTCGGCCCGCGCGGCGTCAGCGACCGTGGTGGCCCGCACGTCATAGTTCAGCGCGGCGTTACCCGTCCAATCAAGTGTCGCGTCTGGATACCGCGCGCGCAGCGAATCTTGCACCCTCCGGCTCACCTGTCGTACCGTGAGGATCCAATCGTCCGCCTGTCGGGCCGTCGCGCTGTTCGCGGCAAACCCGGCGATGACGAGCGTGCCGTTGGCGCCCAGCAGTGCCGTGTCCGGCGTCGAGATGTACGACACGACGCGCGAAACGTTTGGGGCATGCACGAGCGCCGCGGTGATCGCGCCCAGCACGGCGCGGCCCTCGGGCGTCGTCGGGCGCGGGACGCCCGTGACGACGAGTACCCCGTACCGCGCGAAGGGCGAAGCGAAATCGCTCGCTAACCGGCGTTCCACATCTGCCGCCTCACTGTAGCCTGCTCGATTGCCGGCCACGGCGAGGGTGCTGCTGATTCGCAGGGCGCCGGGTGTGAGCGATGCCACGACGGCGACCCACGCCGCCACGATCCACCCCCGCTGTCGCACGATGGCGGCAGGGACCGAGGCGAAGCGAGTCAAGCTGCCAAGCGATTCACGCCGTCGCGTGGCGCTCCGAGCGCGCAAGTATCGTCGCGATGAGAGCACCGATGAGACTGCCGGCCACGACATCGCTCGTGAAGTGCGCGCCACTCATTATGCGCGTCAACCCACAGGCGACGGCGAGCGCCCACCATAGCGCACGCGATTCGGGGAAGAGCTGGCCCAGCACCGTCGCCGCCGCGAACGCCTCGACCGCGTGACTGCTGGGAAACCCGAGACCGCTCGAGCTCAGCGGCCGGTCGGACCACGCGCGGAATACGTTTGCGCCATCGTGAAGACTGGGCCGCTCGCGTCGAACGAGAAGCTTGAGTAGCTCTGCGACTATGCCCGCGATCGACACACTCGCGATCAGCTGCCAGGCTCGGCGGCCTGGAGGCCTGCTCGGGGTGCTTCCAACACGGTCGTGCAGCCAGAGCGCCAGCGACACCGCGGCCCACAGGGGCCAGTAGCCCATCGTGCGCAGCGCGCGCCCCCAGTCAAAATCGTACACGTTCCGCAGGACGACGTGATGATAGGCCCACGGATCGATCGCGAATCCGACGACGAGCAGTACGATTCCGATTACCCAGGGCGCCAGACGACGCAAGCGATCACGCCCGCGCGAGGCCGCGCCAGCAGCGCTAGTCGCCGTCACGTGACCGGCGCGCGCGGAGGCACGCGAGCCACAAGCGTGATGATCAGCACGAGACAGATCAACAGCGTGCTCTCTGCCGCGGCTGTGCCGAAATCGAAGGCGCGCAGCTGCGAAAGGATGTCGATCGAGATGGGTCGATTGGCGTGGGTGTAGAGAACAACGCTGGCCACAAACTCGCCGACCGCCATGATGGCCGCGAGCGTGGCGCCTGCGACTAGACCCGGCCTAGCGGCGGGGATCGTCACTCGGCGCAACACCATCCACCAGCCGGCGCCAAGTCCGCGCGCGGCGTCCTCCAGCGACGGGTCCATCTGGCGTAACGATCCCTCAGTGGCCGACGCGACGAGCGGGATGCCACGAACGAAATAGGCTAGTGGAAGAATCCAGAACGTGCCGACGAGCAGCAATCGGAGCGTGAACAGGTCGGTGCGATTGAAGGTTGAGGCAAGCCCGATCGCGATCGCGGTACCCGGGATCGCCCAAGGCAACGCCACCAGTGTGGCGAGCAGCCACCGTCCCGGAAAGCGGCGCAGGACGATGAGCCACGCCGCCGCCGCGCAGATAATGACGTCGGCGGCGGTGGCAATAGCGGCCATGGCTACGCTGTTGCCTACGGGACGCCAGAGCTCGGGATCGGTCATGAGACGCCGGAAGTTGTCTAGCGTGTACTCGGGGGGTAGCACCTGCGTCGTCCAAGCGCCATTGCGCGCGAACGAGACAAGAACCACCATCGCGTGCGGAAGCACCAGAATGAGCACGATGAAGGTCGCCGCGAGAGGAGCGGCTGCCCGTGCGACGGGCGACCGGAGTCGCATCCGCGCAGCCGTCGCGCCTTTGCCGGCCGACACGTATCGCCTTCGTCCTTCGAGCCATCGAAGGACAACCAACGCCGCGACCGCGCTCACCGCGAGCACGGTCGTCTCGACGTAGGAGACACCCAGAGCGCCGTTGAGCCTCGTGGCGACGATTTGCGTTGCGAGCACGCGCAGTCCGCCGCCGAAGACGTATGGCGCGGAGAACGACCCCAGAGAGCTCATGAAGACGAGCAGCATGGAGCCCACCAGCGCCGGAGTGAGCATGGGCAGTGTCACGCGCACGAGCCTCCGAAGCGTGCTGGCGCCCAGCCCGGCGGCGGCCTCGTCCAGAGTGCCGTCGTATCGCTCGAGGCCAGCCGATACGAAGAGATACACGTACACGTACAACGTGTACGCGTGCACGAAAACTATGGCCCACGCGCCGCTGAGCGTCCACGGAGGCGTGTCCAGATGGAGCACGGCTTGCGCGGTCCGCGTTACGACGCCGCTTTCGCCATAGAGAAAGAGGAAGGCAACGACGCCAACTAGCGGGGGAAGCGCGGCTGGCAGCGTCGCGACGGCCTGCAACACACGTCGGCCGAGGAACGCTCGGCGCGTGAGAAGGAAAGCCAGCGGGACACCGATGACGCACGCCGCAATGACGGAGACGACGGAGATCCATAGGCTCGTCCAAAGCGCCTCGCGGTCCGCGGGGCTGGCCGCAAAAGTTCGCCAGTAATCCAACCCCTTCGCGAAGCTCCCGGCCACGACCGCGGCATTCGGATACGCCACTGCCCACAACAGAAGTGCCGTCAGCAGCAAGGCGCCCGCAGTGCTCGAGTAGTGGCGACTGGGCCGGGCCCGCGAGGCGGTCTCCACACGCGACTCGTGCATCACCTCAGTCACTCGTGCACCACGGCGATCGGCTCGCGTACGATGCGAATGCCCACGCGGTCGCCCTCATCCGCCAACCGCTCGGAGGTTGAGACCTCGACCGTAACCCCGTCGGCCAACTCGACCTGATATGCGTAGCTGGCGCCCGCGAAGCGCCGAGCACGTACGTTGCCCAGCCATGCATCAGGCCAGTCAGGCGGGGCAAAGCCCAGTGCCTCCGGGCGTAGTACCGCGAGCGCCGATCCAGTCGAGCCGCCCGGAGCGGCAATCCGCACTCGACGCTCGACGCCGCCGATCGTGATGACCGCGTGAGTGCCTTCATCGCGTGCGGGAACAATCGTGGCACGACCCACGAATTCCGCAACGGCGCGTGTGGCCGGCGCCTCGTAAAGCACCTCTGGCGGCCCCACCTGCAGCAGCCGCCCGTGACTCATCAAGGCGACACGGTCTGCGATCGCAAATGCGTCCTCCTGATCGTGAGTGACGAAGAGCGCCGTGACGCGCTGGCGTCGAAACAATGCGCGCAACTCATCGCGCATCGTGCGACGAAGCGTCGGATCGAGGTTGGAGAGCGGCTCGTCCAGCAGCAGCACTCGCGGCTCGATGATCAGCGCGCGGGCGAGGGCGACACGCTGCTGCTCGCCTCCTGACAACGACTGCACCGCCCGCGCGCCGGCTCCGCTGAGTCCTACGCTTTCCAGCGCGGCATGTGCGCGCGCGAGACGATCCGCGCGGGCGACGCCCCGCGCTTCCAGGCCGAACGCGACGTTTTCCGCTACCGACAGGTGTGGGAACAGCGCGTAGTGCTGAAACACCATGCCGAAGTCACGCCGCTGCGGCGGTAGTGAGGCAATCGACCGACCGTCCAGCATCACGGAGCCGCTGTCCGCCGGCTCGTATCCGGCAACTATGCGGAGCGTCGTCGTCTTCCCCGATCCGGAGGCGCCCACAATCGCAAGCAGCTCGCCGTTCGCGATATCGAGGGAAAGTCGGTCGACGGCGACGGTCGCGCCGAAGCGACGGGTCACCTCGCGAAGCGACAATGACCCGTGTCGCGAGTCATCGCGTGCTCCCTCGCCTGCGCTGCCGTGTGCCACCGTGTACCTATCGGGAGGACGGAGGCGCGGGTCTCACCCGCGCCGGCGGATGTGCGTGTCCCAGTACTGCATCCACGAGTCGAGGCTGTCCGCCAGGAGCGTGCGGTCGAGCGGCATAGGCTTGATCTGCTGTCGCGCGGTTTGCACCCACTGGGGGAGCGATTCTTCGGGCAGGTCGATTCGCGCGGGGATGCGCAGATGCGCGCGCGCCGCATGCAGCAGCGCTCCGCGGCTGGTCACGTATTCGTAGAACAGCTGGGCCTCGTGTGGATGGCGGGTGCCTTTCACGATGGCGATGGCGTCCACGAGCAGCGGAGTGCCGCTAGTCGGGATCACGTACTTGATCGGAAGGTGCTGGCGCTGCTGAAGCAGCGCGATGTCGGGCATGTCGTACAGTGTTATGAGCCCTTCTCGCCGCGCGATCTTCTGGTAGAGGATCGTTGGATTGAGTGTATACTCGCGGGTATTGGCGTCTAGGCGGCGGAGCCAGTTCCACCCGGCGGCCGTCGATCCGGTAGCGGCGATGGAACGTTCGAGGATTGCGCCAAAGATCTCGCGCATTGTTCCCGAGGCTATCGGGTCGCGAATAATCACGCGCCCTTTCCATTTCGGATCGAGCACGTCGTCCCAGTCCTTGGGCGCGGCGCTGTCGGGCACGGCCTCCGAGTTGTAGGCGATTACCTCGGGAGTCAGGTATGTACCGAACCAGCGATCCGCGGAGTCGCGCGCCTCGGCTGGCACGTCCGCCGCCCAGGTGGGCGCATAGGGCTGGAGCAGCCCTTCGGATGCAGCCTTCGCGAAAAGGTCCGCGGGCGCGCCGAACCACACATCGGCCTGCGGGTTGGCCGCTTCAGCACGAATGCGATCCAACACTTCGGCCGAGCCCATATCGTCCCACTGCAGATTGACCTGCGGGTACTCGCGCTCGAACCCACGCTGCACGTCTTGGAGAAGATCCTTTCCGTGCGGCGAGTACACCAAGAGCACTGTTCGGTTGTCGCGGCCGCAAGCGGCTAAGAGGCTGAGCGCCAAGATCGCAACCCATTGCATGCGTCCTGGGGGCTTGTCATCGAA
>Ga0102924_1006454_pt1 | contig 10997 bp, 8 predicted proteins | sample PaiPotPPM11metaG_FD_80116 | JGI IMG/M metagenome (GOLD analysis project Ga0102924, IMG submission 80116) | Iron sulfur acid spring bacterial and archeal communities from Banff, Canada, to study Microbial Dark Matter (Phase II) - Paint Pots PPM... ...
ACCCACCACAAAAAAAGACGAAAAAATAATGCTAGAAAGGATTGGAGTAAAGTCAGTAGAAGAGTTAGTTGATTCATTCCGTCCCATGATTTCAAATGAGAGATTGGATCTGCCTCCCGCATTGACTGAGATGCAGTTAATGCAACACATGAAGAACATATCCAAAGGAAATAAGATTATGAGATATTTCGTTGGAGCCGGCTCGTATAATCACTACATACCCTCTGCATTGAACTATCTGGTGATGAGAGGAGAGTTTCTGACTGGGTATACGCCTTATCAAGCAGAAATTAATCAAGGAACATTGCAGGCAATGTACGAATTTCAGTCTTTTATATGCCTTCTAACTGGAATGGATGTAGCAAACGCTTCTATGTATGACGGAGCCTCTGCATTGGCTGAAGCAGCGCTCATGTCAGCATCCTACACGGGGAGAAAACAAATTTCAGTTGGAAACAATATTCATCCACAATATTCTGAAGTTCTAAAGACCTATTGTGAAGCTGCAGATCTTGAGATCACTTTGAATCAAGTTACCCAGGAGACTGCATGTATTTTGACACAAAACCCTGATTTCTACGGAAATGTCGAGAATCTATCCTACATATCAGAAAGAGCACATAAAGTGGGTGCGCTTTCCGTTACGTGCGTAGTTGAGCCTACTTCTCTTGCAATAATAGACCCTCCTGGAGGTTACGGGGCTGATATTGTTGTAGGCGAAGGACAGTCCTTTGGTATACCGCTAAACTTCGGCGGACCGTACCTTGGATTTTTGGCAGTTAGGAGTTATTTGTTAAAAAAGATCCCGGGCAGAATATGCGGTATGACGAATGACTCTGTAGGAAACAGAGGATTTGTTCTTACACTTCAGGCACGCGAACAACACATAAGAAGAGAGAGGGCGACTAGCAATATCACAACAAACGTGGCCTTAAATGCCTTGGCCGCAACAGTATACCTGGCACTCATGGGTAGAAGCGGCTTGATTAGAGTAGCAGAAGCTTCATACAGGAACGCACATTTGCTCCAAAGTAAGCTTAGCGCACTAGGTTTTCAAACACTAAACAACTCACAATTCTATAATGAATTCCTAGTGAAAACACCCAGGTCTTCCAAAAAAATCCTTGCAGATTTAGCAAGACAAGGGATCTGCGGAGGGTTAGATGTAGGAGACGACAGGCTTTTAATTTGCTGTACGGAGATGAACACTTCTCAAGATATAGACGATTTTCTGTCTGCAGTAGCAGAAAAAGAACAAATGGCATGAGGGACGCCGATGACCGGGTTGGAGTAAGACAAGGAGATATGGAGAAACTGCTATTTGACTATCCTGAGGGATGTATTGCGGAGCACGTACCTTCATCGCCTTTGGATGGTTCTATCAATGGTTCTAATTATGCGGACGTCCAAATTGAAATACCAGACAACATCAAAAGAAAAATTCTTCCCATTCCAAATCTGAGCGAGATTGACGTCGTTAGACATTTCACCAAGATATCCAGAATGAATTTCGGTATCGATGTGGGTCCCTATCCACTTGGTTCTTGCACCATGAAATACAATCCAAAGATTAACGAGGATATCGCTAGGCTGGAGGCATTCGCAAATCTTCATCCCTATTGCCCTGTAGATTGTCAACAAGGCTCGCTGCGGCTGATGTATGAGCTCGAACAATACCTCAAGGTTCTTACTGGCATGGATGATTTTTCTTTGCAGGCGGCAGCTGGTTCGCAAAGTGAGTTGATGGGTGTCATGATGGCCAAGGCGTTCTATAAGGATAAAGAAAAAGAAAAAGAAAAACAAAAGAATGAAGACAACAAGAGGACAAAGATAATAGTCCCAGATTCTGCGCATGGTACCAACCCAGCAACTGCTGCCATGTGTAAGTTCGAAATCGTATCCATTCCTACTGATTCGGATGGCAATATTGATCTCGATAAATTCAAAGACTCGCTAAATTCCGACGTAGCTCTTGTTATGCTGACCAACCCTAACACTCTTGGTCTTTTTGAACAAGATATACTCCAGATTAGCGAACTAGCTCATTCTAATGGCACGTTGATGTACTGTGATGGGGCGAATATGAACGCTTTTTTGGGCATCACCAGACCAAGAGATCAAGGCTTTGATATGATTCACCTTAATTTACACAAGACCTTCTCGACTCCACACGGTGGCGGTGGACCGGGTTCAGGAGTACTAGGAGTAAAGTCTTTTCTAGCCGACTATCTTCCAGTTCCCCGTGTTCGAGTAAGGAAAATTCCTCTGAAGCAATCCCGGAACGGAACGGAACCTGATCGAAAAAAAAATTCTGGGACGAATAACAACTCTGATGATTATGATTATGATAATAATTATTATTTTCTTGACTTCACAAAAAGAAAATCTATTGGTAAGGTCAAATGCTTTTACGGTAACTTTGGGATGCTTCTAAGAGCATATAGCTATATCCGGGCTTATGGCTCCAATCTAAGAAGGGTTTCCGAAAATGCAGTACTAAATGCGAATTATCTTCTCAGCTTACTGAAGGATGTCTACGAACTTCCTTATGATCGAAGATGCGCGCATGAGTTTGTCTTATCCAGTAGAAGGTTTGGGCAAAGAAGTGCGCTGAACATTGCGAAGAGATTGCTAGATTATGGTGTCCATCCGCCTACAATTTATTTTCCACTAATCGTTCCTGAAGCGCTAATGATAGAGCCTACTGAAACTGAGGGCAGAGAATCACTAGAAGCATTTGCATCCGCTTTACAAAGCATAGCTAAAGAGCTGCGCGAGAAGCCAGACCTTGTCAGCTCGGCCCCTCACAATACCCCTGTTAGAAGGCTTGATGAGGTAATGGCAGCAAGAAAACCGAACCTGCGATGGAGACCAACATCAGCGCCATCGACCTAAGCCTTCGGGATATGGTGACAGTATTAGTAGACAATCAGATGGTGGTTGCACTTATAGTAACAGTGGTAGTAATAGTAATAATGGTAGGATGAGTAAGTATAGTAATAATAGTAGTACCGCTTCATGATGCGATGGCACGTGGCAATCACACTTGTTAAAGAAGCTGCATTACGTTTACAAATCAGATAAATTAATCCATATCTTGCTAGAGCATACGACGAAGACTCCAACGCAGGACTGCACCATCTCTTCAATAAGGATAACAGGAGACTTCTTCGTCTATCCTGAAGAAAGCCTGGATGAACTCGAGGCCGCTCTAACTGGTACCAAACTAGAAGATATGCTGTCAGGTAAAAGGTATGGCAATGGTTGCAGAGATCTCAAGTCTTCGGTTTCGATTCAGACTCTGACAGAGGCATTTAAAGGATGTTTCCAAAGTGGTGAGGATAATCATAAAATTTAATGAAATAAGGCTTCTGAGAACTGGCCATAACAATGCGTTCTGGAATATGGCTGTGGATGAGGTGCTTATGCAGAGCGTCAGAAGGAGTACTGCCGAGACTCCTACCCTCAGACTATATGGATGGAGCCCTTCTGCAGTATCGATTGGATACTTTCAGAGTGTGGAACAGGAAGTAAATACAGAAATTTGCAAGAAAACTGGTGTTGACCTTGTCAGACGAGTTACTGGCGGCGGTGCGGTATTACATGATTCCGAACTAACATATTCTTTTATAACAAGAAAATATCCGCAGAACATACTTGAATCTTACAGGTTGATATGTGATCCTATAGTCAGTTGCTTAGGTAATCTTGGATTTAATGAACCGAGGTTTGTACCGCTAAATGATATACTTATCGATGGCAAAAAGGTATCAGGGAACGCTCAAACCAGAAAAGAGGGTATTCTGCTACAGCACGGAACAATTTTGTTGGATGTTGACTTTGAGAAGATGTTTAGCGTTTTGAAGATAACCCACCAGAAGATTCAAGACAAGCTGATTAAGAACGTAAAGGAAAGGGTGAGGGGTTTGAATAGAACATTTGAGGAGGTTTCGGCCGCCCTTGAGCAAGCATTCAGTACGAAATTTGCTGCCAAGCTTGTAATTGACAAGATTACATCGCAAGAATGTAAGGACAGCCGGATGCTGATTGCAACAAAATACGGAACGCAGGCTTGGAACTGGAGAAGATAAACTTCAAACATTATCACAGAATGCTCTTATAGTCCTCGCAAACACAATAAGCCATATTCCTAGTATTGGGACATCTGGTCATGTTATAACTTTTGCAATGTCGAGCATTGGCATTCCATTAACTGGAAGTATTTCCATGGGTTTTGCCATAGGGTTTATGAAGGGTTAGGTAAGGGCATAGATAATTTATGCTATTTTTCTACAAGAAGAAGATGAAGGACAAAGTAAGAGGATAATGGAAGGCTAGGTTGAAAAACGATGCATTCGTTCAAATGGACGGTAGACAAAGATGAGGTTGTTTGGACGTTGGAGAAACAATAGTAATAACATCCCTGTTTCAGAACTTGAAGGTAATAGAAGATATTCTAAACCGGCTATAGGACAAAAACGTAGTCTATTTGATGGCATTGTTGGTTTCGACGACATAAAAGAACTGTTTGATATGTCTATAAGGGCAGACAAGCCAGTACATCTACTCCTAGTAGGACCACCCGCTTCAGCCAAGTCATTGTTTATGAGTTCACTCACTAAACTAGAAAGGTCATACTACGCTGTTGGAAGCAGTTCTACAAAGTCGGGTATATCAGATTATCTGTTTGAATACAGACCGAGGTATTTCATTATAGACGAAATAGAGAAGATGAATAAGCGTGACCAGACTAGCCTATTGAATCTAATGGAATCGGGAATTCTATCAGAGTTAAAGCACAATCAAAAAAGAACGACTCAGCTAAAGACATGGGTGTTTGCTTCATGTAATACTGTTGAGAAGCTGCTACCACCGCTTGTGACAAGGTTTAGAGATATACACTTCAAACCGTATGCAGAGCAAGAATTTGTAGCAATTGCAGTAGAGATTCTGGATAGAGAGGAAGGAGTAGATAGAGATGTTGCTCTGATCATTGCTGATGCAGTATTCAATAGGCTTAAGAGTACGAATATCAGAGAGTGCGTAAGAATTGCTAGACTAATACGGTCCGCTAATGATCTAGATAGACTCGACAAGATCATCGAGACCTTCGCTAGATACGCCTCCTTTACTTATGATGAGAAGGTTTAGACGAGAAAAAGAACTTCGATTAAACGTCTAACAAGATTCTGTTGTTCCTTGAGCTATCCAAGCTTATTTGCAAGTAGGAAAGACAACGAAGGGATTGTTGTTCCAATCAATTTCCTGAGTTTGGGAGGATGACTTGGATTCGTCCATAGGTACAGTATCATCAGTTTTCAGCTGCTAGTTTAAGCAAATTTTTTTGTTTTATAAAATATCTCAACAAATCTTTCAATATTGTTCAAGTTAGATCTCAACAAATCTTTCAATATTGCTAAAATAATTCAGTTTGGCACAGGCTACATAAAGTAAGTGGTGCGTGTGAGTTGACCTATACCAATTGCAGGTGTCACGAATTGCACTTGTGGCAGTCTAAAAGGCATGAAATCGGGAAATCGAAACGATACCTCTTTTTATTATAAAACACAATAGAATTATCGAGTAGAATAGTGATATAAGATCGGGATAAAAGTGGCATATAATCTCTCGATTCGAGTCTAAGAATAATAAATTCTATTTAAATGCTATTTTTCTATATTCATTGTCATTACCAATAAGGGAGAGAAGCACTGGTTCGGTATTGACAGTAGATCATGTGTTCCTGGCTGATTTCTGACTTCTGCCCAATCCTCCCAGTTGTACAACAAACCAATACATAATTCCATTGAGCCGGATAGACAATCATTTATACCTTTTGGCGTCAGGTTGATTCGTAAATTAGAAAAAGCAAAGCGTCCTAAGTTGCAGTGGTGTACATGGTCATAATATATTCATTTCTATTTATCAGTGACGCTCATTCTCCTCTTGCTCTGCTCTGAATTGCCGGACAATTGGCCGGACATCCGGGAAGAATGTCAACTAATGTTTACAAATGTCCGGAGAGCTCCAGCAGATAGTTGGGATTGTAGACAGATTGTAGACAGATTGTAGACATTGTAGACAGACGTGTAGACATTGTAGAGATTGTAAACAGATCGGTAGAGCTTTTTATGGCAGTGGTTCTTATGGCGTCCAGGTTTGACAAAATGGCTTTCGACCAAAATGAAGCAGAAATTGACCAAAAACTTATAGGAATATGCATAAATATTTAATAAAACAATATTATTGATAACATCTTGGCAGAAAATAATGGATGGCAGCACGACGGTAGAAAGCAAGCTAAGTTCAATAACGGCAATAGGGTAGAGTTCCGCCTATCCAAGCACGGTTTTTGGAGATACGAATCGATGGCAACATTTTTTTGGAAAAAAGGCTATATCTCAAAACCGACCATTAGCGAAGCCGCAAGATTTTGTTTCAACATAATCGCTACCGACTATATGGAACACGGAGAAGTAATAACTCAAAAATTGAAAGGAATAACACCTGGGAGGGATTATAGCAGATTAGAGCAAGAATTAGCCAACACGAATTTTGCACTGGCCGCTGAGAAAAAAATAAGTTTAGATTTTGAAAAGACAATTCATAATCAGACGAAGGCTATTGAAACTCAGAGCAACGCCCTTGAACAGGTTTGTAATATTCTGAAAAAAGAGCGACAAGAATTTCATGATTTCAGAGTAATTACGGCTGCGATTGGTATAGGGATGCAAGATATTGCAAAGGCTGAAGGCTATCTAAAGCAAGAAGCCGGACACTTATCGGAGGCTCCGAGGATAATACTCAATGAACGACAACCCGTTACAGAAGAACAAGCAAAAGGAGTTTGCAATTAATGGTATTGTATAGTTTTGGTTTGTAATGAGCCCTGCTGCTGGTGTTCCCGTTTAGCAAAATAAGTCAAAACATATCCAAAAAGGTTGGCATTCATCCGTTCATTTGAGCGTGAAAAAAGATCGATTGTTTCGTAGATTAGTGTATCTAAACACCTATTCTTGGCAATATTAAGGCACTAGAAGAGAGTGGGTCTGACAACCCATAGTTCTTAATAAAGTCGCTATCTGGTAAACATCGCTCGTTCTCACTACTGCCACAACCAATAATTCAGTTGCATTAGTCAGAGTGGATAAACATCTGTTTCAATGAAGGCTCAATTTCGTGAGAAGGCACAAAGCCAGGAAAAGTTTCTAGTCTGCTTATATCTGCCAGACTGTTTATGATGTCCCCTCTCCTGGGCTCCGCGAAAACTGGCTCCAAATCCAAATTAAAAATTTTAATCATCATTTGAGCTAGATCACCTATCTTTAGGGCTTTTCCAGTTCCCACGTTTAAAATGTGCGCAGAGGAAGGGATTTGGGATGATGAGTTTTGTTTTTCTTTCTTATCCGCGTTTTCAGCTGACAACACTATAGCGCTAACAACATCATCAACAAAAATGAAATCCCTAGTCTGATTTCCATCACCATAGATTACTGGGGGCAAATTAGCAGATAACCGCTCGGCAAACTTTGTAATTACACCTGCATATCCAAAGCTCTGTCCTTCTCCAAAAACATTAAAGATTCGAATGGAGACAGCATTTTGAATTTTTCCTGTATTCCTAAATGATGATACAAGAGCTTCTCCAGCAATTTTACTGGCACCGTATGGCGATAATGGATCTAATTGTTCTTTTTCGGATATAGGCAATGTTTTTGGTTCACCATATACAGCTGATGAAGACGCAAATACCAAATTTTTCACGTCCGCTTTTGAGCACGCTTCCAAGACATTAAATGTTCCTTTGATGTTTACATCTATCGTGTCGCCAGGATTCGCAATTGACTCTGGAACACTTATTTTTGAAGCTAAATGAACACAAGTATCAATCTCCTCAGTTTTGAAAATGTCTATGAGATCATCTTTATTTCTTATGTCTTCTGCATAAAATGATACATCATTAATCTCATTATCATTTATCTTAACAAAACGTGATGTGCTCACACGGCTAGTCCGAATTGCACTTTTGATCTTATGCAAAAAAATGCCATTTGCATTGCTAAGATTATCAATGATCGTAATTTTACAATCCATTGCAGATAATCTTTTGACAAGATGATGCCCGATGAACCCGGCGCCGCCCGTGACTAGAACGTTGTACATTGATTAACAATTCATATCCTGTCTTTTAATAACTACGGCCTATACAGATGCTTATGCCTACATATGTTTCATTTACATATGCATTATTATTCATGCCTATCAAGTCTGCGGTTGAAATAAGTGTAAAATTTGGTTCATGGCATCTGAAAATGTGCTAAGAATTCCTCCTTACAATGAGGTCCATTGAAGTGCAGCGCAGCAGATTTTGGATAGCGCAACAGGTGGCCGACACGAAATATACGTCGAATGTTAGACCACTTCTAAAGAGCTTGCGGGTAAGGGAGCAAACACGTTCATCAGAGACGGCGCGACGAATTTTCATGATGCATTCAATAAAGAATTTTATTATGGCGTTTTGGATGCCTTTGAATGGTCGTCTAATTAAGACTCGTTTAGACTTTAGTGAATCCTTAAATATGAAGAAAAATATGATTTATTTAGAAATATGACTAAAGACAAGAGAACGACGATTGCTAGATAGTTGCAAGACTTATCTAGCTGACCAGAGTAGTGCAATTGTCCAGCTAATTCATACACAATTTTGATAAAAGTAATTGAGGAATCATGTTCTGATGACTTTCCTGGCCTTTATCGTTATCATAATCCTGACTTTAACAACTGCGGTAATAATATTCTCCCCTAATACCGTAAGTGCTCAGGACAGTCCAATACAGGAGGAAGGCATCATCAAACACAAAACTTCTCCTTCTCACCCTCCCTCTTCAGATGAAGGCAATACAATTCCTTCTTCTCCTTCTTCTCAACCTAACACTGCCTCTCCTAGTGGTTGCATCAATTACAATCCTTCCACAAGAACAATTATTGTCAGCTGTAGTAATCCAGCTAGACTTACAGATATTGATAACAAACTCCATGATGGCAGCATTCTTGCTAAACAATCTACAAATGGCGTATGGTTTCTGAATGCGAATCTAGTAATAGCTAAAGGAGCTACATTACATATTGATTCTACAGATACTACGTGGCTAAAGATAAGCTCAAAGGTAACACGTGGCGTTGGTATTGCTAAGATAGCTCCCGCATACATCGTAGATGTACATGGTAGTTTAAAGATTGATTCAGTAAAGATAACATCTTGGGATCCAACAACAAATTACTATGCTATAACTAATGGCTCAAGGACTGGAAGTGATGTATTTATTTTTGGTGCTCCCAGGCCATCTATTGAAGTGGAAAATAACGCAACAGGAACTACGGATATTACCAATTCAGAGATTGCATATTTAGGCTATGAACAAGGTAAGCATAGAGGTGGAACAGGACTGAGCTATTATTACGGAGGTGATGGAAGTATCCTAAGAAATGACAATATACACCATGTATACTTTGGCCTCTATACTTTTGGAGTAGGTCATATGATTATTGAGAACAATATTATCCGTAATAGTGGCCTCTACGGTCTTGACCCACATACAGGAACACATGATATGATAATCAGAAATAATACAGTTTATAACAATAAGGGCATCGGTATAATTTGTTCGTTAAACTGTTACGACATCGTTATTGAAAATAACAAAGTTCATGATAATGCAGCTACGGGAATAATGTTTAGCCGAAATATGATTAGCTCTATTGCGAGAAACAATATCGTATATAACGAACCAAAAGGTATTTTTGTTTCACAATCACATAACAATCAGATATATAACAATACTATTTCATATAGTGGAAATGGAATTAATGTAAATGCTGGTTCTACCAATAATAAAATATACGATAATACAATTATGAATTCCAAATCTCATGCCATACTTATCAATAATGGTTCAAATGGAAATATATTCTATTCGAATAAGATAGTCAGTGCCATCAAAGAGGGACTAGAGATTAAACAAGACGAAACATCAAAGAATAATGTATTCTCAAATACTCAAGTAATTAATTCAGCATCACCAAATAACACTATTCCCGATGAAATAAATAAAAAGAACAACTCCGAGATCGGCGGCAGGGACCATTAGGTCCACGGTGTTGTAGTAGTGAATGATTAACAGTTATGCAACTAGGTTATCAGCAGCGGTTTTGGATAAGCGCCTTCTGTGTTTTTTTTCTAGCAAGTAGTATTTGCAATTTTTGATGCGAAAAAATGAAGTACCCAATGCTCATCGGCAATTGGCTATGATCTAACGCATAAGCTGTGTATAGTAGCGTATGTCGTTGTACCAGTTGTTCAAAAAGAGACCTTTTACCATTTATTGTGATGATGGTGGCTGGTTGTAGGGCTAGTGCCTACCGCTTACCCGTTACGCCACTGTCAATTGTGCCACTTCCACCTAAGGCCTGAGAATAGCAATTTTCTACTTTCTCTATAGATGGCGGGTCCTGATGCGTTTTGGATATACAACTATAGAATTTGTTTATTTCCTTGTCAAGACTGGAATTCCCGGTTCTTACCTGTTCTTGGGCAACTGACCCTCCTTTGCTTGAAGCCATTGCTGAGGTAGTGAAGGTAATGCTAGTTATTAAAAGAGATAATGTAATTGCGGAGACTATGAAAAACACTAATGCATTTGGAGACATTGTTCTAAGAATCCATGGCTTGCATATAGGATTTGAGAATGCAACCGCTGGTTTCTAAATTCAGATAATTCGAACCGTAAACAAGATCGTGATTATCTTATAGTAATCCGATCCATATTTCCTATAAAGAAGCTTAACTTATTAATCAGTGAGAATGAAGTCGACCCATACATCTCTAAGTATTATTGCTATAATAGCCGCATTCGCACTTATAACGGCAAGCACATTTGTCACCCCCGCATTCGCATTAAAACGATATTTTAATTGTATGACTGAAATTGCTAACAAAG
>Ga0102924_1006455_pt1 | contig 10994 bp, 13 predicted proteins | sample PaiPotPPM11metaG_FD_80116 | JGI IMG/M metagenome (GOLD analysis project Ga0102924, IMG submission 80116) | Iron sulfur acid spring bacterial and archeal communities from Banff, Canada, to study Microbial Dark Matter (Phase II) - Paint Pots PPM... ...
CAGATCGACGCCGTCGACCGCGCGCACCATGCCGTCATCGGTCTTGAAGTGGGTTTTGAGGCCGCGGATGTCGAGCAGCGTCTCGCCCGTCATCGATCCCCCGGCCGTCACAGGACGCGGCGCGGGTCGAGCGCGTCGCGCAGCCCGTCGCCGATGTAGTTGATCGCCATTACGGTCAGGAAGATCGCGCCGCCGGCAAACAGCGCCCAATGCGGCGCCACGTCGAGGTAGTCCTTTGCGTCAAACAGGATGCGGCCCCAGCTCGGGATGTCGGGCGGGAAGCCGAGGCCGAGAAACGACAGCGTCGATTCGAGGATGATCGCGTTCGCCACCTCGATCGTCCCGGCGACGATGACCGGCCCGATCGCGTTCGGCAGGATGTGATAGACGACCTGGCGCAACGTCGAGGCGCCGAGCGCGCGCGCCGCCTCGACGAATTCCTTCTCGCGCAGGGAAAAGAATTGCGCCCGCACCAGCCGCGCGATCGACATCCAGCGAAAGCCGCCGATCACCGCGACGATCAGCACGAAGGTGCCGAATTGCGGCCCGATCGTTTTACGCAGCGCATTCTGGAACAGATAGATGATCAGCAGCAGCACCGGCAATTGCGGCAATGACAGGAACAGGTCGCACAGCCACATCAGCGCCATGTCGATGCTGCCGCGGGCGGTGCCGGCGATGGCGCCGATCAGGACCCCGACGAAGACCGCGACCAGCATTGCCGCGATGCCGACCGACATCGAAATGCGGCCGCCATAGCTCATCCGAGCCAACAAGTCTTGGCCGAGATCGTCGGTGCCGAGCGGATGCGTCAGGCTCGGTCCGTGCATCTGCGCCGCAAAATCGATCTCGTTGATCGGCACCGGCCAGAGGATCGGCCCGAGCAGCAGGCCGAGGACGATTACCAGCAATATCCCGGCGCTGACCAGCGCCAGGCGGTGACGGCGAAAGCGCCGCCACGCCTCGCTCGCCAGCGTCTGCCGCCGCCGCCGCCGCGGCGCGAGGGCGACCGCGTCAGCGATAGGAGATGCGGGGGTCGAGCCAGCCATACAGCAGGTCCGCGATCAGGTTGAACAGGATGACGAGGCAGGCAAAGACAAACGTCACCGCCATGATTACCGGCGTGTCGTTGGCGAGAATCGCGCTGATCAGGAGCGAACCGATGCCGGGGACGCGAAAGATCTGTTCAGTGATGATCGCGCCGCCGAAGACGATCGGCATGCTCAGCGCGACCAGCGTCACCACCGGGATCAGCGCGTTGCGCACGATGTGCTTGGTGATCACGACCCGCTCGGCCAGTCCCTTGGCGCGCGCCGTCGTCACGTAATCGAGCCGCGCGACATCGAGCACCGAGGCGCGCACGAAGCGGGTCCAAGCCGCACCCTGGAACAGGCCCAGCACCGCGATCGGCATGATCGCTTGCCGGACATAGGCCCAGTACAGCGACGGCCCGCTGCCGCCAATATCGGTCCGGTAGACGAACGGTAGCCAATGCAAGGTGACGCTGAACAACAGGATGAACACGAGGCCGGTGAAGAAGGTCGGCAGCGAAAACCCGACCAGCGCCAGGCTGCTGGCGATCTGGTCGAACACCGAATAGGGCCGCACCCCGGCATAGACGCCGACCGGGATTGCGATCGCCAGCGCCAGGATCTGCGACGCGCCGATGACCGCCAGCGTCGTCGGCAGGCGCTGCAGAATCAGGGTGCTGACATTGATCCGGCTGGCGAAGGAGAAGCCCCAATCGCCGTGCAGCATCGCCAGAAGCCAGTGGAAGTAGCGCAGGAAAACGGGGTCATCGATGCCGAATTTGGCGCGCAGGCCGGCCGCGACCGAGGGCGGGATCGACGGGTCGCTGGCGAGGTCGGAGAACGGGTCGCCGGGGGCGAGCGCCAGCACCGTGAACAGAACTATACTGATGCCGAGAATGCTCGGCACCGCCAACAGCAACCGCCGGACGAGATAATGCAGCACGAGCGTTACGGGCGCATCGCGCGCCCGCGAACCCCTCCGCGGGGTCGCTCCGCCTCAGGCATCGGCGTACCAGTCTTGCAGGTTCCAGATATAGCTGTCCCAGCCCGACAGCAGCACATGCAGCTTTTTCGAGACCGCCGCCACGCTCGGCCGGTAGACGACCGGGATGACCACGATGTTCTTGATCACCAAATCGTTCATCTTGATGAACAGCGCCGCGCGCTTGACCGGATCGGTTTCGTGCTCGGACTCGTCGTAGAGCTTGTCGAAATCGGCGTTGCGCCACCGGGTGATGTTGCGGCCCTGCCACTTGTTCTCTTTGGTGGCGACCTCCGATGACAGGAATTGCCGCATGAAATCGCGCGGGTCGGGCTGCGTCATCGTCGTCGTGTACATCTGAACGTCGGCGTAGAACTTGGTGTAGGTGTCCGGATTGCCGACATCCGACGAGAAGTACACCGACGCCGGCACCGCCTTGATCTCGACATCGATCCCCGCCTTCTGGCAGGCCTGCTTGACGATCTGCTGCGTTTTTTGGCGCGGCGCGTTGATCGAGCTCTGGTACACGACCTTGAGCTTGATGCCGTCCTTCTCGCGGATGCCGTCGCCGCCCGGTTTCCAGCCTGCCTTGTCCAAAAGGCCGATCGCCTTCTCGATATTGAATTCGTATGAGGTGTTCTTCGAGGCGAATTGCTTCGGGTTGTTGATAAAATTCGCCGTGGCGACGCCGGTGCGGCCGTAGATGTATTTTTCGACCGACAGCCGGTCGACCAGCAGGTTGAACGCCTCTCGCACCGCCGGGTCGGTCAGGAACGGGTGCGTCGTCTTGGTGCTGGAGCGCTCGCCGTCGACATCCTTGTTGGGGTCGGTGGTGTTGAGCTGGATGTGCTCGATATTGCCGCTGGCAAAGATGTTGACCTGGCCTTTGCCGCCCTCTTCGAGCCGTTTCAACAGCTCGTCTTCGACCTGCATGTTCCAGGCAAAATCGTATTCCCCGGTCTGCAATACCGCCCGCGCCGCCGACACAGCGTCGCCGCCGCCCTTCATCTCGATTGCGTCGAAATAGGGCCGGTTGGGCAGGTGGTAGTCCGGGTTGATCTTGCCGCGCACCAGGTCGCCGGGCTTGAAATCGACGAATTGATAGGGCCCGGTGCCGACCGGCGACAGGTTCGCCGGCGCCTCGCGCGAGCTCGCGCCCTTGTACTGCTCGAACAGATGCTTCGGCACGATCATGCCGCGCGGCCCGACGAATGCGTCGGCCCAGAACGGCGTCGGCTGCTTGAAGTCGATTTTGATCGTGTGATCGTCGACCTTGGAGACCTTGACGTCCTTGTAGGTGCCGATCGTCGTCGCCGCAGTCGCGGGATCGGCGGCGTATTCCCAGTTGAAGACGCAGTCGTCGGCGGTGAAGGGCTTGCCGTCGTGCCACTTCACCCCCTGCTTCAGCTTCCAGACGACCCAACCGACGTTCTTGTCGAGCGTGCCGTTCTCGACGCTCGGGACTTCCGCCGCCAGGATCGGCGTCAAATTGCCGTCGGGGTCCCAGCCGGCGAGCGGCTCGAAAAACATCCGCGAGCCGTCCTGGTCCTTGGTGCCGACCGCGAAATGCGGGTTCAGCAGTGTCGGGCCCTGCCACCACAGCAGCTTCAACGTGCCGCCGCCGCCGGCTTTGGTCGGGGTGTATTTGAATTCCGGCGCCGCCATTGCGACGCCGCCATGGGCCAGCATCTGGGCGACGAAGGGAGCGCTGAGGCCGAGCGCCATCATCTCGCGCAGGAAATCCCGCCGCGACCGCTTGCCGGTGCGCACCTCGTCGATCCGCTGCCGCAATTGCCGTTCGTTCATCATCTGAAGCCCCTGTCTCCCAACCGGACTCGTCCGCCGCAGCGGCTGACGCGCTCAATTACGCTCTTTTGCCGCCGCATGGGAGTCCACCCATGGTGGAATCCCGGCACCCCGCCAATTTTCTCCGACTGGGATCGTAAAACCGCAATTTCGGTGCCAACTAGACACAGATACGACGCGTTCCGGCCGTTTGCTCCGCCCTCAAGGAGACCCTGTAGTCTTTCGGCGCAAGTGACGGCCAAACCGGGAGGATCGCTCCATGTCCGTCCCCGATCTCGACAGGCTGTTCCGGCCCGGCTCGGTCGCGCTGGTCGGCGCCATCCAGCGGACGGGCATCGTCGTGCCGGCGATCGGGCCCGCCTTCGGGATGCCGCCGCCGCGGTCACCGGGCCGGCACGCCTCGTGACCGCGCCCTATCCGAAGGAGCTGGAAAGCACGGAACGGCTGCCCGACGGCACGCTCGTCAGCGTGCGGCCGATCCGGCCCGAGGACGAGCCGCTGCTGCATGATCTCGCCGGGCATATGGCCCCGGAGGATCTGCGGATGCGCTTTTTCGCTGCGGTGCGCGGCATCCCCCATACGCTCGCCGACCGGCTGACCCACATCGATTACGACCGCGAGATGGCGCTGGTCGCCCAGCATGACCGGGTGACGCTCGGCATCGCCCGCTTCTCTGCCGACCCGGATCGCCGCAGCGCCGAATACGCGATTGCCGTCCGCACCGACTGGCATGGCCGCGGCGTCGGCTATCTGCTGATGAACCGGCTGATCGATGCCGCCCGCAAGCTCGGCATCGGCGAGCTTGTCGGCGTGGTCCTGCGCGACAACCGGCCGATGCTCGACATGTGCCGTGCGCTGGGCTTTTCGCTGGCCCCGCATCCCGGCGACGCCGCACTGCTGCGCGTCCGAAAATCTCTCAAGGACCCCTGAGTTCCGCGCATCGCTGGTGGTCGATATCGGTCAATGCGGAATTCACCGGCCCCACTATGTGTTGATCTCGCAGGGAGAGCCGGCATTCGGCTCTCCGGGCTCGGAGGGTCGGATGACCGCCGCAATGATCCTGATCTACCTTGGCGTGCTCGGTGCTGCCGCGTCGCTGGCGTTGGCGCCCGCGCTGTCGCCGGTCCGCGTGCCGGTGCGGCCGCGCCGCCGGCAGTGACGCGCAAGCCGCAAATCCGGTGATGGCCATGTGGCGGTCCGCGCTGATCGGAACCGCGCTGAGCCTGGTGGCGGCCGGCGCCCAGGCCGGCGAAGCCAACGATATCGCCTCCCGTGGCGGCTTCCTGCTCGGCCATGCCTATCGCTGCGGCGTCGCCGTCGACAAGCTGCAGCCCACCGCCGAGCTGATCCATCGGTTGAGCTCGGCGCTGGCAGCTGACGACGACGACAAGAGCGAAGCCGACAAGACCTTTGCCGAGCGGTTCGTGGTCAGCGCCGTTGCCGACGCGGCCGGCGACCTCTTGCCCCCTTGTGCCGCCGTGAAGCGCGAACTCGCACAGCTCGAGCATCACAACCCGGACGCCGTCTTGTCCGGAAGCTCGTCGGCACCCGGCGAGGGGCTTTCATCGAACCAGGTGCCCGCCGCCACCGCGAAACCGGCCCGTGCGAAATCTCCGGCGCGTCAGCTCACCAGCACCCAGAAGCGCCGGCATCGCCCGGCGACTTGAACCTTCGACCCGACCGTTTGATCCACGTCAAAATTGCCTGAAAAAAGGCCGGTGGATTGATCCGAACCGCGCCGTTCAGCAATCCTCGTGGCGGAACGGCGAGAATTCGCTCAGCTCCTCGATCTTCTCTTCGATCATCTCGCGTTCGCGGGCGAGGAACGAGGCGATCGCGCGCCGAAACCCCGGGTCCGGAATGTAATGGGCGCTATAGGTCGGCACCGGCAGATAGCCGCGCTGCAATTTGTGCGGCCCCTGCGCGCCGGCCTCGACCCGCTTCAGCCCGTGGTCGATGGCGAATTCGATCGCCCGGTAATAACAGCATTCGAAATGCAGGAAGCGGTATTCGCGCCCGGCGCCCCAATTGCGGCCGTAGATCGTGTCGCGGCCCAGGATGTTGAAGGCGCCGGCGATGTAGTCGGCGCCGCGCCGCGCCATCACCAGCACGATCTTGTCGGCCATGCGTTCGCCGATCATCGCGAAGAAGCGGCGGTTCAGATAGGCCGAACCCCATTTGCGGTCGGACGTCGCGAGATAGAGGCGGTAGAACGCATCCCAGACGCGCGGGGTCAAACCGGCACCGGTCAGAACCTCGATCTCGATGCCGCTGTCGATCGCCTCGCGCCGCTCCTTCTTGACCGCCTTCCGCTTCCGTGAATTCAGCGCCGCAAGGTAGTCGTCAAAATCGCGGTAGCCGCGGTTCTCCCAATGGAATTGCTGGCCGACCCGCTCAAGAAACCCGGCCTCCTCCAATACCGCGCGGTCGGCGTCGTCCGGAAAATTGACGTGCAGCGACGAGATGCTGCGTTGCCGCGCCAACTCGACCATGCCGGCGATCAGGTGCGGTTTCGTATCGGCCGGTGCGTCGGGCCGCACCAATAGCCGCGGTCCCGGCACCGGCGTGAACGGCACCGCGGCCAAGAGCTTCGGGTAATACCGGCCGCCGGCACGCTCGTACGCGTCGGCCCAGCCCCAGTCGAACACATATTCGCCGTAGGAATGGCTCTTCAGGTACAGCGGTACGATGCCGGCGATCCGGTCGTCCGGGCCGGCGATCGAGATATGCTGCGGCGCCCAGCCGGCGCGTGCGCTGACCGAGCCGCTTTCCTCCATCGCCTGCAGAAAAATGTAGGAGACGGTCGGGTTGAGCTCGCCGGCGCAGGCATCCCATTCCTCGGCCGGGATTTCGGCGATCGCGGAATGGATGCGGACCGTGACGGGTTCGCCGGTATCGTTCATCGCCTGGATTACCTGGGGGCTCAGCCGAGCTCGAACATGCCTTCGACCTCGACCGCGACTCCGCCCGGCAACGATGCTACCCCGACCGCGGCGCGGGCGTGCTTTCCTGCATCGCCGAACACCTCGTCCATGACGTCGGAGGCGCCGTTGACGACCTGCGGCATATCGGTGAAGTCCGGCGTGCAGTTGACAAAGCCGCCGAGCCGCAGCACCCGCCGGATGCGGTCGAGATCGCCGCCCGCTGCGGCGCGCGCCTGCGCCAACACGTTGAGCGCGCAGAGCCGCGCCGCCTGCCTCCCTTCGTCGATGCCGATCCCGGCGCCGAGCTTGCCGACATGGCGCAATTGCCCGTTCGAGGTGCACAACTGGCCGGCGACGATGACGAGGCTGCCGGACACGGCATAGCCGACATAGTTGGCGAGCGGCGCTGCCGGCTGCGGCAGTTCGATCCCCAACTCCGTGAGCCGCGCCTCGATCCGTCCGGCCATGCCGCTCTCCCGCGAAACCGCACCACGCGCAGAATAGGACCTGAACCGGCCCTGTCCAGCGCGCCGCGAAACCGCCGCATTCGCTGTCTAACAGCCGCAGGATGCAAATCCCGCACCGCTCGTTCCGCGCCGCGCTGATCGCGCTGGTCCTGACGCTCGCCATATCCGGCGCCGACGCGGCGACGCTCGGCGACTACACCGTCGGGTTCAGCGCCGAGCGCACCCTGGTCATCGACGGCAAGAGCTATATCGGCCGGATGGCCGCGATGCCGGGCCGCGAGCGGCACGAACAGAAAATGCAGGGGTTCAGCCCGGTCTTCCTGCTGCGCGCCGATCAGCCGCTCGCGGACGTCGTGCTGGCACAGTTGCACACGATCGTACAGTTCGCTCTGCCGCCGGAGCTGCGCATCCTCGGCCGCCCCGAATTGAAGAAGAAGCCGCTCGGCCGCGACACGGTCAACGGCGTCGTCACCACCAAATACGCGATCGACGAGACCGTGCCCGAGGGCCACGCCTCCGGCACGTTGTGGCTCAGCGCCGAAGGCATCCCGATGCGGCTGGTCGGCAACTTTGTCGCGGAGAACGGCAAGCCATCGACGATCCGCTGGGAACTGAAGGACGTGAAGATCGGGCCGCAGCCGGCGGTCTTGTTCGAAGCGCCCGCCGGCTATTCGAAATTGCCGCCCGAGGCGGTCGCGCCGCTGCTCGGCCTGCGCCTCAAATCGGCAGCGCGGAAATAGCCGCTAAGCAGCGCTTTCAGCCGCTCCACCGCCGCGCCGGGCGCCGTCAACACCGGGCAGGGCAAGGCGGCGCGCACCGCGCTCTCCGCCCGCGACGTCGAGAAATGCGCCAGCAGCACCGCGTCACATTTCTCCAGCCGCGGCGCCGCCTCCGCCAACAGCCGGTCGTGGGTGGCGCCGTCGCCGGCTTTGAGCGCCGCCATCGCCTCTGAAACACAGATCGTCTCGATCCGGGCGCCTGAGCCTGTCGCCGCCGCCATCTGGCGGAATTCGTCTTCCATGCCGGTGACGCTCGGGCCGAAGGTCGCCAGCATGCCGATGCGCTCGCCTTGGGCCAGCGCCGCCTCGAACATCGCCTCGTTCGGCTTCAGCACCGGCAAGGCACTCGCCGCCGCGGCGGCCTCGATCGCCTCGCCGAAGGCCGAGCAGGTGTAGAGGATGCCGTCGGCGCCGGTCGCCGCGGCGTAATCGGCCAGCGCGCCGATCCGCCGCGTCATCGCGGGGGTCAGTTCGCCGTCGCGCTCGCGGTCGAGGCTCAGCGACGTATCGAGGATGTCGATGCACTCCGCCGCCGGCCACAGCCGAGCGAAGGCCTCGTGCACCGGCGCGATCGCGACGGTGACGGCATGGATCAGGGCAATGCGCATGCGCTAAGGGTAGCACGGCACAATGTTCGGCAGGAGTGCGGCACGATGGAAACCGTAGGGCTCGGGCTGTTTTTTGAGGACCTGCCGGTCGGGCGGCAGTTCCAGACGATCGGCCGCACCGTGACCGAAGCCGACATCACCAATTTCGTCAACTGCACCGGCATGGTCGAGGTGCTGTTCACTAACGCCGAGTTCCTCGCCCATGAAAGCGACATCAAGGGCCGCCTCGCGCCCGGGGCGCTGGTCTATTGCTTCGCCGAGGGGCTGCTGGTGCAATCGACGATGCAGCACACCGGCCTTGCCTTCCTGAACATGGAGCTGACGATTGAGGGCCCGGTCTTCGCCGGCGACACGGTCCATGCCGAATGCGAAATCGTCGAGGCGCGGCTGTCGAAAAGCCGGCCGGGCAGGGGGTTGGTGCGCACCCGGGTGCGCGTCGTCAAGCAGGACGGCAGCCCGGCCTTGACCTATACCCCGCTGCGCATGGTCCGTTGCCGCGACGCCGGGTGAGCAAGGCGGCCGTTTGCGCGTTCGCCTTTCGGGACCCTGTTTGTGGAGCCGCCCGTGAAGGCCCTGAAGCTCGCACTTCTGCTGCTGCTGGTAAGCGTCGGAGCCGACGCCGTTTGCGGCAGCATCGCGCTCGCAGGCGGCCAGTCCGTTATACCAGGGTCCCCCGCTCCGCAGCTGACGGCGGAGCGGGTCGCGTTCATGCTCGGGCGGCTGCGCGTCCCGACCGTGACCGCGACGGTCCAGGCAGCCGGCACCTGCGCCACCTCCTGCGGTCCGGGACCGGAGGCCAGCTGCACCAAATCCTGCTCGGGTTCGCAGAGCTGCTCGGCGTCCTGCTCCGGTGGCAAGGCGCTCTGTAGCTGCGAGTAGCGGCGGCTAACCGAAACCCGTCCGAGGCACAGAGGAAACTTTCGGAGCGCGGGCGTCCTGCCCGCGGGCCCGCGGTCCGGGCAATCCTCTGTGTCCCTGTGGTGTAATCTTCCTATCGCAGTTCCGGTACGATCCAGAACGGCTTCTGGCCGCGGGCGACGCGCTCGCAATTGTCGAAGGCGTTGCGCCAGCGCTTGGGGTGGTTATCCCAGGTCGGACCGGCGGAATGCGGGCTGAAGATCGCGTTCTTCAGCGTGAACAGCTCGTGGTCCGGCTGCGGCGGCTCTTCGCGCATGACGTCGAGCCCGGCGCCTAGGATCTTCTCGTCGCGTAAGGCCTGATACAGCGCCTTCTCCTCGACCACCGGGCCGCGGCAGGTGTTGACCAGGATCGCGGTCGGCTTCATCAGCGACAACTCGCGTTCGCCGATCAGGTTGTGCGTCGTCTTGTCGAGCGGCACGTGCAGGCTGACGATGTCCGAGGTCTTCAGCAGCTCGGGCAACAGCACGAAGCGAACGCCGAGCGCGTCCTCCTGGTCGGTGGTCATGCGGTTGACGTCGTAATACTGGACCCGCATGTCGAAGGCCTTGGCGCGGCGCGCCACCTTCTTGCCGATATTGCCGAGCCCGACGATGCCGAGCACCTTGTCTTCGAGCTCGTACAGCTTGGCGGCGTTGAAGTCGTTGCCGCGCCAGCGCCCGGACACGACGCCCTCATGCACCCAGGTCAGCTTGCGCGACACGGCCAGCATCAGCATCAGCGCGTGCTCGGCCACCGCCGTCGCATTGGCCCCGCCATTGTTGCAGATCGGCACCCCGACGCTGCGCGCCGCTTCGAGGTCGTAGGTGTTGTAGCCGGCGCTCAGCGTCTGGACGAGCTTCAGTTTCGGCGCTTGGCTGTAAAACTCCGGCCCGTGCTTGAATTGGCCGGCGCCGATGTAGAAATCGGCATCCTTCAGCAGATTCCAGAATTCCGGTCTGCCATGCGGCGCGGTGACCAGCTCCAGGCCGTCCGGCAGCATGTCGTAGGCGATCTTCATTGTCTCGTCGCCATGGCTGTCCGGGGTCAGGATGCGGTGCGGCATCGGGCGTCTCCTTTTTTGCGGCGTTGTCGTCGGGTTACGATAGCGGGGGAATCGGCCGCAGCGCAAACCCGGCGCACCCGCCCTTTTACGATCCTGCGCGGCATTGCCGCTGCCGGGCGGCTCGGCTAGGGTTTCGCCTCGTTTCCCGCCCGCCGCCCAAGAGGCAAGCCGCCGATGTCCGATCCGATCCTCGAATACCGTTTTCAGAACCTGCATGAATTCGTCAAGGTCGCGCGCCAGAACCTCAACCGGAACCATTGGGACTATCTGATCGGCGCATCGGAGAGCGAGTCGACGCTGGCGCGCAACCGCCTCGCGCTCGATTCGATCGGCTTTCGCCCGCGGGTGTTGCGCGACGTTTCCGAGGTCGATTGCAGCAAGACCCTGTTCGGCAAGAAGCTGCGCATCCCGGTGCTGTGCGCGCCGGTCGGCTC
>Ga0102924_1006457_pt1 | contig 10990 bp, 9 predicted proteins | sample PaiPotPPM11metaG_FD_80116 | JGI IMG/M metagenome (GOLD analysis project Ga0102924, IMG submission 80116) | Iron sulfur acid spring bacterial and archeal communities from Banff, Canada, to study Microbial Dark Matter (Phase II) - Paint Pots PPM... ...
GCCCCAGGCGCTGGAGCGGTGGCACAAGCGCGCCGGGCTGCTGCCGACCAAGGCTCAGCTGGCCGGGTGGGAGCAGGAGGGTCTGCGGCTGACCTTTCCCGGCGATCCCGAATGGCCCACCCAGCTCGACGACCTCGGCGACGCCAGCCCGCTGCTGCTCTGGGTACGCGGCCGGGTCGACCTGCGCTACGCCTGCCTCAGCTCGGTGTCCGTGGTCGGCTCGCGGGCCGCCTCGTCCTACGGCGAGCATGTGGGCCGCGAGCTGGGTGCCTCGCTGGCCGAGCGCGGCTTCACCGTGGTCTCGGGGGGTGCCTACGGGATCGACGCCGCCGCCCACGGCGGTGCGCTGGCCGCCGCGGGCCTGACCGTGGCCGTGCTGGCCAGCGGCCTCAGCTACGGGTACCCGCTCGGCCACAGCCGGCTGTTCGACACCATCGCCGACCAGGGCGCCATCGTCAGCGAGTGCCCGCCGAACCGGGGGCCGACCCGGCCCGGCTTCCTGATCCGCAACCGGATCGTGGCCGCGCTCAGCCGCGGCACGGTGGTGGTCGAGGCCGCGCTGCGCAGCGGCGCGCTGAGCACCGCCAAGCACGCCCGCGAGCTGCGCCGCCCGCTGATGGCCGTGCCCGGCCGGGTCACGTCCGAGGAGTCGGCGGGCTGTCACGAGCTGATCAGGGAGTGGGCCGCCATGCTGGTCACCGGGGCGACCGACGTCATCGAGCACGTGTCGCCCATCGGCACCGAGCTGACCGGGCCGCGCGTCGGCCCGGCGGTGCCACGGGACCAGCTCGACCCGGTGTCCGCGGCGGTCCTGGAGGCGGTGCCGGTACGCGGCGGCCGCGGCCCGGCCAGCGTCGCGGTGCTGGCGGGCGTGGACCTGGACACGGCGCTGCGCTGCCTGGGCCTGCTCGCGGCGGCAGGCTTCATCAAGCGCACCGACCAGGGCTGGCGTTCCACCAGGGGCACCTGACCGTCGGCCGGCGCCGCAGACCCCAGCCGCCGTGATCGGGACCGATTCACCCCCGGATACGTGGGTCAAACGGTCCAGATCATGGAGGGGGTTCCCGACACGCCCCCGCCTGACCCCGTCGGACGGCCCGGCGACCGACACTAGAGGGCATGCAGCCGCAAACCCCCCGCCCGGCCGAGGACGCCGTCCCGGCCGAGGACGCCGTCCCGGACGGTGCTGGCACGGACCGGCTGCCGCCGGAGTTTGACCGGGCTCTGGCCGCGTTCCGTCGGCATCTGAGCGCCGAGCGCGGGATGTCGCCGCACACCGTGCGGGCTTACCTGGGCGACGCCGGCGGGCTGCTTGAGCACGCGGCCGAGGGCGGCTGCACCCAGCTGGCCGGGCTCGACATCCAGGTGCTCCGGGCCTGGCTCGGAGAGCAGCACCGGGCCGGGCAGGCCCGGACGACGATCGCCCGGCGGGCGGCGGCGGCGCGAGCGTTCACGGCCTTCGCCCACGCAAGGGGCTGGATGGACAGCGATCCGGGCCGCCAGCTGGGCACGCCCAAGACCGGGCGGCACCTGCCCGAGGTGCTGAACCACGAGCAGATGTCCACGGTCCTTGACGCCCGTCCGCCTGTCGCCCCGGCGCCGCCCGGCACCGAGACCGAGACCGACAGCGCTTCCGCGGAAGCGGTCGAGCTGCGAGACACGGCGATCATGGAACTGCTGTACGCGTGCGCGGTCCGGGTCAGCGAGCTGTGCGGCCTGGACCTGGGCGACCTGGACGAGTCGCGGCACACGATCCGGGTCCTGGGCAAGCGCAGCCGCGAACGGACGGTCCCGGTGGGCATCCCGGCCGTCCGCGCGGTGCGGGCCTGGCTGGCCGGAGGCCGGCCGCTCCTGGCCGTGGAGCGGTCGGGGCGGGCCATGTTCCTGGGCGCCAGGGGCGGCCGCATCGACCCGAGGACCGCGCGGCGGGTGGTGCATGAGCGGATCGAAGCGGCGGGCTCAGTGCCGGACACGGGCCCGCACGGGCTGCGGCACACGGCGGCGACCCACCTGCTGGAGGGCGGGGCGGACCTGCGCAGCGTGCAGGAGATGCTGGGCCATGCGTCGCTGGCCACGACGCAGATCTACACCCACGTGAGCGTGGAGCGGCTGCTGGCGGCCTACCGCCAGGCTCACCCCCGCGCTTGACCGCCGCAGTCCCCTAGGCCAATGGCTTTCAGTGGTTCGGCGGCCAGGATGATCGCGACATCGTGATCGAGCAGAAGCATCAAATCCGAGTGTCGCGATGATCGCCTAACGGACACCCGGACGGACCTCGGCTCAGATAGATGGATACCCGTGTTGTCTAGCCCTTGCGCCCTCGACTGCCGCATGGCACGCTGCCTGATAACTGGATACCCGAGACGTCTACTTGAGGAGTTTATCGGTGCTGCACATCATGCTCACAGGCAAGAAGCGCTCCGACGATCCGGCCGATCCGCTGGGCCGGACCTTCTATGGTTGGGGGCCGCAGGACTCGATCGAAGAGAACTGGGGCAACAACTGCGGATACTGGGTCCTCGGCGCTCGCGCCAACCGTGAGTCGTACGTGTTGTTCTCTCACAACGAGCGGCACGAGGTCGTCATGGCCGCCAGGATCGACACAATCATCGACGCCCCGGGCAAGCCCGGCCGGAAGATCATCAAGGGCGAGCCGCTGCCCGAGGACCATCCGGTGTATCGGGCGTACGTTGGTCAGCCCACCCCAGACAGCGCGCGGGTCCGTAACCCGGTCACCTATTTCGACTCGACGGTCGGCGGCTGGCCGTGCGGCTGTGGCTGCGGCGATGAAATCTATGTCGGCGAGTTCGTGCGCGGCCACGAGCAGACCGCACTGCACCAGCGTGTCGCCCAGATCGGCACCATTCCCGAGTTCCTGCGCTGGTTCGACGCTGTCCGGGCCGGCACCGGCCCGGCGGCCAGGACACCAGCCCCCGCCGAGGTGAGCCGGGTCGGCCAGCTCGACCTCTCGGTCTGCTACGCCTGCAACGTCCGCATCCAGTTCACCCCAGCCGGCGAGCACTCCTGACCGGCCAGGCGCCCGACTGGCCGGGAACCTTGCAAGGCGAGGCCTCTCTCTGGCCTGCTTGGTTCCAGGTCGGCATCCTGGGCCAGCCGACCTGACGAACTCGGCGCGAAGTGAATCGTGTCGAGGTCAGCGCGCCTGACCGCCGCAGCGCCTGGGCCATCGGGCTTTCTGCGGCCGTGCCGGGGCTCGCCTGGGCATGTAGACTGGGTGCACGGCCATCGAATGTCCGCGTGCGCATGCGCGCGTTCTGGCTGATGACTGAATTCGCGCGCCCGCTCGCCGCGCTGGATGCCCGCGCTGGCTCCACGCGGAACGCTGCTCACCGGTCTGCGGGACCTGGTCCCGCCGCGAGCTCGTACGGGCGCCAGGCAGCAACCGGAAGGCGCCTTGGCCCTCATGCCAGGTGCCGCGAGAGGAAGGGGACACCGGCATGGCACCGGTCGTCACCATGCGTCAGCTCCTGGAGAGCGGAGTTCACTTCGGGCACCAGACCCGCCGCTGGAACCCGAAGATGAAGCGCTTCATCCTGACCGAGCGCAACGGCATCTACATCATCGACCTGCAGCAGTCGCTGGACTACATCGACCGCGCCTACGAGTTCATCAAGGAGACCGTCGCGCACGGCGGCTCGGTCCTGTACGTGGGCACCAAGAAGCAGGCCCAGGAGGCGATCGCCGAGCAGGCGCGCCGGGTGGGCATGCCGTTCGTGAACCAGCGCTGGCTGGGCGGGATGCTGACCAACTTCAGCACCGTCTACAAGCGGCTCCAGCGGCTCAAGGAGCTGGAGGAGATCGACTTCGACGACGTGGCGGGCTCCACCCTGACCAAGAAGGAGCTGCTGCACCTGCGCCGGGAGCGGGAGAAGCTGGACCGCTCGCTGGGCGGGATCAGGGACATGGCCCGGGTGCCGAGCGCCGTCTGGGTGGTGGACACCAAGAAGGAGCACATCGCCGTCAGCGAGGCCCGCAAGCTGGGCATCCCGGTGATCGCGATCCTGGACACCAACTGCGACCCGGACGAGGTCACCTACCCGATTCCGGGGAATGACGACGCCATCCGCAGCGTTGCTCTGCTCACTCGGGTGGTGGCCGACGCGGTGGCCGACGGGCTGATCGCCAGGGCCGGCGCGGCCGCGGGCGAGGAGAAGCCTGCGGCGCCGGGCGAGGACGGGCAGCTGGGCGGGGCCGAGCCGCTGGCCGAGTGGGAGCGAGAACTACTGCTCGAGGGCAAGACCGAGGCCGCCCAGGCCAACGGCACCGCGGCCAACGGCGCCTCCGCGAACGCCGCTGCCGCCAACGGCAACGGCGCCGCTGCTAGCGATACCGCCGCTGCCAGCGACACCGCCGCAGCCGGCACCGAGGCACCGCCGGAGCCGGCCCCCGACGACCTCCACGCCGGCCCCCGGCCGGGCAGCGCCGAGGCCGAGTCCTCCGACCCGCTGGCCGCCGAGCCGGACGCCATCGACCCGCAGGACGAGGTGCCGGCTGACGAGCAGCCGGCCGACGAGCAGCCGGCTGACGAGGTGCCGGCTGACGAGCAGCCGTCGGCCGACGAGCAGCCGTCGGCCAGCGCCGAGGCCTGACGGCCCGGGCCCCGGCGGGCTCGCGGCTGGCCGGGGTCGGCGCCAGGCCCGGCCACGGCCCTGAGACAACTGAGAACGAGAGATGGAGACATGGCGAACTACACCGCCGCGGATGTGAAGAGGCTCCGCGAGCAGACCGGCGCCGGCATGATGGACTGCAAGAACGCCCTGGTCGAGGCGAACGGCGACTTTGAGGCCGCCGTGGAGGCGCTGCGCATCAAGGGCGCCAAGGACGTGGGCAAGCGCGCCCAGCGCACGGCTGGCCAGGGCCTGGTCACCGCGGTCCTGGACGGCACCAGCGCGGGCGTGCTGCTCGAGCTGAACTGCGAGACGGACTTCGTGGCCAAGACCGACCAGTTCCAGGAGATCGCCGCCGACATCGCCAAGGCCGCGCTGGCGGCCAAGTCCGATGACCGGCTGGCGGTGCTGGGCCTGGAGGTCCGGCCGGGCCAGACGACCCAGGAGCTGATCGACGAGGGCGGCGCGACGCTCAAGGAGAAGCTGGAGCTGGGCCGGTTCGTCCGCTTCGAGGGCGGCTACATCACCAGCTACCTGCACAAGTCCGACCCGGCCCTGCCGCCGACGCTGGGCGTGCTTGTCCAGCTCGACGGGGCCGGTGAGCAGGTCGGGCTGGACATCGCCCACCAGGTCGCGGCCATGCGCGCACAGTACGTGTCCCGCGACGACGTGCCCGAGGACGTGCTGGCCAACGAGCGCCGCATCGCCGAGCAGGTCACCCGCGAGGAGGGCAAGCCCGAGCAGGCCATCCCGAAGATCGTGGACGGCCGGGTCAACGCCTTCGTCAAGGACATCGCGCTGGTCGAGCAGCCCTCGGTGCGCGAGCCCAAGAAGACGGTGAAGCAGCTGCTGACCGAGCGGGGCGCGACGGTCCGGGCCTTCGCCCGGTTCCAGATCGGGCAGGCCGGTTGAGGCTGGCGGAAGACGGCGCTGCCGTGAGCGAGCGGGTCCCTGACCTCGAATTCGAGGGCCGTCAGGGTCCCGCTGCTCGCGACGTCCATCCCAGCTGGCGGCGGGTGGTGCTGAAGCTCTCGGGCCAGGCGTTCTCCGGCGACGAGCCGCTGGGCATCGACCCGGAGGTGGTCAAGCACCTGGCGCGGGAGATCACCGCGGCGGTGCGGGAGGGCGTCGAGGTGGCGGTGGTGGTCGGCGGCGGGAACATGTTCCGCGGCGCGACGCTCTCAAAGAGCGGGATCGACCGCTCCCGTGCCGACTACATGGGCATGCTCGGCACGGTGATCAACTGCCTGGCGCTCCAGGACGTACTGGAGAAGATGGGCGTGGAGACCCGGGTCCAGACCGCGATCACCATGGGCCAGGTGGCCGAGCCTTACATACCGCGACGGGCCATCCGGCACCTGGAGAAGGGCCGGGTCGTCATCTTCGGCGCCGGCCTGGGTGCGCCGTTCTTCTCCACCGACACCTGCGCGGCGCAGCGGGCCCTGGAGGTCGGGGCCCAGGCCGTGCTCAAGGGGACCCAGGTCGACGGGGTCTACGACGCCGACCCGCGGACCATGCCGGAGGCGATTCGCTTCCACCACCTGGACTACGCGGAGGTGCTGCGCCGGGAACTGCGGTTCATGGACGCCACCGCGGTCAGCCTGTGCATGGACAACGACCTCCCGATCGTGGTGTTCGATCTCATGGGCGAGGGAAACGTGGTGCGCGCCGTACGCGGGGAGCGGATCGGCACGCTGGTCAGCCGGTACGGGCACTGATGGCCGTGCGGGCGCTAAGGGCAGAGCACACTGAAGACTATGCATGGCAGTGCCGGTCGGTGTGGGCGCACCATGGGAAGATGCGGGGCCGCCAGGCCGGTGCCCGCCCGGACCCTAGGAAAGCACGGGAGTCGCTGTGATTGACGACACGCTCCTCGAGGCCGAGGAGAAGATGGACAAGGCCGTGTCGGTAGCCAAGGATGATTTCAACGGCATCCGAACCGGCCGGGCGCATCCGGCGATGTTCAACAGGATCACGGCCGAGTACTACGGGACGCAGACGCCGGTGAACCAGCTGGCCTCGTTCACGATGCCCGAGCCGCGCATGGTCATCGTGTCGCCATACGACAAGTCGTCGATGGCCGCGATCGAGAAGGCGATCAGGAACAGTGACCTGGGCGTGAACCCGTCCAACGACGGGGTCATCATCCGGATCGTGTTCCCCGAGCTGTCTGAGGAACGCCGCAAGGAGTTCATCAAGGTGGCCAGGAACAAGGCCGAGGACAGCCGGATCTCGATCCGCAACATCCGCCGCCACGCCAAGGACTCGATCGACAAGATGGTCAAGAACGGCGAGGCGGGCGAGGACGACGGCCGCCGGGCCGAGCGCGAGCTCGAGGAACTGACCCACGGCTACGTGGGTCAGGTGGACGAGTTGCTCAAGCACAAGGAAGCCGAGCTCCTCGAGGTCTAGCTTGCACCTCAGAGACGATGCGTCCGGATCCGCCGGGCAGGTAGCCGAGCCCGCGCCCGCCCCGGAGCAGGCGCGGACCAGGACCGGGCGCAACCTGCCGGTCGCTATCGGCGTGGGCGTCCTGCTGGGCGGCCTCGCCATCCTGACGCTGTTCACCGTCAAGTCCACGTTCCTGCTCTACGTGGGCGCGATGGTGGTGGCCGCGCTCTGGGAGCTGAGCCGCGCGCTCGGCTCGCGCGGCATCAACCTGCCGCTGCCGCCGGTCATCGCGGGCGGGGCGGCCATCGTCACGCTGGCCTACTGGATCGGGCCCAGGGACTCGCTGGCCGCGTTCGCGATCACGTTCGTGGTGCTGCTGGCCTGGCGGCTGCGCGGCGGTGCCTCCGGTTACCTGCGCGACGTCACCGCCAGCGTGTTCGCGCTGGCCTACCTGCCGCTGGCGGCGGGGTTCGTGGCGCTGATGCTAGCCCGGCCGGACGGCGACCGCCGGGTGCTCTTGTTTCTGATCCTTACCGTCTGCAGCGATGTGGGCGGTTATTTCGTCGGCATCGGCTTCGGCAAGCACCTGATGGCCCCGGCCATCAGCCCCAAGAAGACCTGGGAGGGCCTGTCCGGCTCGGCCGCGGCCTGCCTGGCGGCCGGCGCGATCGGGCTGCCCGGCCTGCTGGACGGCCAGGTCTGGCAGGGCCTGGTGCTGGGCGCGGCCGCGCTGGCCATTGCCACCCTGGGCGACCTGGTCGAGTCGATGATCAAGCGCGATCTGGAGATCAAGGACATGGGCTCGCTGCTGCCTGGCCACGGCGGCGTGCTGGACCGGATCGACGCCATGCTCATGATGGCGCCGGTGGTCTGGCTGCTGCTGGCCGTGTTCATCCCCAGCGGCCACGCGGCCTAGGGCCGGCTACTCGCTGACCCAGCTACGGCGCTGCGCGGCCAGGTGGGTGATCAGGCTGACCGAGCCGCGGCTGGCCGCCATCACCCGCTCCCGCTCGGTGATCGGCACGATCCACAGCCAGCGCACCGGCCCGCCCGCCATGCTGAAGCCATTCAGCACCGGGACGTCAGGCCCGATGAGCTGGCCGGGGTCATCCAGCAGCAGGACGGCCGCGTTGCCGCCGCCGAGCGGGAACGTGCTCGGCTCGTGGTACCACGGGATGCTGTGCCCCGCGCCTAGCCAGGTCACCTCACGCCACGGGTACTGGGCCAGCCACAGGAAGATGCGCGCCGCCTCGGCGCTGGGCATCGTCGTGGCCAGGGCCAGTTCGATCCGGGGTGGCCCGGCGCTGTCCCCGGCCTGCTCGATGACCGGCATCCGCTGCGCGCTCATCCCGACCGTGGACAGGACGGTGTAGGGCCGCTGCGGCGTGGCCGGGCGCTCGGACACCCCGACCAGGGGCTGCTTGCCGCCGCTGACATCCCAGTACTTGCCGCCAGGGCCGAGGCGGTTGAGCAAGTGGCCGAACACGGCCTGCCGAAAAGAAGCCCAGTTATTCGGGTCGTTTCGCCACCGCCAGAACCGCCCGGCGTCGCTCAGTCGCGGCCCCAGGCCCTCGATGGCCTGGTCCAGCGACCACCCGAACGGCGTCTGCCCGATGATGTCACGGGCGTAACCGGGCATGCCGGTCGACATGTCGGACCAGCCGGGGATGATGGCCAGCGGCTCGTCGTGCTCCAGGATGGCCACGCCGTCGCCCTCTTCCAGCCACACCACGCGCAGGGAATCCCGCTCCAGCGGCGGGCTGCCCTGCGGGAACCTGGTGTGGTCGGCGGGCATCTGGGGCGGCTGCCCGGCGCTGAGCCCGGCCAGGTCGACGACCTCAGGCGCGGGCCCGTGGTTGGCGATCCAGGTCGCCGCGATGGGCCCCTCGGCGTCGTGCATGTAGGCCGCGGTGGTCGTCCCGTCGTACTCCACCAGCACCCGGCGGCTGCCGTAAGGGCTCTCCCTGTCGAGCAGCACCTCAGGCCGGCCAGGCCCGGCGGATATCCTGGCTTGACTGGCCCCTCTGCGCAGCGTCGGCATACTACGGAAATCTACCGACTCCGAAGTAACCTTTGCGGACATGCGTGGAGATCATCGGCGAGTTTTGCCGCATTGTCACCAAGGTCACAACCCGTCACACCCTGGGGTTGACCACACTGCGGACGATCCGCCAGCGAGAGGAATGGAAAACCGTGGGCGATAACAAGGTTGCGCCTGGCTCACCGTCGGCCGCTGCCGCCCCGCCCGCCGCACTGGCTCTGGAGCAGGTGCCCGGCGCCGGTCGGCCCGGCCGGGCCCGGCCGCCCCGCCACCTGGCCGACCTGGACGCGGCCGGCCGACGGGCGGCCGTGACCGAGCTGGGCCAGCCCGGCTTCCGGGCCGACCAGCTGTCCCGGCACTACTTCGGGCGGCTGACCGACGACCCGGCCGAAATGACCGACCTGCCCGCCGCCCAGCGGGCCGAGCTCGGCACCGCGCTGCTGCCCCGGCTGCTGACCGCCGAGCGCGAGCTGACCTGTGACCAGGGCACCACCCGCAAGACGTTGTGGCGCGCCTTCGACGGCTCGTATGTGGAGTCGGTGCTGATGCGCTACCCGGACCGGATCACCATGTGCGTCTCGTCGCAGGCCGGCTGCGGCATGGCCTGCCCGTTCTGCGCCACCGGCCAGGCCGGCCTGACCCGCAACCTGTCCACCGGCGAGATCGTGTCCCAGGTCTTCGCCGGGGCCGCCGACCTGGCCCGCGGCCAAGTACCCGGCGGTCCCGGCCGGGTCTCCAACGTGGTGTTCATGGGCATGGGCGAGCCGCTGGCCAACTACGCCAGCGTGCTGGCCGCGGTGCGCCGCATCACCGACCCCGCCCCCGACGGCCTGGGCATCTCCCAGCGGTCGGTGACCGTGTCCACGGTCGGCCTGGTGCCCGCCATCCGGCGGCTGGCCGCGGAGCAGCTGTCGGTCCGGCTGGCCGTGTCCCTGCACGCCCCCGACGACGAGCTGCGTGACGAGCTGGTCCCCGTGAACCGGCGCTGGAAGGTGGCCGAGGTACTCGACGCGGCCTGGGACTACGCCGCCGCCACCGGTCGCCGGGTGTCCATCGAGTACGCCATGATCCGGGACGTCAACGACCACGCCTGGCGCGCCGAGGCCCTGGCCGACCTGCTGGCCGGGCGGCTGGCCCACGTCAACCTGATCCCGCTCAACCCGACCCCCGGCTCGCGGTGGACCGCCTCGGACCCCGACGTGGCCCGCGAGTTCACCGAGCGAATCGCCGCCCGCGGCGTGCCGGTGACCGTGCGCGACACCCGCGGGACCGAGATCGACGGTGCCTGCGGCCAGCTCGCCGGGGCCCAGGCGGCTGGCGGCTAAGGCGCCGCGGCGGGGAGCGGGTACCGTTATCGGCCATGTCGTGGAGGCAGGAGCTTGGCCGCCGACGGCGGGCCGCCGTGGCGGAGCTGATCCAGCGCGCCTGGCGGTACGCCGAGCAGGCCGCGCCCATCACCGCGGAGAGCGCGGCCGGCCGGCGGTTCGCCGCCTTCGGCGCCGGGTCGCTGATCGCGTTCCCGGCCGGGTCGGTCTACGGCGAGCAGTGGATCGAGGTCGGCAGCGGCAGCATGTTCGCGGCCGGCGTCACCCTGTGCGCCGGCCTGGCCCCCGGCCATGACCTCGGCCCGTCGCCGGTGCTGCGCGTCGGCGATCGCTGCGTGATCGGCCGCGGCAGCCACATCGTCGCCCACCACAGCCTGGACATCGGCGACGACGTGTACACCGGCCCCTACGTCTACATCACCGACCAGAACCACAGCTACGCCGATCCCGACACCCCCATCGGGTCCCAGTGGCCGGTGAACAGCGCGGTCAGCATCGGCGCCGGCTCCTGGCTGGGCACGGGCGCGATTATCCTGCCGGGCGCGGTCATCGGCCGGAACGTTGTCGTGGCCGCCGGGGCCGTGGTGCGAGGCGAGATCCCCGAC
>Ga0102924_1006458_pt1 | contig 10987 bp, 9 predicted proteins | sample PaiPotPPM11metaG_FD_80116 | JGI IMG/M metagenome (GOLD analysis project Ga0102924, IMG submission 80116) | Iron sulfur acid spring bacterial and archeal communities from Banff, Canada, to study Microbial Dark Matter (Phase II) - Paint Pots PPM... ...
AGGCGAGGCCGCACGGAGGGGTGAGCTTTGCCTCAACAATGGTATTACATCGAGGTCCGCGGCGCTCGACTAGCGGCGCCTGCGCGGCCCTCATCGTCTGGCCTCCGATAGCAGCGCGACCCCTGTACGACGAAATCTTGAACGCGTTGCCGCCCTAACGCGGTTTCAACCTCGGCTGCTGGTCACGGGCTTCCGCAAGTGGCTTTCGCCCATATGCGGTGGGATTCGGCCCAATCAGGCATCGCTCGGATGTTGCTGCGGTTTGTAATCCGCTGGTCCAAGAGTGTCGGCTAGGCGAATCATCAGTAATATAAGGGACGATCGCGCTGATCCCGACACGAGCTCACAATTGCCGGACAGCTTTGCCGCACGCTTTCGCCTGGCACGCCAGCTGAAGAATTTGACCCAGGTGGCAGTCGCCAGAACCTTGGGTGTGACCCAAAGCGCGGTGGCACAATGGGAATCCGGCCGAAGCTTCCCTTCAGCGGCGCTGGCCCAGCGTATCGAAAAAATGCTCGGCGTCAAACATTCGCCGGGAGAGGACGAGGAGGCAATTTCACATCGCGTGGCCTTTGGCCGGCGGCCGCGCTTACCCATCATCGGTTCCCCCGCACCCGGGGACGAGGAGCGCATCCTAGTCGATGATCGGCCCCATGGCGAAATCCTGGCGCCTCCTCAGCTCGAAGGGGTCAAGGGCGCCAAGGCGCTCTATGTACGCGGCCGCGCGATGGAGCCCCGCTACTATGCGGGGGAGGTGGTCTATCTCAATCCCGCGCGGGCACCCAATCCGGGAGATTTTATCTTCATTACCGTTAAAGAGCCGGGCTTTCCCGCAAGCGTCGGGTACGTGCGCCAATTCCTTGGCTCTGATCTCGTTACTATCCGTGTCTCCACGCTAAATCCGAAGCGCGAGCAGCTCATTCCCCGCCAGGAGGTGATCGCAATTGCAACCGTCGTAGGGTCGGGTCTTTTTTAGGTTGCTCATATTAATAATATATGCTAATATCTCTACCTTGCATTGCTAAGGAGGACTCGGCGTGATCAGCGAGCCAGCAATTGGAGCCAGAATGGAATTCCGCAGCCTTCGCCGTTCGTTCATTGGCGGATCGGACGCCCGCATCATCATGGGCACCGATGACGCGGCACTTAGGCGCTTGTGGCATGAGAAACGCGGCGAGATCGAACCCGAAGATCTGTCAGCCAATCTGATCGTTCAACTTGGTACTGCGACTGAGGCGCTCAACCGCCGCTGGTATGAGGCCAACTCCGGTCATGTAGTCACCGATATTCAACGAAGAATACGCCATCCGGCAATCCGTTGGATGGCGGCCACCCTCGACGGCCGACTTGAAGGCAGCGACGTGGTGTTCGAGGCAAAGTTCATGTTGCCCTGGTCGTTCTCGGAGGAGGCGGCCGCGGAAAAGTACATGCCGCAGCTACAGCATAATATGTGGGTTTTGGCTGCGAGAAGCGCTGTGCTCTCGGTGATTACCGGGGGTGGCAAATGGGTCGAGATCAAAGTCCACGCCGACCCGCTCTATCAGCACCTTATCGTTACCGCCGAGCGGAAATTCTGGCGATGCGTCGAAAGTGGCGAGCCGCCGAAGTTGTTCGGGGTCGAGCCTCCCAAGCCGCGCATCGAGGCGGTGCGCATCGTCGACATGAGCGCCTCCAATGCCTGGGCGGAATTTGCCGCGGTCTTTTCGCAGACCCGCCCCTCTCATCTGAAACATGAACAGGCGAAGGCCGAGCTCAAGCGGCTGATGCCGGAGGACGCGCACCAGGCGATCGGCCACGGTGTCCGGGCCAAGCGCTCAAAATCAGGCGCCGTTAGTTTCGATATCCTCGGCGGGGACCGCGCTCATGCAGCGGTCCAGTAGTTCGATCGGCGGCCTGGCAGCGGCCCTGGCCAAGGCTCAAGCCGAACTCGTCAATCCGGAGAAGTCGCTGGTCGGGTCAATCTATCCGGATAGTCCCGCCGGGGCGGAGCGCATCTTTCGCTATGCGCCGCTATCGGCGGGGCTCGACATTGTCCGCAAGGCGCTGGGCCAGCATGAAATTGCTGTGGTACAGACGACCGCGATCGACCAGGCCGCCGGTATCGTGAATCTCACAACGGTCTTGGCGCACGCCAGCGGCGAATGGATCGCCTCGGACTGGCCCGTCTGTGCGATCAGCGAGACAGAGACGCCGCATCGGATGGGAGCAGCGCTGACCTATGCGCGCCGCTATGCGCTGTTCACACTAGTCGGAATCGCTGGAGAGGATGATCTCGACGCTCCCGACCTGATAACGCCCACGAGTTCGAGGCCAGATCCCGAGAAGCCAAAAGGGGAGAGCATCAGTCGACCGAATGGCAGTCGCCCGGCTCCTCGCGGAGCCTTCGTTCGGCGTAATGATGCAAAGACAGACGGCACAAAACCAATTCTTGGTCCTCAGGCTTCCGGCGAGTTACGCGACCGACTTCTGGCGGAACTCAATGCCCTCGCATCCGCTGATGACGCAGCGCATTGGGCGCACCGGCACCTCCGCGCCAAGAACGATTTGACGGCATCTGACGCAAAGCAGGTCGAAATGGCTTTCCAGACGAAATTAACGACGTTTGGCGATGATGCGCAGGAAGAGGTGTCGGCGACGCCGCCAGAAGCTCTGAAGCCTACAAACGGGTCGCGGTCTGCAGAGTTGCCCAAGCAGTTGGGGTCAAGGGGAATCGACAAGAGCGTCCTAGCTGTGCCGGAGCCGCGCCGAATTCGGGATCGGGATCACGTTAGATCGGTTGCCAAGCAGCCTTGCCTCGTTTGCGGTCGACAGCCTTCAGACGCGCATCACTTGCGATTTGCGCAAGCCCGGGCGCTGGGGCGCAAGGCCAGCGATGAGTTCACAGTTCCCTTGTGTCGGGGGCATCATCGCGAAGTTCACCGTAGCAACGATGAATCAGAGTGGTGGCGAAACATCGGGATTGATCCGATGGTTGTCGCTCGCGCTCTATGGGTGGACGGTCATTCAATAGGGACCGGTGCTCCCCTCACGGATGTGCCCAATTGAGCCGCTGATCCACTCTCACAGCCTGAGGGCCGCCTTGCAGCAGGGACCGCCCCGTCGTGTCGCGCACACAATGGGCGCGGCTATCGGACACCCCTGATTGCTACGGCCCCGGCGATTGCCAGTTCTACTAACCCTCTTGCCTTCGCTGCCTCGTTCGCCAAAGGGGGGTCTGATCGCGCATTAAAATGCACATAGACGCTGCAGAGCTCGGTCGTAACGGCATCATCGCTCGATGCTGAACCAAGATATTTCGGCAATGTCATCGGAAAGACCGGGCGGCAGCAGAAACGCGTCAACATGCGCACCGCCGGCAAATTGTCGGCAAGCAGGAACACGCGTTCCTGCCCCGGCACGGAGCCGCACCGACGTGGTTCCCGCGGTGGCATAAATGGCTATCATGGCTGCACCCGCTCGTTGAGGATACCCTCCGCTCAGCGGGAAGGGCCGTCCCGGTAATACCCTGTGCGCCCGGGGCGGCCCGCTCTATATTGAGATATCCTCTTGGAACCCGTAAGGCCACGAAATTTAGTTGTGCCAGTGACTGGTTGCCATTGGATGTTGCTGATCAAATCCCAAAGCGACGAAGGCACATATGTACGCGCGCGAATTCGAACCATTGAAGTATGTCTAAAATGTTTGCTTCCGCTGAGGTAAGGTGGTTCTGGCGCGGGCGTTGTCCGCAAGAGATACGGGACTGGTTCTTCAAGGCCGGGCTGCCGCCAGGCGGTGGGCAGTATCGAATTGATAGATACATTATGCAGCGGAGTGAGCCCACTCTCAGTATTAAGCAACGCGGCGACGAGTCGGCCTTGGAAGTTAAAGGGCGAGTGACAACGCGGAGGACTCCAGAACTCGATCCCCTGGCAAGTCACCTTGAGGTATGGTGCAAGTGGTCTTGCGCGATTCCAGGACTAAATTTGAAAGATCAGGCGGCGGTAACCAAAACCAGATGGCGTCGGAAGTTCGACACATCAAAACACGTTCGTTCAGAGATTCCGTTTGCTACAAATGAAAGACCACAAGGGGGATATTCGCTCCCTATACAAGGATGCGACGTGGAATTGACCGAGGTCAAAATAGTGAACCAGTCCGGGACGTGGTGGACGCTCGGTTTCGAAGCATTTGGCGACATCGACACGGTTCCAGAAAATTTGACATTGGTCCTGCTGCCTGACAAACCCTTTTTGGCTCGCACTATTGGAGCCGGCGCACTTATGAGTTACCCCGCTTGGCTTGTGACGAGACCGTCTGCTTAGTAGGTAGTGAGCCAATCTTGCCGAAATCGACAAAGAGGTACTCGACCTTGGCTGCCCAGTTGTCAGTGAAGGCGATCTCGATTCCGCCGGCTAACGGCTAGCCCCCTAACGTTGCTAACTGAGGCTGCTGGCTGCGTCAGACCTGCCAGGGTGAGACACCGTGCACGTAGTCCTGCACGACGGCACTGAGCGTCGCCTCCGGCCAACCGGCGCGGCTCCGGAAAAAAACCCGCGAAGTAGCTGCCTTTGCGCGTGATGCGGAGCTCAACCGTGCCGGCCGCGCGTCTCCCCTAGCCAGTCTCGATAGCCATTGCGCTGATTGATCCGCTCCGCACTGCGCTCGCCGTGGGCAGCGCCGGTCGATCCCTCGACCTCAGCTCCATTAGCCGTTGGGCGATAAACCAGATTATCTCACGCAACAGATCGGCGTCGGAGCTCTTTTCCAGAGGCGTACACAGGTTCATCATCTCGTCGGTCATCCGGTAGTCCGACGATCATCGATGGCCGACCGCAAGCCGCTCGCTCGCTACAGCGCCGTAGAAGGGGCTCGCTGGCAGCTTGCTCCGCCGTGTTACACCCTACCGGGCACCCGACCCGCATCACATCTGCCCGGCACGGCGTTCGAAGCGGGCGTGTCAAGCAGAGCAGGCTGCGCGCGGGGCCCAACTCTTCTCCACGACGACGTTGTTGTGGAGAACAAGCCATTGACAAGTTGGCGGCAGCATCTTGTGATTGCCTTTTGGTAAAGCGGCGAGAAAGCTACTTGCATCCTGCGGAGCGATTCCGCCTTCCCAGAGCACCTCAAATGACCACGAAGAGAACCTTCGATTTAAGCAACTTCGTTCGAGACGACCGACGGAACTGGCGAGCCGATAAACTTCTCTCTCCTGGCGCATTGCTTGATTTTCAGCAACTCTGCGATGATGCGTTTCAATCGATGCGGGGAAAGTACTTTCGCCCTGCAGATCTTATCGCAGAAATGAGGCTACGAAAGCGTCTGCGGATTAAGATGCGAATGCCACGCAAATCCGGCACGCGCACAGGTTAATTGCGTTTAGCTAAAACTTGACGAATGGCCGCCCCGTCTGCGAGAGTTTTTGCGTCCCTGCCATCATCAGTCTGCTTCAACGTATCCGGCTTTGGAGCAAAGCTCCGAGCCAAGATGGAGATCCGCGCAGCCTGGCCCTCATAATCTGACCGACCTCAGGGTTCCAAGCTGCCGTTCGACTCTTCGGCCATCTCGCTTCCACCACCAGCAAACACCATTGGCAGGGCGTACGGATTGTGCACGACGATATCTTCACGCCGCAACGACCGCCTTTGCGGTCTCTGTAGCACGGCTCAGGCGATCCGCGCCAATTTGCTAGCCAAAGCTACCACTGCGATATTTTTGTCATCCCGCGCAAGCAAAGCCTTTCGCCCAGCGGCCAAGCGGCGTGTCACGCTCCGCGATAGACTGCAGCGCCGAGCGAGCGCCGTGGATGCGCCGGCTTTGAGCGGATCGTGCCGCAAGTGTGTCTTGGCAAGGTGGGCGCCGTCGCCGCTCGCGAGGTTTCGCGTTTCGCTCGCAACAGCTGAGTTTGGCAGCAGCTGATCGAGATGTGCCGGATGGTCGACGCTGTGCCGATTGCTCAGCAGACGATCTATCCACCTCGTCGCGGCTCAAGGCGCGCGACGCCTGCCTTCCTATTCAACTTTTAGCGGGGCTATCCCCGTTCGCTTTCGGCTGGATACATAACTGAACTTTCTTAAAATTTTTACTGCGAATTTCAGTCAAGTGTAATCGGCTTAGCCTATGACCTCATCGCACACGCCGCAACGCAAGTACCCGATCAAGAAGGCAACACACGGCCACCTGTTATGTGCATTAGCAGCCCTGGCCGCTCGCAGGCTAACTGAATTCTCACCGTCAGTTTTGCGTTACTATTAGTGTTGTAGTGAGTGAGAGCAACGACGTGGAAAATGGCGAACCTGACAATGCAACTAAACGCATAATGTTCGGTGGCGAAAACTAGTGCCCAGTAAGAAGTTCGAACGTGCAAGGGGGGTGCGAAATGGACTGTCAGAGTGCCAAACCCGGGGCGCGTCCAATGTTTGGCCGGAGCAGGGTTGTGCCTAGCGTTTGCATTGTGGAACCGAAGCAACACGTCCGCTCGTTTCTTGGAACATCCTTAGAAGAATTCGGCTTTATCGTTTGCGAGTGTCCAAAGGCCGCCGAGCTCGCGGCGGTTCTCGACGCGAATCCACCAGACCTGGTGTTGATAGGCTTATCGGCTGGCGAGACCGAGATCACTGAAATGATCAAGACGCTCGCAACAAAGCAATTTAGCGGTTTGGTTCTGCAGGTCGGCCCGCACAACTCACCTATGATAGCCGCGGTCCGAGAACTTGCAAAAGGGCTTGGCTTGGCCATGCTGCCAACGCTCGCTACTCCTTTCGCGAGTGACGATCTGCGTAATAGCGTAGCCGCATTTCTGCCTATTGAGACGCTTAGCCCTCCAGTTGAGGCAGCAGAAGCTATTCGCGCGGGCTGGCTCGAACTGTGGTATCAACCTAAAATTCACACCCACAAACTAACCCTGGAGGGTGCTGAAGCACTCATCCGAATGCGTCATCCCCTCTGGGGGATTGTCGAGCCTGCCTATTTCATACCCGATGATGGTGACCCGCATTTCCAGGCCTTGTCAGAATTTGTCATCAGTCAAGCTACCGCTGATTGGCGCAATTTCGTGGCCGAATATGGCCGCATCGATATCTCAATCAATCTCCCGATCTCATTTTTGCAAAGCACTGGATCAGTGCGGTATCTATATCAGCAGCTACCCTATCACCCGGCTTTCGACGGCTTCATCATCGAGGTCAACGGCACCGACATCATTCGAAATCTGTCTCTCGCACGGGACATTGCCAAGCAAAGTAGGTTTCACAAAATCGCCATCTCGATAGATGATCTCGGAGCGGAATGGTCGTCGCTGGTGGGTCTTCAAGATTTCCCATTCGTGGAGCTCAAGGTAGACCGGGAATTCGTCTCGGGTTGCGCGGATGATCGCCTTAAAAAGACGATGTGCCGCCAGATTCGGGAACTTGCTGAGAACTACGGTGCACGCACCGTAGCGGAAGGGGTCGATACTCGGGCGGACTTCCTGGCTGTACGCGAACTAGGTTTCGACATGGTTCAGGGCTCCTTGCTCGGAAGACCCATGAGAATGCGAGAGTTCGCAAGAACCATAATGCGCCAGAGCGTGAAAATGCCTGAATGATCGATCCCCCCTTTGTGGAGCATCTCAGGCCCAGTGGAGCGATGATGTCGAAGAGAATGACGTTATCAGATATCAGCATCCTTGCTAACGTTTCTCGCGATTGGGCCCGTACTTGCGGATCAGGAATTCATTCGGGGCTGCAATGAGGACGGCCAAAACGGGTAGTGTGTCGCTAACTGCCCGACCTCCGGCTTGGGCGCGCGCGCCGTCGCCGAAGTCGAGAACCGAAATGACTTTCTTGCTTCGGGCGAGCTTGGGTCGACCTGACACAGAGGTTTTCTGTTCGGAAACCAATGGTAGATCGCAGGTTCGGGGGCCGTACGCGGGCTGATCGACTAATGATTCACGAATGACGTCGGGAACTCACTCCCGCACTGTGATGCAAATCACAGGATTGCCAATGGTGTGGGCGGACGAGCGCGTTTCGAAGTCATTGCGGGCCCACACCGCCTCGAGGGTGCCAAGCGCTAATGCAGGGCTACCATGGCGGCGTCCCCTGTTAAGCCACTGAGGTCAGCCTCGGCACCAGCGATGCCCTGACCAGCGGCGCGCTCGAGCCAAGAGCGTCCTTCTTCCGGAATGACCTCGCCAGCGGTGCCGGCCACGAGATATCTGCCAAGCATGAGCCGGGCGTGCCCGCGGCCAAGTTCGGCGGCTGCGCGGAACCAACGCTGAGTGGCTTGCCGAAGGTTGCGTGCCTCTCCTGCGCGGTAAAGCTGTTCGGGATCGCGCTTGGCGCCCAGCAGTCTGCTCGGCGTATGCGAGAGACCGGGCTATTTCAGTGCGGTTATCCTTGGCGAGCAATAACTGCAGCTTACTGCCCGCCTAAAGTCCTTCGAGCTGTTTGCGCATACCCTCGACGGTCTGCGCAACGCTCAACCGTTCGCGGTAAACCGTCGCATCTGATCTCAGCGCGCGTGGTGACTGAGGCGAGTTCGGCAGCCTTGTGGCGGTAATTTTCGATCTTGAATCGAATTCTGCCATGCGGTGCGCGTGAATTGCCGCCAGCTGGGTTCATTTTCTGCATAATTGAACGGCTTGCCGGATGACTCCGCCTGCAAGCGTGCAACTTCCGACTCGACGCTGGTGACTGTTGCGGCAAGCGCGGCGATCCTCGAAAGCTTGAGGGGAGAGTCACCCCGCATGACCTGGACAATGGACTGTCCCGGTTAGCAAGCTGGTTGCCGCAAACCTCGGATATTCATCAATGCGTTTAATGCGAAGCGCCGTACCGGTCGCCTGGTTTCCAACAGCCGACAAGAATCACTCTTCAATCGATTCAGTTACCAACAACTTGTCGTCTGCGGGATCAACAATAGCAACAAGCGAGGCTCTGCAATGTTTGCATTCGATACTGTACTTCTCGAATCCACAACTGTCGATAAAAGGAGTCAGATTAAAAATTATCTGCGAGGCGTTACATCTAGGACATTTGACCCGAAGGACATGCCGCATCCTCCGGTGCTGAAATTTGTTTATAGAGTCCATTTTCGAGAAACCGAGATTTGCAAGTGCCGTTCGCTGTTGAGTATACCTTTGTCCGCTTGGCGGGTCGTGTGAGCCAAAACGTTTGAACACAAAGCGTCACACGCCGCGGTCCCGCATAGTAGCGCTCGTTGTAGCAGTGAGGCGTTCAGAATGCCATGCCGCCGTATCGCGCACTCGAATGGCAACGGCTTTCTGACTCCATCCCTACCTAATCAGTGGAGCTGTACAGAGTGAATTCCTCCACGATACCCTTGTCAACCGTCTTTGCTAACGCAATGTCGGCCGCAGTGATCCACACACCTGCGGCTCAGGTCTCATATCTGGAAGGAGCAGTTGAAGGCCGATCCGTTCTCGGGGTGTGCTCTGAGGCCGGAATCCTGGGTCGTTTTTGCTAAGTTTTCCGCGGGGAGTCCTCGGCTGGGAAGCAGAATCCGCCCTTCGCCGGCGACGGCGCTATTCCGCTCTCGGCGACCAGCAGGCAATCAGCCGTGACCCAGCCGCATGTTTAGCCGATACCACCGCAGCGCAAAATTGCGGTTTGGTATGGCCAGGCAAGCCCATACAAGTCGGTTGACCCGTCCCCTGCCAAGTCAATATCGTTGATAACTCAGTACGATACTTCGATGACGTGTCGTTCACCGATAGTGGGGGTGGGGCTATGGCGGGCAAAACGGTTACGCGCGCGAATTTATATGAGGCGGTCTATCAAAAAGTCGGGCTGTCGCGAACCGCATCCGCCACACTCGTTGAGATTGTGCTCAAGGAAATCACCGACTGCCTGGAACGCGGCGAAACTGTCAAACTGTCATCGTTCGGTTCGTTTGTCGTGCGCAAAAAGGGCCAGCGCATCGGCCGCAATCCGAAGACTGGCAAGGAGGTGCCGATTTCGCCCCGCTGGGTCATGGTATTCAAGCCTTCCGTCATTCTCAAACGGCGGATCAATCTCGGCCTGGACGGCAACAGGAAGGTCGGCAAGTAACGCGCGGGAGCGCGCCCGCTGGCGGCGTAAGGCGGCGGGCCGATCGCGGCACACGCCCGGCGATTTCGGGCGATTTCAGGGATTGGCTTGCCTAATCCGGTCGCACGTTAACAAATGCCGAGTTCGGCCATATGCGCTGCCAATGCATTTGATCGCCTGGGTCCGCTGCCGCTTCAAAAGATCGATCCAGCAATTAACCGACTCTGCTGCTCGTCTGATTTGACGCACGAAACCCGTGGTCGGCCGCCGGGACCGAAAAACATCGACATGCCGGCGCCGGGCAGTGAGCGAGTTGCACGCCCGGCGTTTGTGTTATTTCGACCCTATTTCTTCTTCCGGTTGCTGTAACGGACGACGCGGAGCTCTCAAACACGCGCCCTCAATTCATTCGTAGGGGAGGGATGAGTTGCTCTTCAATTCTCGTTTGCGCCCAGAGCCACCGCTGCCGAGTTATTGCTCCATTTATGCGAAACAGATCGAAATGTCGCCGATGAAAAAATAGGCGGCAAATCCTCAGTGATCACTCGCACTCGCGGCCATGGTGTTGCTCTGGACAAAGCAGCCCCAATCGTCGTCGCGCCCTCCCAGCCAGGTTCCCGTGATTCTCGGCAGGTCCCCCACTGTGCGTGAGGTTGCCGCCTTAGATTACCCCCAGTACGCGAACATGGGCTCAGTTGGGCAGTTCTACCGGATGGAAAGCCTTTGGGCGCGTTGCGTGTTTCCTGCTGCGCGATGATGGGGCGCTTTCGCCTAGCAGTCCGCTGAAGAACGTGGAGAGTAGCGCTTTTTTCTGTCTTTTTGTCTTCGAACTCGTGGGGCGACCGACTGGTTGTGAGCGCTGTCGGCTAGGCCGTCAGCAATTTGGGAATGCGGATCAGGTTGTAGGCGATCAGATTGAGCATGAAATCGGTAGTGACCTTGGTTATGCCGCGATGTTTTGTTTTGCGCATCGTGCCGTG
>Ga0102924_1006459_pt1 | contig 10986 bp, 9 predicted proteins | sample PaiPotPPM11metaG_FD_80116 | JGI IMG/M metagenome (GOLD analysis project Ga0102924, IMG submission 80116) | Iron sulfur acid spring bacterial and archeal communities from Banff, Canada, to study Microbial Dark Matter (Phase II) - Paint Pots PPM... ...
ACCGCCAGCAGCGCGCCGCGACGCTGCTGGTCAATGTCGCCTACGTCATCGAAGCGCATTTCGAGTTGACGGACAAAGCGAAGGAGGATGACACCCCAGCCAAGCATCTGAGCATGTTCAACCGGCGTGCCGCGAGCGGGCAGTGTTTTCACCGCCCGTGCCTCGGCACGCGCGAGTTCCCGGCCGATTTCGCCTTGATTCCGGAAGACGTGCCGCTGCCGGAATGCGAGTTACCACCCAACCAGCGTGACCGCGACCTGGGCTGGATGCTTTACGACATCGATTTCGAAAACGGCAATGCATCCCGTTTCTTTCGGGCGGGGCTTACCGAGGGTGTTCTGGATGTTCAGCGCTGTCTGGCCGAGGGCTCCGCTAGATGACCGTCCTCCAGGCGTTGGACCGATATTACGACCGCATGGCAGCGCGAGGCGAGGCGGAAGCACCGGGTTATTCGCGTGAGAAGATCAGTTTCGCCATCGTGTTGTCGGCAGACGGCGAACCGGTCCAGGTACGGGATCTGCGACAGACCGCCGGAAAGCGGATGATTCCCCCTTTGCTGGAAGTGCCGGCGGCCGCGAAGCGGACTGTCGCGATCCTTCCGAACCTGCTCTGGGACAAGACAGCATACGTACTGGGCCGCACCGCCGGCGAGGGCAGACGAGCCGCGGAGGAGCACACCGCGTTCACGACTGCCAACCTCGCATTGCTTGAGGGCGCTGAAGACGAGGGACTCGTCGCGCTGCGGCGGTTTCTGCAGGCCTGGTCCCCGACGCGCTTTGATGCGGCTCCGTTCGTCCCGGAGATGCTCGACAAGAACATTGTCTTCCGGCTCGAGAGCGAACTCCGCTTTGTTCATGAGCGTGAAGCGGCGAAGTGGCTGCTCGAGACGCAAGCCGGAGGCAAAGGCCCGAAAGGGTTCTGTTTGGTGACCGGCACCGAGGCGCCGCTGCGCCGGCTCCATCCCTCGATCAGGGGCGTCGAAGGCGCCCAGTCCTCGGGCGCGTCGTTGGTATCGTTCAACCTCGACGCATTCACATCCTATGGCCAAGAGCAAGGGGCGAACGCGCCCACTTCGGACGCGGCCGCGTTCCGCTACGGCGCGGCGCTGAACCGGATGCTCGACCGAGACAGCCGCAACCGCCTCGCCCGCCCCATCGGCGATGCGAGCGTGGTGTTCTGGGCCGACACCTCGGCCACCGTCGACGAGGCGTCTGCCAAGGCGGCGGAGGATGCGTTTTCCGGGTGGTTCGATCCGACCTCCCAAAGCAACTCCGAAGGCGACGATGCGTCGGAAGCCGCGAAGCTGCGCGATGCGCTTGACAAACTCACCAAGGGCCGCCCCGTCCAGGATCTCAACCCCCGGCTGGTGCGGGGGACGCGGTTCCATGTGCTGGGCCTCGCGCCCAATGTCGCGCGGCTGTCAGTACGGTATTGGCTAGACGACGATTTCGAGGTGTTCGCCCGCCGCCTCGCCGATCACTATCGCGATCTGACGATCGAGCCGAGACCATGGGGCATCAAGCCTCCGTCGATCCAGCGACTGCTCGTCAAGACTACGGCGCTTCAGGAGAAATTCGACAACATCCCGCCGCTGCTGGCCGGCGAGATGACCCGTGCGGTGTTGAGCGGGACACGCTATCCGCGCACGCTGTTGAGCGCAGCCATCATCCGTCTTCGTGCCGGCGACGATCCCGGGAGCGGCTGGCATGCGGCCGCTATCAAAGCCTGTATCAATCGCTCTGAAGAGGAGAACGCGCCCATGGCGCTCGAACCGGACAACCCGAGCCCCGCTTATCATCTGGGCCGGCTCTTCGCGGTACTTGAATCGGCGCAGTATGCCGCCCTCGGCCGGGTGAACGCTCCGATTAGCTCACGCTATTATGGAGCCGCCTCGGCCACGCCGGCGCGTGTGTTCGGCCCTCTTCTGCGCGCCCTTCGTCATCACGTCTCCGACGCCTTGAAGCTGGGCCGCGGCGGTTGGATTGACGGCAAGGTCGGCGAGATCATGGCTAAGCTGCCGCCCGATCTTCCGCGGTCGCTTCGCCTGGAGGATCAGGGGCGCTTTGCCATCGGCTACTATCACGAACGCGCTTGGCGACGTTCCAGGACGGATGAACCCGATCAGAGCGAGGAGGAAGCGAGCCGATGACGGGCACGAGCACGGTCGTACGGCGCCATGAGTTCGTCCTTTATTTCGATGTCGTCAACGGTAATCCGAACGGCGATCCGGATGCCGGCAACATGCCGCGCATGGACCCTGAGACCGGCCATGGTCTGGTCAGCGATGTTTGCCTAAAGCGCAAGATTCGCAACTTTGTCGAGATGACAAAGGCCGACGAGATGCGATACCGCATCTACGTCACCGAAGGTTCGATCCTGAACGAGAAGCATCGCGAAGCTTATCTTCGCGAGCGGCCGGAGGATCCGGAAATTAGGACTGCCAGAAGATTAACCCCAAAATCGGATGAAGAGGCACTGCGAATTAGGCGGTTCATGTGCGATAATTTCTTCGATATCCGCGCTTTCGGTGGCGTGCTTTCGACCGGCATCAACGCAGGTCAGGTTCGCGGTCCCGTGCAGCTCGCGTTTGGGCGTTCCGTCGAACCGATCCTGCCGCTTGAAATGTCAATCACCAGGATGGCAGCTACGAACGAAAGAGAGAAAAAGGAACGCGCCGAGGGCGATGATGACGAGAAGCGGGGCGATAACCGCACGATGGGCCGAAAGCATATCGTGCCTTACGGGCTCTATCGCGTGCATGGCTTCGTCTCCGCGCCGCTCGCTTCGCACCCGATGAAGGGTACCGGTTTCTCGGATGACGATCTGGAGTTGCTGTTCGAGGCACTGACCAACATGTTCGACCATGACCGCTCCGCCGCCCGGGGCGAGATGGCGACGCGCAAGCTGGTGGTGTTCCGTCATAACTCGGCGCTCGGCAATGCGCCGGCGCATCAGCTGTTCGAGCTGGTGAAGACCTGGCGCGTGCACAAGGGATCGCGCCACGCGATCGGCGACGAGGCGACCGACAATTGGCCGTCCGCCCGTGCCTTCGCGGATTATGAGATCACCGTCGACACCGGTGGCGTTCCCGAAGGAGTCGAAGTGACCAGCCGATAAGCCTCGTCCGATGCCGGTTCCTCTCGCCATTCCGGAGGTCGAGGACGCGCTGATCCCGCTATCGGCCCTGCAGCATCAGCTGTTCTGCCCACGGCAGTGCGCCCTTATCCATGTTGAGGGCCTGTGGGCGGAGGATGGCGCCACCGCCGAGGGCCGCGTCCTGCATGAGCGGGTCGATGCTGGCCGGCCTGAACGGCGGCCCGGGGTACGGATCGTGCGCGGAGTGGCGCTGCGGTCCCTGACGCTCGGTGTCTCGGGTCTGGCCGATGTGGTCGAATTTTCAGGCCGGCCGCCGCGCCCGTTTCCGGTCGAGTACAAGCGCGGCAAGCCGAAGTCGCATCGCGCCGACGAGGTGCAGCTTTGCGCACAGGCGATCTGCCTGGAGGAAATGTTCGGAGGCGAGGTTCCCGAGGGTGCCTTGTTCTACGGCCAGACGCGGCGACGCCAGCCCGTTGCCTTCGATGCCGAACTCCGCGCGCTGACCGCCAAAACCGCCGCCGCGGCCCGGGCGAATATCGCCGCCGCACGCACGCCACCGCCGGTGCGCACGCGCGCCTGCCGTCACTGTTCGCTGGAGCCGCTGTGCCAGCCAGCCCGGCTGGAGCGGCCGCCACACATCGCGCGCTGGCTGGCGGCGCAGATCGCCGACTGAGGCGGCCGCCGGTGCGCCGCATGCTGAACACGATATACGTGACCAGCGAGGGCGCATGGCTGCGCAAGGACGGCGCCAATCTGGTGGTCGAGGTCGACGGCGCCGAACGCGGCCGCGCACCATTACATTTGCTGGACGGCGTCGTGAGCTTTGGTCGGGCGGGCGCGTCGCCGGCCCTCTTAGCCGCCTGCGCGGATGCCGGCGTTACGGTATCGCACCTGGAACCGAACGGTCGCTTCCTGGCACGGGTCGAGGGCCCGCGCACCGGAAACGTGCTGCTACGCCGGACGCAGTTCCGCGTCGCTGATGATGGCGAACGCAAGACCGTCATTGTGCGCGGCATCGTCGCCGCCAAGGCAGCCAACCAGCGCGCCGTCGTGCGCCGCGCCCTGCGCGACCATGGCGACACCATGCCTGCAGTTGCCCACGATGCGCTGGCGCTCGCCGACCGCCGGCTGACCGATGTTGCCCGCCGCACCCTCATCACCACCGACGTCGACGGCCTGCGCGGCTTGGAAGGCGAGGCGGCACTGTTTTACTTCGGCGTGTTCGATCATCTCGTCCGCATCAATGGCCCGGAGTTCCGCTTCCGTGGACGCTCTCGCCGCCCGCCACTGGATCGGCTGAACGCGTTGCTTTCCTTTCTCTACGCCATGCTCGGCCACGACTGCCGTTCGGCGCTGGAGGCGCACGGACTCGACCCGCAAGTTGGCTTTCTCCATGCCGACCGGCCAGGCCGCGCTGGCCTAGCGCTCGATCTCATGGAGGAGTTGCGACCGGTACTCGCCGATAGGCTGGCACTCAGTATGATCAACCGCCGCCAACTTGCCGCGGACGATTTTGCTATCGAGGAAGCCGGCGGCGTGCGCCTGACCGATGAAGCGCGCAAGCGCGTACTGGTCGCGTGGCAGGAGCGAAAGCGCGACGAGCTACGGCATCCCTTTCTCGGCGAAGCTGTGAACCTTGGCCTCGTTGCACACATCCAGGCGCAGTTGCTCGCCCGGCACTTGCGGGGCGACCTCGATGGCTATCCCGCATTCGTGTGGAAATGAGCTACCGGCGTGCTAATGCTAGTCGCCTATGATGTGAACACGGAAACACCCGCCGGCCGGCGACGATTGCGCCGCGTAGCGCGTGCTTGCCTCGATTGCGGCCAGCGCGTGCAGAAATCGGTTTTCGAGTGCGAGGTTGAGCCGGCCCAATGGGTGGCGCGCGCGCCCGCCTGGTCGGCGAGATCGACCCCGCGGCCGACAGCTTGCGCTTCTACCGGCTTGGTGCGGACGGCCGCCGCAGGGTCGAACATGTCGGCGCCAAGCCGCCCGTTGATCTTGATGGTCCGCTCCTCTTTTGAGGCCTTCACGAGCGCGCGAACCGCAAGTTCGCACCGTTTGCTAAGCAGGATCGCAGGATCGAAAGTTGCAGCACGATAAGCGATGTAGCACCCAAGCTCTCAACTGATCCTTCCCTATCGTATTCGACCTACACCGAGTTCGCGCAAAAGCTACAATTTAGCCTTTGCCTATCGGGTGTTACAACCCGGGGCGTCGCCCCCTCACGGGGGCGCGGATCGAAACCGGCCGCTCGGTGACAGACCGACCGGCGTGTCGGGTCGCCCCCTCACGGGGGCGCGGATCGAAACAGCACCGTGACCTGGCTGCAACTGCGCTGCCAAGGTCGCCCCCTCACGGGGGCGCGGATCGAAACAGCGCGTGATGACAATACACGTCTGTCTTGCTCGTCGCCCCCTCACGGGGGCGCGGATCGAAACTGCCTGATGTCGTCGCCACGGGCGCTGCGGCAGCGTCGCCCCCTCACGGGGGCGCGGATCGAAACACGTTATCGACCCGCTAAACACGTCCGGGTCGCGTCGCCCCCTCACGGGGGCGCGGATCGAAACGATGCCGGTGCCGTCCTCTGTTTCGTTCCGGCCGGTCGCCCCCTCACGGGGGCGCGGATCGAAACTGACCCGCGCCTCATTCGAGCGGTCGATCAAGGGGTCGCCCCCTCACGGGGGCGCGGATCGAAACTTCACTTCGGTGGCCGGCGCGATCGACATCAACTGCGACGTCGCCCCCTCACGGGGGCGCGGATCGAAACTTCACCGGCAAGCCGATCTCCGACCGGGCGCTCGGTCGCCCCCTCACGGGGGCGCGGATCGAAACGCCTATTCGATGATGACCGGCGATTACACCGGTCGTCGCCCCCTCACGGGGGCGCGGATCGAAACATCTGGAGATTGTGGCGACGCTTGAGGCGCAGCCGTCGCCCCCTCACGGGGGCGCGGATCGAAACGACTTACACCCCGTATGGAACGGGACCGAACGGCAGTCGCCCCCTCACGGGGGCGCGGATCGAAACTTTTGCTGCGGGCAGGGACTACAACCCCCTGCATGTCGCCCCCTCACGGGGGCGCGGATCGAAACTGGTAAGTCCTGCATGTCAACCTCCTTGTTGCTAGTCGCCCCCTCACGGGGGCGCGGATCGAAACGAGTGGGCCGGGTATGCCCGTGTGGGATATTCCTAGTCGCCCCCTCACGGGGGCGCGGATCGAAACCTTCGTCACCGCCAACAAGATCGCGATGCCGCTGCAAGGTCGCCCCCTCACGGGGGCGCGGATCGAAACTCCCCCACCGTTGGACACGGTATCTGGATGTAGTGTCGCCCCCTCACGGGGGCGCGGATCGAAACCGCAGTGTCATCGTCAGGTGCAACCGCGGCCAGCGTCGCCCCCTCACGGGGGCGCGGATCGAAACATCATCGAGCAACAGCCGCAATGGCAAATCGCCACGTCGCCCCCTCACGGGGGCGCGGATCGAAACGCTTGATCCGTCGTCTGTTGTGGCTGGAACCGCGTCGCCCCCTCACGGGGGCGCGGATCGAAACTTTGCATCCCGGATGCCGCCAGCCTGTCCGCTCTCGTCGCCCCCTCACGGGGGCGCGGATCGAAACGAGCATGACGGCGAGGTCATAGCCTGCCGGTCAGGTCGCCCCCTCACGGGGGCGCGGATCGAAACGCGTCCACCCGGTGTTGGTGGTCACCGTCCAGGTGTCGCCCCCTCACGGGGGGCGGATCGAAACCACTATGCCATTGCTTTGGGGCGGCCGGACCTCGAGTCGCCCCCTCACGGGGGCGCGGATCGAAACGCAGACAAGCTGGTACAGGTGGCGGAATACGGCTGTCGCCCCCTCACGGGGGCGCGGATCGAAACTCTCTAGCAGTCGCGCAGGGGAGCGCAAAAGACAAGTCGCCCCCTCACGGGGGCGCGGATCGAAACTTGATGACATTTGCTAGTTCCCCAACTTCACCGCACGTCGCCCCCTCACGGGGGCGCGGATCGAAACATACTATAACGGACATGCAGGGCAATGTCGGCACGGTCGCCCCCTCACGGGGGCGCGGATCGAAACAATTCCAAGTATCTCGCGCTGTACCTGTCGGAGGGTCGCCCCCTCACGGGGGCGCGGATCGAAACCACGACGGTCAGATAGCGCCGCTTCGGCGGCGATGTCGCCCCCTCACGGGGGCGCGGATCGAAACTCAATTCTGGTCCAGTTCGGCATTTACTTCCCGAAGTCGCCCCCTCACGGGGGCGCGGATCGAAACCGCACCGGAGACCACGGAGGACGGATCATCCTCGTGTCGCCCCCTCACGGGGGCGCGGATCGAAACGCCGGCGGCCTCCTTTTTGGCGCACTCCTCGTCGTCGCCCCCTCACGGGGGCGCGGATCGAAACTGATACCTTCATGTGCAGCCAGTCCTCTCCAACCGATACCGTCGCCCCCTCACGGGGGCGCGGATCGAAACTGATACCGGTCGGTGGTGCCGTCGAAGTACGGCACGTCGCCCCCTCACGGGGGCGCGGATCGAAACGCCGCTGAGGCTGACGAATTTGATCGAGAGGAGGTCGCCCCCTCACGGGGGCGCGGATCGAAACGACATGATCCGCGGGCAGTACAAGTCCCGTAAGGTAGTCGCCCCCTCACGGGGGCGCGGATCGAAACGGCTTCGAATATGCCGAGCGCTTCGATGCGCTGCCGTCGCCCCCTCACGGGGGCGCGGATCGAAACATAGATCGAGTCTGGACGACGGCCCATATCGTCAGTCGCCCCCTCACGGGGGCGCGGATCGAAACAGCAAGGGGCTGCTGGCGACATATGCGGCGCTGAAGTCGCCCCCTCACGGGGGCGCGGATCGAAACATTGGCAATAAGCGCCCGAAGGCGAGGAATGCTCGCGGTCGCCCCCTCACGGGGGCGCGGATCGAAACATCGAACTTGACCTTGACGCTCCCTTACCGCCACGTCGCCCCCTCACGGGGGCGCGGATCGAAACCGCTGCATCGCAACCGCCACTAAGCCGACTGTTGTCGCCCCCTCACGGGGGCGCGGATCGAAACATGTTGCTGCTCCACACTGGCCAGCGAATCGGCGAGTCGCCCCCTCACGGGGGCGCGGATCGAAACACCACCGGCGAGAAGGACCGTCAGGACGAATTGGTCGCCCCCTCACGGGGGCGCGGATCGAAACTCCGGAACCTATAGCGTCAGTGCTTCGCAGACTGGTCGCCCCCTCACGGGGGCGCGGATCGAAACAATTCAGCCGCCGCCAGGCCGCCGCGAACTCGCTCGTCGCCCCCTCACGGGGGCGCGGATCGAAACGTTGTCAGCCATCTACTTTCGTCCTACGAAAGCTTGTCGCCCCCTCACGGGGGCGCGGATCGAAACTGGAACGCGGCGAAGCGGATCGAGGGCGCCGGCGTCGCCCCCTCACGGGGGCGCGGATCGAAACATCGGCATCGAAATCGAGGAGCGCTGGTTCGACAGTCGCCCCCTCACGGGGGCGCGGATCGAAACTGCGCGAGATCGACACCTGCGTAATATCCGCGCCACGTCGCCCCCTCACGGGGGCGCGGATCGAAACAGGTGCAGTTTGGCAACCTGCGCGCGCCACGTTGTCGCCCCCTCACGGGGGCGCGGATCGAAACGACCGCAACCGGCGTGCCTTCGAGGGGAAAGTGGTCGCCCCCTCACGGGGGCGCGGATCGAAACATCGCGAGATTGTCACCGCCTCGATCCGCGCGATCGTCGCCCCTCACGGGGGCGCGGATCGAAACGGCCTGGCGGCGCGCGATATCATGCACCGGCTGGTCGCCCCCTCACGGGGGCGCGGATCGAAACGACGAAATGATAGCCGACGGGCGGATGCCGCGAGTCGCCCCCTCACGGGGGCGCGGATCGAAACCCGGAACGGCTGCACATCGCCGATCAGATCCCAGGGTCGCCCCCTCACGGGGGCGCGGATCGAAACATCGAACTTACCTCGTTCTAGGAAGCGATCTGTTGTCGCCCCCTCACGGGGGCGCGGATCGAAACTGGCGCGTTCAAGATCGGTGTCGGTGAACTGCGGTCGCCCCCTGACGGGGGCGCGGATCGAAACTTCAGCTTCCGGCTGCTCGCGTTCGTATCCGCTCTGGTCGCCCCCTCACGGGGGCGCGGATCGAAACATGTCGATGGCGAGTTCGTCGATCCTGGATCGGAGTCGCCCCCTCACGGGGGCGCGGATCGAAACCTCGATCGGGTCGGTCAATTTGGCGCTGGCGCAAGGGTCGCCCCCTCACGGGGGCGCGGATCGAAACGCCGCTGAGGCTGACGAATTTGATCGTGAGGAGGGTCGCCCCCTCACGGGGGCGCGGATCGAAACCTCCTAGCCCTTGTCGCGGGCTGGCTGGGCCTCCGGTCGCCCCCTCACGGGGGCGCGGATCGAAACAAAGGTGATCGCTACCACCGGCCAATGGAATGCAGTCGCCCCCTCACGGGGGCGCGGATCGAAACATCGCCCAACCCCCTTCGTCAAGGCTGCGAAGGGGTCGCCCCCTCACGGGGGCGCGGATCGAAACACTGGTGTTGTGACAAGACCGGGGTCGCAAAGCTTGTCGCCCCCTCACGGGGGCGCGGATCGAAACTCGCAAACACCGTGACACGCGAACCCAGGGAGCCGGTCGACCCCTCACGGGGGCGCGGATCGAAACGATTTCGTGTTTTCCTCGCATCTGCTGGAGCACCGTCGCCCCCTCACGGGGGCGCGGATCGAAACTTCAATGCATAGCGTCGGGTCTTCTGGTGCCCCGTGTCGCCCCCTCACGGGGGCGCGGATCGAAACTTTTTCCCCGCTGATGGAGACTTGCCGTGAACTTGTCGCCCCCTCACGGGGGCGCGGATCGAAACTTTTAAGGCGGCCCGGCTTTTGACGAAGTTCCGTTGTCGCCCCCTCACGGGGGCGCGGATCGAAACTTTTTCTTGCCCTTCATCTCGCCTTCGCCCGGCGCGTCGCCCCCTCACGGGGGCGCGGATCGAAACATCCGGCGCATCTCGGTCATGATCGCCATGCCGGGGTCGCCCCCTCACGGGGGCGCGGATCGAAACGGCTTCATCTGCTATCAAGGGCTCGACAGCGACGAGGTCGCCCCCTCACGGGGGCGCGGATCGAAACACGTTCCGTGAAGCGGATCGTGGAGGCAATGAGGGGTCGCCCCCTCACGGGGGCGCGGATCGAAACGCATCGCTTCCGCCGGCTCCTGGGACTCAACTGAGGTCGCCCCCTCACGGGGGCGCGGATCGAAACATGTACGGATCGGCGGCACCGCCGATCGCCAGCCGTCGCCCCCTCACGGGGGCGCGGATCGAAACATCGGCACCGTGCACGGCGTGCGCGGGGTGTGGCAGGTCGCCCCCTCACGGGGGCGCGGATCGAAACGACCGGCAGGCGCATGCGCCGAAGCCGGCGCGGCGGTCGCCCCCTCACGGGGGCGCGGATCGAAACGTGCAGCACGTCCTCATTGATCACCCATATCGGCTGGTCGCCCCCTCACGGGGGCGCGGATCGAAACGGCCGAATCGACGTTCCGCAGGTTAAGCGTCTCGTCGCCCCCTCACGGGGGCGCGGATCGAAACGCCTCCATCGCCGGCGGCTTGGCGCCCTGGGCCAGGTCGCCCCCTCACGGGGGCGCGGATCGAAACAGCACCACGGCCCAGCCGTCGCGTTCGGCCAGCGTCGCCCCCTCACGGGGGCGCGGATCGAAACAAGGTGACGAGCCAGGTCACGATCGACTATGCCGGCGTCGCCCCCTCACGGGGGCGCGGATCGAAACACCTTCGCCGACAAGATGGTCCCTGAGGAGTGGAGTCGCCCCCTCACGGGGGCGCGGATCGAAACTTTGCA
>Ga0102924_1006461_pt1 | contig 10980 bp, 13 predicted proteins | sample PaiPotPPM11metaG_FD_80116 | JGI IMG/M metagenome (GOLD analysis project Ga0102924, IMG submission 80116) | Iron sulfur acid spring bacterial and archeal communities from Banff, Canada, to study Microbial Dark Matter (Phase II) - Paint Pots PPM... ...
ACGACGCGGCGGCGGCGCTGAAAACCTACAGCGCCATCAGGCGCGGCCGGACGCATCGCGTGCAGCGGCAGGCGGCCCGCAACGGTCAGCACTATCACCTCAAAGGTGTGTCGGCTATGCTGCGCAACACGGCGATGAGCGTCATGGGCGGTGCGCATCTGCTCGGCCATTACGACTGGCTCTACGACTGGCGGCCGCCGGCCGCACTGTCGATGACATAATAAAGTGCAGGCGAGGAACGAACCGCAAAGCGAGGACGAACTGCGGCCATGATGTCTTCCACCGCGTCCCTTTTCCCGACCACGATCGCAGGCAGCCTACCGAAGCCGGCGTGGCTCGCAGAGCCGAACAAATTATGGGCGCCGTGGCGTCCGCAAGGCGAAGACCTGGCAAGCGCTAAAGACGATGCGACGCTGCTGGCGCTGAAGCTTCAGGAAGACGCCGGCATCGACATTGTCGGCGACGGCGAACAGTCGCGGCAGCATTTCGTCCACGGCTTTCTCGAAGCGGTCGAGGGCATCGATTTCGACAAGCGCGTCGAAATGGGCATCCGCAACGACCGCTACAAGGCGATGTGCCCGACCGTCACCCGCCCGTTGCGGCTGCGGTCGCGCGTGCACGAACGCGAGGCGCGGCTAGCGCGCGCACACACGACGCGGAAGCTCAAATTCACTCTGCCCGGCCCGATGACCATCGTCGACACCATTGCCGACGCGCATTACGGCGACCGGGTGAAGATGGCGATGGCGTTCGCCGACCTGCTCAACGAGGAAGCGCGCGGGCTCGCCGCCGACGGCGTCGACGTGATCCAGTTCGACGAGCCGGCCTTCAATGTCTACATGGATGCGGCGGCGACCTGGGGCATCGAAGGGCTGCATCGTGCCATCGATGGCGTCGATTGCACCACGGCCGTGCACATCTGCTACGGCTACGGCATCACCGCCAATATCGAATGGAAGGCGACGCTTGGCGGCGAATGGCGCCAATATGAGAAATTCTTCCCGGCTCTGGCGAAGAGCCGGATCGATCAGGTTTCGGTCGAGTGCATTCACTCGCACGTGCCGATGAGCGTGCTGTCGCTCTTGAACGGCAAGGAAGTGCAGATCGGCGTCATCGATGTCGCCACCGATAAGATCGAGACCCCGGAAGAAGTTGCCGCCGTGATCAACGAAGTGGCAAAGCACGTGCCTGCGCAAAAAATCGTCGCCGGCACCAATTGCGGAATGGCGCCCATGCGCCGCGAAATCGCCGCATTGAAGCTCGAAGCACTGGCCCGGGGCGCAGCGCTGGCGCGTAAGAAAAACTAGTCTTCTTCTGCTCTTCCTCTCTCAGCGCTGAAAAATCTCAACCATAAGGAAGCTCGGGATGTGCTCGAATCCCGGCGGGTAGCTTTTTCTTAAAGTTTAGCGGATTGGATGAGCCGAAATTGAAAAAGGGAAGCGCAATGGCCGTGCCGTACGTTACTACCGTCTCTTTCGCCGACCGCGACGGCGTCACGGTATGTTTGCAATACGGTGTAGCCGCTCCAAGCGAGAAAGAAGCGCGCAACGAATTGCAGCGGCGCCTGATCAATCAGGAAATTTACAACTATTCTATTTCGGAAATCCGGCCGGCGACCTCGAGTGAGGCACAGGTGCTCAATCTCTCCGCCGGCAGCATCATCCTGCTGAATTGATCCCAGCCCGAACGGGTCCGATATCGGGAACGCGCATCACGGGCCGACACGGAACGTGAAGCTGCCGTTGACCCGATGCGCGTCGGTCGAGACCGCGCGCCAGTCGACTGTGTAAATGCCTGGCTCCAGGGGCGGCAGTGAAACCCGCATCGTGGTCTTGTTGTCTCCTTCGACATGGGAATCAGCCTTGTCGACCCGCTTGCCGGCCGCATCGCGCACAATGAGCGTACTGAAAGCTCCTTCCAGCGACTCGCTGAAATTGACGACGACTTCGGCGGGAGCCGTCTGAGCGCTGCTGCCGGCCGCAGGCGTCGTGGAACGGAGTTGAGCGTGCGCGAGTGCCGGTGCGACGCTGCCCAGAACGAGCGCCGCCGTCAGGGCGGCCGCACTGATGCCGTTTCGAATCTTCATCTGTGATCTCATTGCAAATACCCTGAGCGCAACTCAAACCGAGCGCACTACCGATGCGCCCTCAATGCACGTCATCCGGACAATCGCCATCCTCAGAACCGGAGCGCCGGAAGCCGCGCCGCAACAGAGCATAAAGCGGACCGAGCAATCCTAAATGCTTGATCACGATCAGAACAATCAAACCGAATACGACCGAGGCCGACAGCACTCTGTGCGACATGAGCTCATAGAGCACAAATCCGTGACCGGCGATGAATGCGGCCGCGACGAGAAAAATCGAGAATCGCGCGAGCAGCCAAGCATGCTTCTTCATGCCGGCGATCCATTGCCTGTCGGGGGTATCGCCGTCGGCATCACGGGGCCTCTGCGAGAACAAATTGCAGGTTCTTCGCGCCCACCGCTCCGCTTTCGACGACATTGAGGTCGGATGCGCCGAGCAAGTCGACGATGTCGTCGAACTTGACATGACCGTGACGGTGAAAGTGCGCCAAAATCCCTTTCTTTTCGATGGGCGGGGCGAAGTCGACCGCAAGGACGCGCCCACCGGGCTTCAAGACCCTTCGTATCTCGCGGGCGCATTCTTGACGCGCCGCGCGGGGCAGATGGTGAAGCATCAACGTGCTGAGCACCACGTCGAACTGGGCATCGGCAAACGGCAATATTTGGGCAGGCGCATTCTTGAAGACAATTTGCACGCGCGCTTTCCGCGCTTTCCTCTCTGCTCTCGCGATCATTTCCGGGGAGGCATCGATTCCATAGACAGCTCCCGATGCGCCCACCTGCTGCTTCGCCGCGATCGCCAAGCTTCCGGTGCCGCAGCCGACATCGAGGACCGACTCGCCCAGCCCAAGGTGCGCAAAGCGGAGAATCTTCTCGCGAAACGCCCGTTCTCGGCCGAGCGTGAGCAGCCAAACCGTCAGATCGTAGAACGCAGCCGCGTGCAGCGTTAAGCCGGTTACGCGAGGCGATGCATCGGAGTCCGCGGTCTTGTGCACAACACTCTCCCGTCTACAGCCCCTCACGCGTCGGACATTGAACCTTCACGCCTTATCGGAGAAAGGCGCCCGCCACCGCGGACGCACTTCGACTCAGATCACGGCAAGAGGTCTTGGCGGGCGGTCAAATCGACCGGGCTCGACGCCTGATCGGAAGTCGGCGATGGCGGGAGCGAAGCGCTGATCGAGCGCCTCGACGGTCGTGATTACGATGACGGGAGGCAGAATGCCGGCGAAGAAAGCATGCAAGGCACAGCAATGGTCGACGTGGCCGCCGCCTTGATCACCGCGATGGTGATCAACCGCACCTTCCGCGTCGATCGTCGCGTGCATGTTCATGACTTGCATGTTCATGGCATGCATATGGTGACGTTGCATATGCATGTCGGCTGCGCGCGCGAAGCTTTGCGCGCTTTCGAGCGGCGACGCTACGACGCCCGCGAACTGGGCGGCCAGGAACAAGGCGACCAGCGCATAAACCAAGCGGGGTATAGTCCGCAAACGTCGCATAAGCGGGCTTTCGGCCACTCTTGTCGGCAAATAAGGGTTAAGTTTGCTGAGATCAAGCGGACACGTCAATGGTCCTCGGGCGAATGGGCGGCAGCGTCGTCCGCGGCTGAGCTTGGTCGCTAAGACATGTCCTCGCGGCTACGTGAACTGAGCGATTGATGAATATCAATGCTGCAAGATTCACCGCACCTTAGAGGACTGCCCATCCGGTGCTTGAAAAGCGTGCAAGGACAAACGCCATGATGTATGGCTGGCAGGAAATGGGCGGCTATGGCTTTGCCCATTGGCTGTTTTTCATCATCTTCGTTATCGCGATCATATATCCGGTCGGCCGCATCCTGCGCCGTCTCGGCTTTTCGCCGCTTTGGTCGATTCTGGTGTTCATCCCGCTCGTTAATGTGATTTCGCTCTGGGTGCTCGCCTTGACCGACTGGCCGTCGAAAGAAAATCAGGGCTGAGATCAAAAGCCGGCGCCTGCGGAGTGCGCGCACGCCGTAGCGCGTATCAAACTCCGTATATCCGATTGAAGGTCCGTTCTTCGGCGCCATCGCGCCAGTCGGTAGCTTGCCCGATTGCCTGCGACACGCCTTCGATCACTTGCCGTTCTGCATTGAGAAGCGGCTGATCTTGCGGCAGGGGTGTCCGGTTCTTGGCTATAGAGCTGGCTAATGCGGCAACGCCCGCCATCCAAGGATTGAAGGACTCGGAAAACAGATAGCGACTCATCCGCATGGGATGGAGCCATTTCAACGCATCGGCGATCCAGGGATTGACGGCCGCGCGGACCCAGGGACTGACGAAAGTCTGATAGAGCCGGTCATTGATCTCCGACACTTTGCGCACGCGCTCGAAAGCTTCGCGCGGATAGGCGAAGCGCAGCGCCTTTACATCGCGCTCCTCGAACCGCACCACATATTGCGATCGGTGGCAATCCGGGTCGCCGGTCGGATTGTCGATCTTCATTTCATACAGGCCGGGGGTCAAAGCTTCGATGTCCTTAAGGCTGTCGAGAATGGCCCGATGCTCGAACCGCGCGACCCTTGCCGAGACGAAGATCCCGAGATGTCCGACATGGGGATTCGTCAAGTAGACGATCCGCTGGCCCGCGGCCTTCAGATCGTCGGTGTCCCGATATACCGCCGGTATCCAGCCGAGCGCCTGATGCGGCGGCGTGATGTCGTCGCCGTAGGAAGCGAAAATCACGAGCGGATTGCGGATGCGGCGCAGATCGGCCGTGCAGCAATCGCAAACGCGAATCTCGCTCTGTTCCAGCTTGTTGCCGATGAAGAGGTTTTCGACGATGGCGACAATTTCTTCCCGGCTCAGCCAATAATAGCCGCCCCACCAGCGCTCGAATTCGAGAAAGCGCTCGCGTTCGCTGTCGATATACGTGAAGAGATTGGCGTATTTTTCCCAGATGGCTTTTGCCGGCTTCAGCGCCTCGAAATTCTGCGCCAGCCAAGCGCCGTCGAAACGGCCGTTGCCGAGATCGGCCAGGAAGCGTGTCGCCCATACGCCGCCGGTAAGCCCGCCGGCGATGCGCATCGGATTGACGCCCGACTCGCCCGCCCAATAGGAAAGCGGCGAGCCGTTGAGCACGACCGGACCGGTCAATCCCTCGCAATCGGCTGCGAGAATCGTGAGCGCCCAACCGGCCTGGCAATTGCCGTACAGGATCGGTGGTTTTCCGGGGTGACGCCGCGCAACCTCCTCGACGAAGTGCCGCAGACAGTGGAGAACATCCTCAAGCGTTTGCCCCCGGCACGGTTCTGGAAAGAAGATCACGAAGTAGACGGGATAACCCTCGTGCAAAGCGATTCCCACCTCGGAGTCGCGTTTGAAGCCGCCGATACCGGGACCGTGGCCGGCGCGCGGATCGACAATGATCACCGGCGCCTTGCTGGTGTCGACGCAGTCGTCCCAGCATTCCTCACCGACCTGCGTGATCCGCAGCAACGCGTAATTGACCGGGCGCTCAAAGCAGCGCGCATCGAGGAGCGTCTCGGACTTGAAATCGAGCAACGGCGGCAGTCCGGCACGCTCATGTTCTAGCATATTGTCGGCCCGCTGCCGCAGCGTGTCGAAGAAGAGAATCACGCGCTCACCGAAATCGCGTTGATAAGCGAGAAAATCGGTTGCCGATACTTGAGGCGAGTTCTCGTCGTTGGCGGGCGCCGGCAGCGCTTCTTTGACCGCGATGCTTAGCGGTGAGGCTCTCTGCTCAATGCGGGGCGGTGTGGCTGTTTTGATGCCGCGCGCAGCCGGCAAGGCCATGATCTTTCACCGCCAGCGGTTCGCGAAGAAGTTATAGAGAGGACCGAAGATCAGCGCGATGTACCAGCCATAGGCAAAGCTCTCGACGAGGCCGAGAACAAAAGACGGCAAGGTTAGAAGCTCGAAGCCGGGAAGAAAGATGGCGAGTGCTGCGTGATTGATCGGCAGACCGGGTAACAGCAGGTACCCGATGACGCAGATCACATAAGAAATGACGAAGAACAAGCTCAAGCTCATGCCGAAGGCGAAAACTGGAATGGTGCGCCCCGCATAAGAAGGGACTGAAGTCGGCGCCAGTGGGGGAGCAGATACGTTAGCAGCCATGATGCCTCTCCTGTTGCTGCGCAGAAGCCGATATCGGCTTTGCATAATTAGCTGGAGCGCCTTCGAACTTCTGCCGGCAGTCTTGCGAGCAGAAATAATAGGGCTGGCCGCGATACACGGCGGACTTTGCGCCGAGTGTCTGCACCGTCATGCCGCAGACCGGATCGACGGCTTGATCCGGCAGCGCCCAGCGCCCGATTGCGTCGTCATGGTCATTGGGGTCGGCGCCGCTATGATGATGACCGTGCCCCATGATGTGCGAGCCGCATCCGAAGCGCATCATGACAAAGATCAAGCCGGCCCAGAGTAGGAAATACAGGACGTTTCCCCATTGCATGATCGATCTCCGGCATCGGCTGTTACTTACCCTTCCGTCACATCATCCCCATCGGACTCCGGAAGAGTTCATCGGCAGCCTTCTTCTGACTGTCGCTCAGCGCCGCATAGAGCGGCTTCAGCGCCTTGTTCGTGGCGCGCACGGCGTCGAGCTGCGCAGCCACAAGCTGCTCGTTCTGATCGAGACGATCGGGCAAACTGGCCTGCGAGCCGCGCTGGCCCATCATCGCCGTGCACCGCGCGATCATAGTGTTGGCACTGTCACGAGCGGCAGCCGCGTACGTACTCCAAAGCGACTCTTGCGCGTCGGTGATTTTCAGTTCCGCTTTGATATAACCGAGGCGGCCCTCGATATGTCCGGCCATTGCATTGCACATCGTCTCGCCCGAGACGCCAGATCCCATCATCCAGGGACCCATCATGCCCGAACCATTGCTCATCATTCCGCGAGGACCCCACGCCCATCCCGGCGCGCTCTGTGGTGGAGATTGATTTTGTGCGGTGGCGGCGCCGATTGTCGCTGCCGTCATCAGCAATGCAGCAACGGCAATTGTTCTTACTGGTTTCATGACGCGTTCTCCGTTCGAACGCGTGCATCATCTAATCAAGGCACAACCGCGCCTTGACTTGAATCAATTGTCGGTAGGATAAAATTGCGTATAAAGCGCTATGACAACAGAACAAATGACAAATGCATGACGGCGAATGGCACCTATGGCGACATTCGTAGCCAAAGCATTTGATAAGCCGTCGCCGCTAACGTTCGGCGCGGGTGACGACATCCATCAGTTCCGCAATCTTGCGCCTTTGCTCGGCCTTGTTGCCGGACGCGATGGCATGTTCGACGCAATGACCGACGTGATCGGCGAGGATCTCCTCCTCGGCTCGGCGCAGCGCCGCGCGCACCGCCGAAAGCTGCGTCACGATATCGATGCAATAGCGGTCGTCCTCGACCATGCGCACGAGGCCGCGCACCTGGCCTTCGATCCGTTTCAGCCGTTTGGTCACTGACGTCTTGGCATCGGCTTGCATGCCGTCTATATACCCCTACGGGGTACAGGTTTCAAGAGGTCAAGAGGCTCGCTATGGACCACCCAGTTCACCGGCATGGCCACAGCGCCCATCCGCAAACGCACGACAAAGCCGCCGCGGCGACCGACCCGGTCTGCGGCATGACGGTCGATCCGGCCAAGACTCCGCATCACTTCACTTACAGCGGCAGCGACTATCATTTCTGCAGCGCCGGCTGCCGCACCAAATTCGTCGCCGATCCGGAAAAATATCTGAACAAGAGCACGGCGCCCGCCGCTCCCGTGGCGGAGGGCACGATCTATACCTGCCCGATGCATCCGCAGATCCGGCAGATCGGACCGGGCTCCTGCCCGATCTGCGGCATGGCGCTCGAACCGGCGGAGCTGTCCCAGGACAGCGGCCCGAATCCCGAACTGATCGATATGACGCGCCGCTTTTGGATCGGGACAGCGCTGGCGCTGCCGACCGTGATCCTGGAAATGGGCGGGCACTTTCCCGGGCTCAATCTCCATCATTACATCTCGCCGCAAGTTTCGGTCTGGATTCAGTTCTTTCTCGCAGCGCCCGTGGTACTGTGGGCCGGCTGGCCGTTCTTCGAGCGCGGCTATGCCTCGGTGCGTAACCGCGCGCTCAATATGTTCAGCCTGATCGCGCTCGGCGTCGGCGCGTCGTTCCTCTACAGCCTGGCCGCAACGTTCGCGCCCGGACTGTTTCCGCAAAGCTTGCGGCAGGACGGCGTGATCCCGGTCTATTACGAGGCGGCGGCCGTCATTACCGTGCTTGTCCTGCTCGGACAGGTACTGGAATTGCGCGCGCGCGAGCAGACCGGTGGCGCCATTCGCGCGCTGCTCAATCTCGCGCCGAAGACGGCGCGCCGCATCGGCGCCGACGGCCATGACGAAGAGGTACCGCTCGACGCCGTGCAGATCGGCGATCGTCTGCGCGTGCGTCCGGGCGACAGCGTGCCGGTCGACGGCATGGTGCTCGAGGGCAATAGCGCCGTCGATGAATCCATGGTGACCGGCGAGTCGATGCCGGTCGAGAAGGAACGCGATGCGAAATTGATCGGCGGCACCATCAACGGCACCGGCAGTCTCGTCATGCGCGCCGAGAAAATCGGCTCGGACACGATGCTCGCCCGCATCGTGCAGATGGTCGCGGAGGCGCAGCGCAGCCGCGCGCCGATCCAGCGGCTTGCCGACATTGTCTCAGGCTGGTTCGTGCCGGCTGTGATCCTAGTGGCGGTTGTCGCTTTCATCGCCTGGATGATGTTTGGACCCTCGCCGGCTTTCGCCTATGCGCTGGTCGCCGCCGTCTCCGTACTCATCATCGCCTGCCCCTGCGCGCTCGGTCTTGCCACGCCGATGTCGATCATGGTCGGCGTCGGCAAAGGTGCGAGCGCGGGCGTGCTGATCAAGAATGCCGAGGCGCTGGAGCGGTTCGAGAAGATCGATACGCTGGTCGTCGACAAGACCGGCACACTGACCGAAGGCAGACCGCGCGTCGTCGCCGTGGTGCCGGCCGAAGGTTTTGACGAGACGCGCGTGCTGTCGCGGGCGGCAAGCCTGGAGCGGGCGAGCGAACATCCGCTCGCCGCGGCGATCGTTGCCGCCGCGAAGGAACGTGCGATCGCATTGCAGGACGTGAGCGGCTTCCGCTCGACCACGGGCAAGGGCGTCGCCGGCACGGTTGGCGGTGAGGACGTTGCTGTGGGCAGCGTAGCGCTGCTGGAGGGCTTTGGCGGCGCAAGCGCGGCGCTGCAGGCGCGTGCTGACGAACTTCGCCGCGACGGCGCCACCGCCATGTTCGTCGCCATCGGCAACAAGCCGGCCGGCATCATCGCAGTGGCCGATCCGATCAAGCCGACCACGCCTGCGGCGCTTGCGAGCCTGCGCGCCGACGGCATCCGCATCGTCATGCTGACCGGCGACAATCGCATCACCGCGCAGGCGGTCGCCGCAAAGCTCGGCATCACCGATATCGAGGCCGAGGTTCTGCCGGACCAGAAGAACGCCATCGTGCGGCGCTTGCGCGGCGAAGGCCACGCCGTCGCGATGGCCGGCGACGGCGTCAATGACGCCCCCGCGCTCGCCGAAGCCGATGTCGGCGTGGCGATGGGCACCGGCACCGATGTCGCGATGCAGAGCGCGGGCGTCACGCTGGTCAAAGGCGATCTCGCCGGCATCGCCCGAGCGCGCGCCTTGAGCCGCGCCACCATGCGCAATATCCGGCAGAATCTGGTGCTGGCCTTCGTCTATAATGTGCTCGGCATCCCGCTCGCCGCCGGCGTGCTCTATCCGGTGTTCGGCCTCCTGCTAAGCCCGATCGTCGCGGCGGCGGCGATGAGCTTGAGCTCGGTGTCGGTGATCGCCAATGCGCTGCGGCTGCGCTTCGAGCGGCTATAAGACCGGAATTTAGAGCGGGTGATAACGCGGCGATAGCGATGGTTCCGCGCGGACCCATCCTTTATAACTAGGCCATGACCATCACCGCCCCGTCGCCGGCTCATGTGGCGCTGCTGCTGGGCCTGAGCTTTTTCCTCGGCCTCGCCTTCGAGGAATATTTCGCTCATACCGACGAGCGGCGGCCGGGCGGCATCCGCACCTTTCCGATGCTCGCGATCGCGGGCGGCGTGCTTTATCTGTTCGATCCCGAGCACTACATCCCCTTCACCGCCGGCCTCCTCATCCTCGGCGCCTGGCTGCTGGTCTACTACCTCGCCCATGTCAACGAGCATAAGGTGCAGGAGGACGAGCCGAATGTCGGGTTCGTCGTACCGATCCTCAATGTGCTCGCTTATGTGCTGGGCGCGGTGTCGCTCGCGCACGAGCCCTGGGTCGCGGTGACCATGACGGTGGTACCGGTACTGCTGCTCACCGGCCGCGAACAGCTGCATGCGCTGGCGCGCCGGGTCGAGATCAGGGAAATCGTCACCGCCGGCGAGTTCTTGATCCTGACCGGGGTGGTGCTGCCGCTATTGCCGAACCATCCGGTGACCGACCTGACCGCGATCACGCCGCGCCAGGTCTGGCTCGCGCTCGTGGTGGTCGCCTCGTTCTCCTATGCGGGCTATCTGGCGCAGCGCTATTGGGCCGCCGCCGCGAGCGGATTATGGATGGCGGCGCTCGGCGGCATGTATTCCTCGACCGCGACGACGGTCGTTCTGGCGCGGCAGGCCAAAGCCGATCCGGCGCTCAAGCGCCAGGCACAGGCCGGGATCACGCTCGCCACCGCGATCATGTATCTGCGGCTGCTCGCCGTGGTGCTGATCTTCAATCGCGATCTGGCGCGCGTTCTGGCGCTGCCGCTGTGCGGGCTCGCGCTCGCGGGCTTCATCATCTGCGCGCTGCAATATTTTCGCGGCAGGCCAGCGGATGCGCAGCCGCCGGCGGCAATGCCGGTTGCGCACCACGGCAATCCGCT
>Ga0102924_1006462_pt1 | contig 10978 bp, 8 predicted proteins | sample PaiPotPPM11metaG_FD_80116 | JGI IMG/M metagenome (GOLD analysis project Ga0102924, IMG submission 80116) | Iron sulfur acid spring bacterial and archeal communities from Banff, Canada, to study Microbial Dark Matter (Phase II) - Paint Pots PPM... ...
AGTTAGTACGGAGGCAGAAGCCAGCGCAGAGGCGGAAACCGCTCTGCTCGCGGAGAGTAGCAGCGCGGAAACGCTGGAAGCGCCAACCGTTCCGCTTACCGCGAATGAAGGGCAGGCGCTGATCGGAGATGCAGCGGCGGCGACAGAGGTATTTGCTCCGCTTGAACCGGTAATGATCCAGGGAGGAGAACTGCCTGGAAGCAGCATGTACCGCGTGACCACGAGAAGGACAACTCAGCGCCGCGTGCTTCAAAAGCGCAAAGGGCGCACGACGCAACGGAAACGCAGGCGCGTGTGGCATGTAGCAAGCGTGGTAGCCTTGCTCGCCCTGTTGATTGTGGTGGCGATGCCGCTTGGCACGGGTCTGGCGGCATACGGCGCGTATAACAGCGTGAGCGCGCTGGCGCATGATGGCCTGAACAACCTGCTGGCCGCAAAGTCGCTGCTGCACTTCTCGAAGAGCGATCCCACAGCTGTCCTCAACACGGCAAATTTGCAGCAGGCGCAGAGCGATTTCGAGACCTCCGAGAACGATTTCATCCAGTTGCAGCAACTGGTGAATCGCCCGGATATCCAATCGGCAGTGGCGCAGTTCGCGCCGCAGTATGCCAGCAAACTGGGCATGGCGCAGCGTCTGGTGCAGGTGGGGCTGGACGTCACGCGCATGGGCGATGAACTAGCGGGCCTGGGTCTGATCGCCGCCAATATCCTGCACAGTTCGCCCCTGGCCTCCGGATCGAACAAGCCGCTGATCAGCCCGGCGGATATCGCAGCCGGGGAGGCCGCTATCACGCACGCGCTCTATTATATCAACGACATACAGTTGCAGATGAGCCAGGTTTCCCTGAACGAGCTGCCGATCAGCGCCAGCCAGAAAGCGGAATTCGGCTCGCTCATGGGGCAGTTGCCCGGCATCCAGAGCCAGCTCGCACAGGTACAGGGCGATGTCGGCATGGTGGCCTGGCTGCTTGGTGTCGGCCAGCAGCGCCGCTTCCTGGTACAGACGATGGACACGGCGGAATTGCGTCCCGGCGGCGGCTTCACCGGCGATTACGGCGTCTTGCAGATTAACAATGGGCGCATGTCGCCGTTCACGCTGACCGACGTAACGTTGATTGACTACGCCGAGAACGGCACGGCCATCGGGCGCACAGCGCCGCCGGGCTATAGCTGGATGGACTTCGGCAACTGGGGCGTGCGCGACTCCAATCTCTCCGGCGATTTCCCGACCACCGCCCGTATGACCATGCAGCTCTTCGAGCAAGAAGGCGGCGGCCCGGTAGATGGCGATATTGCCCTCACGCCAGCAGTGATCGCCCACGTTATGTACGCAACCGGCTCGGTCAAAATGCCGGGCTATAACATCACCGTGACGCCGCAGAATCTCGAATATTGGATCCACTATTATCAACAAAACCCGATCGCGATCTCACAGGAAAAGCAGATCAGCGGCAACTATTCGCACAGCGGGCGCAAAGCCTTTACTGGAGAACTGGGCCAGCTCGTGCTGGCGCGCGTGCGCCATCTCCCGCCCAGCAAACTGATGGGCGTTTTCAAGCAGGCGCTGAAGGATATCCAGTCACGCGACCTGGAGATCTACTTCAACGATCCGACCGCCGAGGGCTGGTTGGCGCAGCACGGCTATAGCGGCTCAATGAATACGTTCTCGCATGTCGATGGTTTCGATGTGACCCAGGCCAACATCAGCATCAGTAAGGCCAGCCAGTACGTGCATACCACCCTGGAAGATGATGTGACGCTCGATTCTTCCGGCGGCGCAACGCACAACTTGACAATCACGCTGAACTACCAGCAGACGGGGCCTGTCTACGGCTACGACACCTACGCCGATTACATTCGTGTCTACGCGCCTGCCGATGCTCGCTTGCTCTATGGCGACGGCTTCGACACAGGACAGGCGCTCTGCACGCCCAAAGGCACATCTAACGTGCCGCCCGGCAGCAAAGCGCCCGCCAATAGCGGCAACTGCTCGCAATACAACACGATGTTTCCCAGCCCGGCTCGCTATTGTCCCAATAACGATTATGCACTCGGCGAGCGCGGCTATATCGCTGGCAAAGGCTATACGTTGTGGCCCTATGACGCGCTGGGTGGCCCCACCGAACTGACCACTGACCTGCCGGGACGCGCCATGTGGGGCGGGCTGACGGAGACGCCCAAAAACTGCATCTCCTATATCACCCTTTCCTGGTACGTGCCGCACGCCGTAAAGAACGTCCACGGCCAGCCGGTGTATACCATCCTGATGCAAAAACAGAGCGGCCTCAGCCCGACCCTGATCCTGAACATCAACGCCGCCGCGATCAGGGGGCTGAAATCGTTCAGCTACAACCAGACCATCAACAGCGACCGCCAGTTCACGCTGTAGCCGCCGCCGAAAAAATGACGACCACCGGCGATTCGTGGTAGGATATCGTGGAGGCGCAATGCATTGCGCCTCCACGATATCCTACCACGAATGGAGAATACATAATGACGGTGCAGCCTCGTCTGGCCTCAACTATTATGCTTTTGCGCGAACAATCCGCCGCCAACGGGCCGGGCGTAGAAGTCTTCATGGTGCGGCGCGTCATTCAAAGCGATTTCATGCCTGACGTCTACGTTTTCCCCGGCGGCTCAGTCTCGAACAGCGACCGCGACGCTGAGCAATCCGCTGGCCTTTGCCAACCAGTTTCCCCAGGGCAGGCCGATCCAGAAGGACGCACGAGCCTCGGCACAGGCGTCCGCGCCGCCGCGATTCGCGAAGTATTCGAGGAGGCCGGGGTGCTGCTGGCATATTATGATGAGCAGATACTGGCGATCAGCGATGCCGAGGTCGCGCGCTACCAGCGCTATCGCGAAGCGTTTCAGCAGCGCCAGGGATCGTTGATCGATATGGCGCTAGCCGAGCGGCTCACCCTGGCGACCGACCAACTGCACTATTTCGCGCACTGGATCACACCCGTGGGAATGCCCAAACGCTTCGACACGCATTTCTTCATCGCCGTCGCCCCCGCGCAGCAAGAGGCCGCGTATGATCGCCTGGAGACGAGCGCGGGCGCGTGGATCAATCCCGCCGCGGCTCTCGCTGCCTGCGAGCGCGGCGAGTTTCCGCTCGTCTTCGCCACCATTCACCAGTTGCGCGACCTGGCGGCGTTCAGCAGCGTGCAGGAGGCGCTGGCCTTTACGGAGACGCATCATGTGCCGGTGCGTATGCCCATCCTGGAACAGCAGGACGGCGCGACGCGCGTCTACCTGCCGGACGACGCGGAACATACCTGGAACGTGCCGGAGCATATGACGAAACCAAAAGAATGATCATAAAACGCTGAGAGAGCAGTAATTAAGGAACAGTGAGAAGATTATGACCGTGGACGAACCGTATACCATTATCCTGGCTCCCAATCCTTCGCTCATGACCGGGCCGGGAACAAATACCATTATCGTCGGCGGCGGCGCAGAAGGCGCAACGGTGATCGATCCCGCCGTTGACGATGTTGCCTATCTTGATGCCATCGTCGCCGAGGGTGCGCGGCGCGGCGGCATCCGGCGCATTCTGATCACGCATGGGCATCAGGATCACATGGACGGCGCGGCGGCCCTGCGCGAGCGTACAGGCGTCGCCATTTATTCGTACAGCAAGCAGAGCATCCCGCCCACCGATATTGAGATCAGCGACGGAGCCACCTTTCCCGCCGCCGACGACACGCTGCGCGCCATCTATACGCCGGGACATCGCAACGATCACCTGAGCTTTCTGCTGGAAAAGCGCAAAACGCTCTTTGCCGGAGACATCATCGCTGGTGTCGGAACGGTGGTAATCATTCCGCCCGAAGGTGATATGCAGGAGTATATAGAGACGCTGCAGCGCCTGCAAGAGAGGGAAATCGCGGCCCTGGTTCCCGCGCACGGGCCGACCATCACCAACGTGCGGGAGAAGTTGCAAGAGTATATCGAACACCGCATGCAGCGCGAACAGCAGATACTGGACGCGCTGGAAGAACTCCCGCCCGGCGTGAGCATCCCGCGCATCGTCCAGCAGGTATATGTAGATGTCGATCCACGCCTGCACCCGGTCGCGGCGTGGTCGGTGGAAGCGCACCTGATCAAGCTGGAACGCGCAGGGCTGGTCGAACGTCTCAACGATGGCTGGACGCTGACCGAGCCAACGGCATGAGAGAGAGGCTATAGTTTAAGGAAATAGGAAGCGGCTTCTTGCAAATATTCTGCTTATTTATTAGGTATACTTTCTAATAGAAAAGCAGCATGGCTTTTTTCTCCGTAGGATGTGTACTTCATATGATGTGCTTCGACCGCTGAGCAGTTACGGGCATTGGCTGAGTCTAAGAATTCGGAGCAAGTGACATTGTTTCTCAAACAGCTTGTGTCAGTCGGAGAATTGACAGTGGATGAAGTGAAAAAGGCCGCACGTCCTACAATGGTAGCGTGGACTCCTGGTCTTGTTTCTGATACCATTTCGCCACCTAACGTCGAACATTAAGATGGGGAAAGTTCGTTAAAGAACGCAAACGCTCGGTATCATCAGCAAGAGCCGTGAGGCCCTGGCACAGCGCCTCCGTGACACATTCGAGCGAAGGGAAACAGTGGTTGTGGAAGTGTTTTTCGCGCAGCTCGTCCCAAATATGCTCGACGGGATTCAACTCAGGGCTGTAGGCTGGCTGGGAGATCAGACGGATATTCTCCGGGGCGACCAGATCGTTCGCCCGGTGCCAGCCAGCCCCATCCACTTGCATGACAATGAAGTGCATGGAAAAGACGTGGCTGACCTCCTCCAAGAAGCGATTCATCATGACGGTGGAGGCTTCCGGCAAAATCAGCGAGACCATCTGACCCAAGGCTGGGGCCACCGCAGTATAGGCATAGAGGTATTCTCGCACCACCTGTGTCGGGGCATGGGGACGCACTCCAGGCGGTGCCCAACAGCGCTTGGCACGACTGATGCGGCCAAAACAGCCTTTATCTTGCGCTATGATGAGTACTGGGCGTTCATCTCCCGCCTCTCGCGTGGCGACGGCCGCTTCCACCTGTGCGGGAAAGTTTTTTTAAACTGCTCTTGCGTCTCCGGGTCGCTTTTCGGATGCTTGGGACGAGGCATCAGTTTGCGCCAGCCGTGGCGATGAAGCAACCGATACACCGTGCTGTCATCGACAGTGTGGCCGAGGTGTTGTTCCAAAGCGTGCCAAATCTGGCCCACGGTTGCGATCTCTCCGTGCTCCGCTTGCGCAAAGAAAGGAGCGAGGAATGCTTTCTCTTCTTCCAGGGTCAAATACTGCCGTCGCCGCCCCCCTTTTCCTGACGTTTCGATCGCCGCGACACCGAGACGATTGTAGCGAGAGATCACATCATGGACGGTCGCTTTGGACACCCCGCAGTGCCGCGCGATTTCCTCTGCCTTTCGAGGTTCAACCAGGGCATTGTAGACAATGAGCCAGCGTTGCCGCCGATCGGCGCGCGGATCGGTCCTCATCCGGTGTTTCACTTCTGCCAGGGACAGATGGGGAGCTGCATGGGTCACTCGTGCCATGGCCTCTTCTCCTCTTCTCGTGCGCACTCGCTCCAAAGGGCGTGAAACCTGCCTTGAGAACCCAGAGAGGTCGCGCTCTGATCTGCTGGTTTCTCGCGCCGTGCGGCGCGCCTGAGCAGTACGTGGGAAAGAAGCTGATCGCGCTTCTTTCCCACGTGCATGGTGTCACTTACATCCCAGACTCAATGGGTCGCGTAGTAGTCCGCCACCGCCCGAAACGACTCCTTTGGCTCCCAGAGCATCTCAGGATAGGTGACGCCATGTTTGCCACCCTCATAATACTTTACTAAACTAGAGCTTTCTCTATCCAAGTCGTATTTAGGGGTATCGCTATATGGCCTGATTGGGAATATAAACATATCAATAAATGCTCCACTAAAGCCAGCCTTATCTAGCAACTTAAGATTATCAACTAGGCGCTTGGCTTGTAATGCTTCATCTCGTTCGTTGATAATTTTGAGCTTAGGTCTAATAAATCGCCCTATGGCAGGTAGTTGGTGCAGTAGGATTGAGGGTTCGTGACCAAGTGATGACAGCATTCCAGTGACTGGTGACGATGTCGTGTTAAAACCGAACCCTGTGTTAATAACTGGCTTACCGTAAGTAAACAAAGGCTTCACCATATCTACGTATTGGTCTTTTATCTTTTCGGCCCAATAGTGGTCTACCCCGATAATGTCAAAAATGCTCCAATCGACCTTTTCCCAAACCAGTGAATGATACATAACTTGCCCTGCAAATACCTTACGTACTTCTGCAACAGCTTTACTTAAAAAGTCGTTCAATGGTTGATTGTGTTTGCCCTCCTTGATACCAGCACCGCTCTGCCTTATGTTCTTCACTCGTCCCATTAAGGTTCTGCCTTCTATGATACCTTGCATTAACAGCGTGAATTCCCCACCAAGACTGAATACTACCTTGCCTGGATACCGTTCATGAAGCGGCTGGGCTGCCCTAGCGGCTTCGGTAATATAGGCGAGTGTAGGACCTGCAGGTTTATCAATCCAACCTGCTGGGTTTAGCCAGGCTTCAAGCCCTAGACTTAAGGCAGCTTCGGCTGTTACTACTACACGTCCAATGTCCTTACCGTTAATACCGACAGCATTACAGTGCAGGTCATTCTTTATAATCTCTAGTTCTCTATGAACAGTCTCTGGGTCGTAGTCTGGTCGCCAGTTAACACCCATTACGGTACCGACATCGTAGTTTATGCCTCTGTGTTCCATCATGATTACTCCTTTGCCTCTTGTGCGTTATCAGTGTGCTTAAGAGCGGCTTCAAATTTCACGAGGAGGGTATGAAGTTCATCGAGTTCTTGTGGGGTAAACTGACTCTTTAACTTCTCCTGCTCAATTTGTAATGGCACTTCTGCCCGTTCCTCTCGTTGCTTCCCCTCAGTTGTGAGTCGTCTATCGGGTGTACAGAGCAGCTTGATGGCGATCAGGGAAGCGGCTATCCAACCCACTAACGTTGCGAGCCGCTCGAAGAGTGCGCCCCCGACGAGAAAGGACAGGATGAGAAGGACAGCGCTTGCCAGGCAATAGCAAGCCCACCCGCGCTCCTTCCGCTCGAGAAAGAACCGGACAAAAACCCCCAGGGCCGCTGCCAGCATAGCGAAGAGGAAGATGCCGGCGAAATCATGAATAGTGGCGTGCCAGGAGAGAGCCGTTGCGGCAGGAACTCCCGGAGGAAACCCATTGGCAGGATCGTCTCGAAACACCCCGACTACCATCAGACCAAGCCCATACGCTCCGATCAAGAGCGGTCCCCATGTTCCGGCTCGTCCGGGGTGCAACCGCCTCCAGAGGCCAGCAGCAAAGAGGAGATTGAGCACTCCGGTCAGCACAAAGTTCCCGATCTGAACCCATCCCCAGTCACCAAGCGAGAGGACGCTGATCTCGACGAGCCGCGGGTTAAACCCAGGGCGAGTGTAGTCCTGAATGAGCACTGTCAAGAGAAAGAGGGGACCGGCGATAGCTCCGCAGAGCAGCAATTTACCCGTCAACGGCCGGGTCTTTGGGGTGCTGCGTCCACCCGATGATGCAGTCATGAGTTTCATCTCACTTTCTTCTTTGTTCGAGGGAATCAGGAGGGCTTGAGCATGCCCAGGATGATGCTCGCATCGGGAAAATGCTTCTGGAAGCGCTCCGGGTCGATGAGCGCCAGGCGGGTTAACCCATCCAGAGCCGCCATGACCGCCGTCACCAGTTGGTCGGGTTCGGCGGCGCGGACCGCGCCTTCGGCCTGGCCCTCAACGATCAGATGCCGCAGCAGGTCGTGAAACGCCTGGCCGTACCTGAGCACCTGTTCACGAAGGTCCGGTGGTGTCGCTGCATCGCTGAGGACCTGATAATGCACCTGCGCGAATTCGGGGTGGTCACGGCGGGTCTCTACCAGCCGCGCAATAAGCCGGTCCAGACGCTCCCCTGGCGTCCCAGGAAGCGCCGCAAAACGCTGCAAGGCGACGTTCCCAGAGTGGAGGGTCTGTTCCACCAGTGCTTGCAGAATGGCCTCTTTGCTGTCAAAGTAACGATAGGTCAGGCCATAACTGATCTGGGCGGCCTCAGAGACATCCGCCATCGTCATCGCCCGGCCTTTCTGCGCGAAGACCTTCCAGGCCGCTTCCAGGATGTTGGCGCGCTGCGCATCACGAATCCGCTGGTTGGCTTCTTCCGTGCGTGGCATGGTTCCTCTCCTTTGGTGATTGATTGTATCAGTCATTGATGTAGAGAGTATAGCTGCTCAGTTCAGCATTGTCAAGAGGGTGAGGACAAGAACGGACCACGCCAGGTGGGGAGTGTGGTTTTGCGGGAAGAATGCCTAAACTGTTCAGCTACGAATGCTTGTGACGCAACCAGTGGGCGTCACCTCTTTCTTCGAGGACGGATTGCGAAATGGTATGAGAGTGCTTTGCTGAGAACTTTCATCTTTTAATAAGCAGTCCCAGCGCCGTGACGCCCGCCAATCCCAGGCAGAACCAGCCGGGGATGGATTGGTGCAGTACCGTCAGCGTCACGCCGGCTGCCACCTCCACCAGGAAAAGTAGCGCCCAGGTGAGACCGCCTAACGCCGGGGACGAGCCATTTTCTTGACCGTTCCCATTGTTGCCGCGCCGACCACGGCCGCGGCGACGCCCGTGTCCATTGCGCGGAGCCGCCAGCCTGACCTCGATCTGTCCCGTTTCCAGCTTCGTGATCACCCGTTCCAGCGAGCGCGGCAAAGTCAGCAGCGTGCGGCCCGTCTCCAGGAGTTGATTGAGAATCTCCTGAATCGTTTGCCCGGCAATACCGGCGCCGGTATCCAGGCCCAGGAATTTTTGCGCGTAAGGCGTGGCGACATCGATGAAATTGAACTCTGGCGCGAGGCCCGTCGCTACGCCCACCAGCGTGCCAACGGCCTTACCGGTAAAGGCAAATTGGGCCGGAATGTAGAAGGGCTGACCGTAGAGCAGGTCTTCGATCTCGTGCGAGATGTCGGGGATGTCTATTTCGCGTACCTCGCCCAGCGTCATGCCGAAGTATTGCTCCATCATCAGCGCCATGCCGCGCTCGATGGCCGCCATGTTAGCATCCTGGCCGACAAAGCCCAGCCCGGCCAGCGCGCTTACCAGCGAGTGCGAGTCTTTCGCGACAAAACCCAGAAAGACGTCTTTCATGGCCTTCTTCAAGTTTTTCGACAGCGTGCCAACCATACCGAAATCGACAAAGGCCACCACTGGCGCCTGGAAAGACTTGATAGGCGCGTCGGGATGATGCTGCTTTTTTGCTTTCACTTGCGCGGCGAGTTTATCCTGCGGCAAGACAAAGATATTGCCGGGGTGCGGGTCCGCGTGGAAAAAGCCGGTCGCGAAAAACTGGTAGAAGTAGGCTTTGACGGTGCGCTCCGCTATCTCCAGACGATTCACGCCCGCCGCTTCCAGCGCCTCGTAGTCGTTGATCTTGATGCCGTCGATCCATTCTAGCGTCAATACGCGCCGTGAGGTATAATCAGTATACACATCTGGGATATAGATGGTCGGGTCATCCTTGAACATCTCTTTGAAGCGTTTGGCGTTGGCTGCTTCGGTCACATAATCGATCTCTTCGTAGACCGTCCGCTTGAATTCGCGATAGAAGCCCATCAGGTCGATGAATTCGCTGGTATCGACGAAGCGGTTAATGACCCAGATGACAAATTTGAGGGTGCTTAAATCACTGCGCACGAGCTGGTCGATATTCGGTCGCTGCACTTTGACGGCGACCGCTTCGCCCGTGGCGGCAAGCACGCCCTTGTGAACCTGGCCGAACGAGGCGGCTGCCGTACATTTACGTTCTAACACGCTGAAGAGCTGTTCGACGGGCTTCCCCAACTCGGTTTCAATGACCGAGACGACATGGCTGAATGGCGCTGGCGGCACTTCATCCTGCAATGTAGCAAGGATATCCAATGCCCGCTGCGGCAGGATATCAGCCCTGGAACTGAGGAACTGTCCCAACTTGATCATCAAGACGCCAAGCTCGATGGCTGTGACGCGAAATGCCTCCAGCACTTTGATCAGGACGTCGATATTGGGGTGGACATCGTAGTTGCCGCGTTCGCGGGCGCGCAGCACGCGACGCCGCTCGCGATAAATAACCCAGATGGTCCAGAGCAAAAGGCGCGACACCCGCAGGAAGCGCACTATTTGCGAAAATCTATTTACTCTTGGAGTTTTTGTCCGCATTGAGAGAACCCTTTCAAAAGCTATACTATATAGCATAACATGTACGCCGAATCAGGGGAAAGGGTTAGAAGCAATAAGGAGATTTCTATGAACGGTTGCAACCGCGCCCAGGCAATGATGCCCGGCAACAACTATAGTCTCATGCTCTTTCAACAGCAGAGCCACACGCCCGTTCCGAAAGCGCGTTCATTTGAGTTGCCCGGCGATCGCGTGCAATACGCGCCCGATCGCCCGGCGGATGTACAACATGTGAAGCTGGACATCGCGCTCGACTTTGAGCAGGAAACGATCAGCGGCACGGTCAGCACGACGTTTTCCGCGCTGTATGACGATCTGACCGCCGTTTCCTTTGACGCCATCGATCTCCATATCGAGCGCGTCGCGTTGGCCGACGGCGCAACATTGGCCTATAACTACGATGGCAAAAAGCTCAGCGTGACGCTGGATCGTCCCTACCGCTATGGCGAAGTCTTCACTGTCGCCGTGACGTATCACGCGAAGCCGCGCACCGGCCTGCACTTCATCAAGCCCGCGCCAGAAGATCCGACGCGGCCCGTACAGGCGTGGACGTTCGGCCAGCCCGCCTATCACCGCTACTGGTTTCCCTGCCACGATTCGCCCAATGACCGCGCGACGAACGAGATCATCGCCACCGTACCCGCGCAATTCAGCACCATCTCCAATGCCCGCCTGCTCGGCGTCACCGATAACGGCGCGACAAAGACCCATCA
>Ga0102924_1006463_pt1 | contig 10978 bp, 9 predicted proteins | sample PaiPotPPM11metaG_FD_80116 | JGI IMG/M metagenome (GOLD analysis project Ga0102924, IMG submission 80116) | Iron sulfur acid spring bacterial and archeal communities from Banff, Canada, to study Microbial Dark Matter (Phase II) - Paint Pots PPM... ...
AGGTGACCAGGTTGCGGTCGACCACGACCGGCTCGTCCAGCCAGTGGGCGCCCGCCGCCTCCAGGTCGTCGCGGACCGAGTAGAAGCACGTGGCGTTACGACCGCTGACGATCTTCGCCGAGACCAGCATCCAGCCAGCGTGGCAGATCGCGGCGACCGGCTTGCCCGCCGCGTCCATGTCCCGGACGAAGGCGACCAGGTCGGCGTCGCGGCGCATCTTGTCCGGGGCGTAGCCGCCGGGGATGATCACCGCGTCGAAGTCCCCGACGGCGGCGGCCGAGGCGGGCAGGTCGGCCCGGACCTGGCGGTCGTGGCTGGTGAACACGTCGGTGCGGCTGGGGCCGACCACCTTCACGGTGGCCCCGGCCTCGGCCAGGCGGTGCAGCGGGTAGATGAACTCGTCCAGGTTGTAGTCGTCTTCGACCAGCAGGGCAACGGTCTTTCCGTCCAGCGACATCCGTGATCTCCCGTGAGATGAGGTCGGTCCTGTGATCCTAGGGAAGCTGTTTCAGCTGCCCGCGCCTGCCGTGGACAGGTCGTGGTTGGCGTCCTTGGCCGCGGTGGCGACGTCACCGGAGGTCTGGGCCAGGCTGCCGGGGCCGAGCCAGATCGGGCCCATGTCCCGCTGCATGTCGGTCAGGCCCTGGTTCATGCCCGGCGTGTTGGGCCAGTTGGTCAGGTTGCCCTTGGACTCGGCCAGGAACCCGGACATGTCCACGCCCTTGCTGGCCCAGTACTTGGCGAACAGCGGGTCCAGGCCGGGGATGGCCGGCCAGACGTAGCCACCCGCCCCCATGATCTTCTCCGAGGCCGGCGAGCCGAGCCACTGCTCGAGTTCCCACGCCGCCTTGAAGTTGGGGGTGTGCGGGTTGATGGCGTCGATCAGCCCGTTGAAGACGCTCCAGGTGCCGTCCGGGCCGGCCGGCAGCGGGATCACGCCGATCTTGAACTTCTTGCCGACGTCGGCGAAGGTGCCGGTGGTTTCCCAGTCGCCGCCGATCTGCATGGCGATCTTGCCCGCGGCGAACAGCGCGTTGTTCTCGCTGGAGGGGTCGGTGGCGTTGGACCCGAGCTCGGAGCCGGGGATCAGGACGTGCCACTTGTACATCAGGTCGCGGACGAACTGGAGGACCTGGTCGGCCTTGGCGGAGTCGAAGCTGACCGTCGAGGCGAACGGCCTGGGGATCGTGAACACGCCGTCCTCGGCCAGGAAGTTACCCCAGCCGGTCTGCATGGCGTTGTCCATCTCGGCGCCGTAGGTGGCCACGTCGCTCGGGCTGAACTTGGTCGACGTGGCGTTGACGCCGTTCTTGTCGATGGTGGCCAGCTGCAGGGTGTGCAGGAACGAGCCGCCGCTGGTGGTGTTCCACGACCACGTCCTGGGGACCGGGATGTGGTGCTGGGCGAAGTAGTTCTCGTTGTAGTAGACCGCGATGGTGTCCCAGTCCTTGGGCAGGCCGTAGATCGCGCCCTTGTAGGTGTGCAGGGACACCAGGGACGGGATGTACTGCGACATGTTGATGTGAGCCTTGGCGATGTCCGGGGCCAGGTTGGTCATCAGCCCCTCCTTGATCCAGGTGGACAGCCAGGGCGTGTTGACCCAGAAGATGTCCGGTCCTGACCCGGAGGTGAACTCCTGCTGCAGCTTCTGCTGGTAGTTCGGGTAGGGGATCTGGACGACGCTGACGGTGATGCCGGGGTGCGCCTTCTCGAAGACCGCGATCGACTTCTTGTAGCCGACCTCCTCATTGGGGTCCCAGAGGGCGTAGGTCAGGTGCGCGTGCGTCGCCGAGCCCGTTTGCGTGGTGCTGGAGTTCGAGGAGCAGGCGGCGATGCCGCCGGCCGCGGCCAGCCCGGCCACCCATACTGAGAGGAATTTCCTGGCGTTCACATTGTGCCTCCGGGGCTCTAGCGAATCTGCGTGAGCGATATCGACCGGATGATGTGCCGCTGGAACACGGCGAAGATCACCGCCAGCGGGAACAGGGTGATCACCGATGCGGCCAGCGAGTAGTTCCACTGGGAGTTCATGTTCGACTGGAAGTTGGCCAGGCCGATGGTCAGCACGTAATGGCTCTGGCTGTTGGTGACGATCAGCGGCCACAGGAAGTTGTTCCACCCGAACACGAAGGCGATCAGCGTGGCGGTGACGATGACGGGCTTGGACAGCGGAACGATGATCCGGGCCAGGATGCGCCATTCCGAGCAGCCGTCTACCCGGGCGGCGTCGATCACCTCCTGCGGGATGTTGCGGAAGAACTGCCGCATCAGGAAGATCGTGTACGGCGCCCCGAGCACGTAGGGCAGGAAGATGGCCCAGTAGGTGTTCAGCAGGTGGGCCACTCGCATCATGGCGTACAGCGGGATGATGGTGACCGCGTTGGGCACCATGAGCGTCATCAGGTAGACCCAGAACAGCTTGTCCCGGCCGGGGAAGTTCAGCCGGGCGAAGGCGTAGGCGCCCATCACCGAGAACACGACCTGGCCCAGCGTCAGCGCGATGGTGACCAGCGCGGTATTGGCCAGGTAGCGAAGGAACTCGCCGGACACGAAGTCGTACCTGAAGTTGGCGAAGAACAGTGACTTGGGCGGGATCCAGGCCGGCTCGGTGAAGATCTGCGAGATCGGCTTGAACGCGGCGAACACGGTGAAGATGTACGGGACCATGAACACCAGCGCGATGGCGGTCAGGATCAGGTACAGGACGGTAATCCTGATCGTCCGTCCGCCGGTGGACAGGACCGTCGGGGCGCTCATGCCGAGTACTCGTAGGTGATCCGGTTCCGGAAGAACATGAACTGGCCAATGCTGAACAAGAGGATCACCCCGAACAAGAGAACCGACATGGCGGCGGCCTCCCCGAGCCGGAAATCGGTGAACGCGACCTGATAGACCCGAAGGTTGAGGACCTCGGTGGAGTTGCCGGGACCGCCCTGGGTGAGCACGTACAGCGTGTCGAACACCTGGAATGAGCCGATGACGCCGGTGACCAGGACGAACAGCATGGTCGAGTTGAGCAGCGGCAGGCTGATCCGGAAGAACTGCCTGACCGGCCCGGCGCCGTCGATCTCGGCCGCCTCGTACAGCGTCCGGGGTATCGCCTGCAGCCCGGCCAGGAAGAACAGCATGTTGTAGCCGACGTACTGCCAGATGTTCACGAACGCCACCACCGGCATGGCCCAGCTCGGCGAGGACAGCCACTGCGGCCCGGTGATCCCGACGTGCGCCAGCAGCGCGTTGACCGCCCCGAGCTTGGGGTCGAACACCCAGTACCAGATCACGGCGGTGGCCACCGGCGTGGACAGGTAGGGGGCCACGTACAGCACCCGGAAGATGCCCATGCCCCGGCGCTTGCTGTTCAGCAGCAGGGCCAGGCCCAGGGCCAGGACCGTCTGCAGCGGGATGTTGAGCAGGACGTAGTAGAAGGTCACGCCCAGCGAGTGCGCCGCCCCGTCGAACCGGAAGATGTTGAGGTAGTTCATGAAGCCGGCCACGGTGGCCGGGCTGAGCAGGTTCCAGTTCAGGAAGCTGATCACGAACAGCACGATGACCGGGATGACCAGGAACAGGACTACCCCGACGAGGCTGGGCGAGATGAACGGCAGCGCGCCCAGGAAGGCCCGCAGGCCCGACTGCCCGACGTGACCGCCGCTGGTTTCTCCGACCAGGCCGCTGCTGTTCCTGCGCTTCAGCGGCCGGCGCCGGGTCTCGGTAGGGGGAGACACCACTCTGGTCACGGGCACACCCTCACAAATTGGTCGGGTCCGGGCTCCTCGGCTGTGCTGACGTCTCGGATTTGTTGGAATCTGATCACTCGTGTGACGGTCAAATTATTCCTATCATGACAGGATGTCAAGATGTCAGGATCCGGGGATACCTCCCGCCATGCTGGCCGCGCAGCGGCAGATGCGGATCATGGACGAGGTGGCCCGCACCGGCGGGGCCAGGGTCAGCATGCTCACCCGGCTGCTGGGGGTCTCCGACATGACGATCCGGCGCGACATCGACGCCCTGGCCCGGCGCGGCCTGGTGCGGCGGGTGCACGGCGGGGCCACGGCCGGGCAGGGCAGCAGCGACGAGCCCGGTTTCGGGGCCAACGTCAGCCGGGAGCGCCGGGCCAAGGAGGCCATCGGCGCCGCGGCCGCGCGGCTGGTCCGGCCGGGCACCGCCGTCGCGGTGACCGCGGGCACCACCACCCACGCGCTGGCCGTGCACCTGGCCGCCATCCCGGACCTGACCGTGGTGACCAACTCGCTGTGGGTGGCCGAGGCGCTGTACGCGCGCGGCGATCGGTCCGGCCAGGAGGTCGTGCTGACCGGCGGGGTCCGCACGCCCTCGGACGCGCTGGTCGGGCCAGTGGCGGTGCAGGCCGTTCACGGGCTGCACGTGGACCTGGTGATGATGGGCGTGCACGGCATGGACCCTGCGGCCGGCTTCACCACGCCCAACATCCTGGAAGCGGAGCTGAACCGGGCCATGGCCGCGGCGGCCCGGCGGCTGGTGGTACTGGCCGACCACACCAAGTGGGGCGTGGTCGGGCTGTCCGGGATCGCCGCGCTGGCCGACGCCGACGTGGTGATCAGCGACGACGGCCTGCCCGGCCCGGCGCGAGACGAGCTGAGCGCCACGGGCGCGCAGCTGATCATCGCCGGGCCGGACAGCTGAGCGCTTACTCGGCCGGACGCTGGAGCTCGGTGTCCGCGTCGCGGGCGGCCCGGGCCATGGCCGCGGCCACGGACTGGCTGCCCAGCCAGGCCGGGCCGAGGTCGGTGGACAGCGTGGTGATCACCTGGCCGGCCTGGCCGGACACCGGCAGGGTCTCGACGTGGCTGGCGTCCTCGGCCTCGGCCAGGAACGGGCCGACATCGACACCCTTCTTCTTCCAGTAGTTGAGGAACAGTCCGTCCAGCGAGGCGATGCCGGGCCAGACGTACCCGCCCGAGCCCATGATCGACTCCGACGCGGGCGAGCCCAGCCACCGCTCCAGCTGCCAGGCCGCGGCCTGGTCGGGGCTGTGCACGTTGATGGCGTCGATGAGGCCGTTGGTGAAGCTCCAGCGGCCGTCGGGGCCGGTCGGGATGGGCAGCACGCCGAACTTGAACTTGGCCGTGGAGGCGATGGTGTCGGTGAACCAGTCACCCTCGACCGCCATGGCCGTCTTCCCGCGGGCAAACAAGGTGACATCCTCGTTGGTCGGCGCGGCGCCGTTGGACCCGTACTCGCTGGCCGGCGGGGCGACGTGGTACTTGAGCCCGAGGTCGATCAGGAACTGCAGGGCGGCGATCCCGGCGTGGGTGTCGAAGGTGACGGTCTTCGGGTAGCAGGAGCACCTGACGCCGCCGGCCAGGCCGGACTGCTGGAACACCGGGACCCCGGCGCTGGCCAGGAACGGCCCGTAGCCGATGTCGGGCTGGTTGACTACCGAGACGCCGTAGGTGGCGACGCTGCCGGGGCTGAACCCGGGCGACAGGGCGTTGACGCCGTTGGCGTCGGTGGTGGCCTCCCTGGCCAGCCTGAGGAACGACCCGCCGTTGACCGGGTTCCAGGTCAGGCTGGACGGGATGGTGATGTGGTGGGCGGCGAAGTAGGTCTTGTTATAGAAAATTCCCTCGGTATCCCAGTCCTTCGGCAGCCCGTAAATGGCGCCGTCATGGGAGTGCAGGGCGATCAGCGCGGGGCGGTAAACCGACATGCTGACGTGGTACTTCTTGATGAGCGGGGCCAGGTTCAGCATGACGTGGGCCTGCTCGAACTGAGCCAGGAACGGCGTGTTGACCCAGAACACGTCGGGCCCGGCCCCGGAGGCGAACTCGCTGGTCAGCTTGGCCTCGTAGTCGGGGTAGGGGATCTGCTCAACGCTCACGCTGATGCTGGGGTGGGACTTCTCGAACAGCGCGATCGACTTCTTGTAGCCGACCTCCTGGACCGGGTCCCACAGCGCGTAGGTGAGATGCACCTGATGCGACCCGGACGGGCCGGATGCCGATCCGGATGAGCAGCCTGCGGCCAGGGTGAGGGCCGCGGCAATTCCGAGGCTGGCGTAACAGCGGAGCCTCCCGCCTGGTCTGAGAGCTCGGCGGTCGGCCCGATCTGAGCAGTTTGTCATGTCTGTTAGCTCCTGATTGTCACTCTCCGTGACCGCTGACGGTAGACTTATCATGACAGGATGTCAAGATGCTAGGATGATCGGCGATCGGGCATAAATCACGTCGTTCAGAGGGACTGGAGAGCCAGGTGCCGGGATCGGGCCGTGCCGCAGGGAGCGAGGTCGGCGCCACCTATAATCCTGTCATGACTGATCTTGCGGGGATTGACGTACGCTCGTTCGAGCCTTACTACCAGCAGCTCAAGCGCATCCTGGTCAAGGACATCGAGGACCGCCGGGGCGAGGGGGACCTGCTGCCGTCCGAGTCCGAGATGTGCCGGCAGTACTCGGTGAGCCGGACCGTGGTCCGCCAGGCCCTGGCCGAGCTAGAGGACGAGGGGCTGGTGCACAAGGTCAAGGGGAAGGGCACCTTCGTCACCGGCCGGCCGCTCAACACCAGCTTTGTTCAGCACTCCCTGGGCTTCTACGAGTCGATGCAGCGGGCCGGGCACGTGGTGCGGTCGCGGACGCTGACCCTGCGCACCGAGCCCGCCAGCGTGAGCATGGCCAAGCTGGTTGAGGTCGGGGTGGGCGAGAGCGTGGTCCGGTTCGACCGGGTGCGCAGCGTGGACGGCCGGCCGGTGCAGGTGGTCCGCACCGTGCTGCCGGCCCGGCTGTTCCCCGGCCTGGCCGAGGTGGACATGACCGACCGCTCGCTGTACCAGGTGCTGGCCGAGGACTACGGCATCCGGCCGTCGTCGGGGCACCGGTCCATCGACGCCACGGCGCTCAGCGCCGAGGACGCCGGGCACCTGGGCGCCCCGCAGGGCGACCCGGCCCTGCGCATCGAGAGCCTGACACGCAGTGACCTGGACGTGCTGTTCGAGTACTACGTGGCCATCTACCGGGGCGACAGCTTCAAGTTCGAGCTGGAGGTTTCCTCTCCATGACCCGTTACGCGATCGTCGGGACTGGCAGCCGGGCGACCATGTACATCGACGCCATCTGCGGCCCTCACGCGGATCACGTCGAGCTGGTCGCGCTGTGTGACATCAGCCTGGTCCGGGTGGCCTATCACAACCAGCGGCTGGCGGAGCGGTTCGGCCGCGCGCAGGTGCCGGGCTACGACGCGGCGCGGTTCGGGGCGATGCTCGCCGAGCAGCGCCCGGACGTGGTGATCGTGACGACAGTGGACGCCTATCACCACCGGTACATCATCGCGGCCCTGGAGCACGGCTGCGACGCGGTGTCGGAGAAGCCGATGACCACCGACGAGCAGAAGGTGGCGGCGATCCTGGACGCCGTCGAGCGCACCGGGCGGCGGCTGCGGGTCACGTTCAACTACCGCTACTCCCCCGCCTACACGGCGGTGCGGCAGATCGTGGCCAGCGGCGCCATCGGGGTGCCGCGGCTGGTTGACTTCGCCTGGATGCTGGACACCAGTCACGGGGCCGACTACTTCCGCCGCTGGCACCGGGAGAAGGACATGTCCGGCGGCCTGCTCGTGCACAAGGCGTCGCACCACTTCGACCTGGTCAACTGGTGGATCGCCGACTGGCCGCGGACGGTCTCGGCGATGGGCTCGCTGGCCTTCTACGGCCGCGCGGCGGCGCAGGCGCGGGGCGAGAGCTACGCCTACACCCGCTACACCGGCCAGGACAGCGGCGCCGACCCGTTCGCGCTGGACCTGGACCGCAGCCCGATGCTGCGCGGGCTGTACGCCGACGCCGAGGACGAGACCGGCTACCTGCGGGACCGCAACGTGTTCGGGGACAACATCACCATCGAGGACACCATGGCGGTCACCGCCCGTTACCGCGGCGGGGCGCTGCTCAGCTACTCGCTGGTGGCCTACTCGCCATGGGAGGGCCTGCGGGTGGCCATCACCGGGGATGCCGGGCGGGTCGAGCTGTACGAGCGGCACGGCGCGCACGTGATCGAGCGGACCCCGACCGGGGCGGCGGGCTACGCCGAAGGCGCGGCTGACACAGGGAGCCCGGGTGATGCGGGCACCGAGCCGGCCCGCAGCGTGCGGCTGTTCCCGATGTTCGCCGGGCCGGCCGAGGTAGACATCCCCCAGGGCGGGCCGCATGGCGGCGACGTGCTGATGCTGGAGCAGATCTTCGACCCGGCCGCGCCGCCCGATCCCGACGGCCGGGCCGCCACGCACCTGGACGGCGCGGCCGCGGTGCTGCTCGGCGCGGCGGCCAACCGCTCCATCGAGTCCGGCCGGACGGTGGACGTGGCCGACTTCGCGCCCGCGCGGAGCCGTTAGTGGCTGCCAGCAGGCCATTCGGGGTACGGCTGGACTTCGGCAGCGGTGCCCTGACTCCTAACCGCGGGGCGTTCGGCCGGCGGCTGAGCGAGATGGCCGGCGCCTACGCCGACCAGCAGGCGGTGCGGGCCCTGCTGAGCGCCGGCGAGGATCCGGTCATCTACCTCGGCTACGACGCCGACGTGCCGCACGCCGCCGACCACCTGCCGTTCCGGACCACGATCATCAACCCGGGCACCATCGGCGCCGAGTTCTACATGACCAAGGGCCACCACCACGGCCGGGACACGGCCGAGGTGTACGTGGGCATGTCGGGCACCGGGCTGATGGTCATGGAGACCAGGGACGGCCAGCTCGCTACCGAGCCGCTGGTGCCGTCCGCCACGGTGTACGTGCCGCCGGGCTGGGCCCACCGCACGGTCAACACCGGCGCGGTGCCGCTGGTCTTCCTGGCCACCTACCCCGGCGACGCGGGCCACGACTACGAGTCCATCGAGCGATCAGGGTTCTCCCGCCGGGTGTACCGCGGCCCGGCCGGCGCCGAGCTGCGGCCGGCGTCGTGACCGCGGTCCGGGCCGCGCTGGTGATCGGCGGCGAGGCGGTCACCGGCGGCAGCCAGCAGGCCGTGGTCAACCCGGCCGACCAGGAGGTGGCCGGCTACGCCCCGGTGGCCGGCCCGGACCTGGTCGACGCGGCGGTGTCGGCCGCCGCCCGCGCGTTCCCGGCCTGGTCGGCACTGCCCGCGCCGCGCCGGGCCGCGCAGCTGTCCCGGATCGCCGGCTGGCTGCGGGACCACCGCGACCGGCTGGCCCGGAGCCTCACCGCCGAGCAGGGCAAGCCGCTGAGCGAGGCGGCCAGCGAGGTGGCGGCCGCGGCCGCCGCGTTCGACTTCTACGCCGCCGAGGCCGAGCGGGTCTACGGGAAGACCATTCCCACCGACTCGGTCACGCTGCGCAGCCTGGTGCTCCGTCAGCCGGTCGGGGTCACCGCGGCCATCACGACCTGGAACTACCCGCTGGGCCTGGCCGCCTGGAAGATCGCCCCCGCGCTGGCGGCGGGCTGCACGGTCGTGGCCAAGCCCTCCGAGCAGGCCCCGCTGACGGTGCTCGAGTTCATCCGCGAGGTCGCACCGGGGCTGCCCGCCGGGGTGCTCAACTCGGTCAGCGGGTTCGGCCCGGCCACCGGGGCCGAGCTGGCCGCGCACCCGGCCGTGGCCAAGATCAGCTTCACCGGGGGGACGGCGACCGGCCGGCGGCTGCTGGAGCTGGCCGCGCGGGACATCAAGAGGGTCACCCTGGAGCTGGGCGGGCACTCCCCCATGATCGTGGCGGCGGACGCGCCGCTGGACCTGGCCGTGGCCGACGGGATCAAGCGCTCGTTCCGAAACGCCGGGCAGCTGTGCAACTCGGTGAACCGGATATTCGTGGTGCGGTCGGTGGCCGGGGAGTTCATCGACCGGTTCGCGGCCGGGGCGGCCAAGCTGGTCGTCGGCTCGGGCCTGGACCAGCCCGAGCCCGATGTGGGCCCCCTGACCAGCGCGGCCGCCCTGGAGCGCGTGGAGGAGCACGTGGCCGACGCGCGGCGGACCGGGGCCGAGATCCTGGCCGGCGGGGCCCGGCCCGAGGGCGAGCGGACCAGCCGGGGCTTCTATTACCTGCCCACCGTCGCGGTGGGCGGCGAGGACATGGTCATGCTGCAGGAGGAGACCTTCGGCCCGGTGGCCCCGGTCCTGATCGTGGACGACCTGGACGAGGCCATCGCCCGGGCCAACGCACTGGAGTTCGGGCTGGTCTGCTACCTGTACACCCGCGACCTGCGGACCGCGCTGCTAGGTGCGGAGCGGCTGGAGTTCGGCACGGTCAACGTGAACAGCGTGGGCGGCGGCGACGTCCGGTTCCCGTACTCGGGCTGGAAGCAGAGCGGCCTGGGCGTGGAGCTGGGCCGCGACGGGCTGGCCGACTACCTGCGGACCAAGAACGTGCGGATCGAGATCGGGTACAGCTGATGGCCGGGGCGTCTAACTGCGTGCTGGCCGTCGACATCGGGACGCAGAGCACGCGGGCCGCGCTGGTCGACCCGGCGGGCACGATCCTGGACGTGGCCGGGTCGCCGATCGACCTGTTCGCGCCGCACCCGGGCTGGGCCGAGCAGGACCCGGAGCAGTGGTGGGACACCACGGTGGCCAACATCGCCGCGGTGATGGCCCGCAACCCGGAGGCCCGGGTAGCGGCGGCCGGGGTCAGCGCACAGATGCACAGCCTGGTCGCGGTGGACGCGGCGGGCCGGTCGCTGACGCCGAGGTCGGCCATCTGGAGCGACAAGCGCTGCCTGGACCAGGTGGCCGGGTTCGCCGGGCGGGCGGACGCCGGGCCGCTCAGCCGGCTGGCGGGCAACCAGCCGCTGCCGGCCTGGGCCGGGTTCAAGATGGCCTGGCTGCGTGATCACGACCCGGACGCCTACCGCGCGGCGGACCGCCTGCTGGTGGCCAAGGACTTCATCAACCTGCGGCTGTGCGGGGTGGCGGCGACCGACCCGGCCGAGGCGTCGGGCACGTTCCTGAGCGACACGGCCACCGGGCAGTGGTCGCCGGCGCTGCTGGACGCGGTGGGGGTGGACAG
>Ga0102924_1006464_pt1 | contig 10978 bp, 9 predicted proteins | sample PaiPotPPM11metaG_FD_80116 | JGI IMG/M metagenome (GOLD analysis project Ga0102924, IMG submission 80116) | Iron sulfur acid spring bacterial and archeal communities from Banff, Canada, to study Microbial Dark Matter (Phase II) - Paint Pots PPM... ...
ACCCCGCGTCGAGTATCGCCTGACGGAGAGAGGTTTTGCCCTGGCAAACATCATGAAGGAGATCAACGAGTTCGGAGAACGCTACCTCTCGGATGTCGAGCCAACACCGCCCGATGCCTCATCTACATCTTCAGCTTGCAAATGATCGAAACCGACCTCATGTTCTGTGGCATAGCGATTTCGCCGCTTGTCCGTAGAATATGCTGGTAAGTGCCTCATGAGATGAAAAATAAACTTTCCTCCTGTCAGCTACCATCTATCAGGCGAGATTTTGCGCCTTCCAGGGCATTCCTCATACATATAGCAATCCAGGGAACGACACTGTTTCCAGTGTCGTTCCCCAAGCGTCCATCATATTTGCTGCACCTGCCGGGGCCAGCACCTGTGGCACTCCGGATGTCAGCTCGAAGGTAATCCAGCCTCGGGAATTCATCAGTACCGCCATGAGGGTGCCTCCGGCACCGAACCTGCTGCCGATAGTCACACCACCCTGATCGAGGACAATGCGTCGAAGGTAATCCCATCGCCGCATTGTCCAGCGCGCTTTCGGTCGAAGCAACGAGCAACCTGAGTGCTCGCATGGATGGGACGCTTCCCAGGCCTTGAGATTATCCAGTACTCGGAACCGAGGATACGCCTGTAATCGCACCCCCGGTCATCGATCATCTAGTGCATCCATTACCCTAGCAGTGAATGCTTCGACTTATTGTTAATATCAGCTGCAGAAGTTCGCAACACAAACGTGACCATTGGGACAGCAAGTAGTGCCACAACAGAAGCTGTTTACGTCACAGCACGAGCTACCACACACTTGCCCTGGGGAACAGCATGTATTGCCATTCACGCACACCTGTTGGTTGTTACAGCAAGAGCTACCGCACACTTGATTCGAGGGACAGCAGATACCGCTCACACAGGTTTCTCCAGAGGTACAGCAGTAGGTATTATTGCACACTTGCCCTGGGGAACAGCAAGTATTCCCATTCAGACAGAATTGCTCATTGCTACAACAGGAGCCACCACACAGTGGTTGAGGACAGCAAATACCGCCAAAGCAGTTAGTGCCATTTCCACAGCACGTGTTAACGCACACTGCATATGAGGGACAGCAACCACCGTTGACACAGGCATCTCCAGAGGCGCAAGTCACGCACGTTCCGCCTCCCGTCCCACAGGCCATGGGATTGTTTTGCTGACACTTCCCTGCCGCGTCACAGCAGCCAAAAAAACAATTGCCAGCGTTACATGTGCTGGTACACGTACCGCTCACACAACTCTGCCCACTGGGACAGCAAGTACTCCCGCACACTTGCCCGGAGGGACAACACGTACCGCTCACACAGCTCTGCCCATTGGTACAGCAGGTGCTCCCGCACACTTGTCCGGAGGGGCAACATACTCCACCGACACACGTGCTCCCAGTTCCACAACAGATACTGCCGCAGACTTGCCCCGGGGAACAACAGGCTCCACTCACACAAGTCTGGCCAGACGGGCAGCAGGTATTGCCGCAGACTTGCCCCGTGGGACAACAGGTTCCACTCACACAGGTTTGCCCGGAGGTACAGCCGACACACATACCACTTGTGGTGTCGCATGTCTGGCACTTGCTGGCATCACAGGGAGTCCCCAGGCAGACCGAGCCACACACATTGGCATTGGGGCAGCACTTACCATTAACGTTCGTTTGCCCCGATGGACACACGCAGGTCGTGCTGGAGCAAACACCACCCGTCGGGCAGGTCACGCAGGTGCCACCACAGAGCGTTTGCCCGCTGGGACAGACGCAGGTCGTGCCCGAACAGGAGCCACCGACGCAACTAATGCAGGTCCCGCCGCAGTTGGTGAGTCCACTCGGACACATGCAGGTCCCGCCAGAACACACGCCGCCTACCGGGCAGGTCGCACAGGTGCCATTGCAGTTGGTTTGGCCCGTCGGACACATGCAAGACGTCCCAGAACAGATGCCCCCGACCGGACAGGTGACACAGGTGCCTCCGCAGTTAGTGGAGCCAGAGGGACATGCACAGGTGTGGTTAGTGAGGTTGCAGAAGTGCGAGCAGCACACATCCGAGCGTAAACAGCGCCCCCCGAGGGGCGTACACGGCTGGGCCAGCACTTCCTCTCCGTGAAAGAGGGCCAGGAGGCCGCCTAGCGCGCTGGCCGCCAGCCCCTTGAGGACTGCGCGCCGCGTGGTCTTCTCGCTGGCTAACGCTTTGGTAAACTCATCGAAATTGGAAGGATCCATGGTCGTTCCTTCCTGTACTGTATATAAGCGTGTCACTCCAATGGCTCGACCAGCCACCAGAAGCTTCGTGTGATGCGCCTGAACATACATGTTCGCGTCTATGAGCATTATTTGCTACGAGGAACACACACAGACTAACCGGAATGCGACCAGGAGTTATCCAGAACTCCTATCGCCGGGACGGTGATGGCTAGCTTTCGGAAAGGATGCTACATCAAAAGGTACTCAGACATCACTCTCCTGACGAACAGAAGCTGCCTGAGCATTACTTCTATTCGTCAGTTCACCCTGTCGGGCCTGATCCCCGGCTGCGGATAACTCCTGAGGTGCTTCGTCCTCGGACGTATCCGGTGCCGGGGCGTGCTTCCTGTATTCCTTCAAGCTCTTGCCGATGGATGCGCCCAGCTTTGGGAGCTGCCTGGGGCCAAAGATCAACAGCACCACCAGAAAGATAATGATCAAGTCGAAACCATGAAATCCCGGGATCATAGATGTGTTCCTTTCCGCTTATCGGCTCCCTCTTTCTCCAGCCTCACTTCCTGATGGAGTCGAGGCGAGAAGAGAGGAAAGGAGCCGTGCCATTGATGCCTTGAGCCTTGCTGAATTCTTCGCCTGCTACGAGGATGCCGCATCCGCCACATTTACAGCGCCGACCAGCAGCAAACGTGCGAGCAATAGCATGATACTCATGAGAACTCCTCCTACAAGAGTGATGGTCGCCCAACTGGACTTCTATCAGCCAGGCTTCAGGGCGGCTGATTCCTTACCAGACAGCAGAACGAGTGGACGACGGCTGGCTGTCTTGCGAGTATTCTCACACGCATGCCAGGTTTCCTCTCGTGGAACCGCGCTTGCGATAGTGAGCCACAGATCAAAGGAAATACCAACCGACAAGAGCCTGAGGGCATCGATCGAAGTCCCCAGGCTGCAAGAGTTACACCAGCTTGCTCTAGCTGAACCGAAAGTTCATACCTACACCTTCAGACGATCGTCTCAACGAATGCCAGAGGTGCTAGAGGTAGACAACTGCCTTAAGTACATGCCACAATACATACAAAGCCATCGCAGAGCGAGCCCTTAGGGCAATCGCTGTCGGTGGTGCAGGTCTGACTAGCTTGTACACAGGCACCTGGAGGTGCCGTGTTTCCAAGAAATTCAAAATCGCAGACTGAACCCGAAGGACAGTCGCTATTACTTTGACAAGTACAATAGCCGACCGTATTACCAGGAACCTGAAAGCACGTACTGCTATTAGAACAATCAGCATTGGTCTTGCAGGTCTGAGTAGCAATAGGCGGGACTATACAGATACTGGGAGAACCGGATCCGCCAAATGCGCATACACAAGACGAACTGCAATCCCTACTCGATCTACACTGGCGCGCACATGTACCATTTGCAAATGCGCATACCTCGCAAAAACCATTCATACAAGTTGCGAAAGGGGTACTACAGGCTACACAAGTGACACCTCCAGTGCCGCAGAAACTATTAGTATTGCCTGGTTGATGACAAACACCATTGCTGTCACAGCAACCGTTGGGGCAGCCACACGTACCACCGCTCTGGCACTTGCCACTGACACAGCTCTGCCCGGCGGCACAGCAGACGCCGTTACAACAGTCTTGCCCATTGGCACAGCAGGTCGTACCGCAGCAGAACTGGCTCGAGGTGCAGCAGCTATGACCACAGAGCGTTTGCCCACTCGGACAGACACAGCTCGTCCCCGAACACATGCCGCCGGTTGGGCAGGTGACACAGGTGCCTCCACAGAGCGTTTGCCCGGTGGGACACATACAGGTCGTTCCCGAACAGGAGCCACCCACACAACTGATGCAGGTACCTCCACAGTTGGTAGTTCCCGACGGACACATACAGGTCGTTCCCGAACACACACCACCAGTTGGACAGATGACACAGGTACCGTTGCAGTTGCTTTGGCCAGCCGGACACATACACGTCGTCCCTGAACACACGCCTCCTACCGGACAGGTGACGCAAGTCCCACCGCAGTTGCTCGTCCCGGACGGACAGGCGCAGATGTGGTTGTTGAGGTTGCAGAAGTGGGAGCAGCACACATCCGAGCGGAGACAGCGCCCTCCGAGGGGCGTACACGGCTGAGCCAGCGCCTCCTCCCCGTGAAAGAGAGCCAGGAGGCCGCCTACTGCACCTGCGGCCAGCCGCTTGAGCGCTGAGCGCCGCGTGGTCTTCTCGCTCGCCAGCGCTTTGGTAAACTCATCGAAATTGGAAGGGTGCATCGTCGTTCCTTCCTAATGTGCTGGCGCGTTACTCCAGTAGCTCGACCAGCCACTAGAAGCATAATGTGATGCGCCTGAGCACGCTCGTGCGAGTCTTTTCTTTGAGCAATAATTGCTACAAGGAACATTCACAGGCTAAGCAGAATGTAAAGAGACTCTATCCGAAGCTCACATCGCGAAGATGCTGATGGCTCGTTGAAGCCTTCACCTGCTCCGATCAGGCAAGATCAACCCCATTTGCCGCACCTGCCAGGGCCAGTACCTGTGGCGCCCCGGCTGCCAATTCGGAGGCGATCTTGCCCCGAGCGTCCACCAGCACTGCCATGGGTGTGCCATTGGCACCAAACTTGCTGCCCACGCTCATGCCGGATTGATCGAGCAGGACTCTTGAGCGCAACCCCAGGGCCGAGTTCGTCTCCGCACTGCCGGTTGAGACCACCAGCAGTTTGGGCGCTCCTTTGGGCGGCTGGGCCTCCCAGGCTTTCAGATCGTCAAGCATCTGCTGGCAAAAGCCGCAGCCGGGATCCCAGAAGAGCAGCAGCATCTTGCTGCCCCGGTAGTTGCTCAGCCTGATCGTCTTGCCCGTGACATCGGGCAGGCTAAAGTCCGGAGCCGGTTCGCCAACTTTCGGCGCTACAGCTACAAGTTGACTCGGCTGTGAAGTCGGAACCGCCGCATTCTCTACGCCGGCCAATCCTAGCACCTGTTGTGCTCCTACGGCCAGCTCGGAGGCAATCCTACCATCGGCATCCACCAATACTGCCATGGGTGTGCCATTGGCGCCGAACTTGCTGCCTATGGTCATGCCACCCTGGTCGAGAACAAGCGGCGAACGCAGTCCCATCGCCTCATTGTCCTGCGTGCTATCGGTCGAGACAACGAGCAACCTGGGCGCTCCCGCGGGTGGGGCTGCTTCCCAGGCCTTGAGATCATCCAGCATACGCTGGCAAAAGCCACAGCTCGGTCGCCAGAAGAGCACCAGCGTCCGGCTACCTCGGAAGTCGGAAAGGCGTACCGTCTTGCCGCTGAGATCCGGCAGGCTGAAGTCGGGAGCCTGCTCCCCCACTTTCGCTACCGCCGGTTGACCCGGTTGGGCGGCGACTACCGGCAGAGCAGCGCCGTTTCCATTGCCATTGGTAGGGGCCGGAGGGGTTGGCACCGGTAGCGAGCGTAAGATAGGGATACCGACCGCCCCTGCTACCATTCCGCGAATTTCATCTGCTCCCTGAGCCAGAGAACTGCCAATCATGCCATCTGGACGCACAAGTACGGCACTGGGGGTGCCGACGACCTGGTAGCTTTCGGCAATCTCGCGGTCCTTTTGCAGCAATACGTGCATAATACTGTGTTCGCTGACCTTGGCCCTGTTGTCCTCCACTGAACCACGACTGATGAGGGCGAACGTGAGCTTATCGGCGTACTCGCGCTGCCAGCGTCCCATTTCGGGCATGAGCGCGTTGCAAGGCCCACAGCCAGGGTCCGAGAAGACCAGCGTCACCGGCTTGCCGCGGGCACGCAGTGCCTCTAAAGTCAAGGTTTCACCATAGAGGCCGGAGAGGACGAAGGCCGGCGCCGAACTCCCCACCGGCAAGCCGGGGGCGGCAGGCGTTTCGACGACTGGAGGAGCAGCGGGCGCTGCCGAGCCGTTGGATGCCAATCTAGCTTCCAGCGCTTCCATGCGCAGTAACAGGCGTCCCTGTTGGCGCAGCATCTGCAGCAGCACCCAGCCCTCGATTGCGATAAGCGCGACCAGGACCACCCCGACGGCCAGTTCGATGCGTTGAGCCAGCGCCAGGCTCCCAGGCAAGGCGAAGAAATCCACACCAGCATTATTCCAACCGAAGCCCACGATGAAGCCGGCTACCGCCGCCAGAAGCAGATTGCGCATCAGAGTAGGCCAGCCGATTGGCCGGGAGTAGAGTTGGCCGAAACAGTGGCAATCGGGCTGTCGTCCTCGCGCCAGGTTGTAGCTTATACCGCCCACGAAGAGAAGCAGCAACGCGAGCGCTCCAATAGCTGCCCACCAGGCGCTGAGCGTGGGAAGGAGCGCGATGCCGACGGCTAGCTCCGCCAACGGCAGCAGCACACCAAAGGGAGCAGCCAGCAACGTAGGCATGCCAAAGTCGCGCATGGCCTGCCGTGATCCCTTGAGATCGGCTAGCTTGGCCAGCCCGGCCACAAGAAATACTCCGGCGAGCAGCAAACGTGCCAGCAGTAGCATAATACTCATGAGAACTTCTCCATAGGGACGGTGGCTTCACTGGATACCAATCAACTACGCATAGCGTCCAGCCGACTACCACCAGCCGTCAGAACGAGTAGACAACGATCATCCTTCTTGTCAGTATTCTACCACCTGTGCCAGATTCCCTTCAGGGAAACCGCGCCGGTGGCAGCGAGCCGCAGATCCGCAGGTCGTCTCGACAAGGGGCCTGGAGGCACCGATGGGTACCTCCAGATTGTGAGAAGTCTAACCAGCTTGCCATGGCAAGGTCGGAAGCTAACCTCTACGCCTCGATGCATTCGTTCCAACCTATGCCATGAGTACCAAAGGTAGACTACTGTCTTTAGGAACATACTGCAATGCACACAGTGCCATCACAGAACGAGCCCGTAGGGCAATCAGCGTCAGTCATGCATTTCTTACCTTGAGTACAGATGCCTGTAATTGGACTTGAACACCCTCCACCAACAGCGTTACAATCGCAGACGAAACCCGTAGGACAGTTGCTGTCGCTGCCACAAGTACACACACCACTTGTAGAACTAGTACAAAACTGGCCTCTAGGGCATTGGCTGTCACTGCTACAAGTACACGTACCTTGAGGAGTGCACGTCTGGCCGCTAGGGCATTGGCTGTTACTGCTACAAGTACACGTACCTTGAGCTGTGCACGTCTGGCCGTTAGGGCATTGGCTACTACTAATGCAGTTCGTCGTACCACTAGCAATAGTAGGTGGGATTAGACAGAAACCCGTAAAGCCTGGCGAGGGATTGCTACAGGTGCAAGGCGAACTGCAATCGCTATTCGATGTACACGTTTTAGCGCATACGCCGTTAAAGCAATTACCACTTGCACAACAGACCGTGCCACAGATCGTTTGCCCTGAGGGACACGGCTGCTGGCACATCCCATTGACGCAGGTCTGCCCAGTGGTGCAGGTGACGCACGTGTTGCCTCCCGTGCCACAAGCACTCGTAGTATTGCCGGGCTGGCAGGTGCCATTGCTACAACAGCCATTGGGACAACTGGTTGCGTTACACACACACTTCCCGCTGACACACGCTTGTCCAGCAGAACAAGCCACGCACGCATTGCCTCCCGAACCACAGGCAGTAGTACTTGTGCCTGCTTGACAGACACCACTGGCGTCACAGCAGCCATTGGCGCAGGTGGAAGAGCCACACGTGCTCGCGCACATGCCATTCACACAGCTTTGCCCATTGGGGCAACAGGTGCCGTTACAACAGGCTCGCCCATTAGGACAGCAGGTCGTGCCGCAACAGAATTGGCTCGAGGTGCAGCAGCTATTCCCGCAGAGCGTTTGCCCAGAAGGGCAGACACATGTGTTGCCCGCACACACGCCGCCAGTGGGGCAGGTGACGCAGGTGCCGCCACAGAGCATTTGGCCCGTTGGACAGACACAGGTCGTTCCCGAGCAGGAGCCGCCCACACAACTGATACAGGCTCCTCCGCAGTTGATCAGGCCCGACGGACAGTCACACTTGTGGTTGTTGAGGTTGCAGAAGTGGGAGCAGCACACATCCGAGCGGAGACAGCGCCCCCCGAGGGGCGTACACGGTTGAGCTAGCGCCTCCTCGCCGTGAAAGAGAGCCAGGATGCCGCCTACTGCACCGGCTGCCAGTCGCTTGAGTGCTGAGCGTCGCGTGGTCTTCTCGCTCGCCAGTGCTTTGGTGAAGTCATCGAAATTGGAAGGGTTCATCTTCGTTCCCTCCTGGACCCAGGCGCTTTTCTCCCTCACCTCGATATGCGTGAGACGAGAAGCTCATCTGCTGCGCCTGATCACATGGTTCCGAGCGAGTCGGAACCCCACGCTACGAACAAATAAACAGCGTGACGGAAGGTGAACCGGATTCTGGTTCACCGGGAAAAGACGATGAGTATGAGGTTCGATGCTCGATCGAGCCTGTTTTCTCCTTTCTAGGGCTCACCAAAGAGCCTGGAGCCAGGAAAACTGTCCTTGTAGAGGAACCGATCTAATAGGGGAGACTCTTTGAAATAGGTCTTTACTCAGCTAAGGCAAGCTTGCTCCCCAGTTTTCTATACAAGGAAAGAAATCGGAACAGAAATATTTTAACTCGACTGTAACTATGAGCTTCTCAGGCAAGTATACTTGAAAGATACATAAAATACTAGTAGTGCGCGCACAGAAAAGTGTTAAATCTCTGGATTTTAGCAAAAATTCCTGCTACACTGAGAAGTAATCCTATAGCAAAAACAGTACGCTTGCTTCTGCATGTGGAAGAGCACGAATACATAAGAGACTATGCTGCGACATTCGAGAGTCCATCATCAGTGAGATAGTTGGATTCTCGCTGGTAGCTTGTAAAACGATTGATAGGGATGTTACGTGTCATTGGTAGATCAATTCTTTTAACACTGCTCGCTCGTAGGATAGAATTGTAGGTCGTTCTTAGAAGATTTGGCTTCTGTTGAGGCTCGGATCAAATTTTGTTTGTAAAATCCACGCTTAATGAAAGTGAGGTATCGACATGCGATTCTCTTTACGCTTGAGACTGCTCGTAGCGTCGCTCCTGGCCTGTCTCTTGCTCCTGGTTGCCTTTGCCGGATCAGCTTCGGCGTACTATCTGAACCCTCATATCGCAGCTTCGCCCTCCAATGTCATCTCGGACGTTTCGGGCTGCGCGGCGGTCAATGTCTCCGGGTACGGGTTCACCCATTCAACCGCCAGCACACCCAACTTCGCGGACTTTCGAGTGAGCGATACGTACGGCGCAGCAACCACTGCTGGTGGAGATGTACAACAGGTCAACAACCGGGGTAGATTCTCCGGGGTACTCACCATCTGTGGGTTAGGGTTACCCGAGGATACGATCAATATTGTGGCCTTCGATTTTGCCACGGGGGTGCCATCCAATACGGTTCATATTGAATCGGATTCGTAAGTGTGCCTGAAGAACAGATCGCTGGGAACGGATTCTACCCAAACACTTACTAGAGAATGGCACGATAGAAGGCGAGGCCAGTACAGGAATTAGGCACATTCCCGCACTGGCCTCGCCTTTGGCAGGCTAGGAGGTATCAGGAGATTACTACTTCTCCAAAGTCACAAACTGGTCTGATATGTTTCCTGCCCTGCTGATAGTTGCAACAAGAAGGCGATGGAGAGCGTTTTCATACCTGCGGGTGCGCTGTACACAACTCGTCCACCAATGCCTTTTGCGCCTGCCTTAAACGTATAGGGCAGCGTATTATAAAGAGGCGCGCGATTTGCCCCATTCACGATCAACCGTAAGTAGTCAAAACCCAGACCGGGTGAGACATCCGCGCCGTTGGGGTTGTCAACCGACCAGTTGAGTACGTAAAACTGCTGCCCGGCAGTGGCCTGGATGCCATTGTAGGAGTAGCGCACATCCACACTCATCAAATGGTACGTCAGCGTATAGCCCTTGAAGCTGTAGTAAATGATGAGCGATTGCGGCGAAACGTGGTTCAAATATTGCTCAGGGTGAAATGCGCCCGTAAATGGCACTACCACCAGCGTTTCATTCAGGACTATTGACCCCAGCTGGAGCTTCAAATTCGCAAGCTGTGTGCCTGCCGCGACGGGAAAGTCAATCCAGCCTTTTACCGTTGCGCCCTGTGGAACCGTGCTAACGAGCTGGACATTGGTAGGCACGATCGGCTTCTGTTTGGGCATGAGCAAACGCGCAATATCATAGTAAACCAGCGCGATTGCCCCACGTGTCGTATTCGTCACCTGCATATTCAGACGGACGACAGCGGGACCAGGACGAATGAAATCATCGTCAAATGAAGGCGCATACTGGGCGCTCACGACTGTCAGGCTCAGATCGGCATACGACACGGTTCGCTTCACAGTCAAAGTCGTGACCTGCACTCGTGCCGGGTTTGCATTCGCATTCAGCGTAATCGGCACGCTGCGCAGCCAGTTCCAGGTAACAAAGCTCACAACGCCCAGCAAGAAGACACCAGTTACCAGCAAAATAACCAGACCGGGCCAGAGGCGTGTTGATGGCCGTTCCGGTCTGGGAGTGTTAAGAATGCTTTGCCCCGGCGTTTTCTGTTTCGCATCTAATACAGAAGATGATATCAATAATTTTCTGGTCATGCAAAATCCCCCTGTCGCATTACATATATCATTGTTCTTATTCTACCAGTGCGGCCCAAAGATAGCAATTCTTGATTATCTGTAGGGACGCGATAAATCGCGTCCGCCAGCGCCCTGGCAATTCATACGAACGCGAT
>Ga0102924_1006465_pt1 | contig 10977 bp, 6 predicted proteins | sample PaiPotPPM11metaG_FD_80116 | JGI IMG/M metagenome (GOLD analysis project Ga0102924, IMG submission 80116) | Iron sulfur acid spring bacterial and archeal communities from Banff, Canada, to study Microbial Dark Matter (Phase II) - Paint Pots PPM... ...
GCGCGGCCGGGAAGGCTGGGCACCGCGGCCGGGGGGCTTGCGCGGCCGGGAAGGCTGGGCACCGCGGCCGGGGGGCTTGCGCGGCCGGGAAGGCTGGGCACCGCGGCCAGGCTGGCCCGGGCGGAAGACTGGGCGTCGGGGCCGGGCCGGGCTGGAAGCTGGGCGCTGCGGCCCGGGCGGATGGCGCGCCTGCGGAGGTGGGGGTTAGGCGTCGATGCGGGAGGGGTCTAGCTCGGCTGCGCCGCCGATGATGAAGTCGCGGCGGGGGGCTACCTCGCGACCCTCGAGGAGGTCGAACATGGCCTCGGCGGCGGCGCCGTCCTCGATTCTGATCCGGCGCAGCGTGCGGTGGCGCGGGTCCATCGTGGTCTCGGCGAGCTGGCCGGCGTCCATCTCGCCTAGGCCCTTGTACCGCTGCGGTGGCTCTTTCCAGCGCTGGCCGCGCTTCTCGAGCTGCAGGAGGACGCGGTGCAGTTCGGAGTCGGAGTAGGTGTAGGTGTACTTCGGCTGGCCCTTGCGCGGGTTGATCAGCTCGATGCGGTGCAGCGGGGGCACGGCGGCGTACACCCGGCCCGCGTCCATCAGCGGGCGCATGTAGCGGTGGAACAGCGTGAGCAGCAGGCAGCGGATGTGCGCGCCGTCGACGTCGGCGTCGGCCATGAAGATGATCCGCTGGTACCGGGCCGAGTCCAGGTCGAACGCGGCGCCCGATCCCGCCCCGATGACCTGGATGATCGCCGCGCACTCGGCGTTCTTCAGCATGTCGGTCAGGGACGCCTTCTGTACGTTCAGGATCTTGCCGCGGATCGGCAGCAGCGCCTGGAACTCCGAGTCCCGGGCCAGCTTGGCCGTGCCGAGCGCGGAATCGCCCTCGACGATGAACAGCTCGCTGCGGTCGTCGGCCGAGCGGCAGTCCACCAGCTTGGCGGGCAGCGCCGACGTGGCGAGCTGGGACTTGCGGCGCTGGTTCTCCCGGTGCTCGCGGGCGGCGATACGGGTCCGTGAGGCCGCGGCCACCTTGTCGAGCACCGCGCGGGCCTGCTGCTTGCCGCGGCCGCGGGAGTCGAAGAACGCCCGCAGCTCCGCGGTGACCACCTGGTTGACGATCTGGGACGCGGCCGGGGTGCCGAGCACCTCCTTGGTCTGCCCCTCAAACTGGGGCTCAGGCAGCCGGACCGCGATCACCGCGGTGAGCCCCTCGAGGATGTCCTCCTTGATGACCGGCGCGTCGCCGTTCTTCAGCAGGCGGACCGCGCGCAACTGCTCGTTCAGGGTCTTGACCAGGGCCCGCTCGAAGCCGGACACGTGGGTGCCGCCCTTGGGCGTGGCGATCACGTTCACGAACGAGCGGGTCACGGTGCCGTAGCCGCTGTCCCAGCGCAGCGCGACGTCCACCCCGAGCTCGCGCTCGACGTCGGTCGGGAGCAGGTGGCCCTGGTCGTCGAGGACCGGCACGGTCTCGGTGAACCGCCCGGAGCCGACCAGCCGCACCACGTCGGTGACCGGCTCGCCGGACGACAGGTGGGCGCAGAACTCACTGATCCCGCCCTCGAAGCGGAACTCAGCCTCCCGGTCGCCGGTGTCGTCGCGACCCCGCGGCGGGAGCGGCAGGGCCGTGACGCCGGGGTGGCCCTCGTCGTCCGGCCCGGCGTCATCCACGCGGCCGCTGTCCAGGAGGGGCCGGTCCAGCCCGGCGGCATCGAGGTGCGCCCGGGACCGGTCGGCGTCAGACCGCTCGTCCACGACCCGGATCGTGAGCCCGGGCACCAGGTAGGCGGTCTGCCGGGCTCGCTGGGCGAGGGCGTCGAAGCTCCATAGCGCGCCGCGCACGAACACCTGCGGGTCGGGCCAGAACCGGATCCGGGTCCCGGTCACGGTCTTGGCCACCCGCCGCACCCGGCGCAGCCCGGTGGCCGTCTCGAACGGCGCGTCCGGGCCCGGGCCGCTGAACTCGCCGGGCACCCCGCGGCGGAAGCTGGCCGCCCACTCGGCCCCGTTCCGGTCGACCTGGACGTCCAGCCGGCCGGCCAGGGCGTTCACCACCGAGGCGCCCACGCCGTGCAGGCCGCCCGACGCGGTGTAGGAACCGCCGCCGAACTTGCCGCCCGCGTGCAGCCGGGTCATGACCAGCTCGACCCCGGTCAGCCCGGTCTTCGGCTCGACGTCGACCGGGATCCCCCGGCCGTTGTCCCGGACCTCGGCGGAGTGGTCGGCGTGCAGGATCACCTCGATGCTGGTGCAGTGCCCGCCCAGCGCCTCGTCCACCGCGTTGTCGATCAGCTCCCACAGGCAGTGCAGCAGCCCGCGGCCGTCGGTGGACCCGATGTACATCCCGGGCCGCTTGCGGACGGCCTCCAGGCCCTCGAGGACGGTCAGGTGGCGCGCGGTGTAGCCATCCGCGGACTTCGGTTTCGGCGCGCGCTCGGCACTGACGGCGGTCACTCGGGAGTTCTCCTTGACGTACGGGGGGCGGAAACAACGCCTCCACGCAGACTAGCGGCCCGGGCGGACATCCCGGCGACGCCGCGCCCAGACCCGCCCGCCAGGGCCCCAGCAGCCCCGGCGGCCCGGCAGCGGGTAGTGTGGGCGGCCGGCCGGGACCTGGGCCGGGCGGGTGTTCGCCCACGGCGTACGTGATGCACGGTCGGGAAGAGGAGCACTTGGCCCGGTGTTGTGATGCATTAGTACGGACGACAAAGTTACGAGGAGATCAAAGGGTTGCATGGCCGGCCGACACCAGAAAGCCGGACCCGCACGAGGTGAGGGAGGCGACATGACCGCTGCGATGGCCCCGACAAAGCCGCTCAACGCCACCGATCTGTGCGACCGGTGCGGCGCGCAGGCATATGTACGCGTCGTGCTCCCCGGCTCAGGCGAGCTGCTGTTCTGCGCACACCACAACCGTCAGCACGCCGAGGCGCTGGCCAAGATCGCGGTAGAGATCCAGGACGAGACCGACCGGCTCTCCAAGCCCAAGGACCCGAGCACGGAGAGGTAACGCCCCGGCGGTCGGCCGTCAGGCGGGCCACGGGACTAGGTTCTGTTCGATAGCTTTCAAAGATTTGGGCCCGAACCCGTCATCGCGGGTTCGGGCCCAGATCCGTTCTCGGCCCGGGGCGGCTTCTCAGTCGAGGTAGTCGCGCAGCACCTGGGAGCGCGACGGGTGCCGGAGCTTCGACATCGTCTTCGACTCGATCTGCCGGATCCGCTCCCGGGTCACCCCGTAGACCTTGCCGATCTCGTCGAGGGTCTTCGGCTGGCCGTCGGTCAGGCCGAAGCGCATGGAGACCACCCCGGCCTCGCGCTCCGACAGCGTGTCGAGCACCGAGTGCAGCTGCTCCTGGAGCAGGGTGAAGCTGACCGCCTCGCCGGGCTGGATCGCCTCGGAGTCCTCGATCAGGTCGCCGAACTCGCTGTCGCCGTCCTCGCCGAGCGGGGTGTGCAGGGAGATCGGCTCCCGCCCGTACTTCTGGACCTCGATGACCTTCTCCGGGGTCATGTCGAGCTCGGCGGCCAGCTCCTCCGGCGTCGGCTCCCGGCCCAGGTCCTGCAGCATCTGCCGCTGCACCCGGGCCAGCTTGTTGATGACCTCGACCATGTGCACCGGGATGCGGATCGTGCGGGCCTGATCGGCCATGGCGCGGGTGATCGCCTGCCTGATCCACCACGTGGCGTACGTCGAGAACTTGTAGCCCTTGGTGTAGTCGAACTTCTCCACCGCGCGGATCAGGCCGAGGTTGCCCTCCTGGATCAGGTCCAGGAACAGCATCCCGCGGCCGGTGTACCGCTTGGCCAGCGAGACGACCAGGCGCAGGTTCGCCTCCAGCAGGTGGTCCTTGGCCCGCCGGCCGTCGTCGGCGATCCACTCCAGGTCAAAGCGGGCCTCATGGGGCAGCGACGCGCCGTCGGCCAGCTTCTCGTCCGCGAACAGCCCGGCCTCGATGCGCTTGGCCAGCTCGACTTCCTGCTCGGCGTTGAGCAGCGGCACCTTGCCGATCTGCTTGAGGTAGTCCTTGACCGGGTCCGACGTCGCGCCGGCCACCGCCACCTGGGCGGCGGGCAGGTCCTCGTCGTCGTCTCCGTAGACGAACGCTTCGTCCTCGCCCTCTTCGCCGGGCGGCTTGGCCGACCCCGCGGTGCCCTCGGCCGTGGCGGCCGCGGCCGGCTGGCCGGGTCCGGCCGACGCGTCCGCCGGGGCGTCGCCGTCCTCGGGGCTGCGGCCCGGGCGGCCCGGGCCGGGGGGGTCGGGCTCGTCGAGCTCCAGCTCGATGACCGAGTCCTCGGCTTCTTCGTCGCCGACCTCCAGGTCGGCCAGATCGGCCTCGACGTCCAGATCGTCGCTCACGGCGGCCATGTCCGGCTCGCCGTCCAGGTCTGCCTCGATATCCAGGTCCTCGCCGACCGGGTCGGCGAAGTCCGCCTCGACCTTCAGGTCCTCGTCACCGCCGTCCTCTGCCCGGGCGGGCTCGTCGGGCCCGCCGTCGGTGTCTGGTCCCGCGGGCCGCTCGCGGACCGCAGCGGCTGCCCGCCCCGACCCCCGCCGCGACCGCGCGCCTTGCCGCTGCGTACCCTGTCGCTTGGCTGGCGCGGCGGAGGCGTGCGGGCCGTCAGCCGCCGACTCGTCGCTCACCAGTGCGACCGCGCTATCAGCCCGGTTTCCCACCCCGTCCGAGGCGGGCTGTGCGGCAGCGCGTGCGCCCCGGCCCGACGGAGCCTGGCCCGAACGGCCCTGGCCCGACGGCCGTGGCTGCTTCCGCGCTGCGGAGCTTGCAGCGCTTGCCACCCCGGTCACCCCTTCCCTTGCTGGCTGGCGGCCTGCCGCGCCGCGATCGACCCTTGGCTGACCGAACTAGCAGGCGACACAGACACCTCTCCTGCAACCGTATGGCGAGAATCGGACCTTATCGGACGGGTCCTGCTCCCAAGACCGCGCCGGAAACCGGACGCCTGCCGCGGAACACCGCGGCCCACGCCAGCTTGCCTCCCGACCACCACCTTAGGCGCAGGCGGCGAGTAGGTCGTACCGCAGCGACCGCTGGCTGCGAGTTCCCTCGCGAAACGACTGCCCCGCGCGCAGGTATGGTACCCACTACCGTCATGCCCTTCCCTTCTTCCCCACCGCGCTCGCCCGCGCGACTGCCGCCCCGCCGCCCCGCCGAGCCGCGCCGTCGGCGTCACGCCCCGGACTGTGCACCACGAGCACGGTCACGTCGTCGTCCTGCTCGTAGCCGAGCAACATCCGCTTGACCAGGTAATCGAGCAACTTGGCCGGATTCTGCACGGTCTCCGCAGGCGCCTTGGCCGCCACGGCGACGAGCTCGTCCAGGCCCGTGTCCAGGCCGCGCTTGCGGTTCTCCACCAGTCCATCGGAATAGAGCACCGCAGTGTTGCCGGGCGGCAGCCGAAACGCGTACTGCTGGCGCGGGCTGGCCCAGCCCAGCGGCGTTCCCGCCACCGCCTGGTCCAGCTGCGGCGGTCCGTCGACCGACAGCAGCAGCGGCGGCAGGTGACCCGCGCTGCCCGCCATGCCCTCCCCGCTGACCGGGTCCAGGACCAGGTAGGCGACGGTCGTCACCTGCTCCTCGAGCTCGGTGGCGATGAACAGCCGGTCCAGCCCGGCCAGCACGGCCGCCGGTCGCGGGTCGGTCAGCGCGAGCGCGCGCAGCGCGTTGCGGACCCGGCCCATCCCGGCCGCGGCGGTCAGCCCCTTACCCATGACGTCGCCCGCGGCCACCGCCAGCTTGCCGTCCGGCAGCCGGAACGCGTCGTACCAGTCCCCGCCGATCTCCATGTTCTTGGTCGGCAGGTACCTGGCCTCGAGGATGATCCCGGGCACGGTGGGCAGCCGGTCGGGCAGCAGGCTGCGCTGCAGCGTCTCCGCCGTGGCGTGCTCGCGCTCGAACAGCGACGCCCGCTCCAGGGCCAGCGCGCACTGGCCGGCCAGCGCCTCGAGGAAGACCCGCTCCTCGTCGGTGACCTTCCGGGGCCGGGTGAACGAGAACCGCAGCGCCCCGAGCGGCGCGCCGGAAGACAGCAGCGGCAGGCCGACCCAGGACTGTTCGTCGCTGTGCGCGAGGAACAGCTCGACGTTGGCCAGGCCGTCGAACTGACGGCGCAGGTCGTCCGGGCCCTCCACCAGCAGCGGGCGGCGGGCCAGGATGGCCGAGGTCATCACGCTGGGCGCGTCCAGCGGTGTCTCGGCCGACGGCCCGCCGGGGCTGTCCGGCAGCCCCGTGGCGTTGATGGTGCGCAGCCGCAGGCGCTCCGGGTCGAGCATGGCCACCGCCGACCGCTCCGCGCCGATCGCCGAGCGCCCGACCTCGGTGATCACCTCGACCACCTGCTCCACGGTGATCGCCTCGGCCAGCATCGACGTGGCCTGCTGCAGCCGCACCGTGCGCAGCGCCGCCGCCGAGAGCTGCTCGGTGAGCCGGCCGCGCATCTCCTCGGCCTCACGCTGGCCAGTCACGTCGGTGCTGGCGCCCACCCACTCGATGATCTTCCCGTCCCGCTCGATGGGGACCGCGCGCACGTCGTAGTGGCGGTAGGAGCCGGACTTGGTCCGGACCCGGTAGCGGCTGTCGAACACCTTCCCGGAATCGACGCAGTCCAGCCATTCCCGCTCGACGCGCTCCCGGTCCTCCGGATGAATGGCGTCCAGCCAGCCGCTGCCCAGGTACTCGTCGACCGTCTGGCCGGTGATCCAGCGCCACCCGGGCGAGTCCTCCGCGATCTTGCCCGTCGGCGTGGTCACCCAGACCACCTGCGCCCCGGCCTGTACCAGCGAGCGGTACCGCTCCTCGCTGCGCCGCAGCGCCTCCTCGGAGTTCCGGCGCTCGGTGATGTCGGCCGCGATCAGGACCACGCCGGTAATGTCGCCGTCCGGGTCGTGCGAGGGGAACCAGGAGAACGCCCAGTGCTGGGCCTGGTCGCCGCTGACCACGGTCTCGTCCGTTTCGAGCACGGACTCGTCGGCCTCGAGCACGTGGCGCGCGGCCGACTCGGCCCGCGCGCCCAGATCCTGCGGCCAGACCTGCGAGGGCAGGCGCCCGATGTAGTTGCCCGCGTCGGTGCCGTGCAGGCCGGCCAGGGTCTGGTTCACCCGGCGGAAACGAAGGTCCGGGCCGACGAAGGCAACGCCGATCGGCGCCTCGCTCAGCAGCGTCGCGAGAAGCGCGGAGTCCGAGACGTCCATGCCGGACATCCGCGGCTTCGGCACGGAGGTGCCAGTGCTCAACGGGACCACCCCAAACCCGTGCGAGCACGTGCCATGAACGGTTCCTTCCTGCTCACTGCGGACACAAGAAGGCTAGCGGCAACAACGCGCACAAGAGGCTAGCGACGACAACTCGGCGCCGAGAACCTGCAGGCTCGCGCCCGCGGGCACCCTGCCGAAGATCGCCGTTGATCCTGACCACGTGCTCTTGGGAACAATTATGTCCTCAATGCCAGGCTATCGCCGTTAAATCGAGCGATTCGAGCGCACCGCGCCGAATTCCTCGCCCGCGCTGACCCGCCACCTTGCTGCCCCCTGCTCGCTGCCCCTGGCGGTTGCGGGTGCGACGGCCACGCCACTGGCCGGTGTTGCCGTCGCATCTTGGTAACCGGACCTCCTGCTCTTCTGGCACCATAGAGGCAGCTGCGCCTCATCGTCCACCCGGCTGACTGTATGAGCGGAGTCTGGCGGTGTGCGAAGAGAGCCCGGTACGGGCGGGTATCGGTGGAGGCGAGACATGGGTGGAGGCGACGAGACGGGGAGAGCGCGCGGAGGCGACGGCATCGGGAGAGGCGACGAAATACGCGGAGGCGACGGCATGGGGAAAATCCCTCGCCGCGCCGCGCTGGAGCATGGCATCCGACGGCGCGCATCTGAAAAACTAGCCACGTGAACCCGCCGAGCCGACGCATCGAGCCTCCCGGCCGGCCGGGCCATCACGGCCACTCCGGTCCCCCGCGGAAGCGGCCGAGCACCACCATGTCCGCGCCACCACCGAACGCGCTGTTCGCCGAGATGCTACGAGCCGCCCGCGAGCTGCTCGCCGTCCGCAGTCCGCTGGACGCCGAGCTGATGGTCAGCGAGCTGCTCGGCACCTGGTGGGGACAGCGCTCGACCAAGGCGGGCGGGCGCCCCGTCCGGCGCCGCCGGGCCGACGTCGAGGAGCTGGTCGGCGAGGGCCTGGTCGCCTACGCGGCGCAGCAGGGCACCCCCGCGGCGCTGGCCCTGCTGTCCGGCATCGCCTGCCTGGGCACGCCGCGCCAGGCCGCGAACGCCGAGCAGGCGGCGCTGGCCCTGATGGAGCGCGGGGTCGCCCGGCCGCGCTGGGCCGAGCACGTCGGCGCGGTCGTCTCGGCCGAGTGCTACCTGAACGCCGATTCCTACGGCGACCGGGACGAGGTGGTCTGCGTGTTCAGCTACGCGGGCCAGGAGCAGCACGCGCTCGTCGTGGTGGTCGACTACAACACGGGCGGCATGGCCCGCGACGGCTGGGTCACCTCTCAGGTGGGCAAGCTCCTGGACTACTGCGGCCAGTCCGCGTCCACGTTCACCGACGTCCCGTCGACGCACGCGCGGCGGCTGCTCGAGTCGGCGCTCGCGGTGACCGAGATGGCCGCCGAGCCGCCGGTCAGCAGCTCGTTCCCGTCCTACCACGCGTTCATCCGGGCCCGGGTGCGCACGCTGCCGCCCACCCAGTCCGGGCGCGGCCCGCGCGGCCCCGGGCAGCCCGGCCGGGTGCCCGAACCGCTGGGCCCGTGGCTGCTGGCCAGCCCGGTCGAGGCGGACCTGGCCGGGCCGGCGGGCACCCCCCGGCAGCCGGCCGGCCTGGGCGGCCGGCGCCAGGTCTGGCGCAAGGACCGCCGGGCCATGCTGGTGGCCGGGTTCCTCGCCTCCGACGAGGCCGAGGACCTGTCCGACCGGGAGGCGGCCAGTCGCTGCGCCGACCACATCGTGGACTACGGCTGCGACCGGGACTTCGGCCGCCCGCTGCGGATGAGCCCGGCCAAGGCCGAGACGTTCCTGCTGGACTGGCTGCCGCGCAAGGTCATGCTCTCGGCGGCCGAGCAGCACGCGATGCCGCACGTGCTCGCCGCCTGGGTGCGCTGGTCCGGACTTCGCGAGGGGCGGGACGCCGCGACCATCGGGGCCACGCTGGACGCGGTCTTCGATTCGATGGGAACGTTCACTCGCGTCTACCACGACCCGACGTCGTTCGGTCTGGAGGCGAGTCTGGTGGCCCGGCTGCTGCCCGACTCCGACCTGGAGGCGCTGCCCCGCCGGGTATTCGCCTGCGGCGTCCTGCAGGGCAGCTACCGGGGCACCGACCTGAGCACGCTGGACCCGGCCAGCTCCCGGGACCGCCGGATCCTGCTGGCCGCCGACCACGACGACCCGACCACCCGCCGGGGCGCCGACGACAGCCACCTCGACCGGCACCTGGAGCTGGCCGACCGGCTCTGGCGCAACGACCCGCCGGATCTGTGGGAGGCCGCCCAGCGCCTGCTCGACATCGGCGAGGACCGGCACGCCGTGCTGCACACGCTGATGGACACGATCCGCGCCGCGGGCGGCAGCGAGCGGGACATCGCGGCCGCGCTCTACGAACTGCCACCCGAGGAGCCGGGCGGGTCGCCGGGATGACCTCCGGGCCCGGCGCCGTCGACCTGAACGCCGACCTGGGCGAGAGCTTCGGTGCCTGGCGGATTGGCGACGACGAGGCCCTGCTGACGATCGTGACCAGTGCGAACATCGCCTGCGGCTTCCACGCGGGTGACCCGCTCACGATCCGGCGCGCGTGCGCGGGCGCGGTCGCGCACCGGGTCGCCATCGGCGCCCAGGTCTCCTACCGCGACCTGGCCGGCTTCGGCCGCCGGGAGATGGACGTGCCGCCGGAGGAACTGACCGCCGAGGTGCTGTACCAGATCGCCGCGCTGGACGGGATCGCCCGGGCCGAGGGCGGCCGGGTGACCTACGTCAAGCCGCACGGCGCCCTGTACCACCGCTGCCTCCGGGACCCGGGCCAGGCCGCGGCGCTGGCCGCCGCGATCACCGCCTACGACCCCGGGCTGGCCCTGCTGACCATGCCGGGCGGCGAATCGTCCCGCGCGGCGGCGGCCGCCGGGCTCACCGTGGTCGCCGAGGCGTTCGCCGACCGGGCCTACCGGGCCGACGGCACGCTCGTCCCCCGTGGCCAGCCGGGCGCCGTGATCACCGACCCGGCCCGGGCGGCCGCGCGCGCGGCCTCGATGGCCACCAGGCACGTCGTGGAGTCCGCCGACGGGCAGGAGGTGCCCGCCGCGTTCCGCTCGGTCTGCGTACACGGTGACACCGCGGGAGCGGTCGCGCTGGCCCGCGCGGTCCGCGAGGCGCTGGAACGGGCGGGCGTGCCCGTGGCGCCGTTCGCGTGATGCGGGTCCGCCCGGCCGGCGACGCCGCCCTGCTCGTCCAGGCGAATGACCTGGCCGGCCGGCTCGCGGCGGCCGTCATGGCCGAGCGGATACCCGGCGTGTTCGACGTCATCCCCGGGGCGGGCACCGTCCTGGTCACCACCGAGCCCGGCCAGGTGGATCTGGCCGCGCTGGCCACGCGGGTGCTGGCCCTGCCGCTGCCCCCGGCCGGGGCCGGCGCCGCGGCGCTGACCGAGTTCCCGGTGGTGTACGACGGGCCGGACCTGGCCGACGTGGCCCGGCTCACCGGCCTGTCCGTCGACGAGGTGATCGCCCGGCACGCGGCCGCCGAGTACACCGTGGGCTGGATGGGCTTCTCCCCTGGGTTCGGCTATCTGACCGGCCTGGACCCGGTGCTGGCCGCGGTGCCGCGGCTGGCCGAGCCGCGGCTGCGGGTTCCGGCCGGGACCGTGGCCATCGCGGGCGGGCTGGCCGCTGTGTACTCCAGCGACTCGCCCGGTGGCTGGCGGCTGCTGGGCCGGACTCCGGCCGTCCTCTGGGACCCCGACCGCGACCCGCCCGCCCTCCTGGCCC
>Ga0102924_1006467_pt1 | contig 10976 bp, 8 predicted proteins | sample PaiPotPPM11metaG_FD_80116 | JGI IMG/M metagenome (GOLD analysis project Ga0102924, IMG submission 80116) | Iron sulfur acid spring bacterial and archeal communities from Banff, Canada, to study Microbial Dark Matter (Phase II) - Paint Pots PPM... ...
TCCAGACTCACCTCCACGCTTGTGCCTTCCTCCGTGTGGCTCAGGGCATTGCGAATCACGTTCTCGGCCGCTGCGCGCACCAATTGCGCATCTCCAGTAATCCCGCAAGAATCGCAGGACAAAATGTGGACTCTCCGATTTCGGCTCTGCGCTTCGTAATCCGCATCCGCAGCCACATCCCGCAGCATAGCCTGCAGGTCTAACGGCTCCCCCTCCAATATTTGGGCTCCGCTTTCCAACCTGGCGAGCTCCAACAGACTCCCGATTAGATGGTTTAGCCGCTCCGATTCGAGGTCGATCCTGTCGAGTGCGTTGGAAAGCTCCGGGCCGGCGTGCCTGCGGGCGAGACCCAGCGCCACGCACAACCGGGTAAGCGGAGACCTGAGCTCATGAGAAATGTCGGAGATTAAGCGGCGTTGCGATTTCAATAGCGATTCGATCTTTTCCGCCATGTGGTCGAAGTCGCGGCTCAGGTCTGCAAGTTCATCTTTGCGTCTTTCATCATAACCGCCCACTCGCGCAGATAGATTTCCGGTCGCCAGACGGTGCGTCGCGGTGCGCAAATGTCGTATTGGCGCCGTGATATAACGCGCCAGCCAGAAGCACACCAGGCCGGCGATCAAAAGAATGGTTGTTCCACGCAGTATTTGGATTCCCAAGGGCGCCCGCAAAACGCTCGCCACCGATTGAAGTTTCATCCCCGTGACGAAAACATAGCGAGTCCCTGTCGATCCAGTTGTTCTTCTCGCGACATATTTAATTCCGTGTGATACCAAAAATTCGGTCTCGTTGGCTTGCAGAGCTCTTTGCGCGATGGCATCAGCTTCGGAGGGAGTAGGCTGGGATAGGATTTCCTTGCCTTCATCGTCAAATAAATAAGCTTGCCAACTCAACGTCGTTTGCAGGGAGCTAAGGTAATCCGCCAGTGCTCCCATGCCGTGATCGTCCAGGACATCCGCGGCCCGCGCCGCCACAATGGGAATCAGTGTTCTGTCCGACTGCTCGGATCGATTTAGCGTAAACACGGACTGAGTAGTGACCACGGAATAAATCAGCGTGCCGCTCACCAAGACCATGGCTAGCCAGAAGGAAAGGAAGATCTTCAGAAATAGAGTTCGCATCTTTTGCTCTCAGTGTTTTTTAGGAGCACTCGGTATCGCATAAATGTAGCCCACGCTCCGCACGTTCCGTATGCGGTTGCCTCCATCAGGAACAGGCCCTAATTTCTTGCGGAGGTTGCTAATGTGCACGTCAATGCTGCGATCGATCGGTACGAGGTCGCGTCCCAGCACGTTTTTCACCAGCTCCTCTCGCGTAATTACCTGACCGGGTTTTCTCAGAAATGCGGCCAGAATGTCAAATTCCAGCGCGGTAAGATCTATTTCTTGATTCCCGCGGCGCACCGTGCGTGCGCGAACTTCTAACTCCACGTCGCCCAAAACGATTCGGTCGGAGATCGGCGGCAAGCCCTGCATACTTCGTCGTAGAACCGCCTGAATACGCGCGACGAGCTCGCGGGGATTGAACGGCTTCGGAAGATAATCGTCAGCTCCAATTTCCAGGCCCACGATTCGGTCCACATCCTCGCCGCGGGCAGTCAGCATAATGATGGGCAACCGCGACTTCGCCCGAATCTGCCGCAGCACTTCAAACCCTTGGATTCCGGGAAGCATCACATCCAGAATAACCAGGGAATATTCGCCGGAAAGGGAACGATCCACGCCTTGCAAGCCGTCGTAAACCGAATCCACCTGAAATCCTTCTGGAATCAGGTACTCAGCAACCAACTCGCACAGCTCGGCGTCATCGTCCACCACCAGGATGCGTGGACCCCGCCATTCCGCGTTTATTTCATTTTCAGACGGTTCGACCACTGGATTCGGCACTTGTTTATTCGCGTGACTTCACGCGATTCCTGCCGTAATTTTACCTCATCGGGCCTCAAACGGTTCGCCGGAACGCCCATCCATTCAAGCTACCCGCTAAACCTCGGTCCAATCGTCGCGGATCATTTGAACAAACTTTCAGATACAATAGCGCGGAATGAGTAAAACAGCGATAGGATGCCGAGGCGTCGGCGGAATTTCGGCGACGGTTGCGTTTTTAAGCCGACCCGGCGGAAATAATTGACGATCTAATGACTCAGTTATCACAACACTCTTTCTGGCGCGTCTTTTTCTTGTTTGTTTTGCTAGCGCTCGTTATGACGCAACCAAATGCTTCGCTGTTCGCCCTCCAGAAATCACCGAACTCGGAAGGCTTTGCGATTGACCTGAAAGCGACCGAGGAAGATGTCATCAAAGCTGTTCAAGCTGTCGCTGACGATCAGATCATTCACGGCACCTCGGTGTACTCGCGCGAAGACAACTTGACTGAAGCCGAGGCCGCGACATCATCCGCATACTATGGAGCCTGGCAAGGCCCTGGCCACGCTTTCTATAAGGTTCGCCTCGGAGCGCTTTCACCGAAACATTTCAAGAACTCAAACGACATGGGCACCATCACCGTTCGCTACGTGGTCCAAGCCGTTTCGGCCAATCGAACGCACCTCCAGATCGACGCGGTGTTTGTTGAAGACGCCATGCACAAGGTACATCCTTCCGACTCTACCGTCGAAACCAGTGAATTCGCCGAAATCAATGCGCACTTACTTCGTATTCATAGGGAAGAACAACAAACTGCGGAACTCGTAAGACAAAGACAAAAGGCAGACGAAGCGCGCGCCGCAGCTAAAGTCCGCGACCAGGAACTTGCCCGTTTGAATTCGGCGGAATCTTCGTTGCGAGACTTGCAAGCTCGCGCGCACGAACTCCGTCACGACATCGAAGTCAAAGTCAAGAATCCGAGTACCGAGCTGAAAGCGGCCCCATTTCAGCGCAGCGCCAAACTCCAATCTTTGACGGAAGGCACGCAGGTCGTCATCGAGATCATTACGCCGTTTTGGTACGGCGTGGAAACCGATCAGGGACAGCGCGGATGGCTTCGCCAAGACCAGGTGGAGCCGCTGCCGTGATAAAACCATCCTTATTCAAATGCTGTGCGGCACCGTTTCTCTTCGCGTTTTTGATAATTACGGGACATGCCTTCGCACAAACAAAACCCATTGAGCGGATTTTCTCCAATCCGATTTCAGAAGTTCAGCAGGTGGTGGATGATCTCAAGCCTTCATCCAGCGGCCGCCTCCCAATCCTGGAAGGCTTCGTGGACGTCGGCGATCAGCCCCTTAAAGGATACGAACACGGCTACTTTGTCTGCACTCTGCAAGTGCTCCCCGCTCCGAGTGGTGGAACTTCGGTTCGAGTTACGTCCAAGATCACTGCCTGGTACACAGACCCGGAATCGGGCCACTCGGGTTACCGTGAGCTTAGTTCCAACGGGCACGTGGAGACGGACCTCTTAGACCGTATCGAGGACGCTTTGGCACATAAAGCGGTGACCCATTCACCGGGTTCCACTATTCGTCTACCTCAACCCGGACCGTTGTATGCGCCTACTCCGGCTCCTCAACCCGGGTCAAATACACCCGCCACTCCCGCACCTGCCTCAAACACTAATGCTTCGCAACCGGAGGCCACCTCGGGTTCATCGGCATCTGCAAACGGTGAATCATCGTCAGCTCGAACCGCCCCTGCGACACCAAGGCAACCTGCTAAGTCGCCGCCGGCGGCGGCGGGTGCTGCTTCCGAGGAGAGCCTCGAATCCATACAGGCCCGCCGCAGAGCGGTCGAAGAAAAGGCTCGTCAGATAAGCGAAGATATAAAGGGTCTGGAAGAAATTCAGAAGAATCAGGTGCGACCCGTGGATTTGGTCGTTGTCAACAAACCAGGAGTTGCGATCTTATCGAAGCCGGAAGAGGGCGCCCAAGTTTTGTTCACTGCGGATCAAGAGGACGAATTTCAAATCCTCGAGCTCGAAGGTTCTTGGGTCCACGTGCAGATTTCCGGCGCCTCGCGCGGCTGGATGCGGCGCTCCCAGGTGGAATTGCCCCCAGGTTACAACGCGGCTGGAGTAAAAGCTGGCAGCGCATTGCCCGCAAACGCGGATCTTTTCAAGGTCGCGCGAGAAGAAACCAATACCTTCAGTGGGAAGTGGGAGCCGTTGAACGGAAAAACGGTGAGGGTCGTTTGGATTGAGCCGGTGGCGGGAGCTTCATCCAGCGCTGCAGAAAAACGAAAGTTTGCGAAGTTTCTACTGCTCAAGGCCTATAAAGATATGTCCGAATCCCAGCAAAAAGTCGACGGCGTTGTGATTGTCTTTGATTCCGCGGATGGCGGACAAATCGCCGCTACCATGGAGAACTTAAAAGCGTTGCAGGTCGGCTCAATTACTGACGCTGCATTTTGGCAAGCTTGCTCGCTCGACCCGCCTGAGGCCTTTCAACCTTCCGCGAAATCCTAATCGAACTATTCGTGGCAGCATTTCAGTTTGAGCAGCCGGGATGTTTCCACTCCACTGTAACGAATACGAAGAGAGTTGAAGTTTGAGAAGATTGGTCGGGGCGTGGAGATTCGAACTCCAGACCTCCTGCGCCCAAGGAAGGCGGTTGAAAATAGCTAAGCACCGTATTTTGAACGCTGCAAGACATTTTATTCAGTTCACTGTAGTGGGATCTGTAGTGAGCGACCTGCTCTTTTCAATTGCTTGCACGATGCCAGCAATTCGGAAAGCCTCGAGCTTGCCAGTCGCGATTTTCTTCTGCTCTTCGGCCGGATGAACGTACCGCATCGTCATCTGAATGCTTGTATGCCCCAACATGGCAGAGAGCGTTGGGAGGTCAACACCGCCAGCCACCGCTCGCGTCGCAAACGTGTGGCGAAGATCATAGAGTCGCGTTGAAGAATCTAGCTTCTCAGTACCCTCTGGAGGTGAAACCATCGGTAAACGTCGAACTGGAAACAGGTGGATCCATCGGAGTGGCTAAGTAGGTCCTTATGCCGTCAGAAGTTCTTCCCACGACCCGAGCACGTCCAGAGCCGACTTTGGAGGGAGCAATATATGACTTAGATTGACGTTAGGATGCTCCGGTCTTAAACTCCTAAGACGATATGAGACGGCGATCGTGCTCAGCGCCAAAGACGGGTGTACCCACCGATGCGGAACTTCTGATATTGCGTGCGCTGTGGGAATATGGGGAGAGCACGGTCGAGGACGTCGTCGGCCGGCTCGCCTCTGAACGTCCGCCGAATTACAAAACCGTACAAAGCCTGCTCCGCATCATGGAAAGAAAGGGATTTGTCCAACACACCCAGCGCGGCCGGGCCTTTGTTTTCAAGTCGCGTGTAACGCGCGATGAAGTCGGAGGTCGCTTGACGAAGCATCTTCTCGAGCGGACGTTTGGAGGATCGCCTTCGGCGCTGATGATGAACTTGCTTGATCGCAATATCGTGAACGAGCGGGAGTTGAACGAACTCGAAGCGCTAATTCACGATTATCGGCAGCGGAAAACCGAGGACGATGCGCCGAAGTAAATGAACTCAAGCCACATTCCGGTGCTGGAGCTTCTCAGCGGCGCGGTGATCCGCATCCTGGCTGCATATCTGTTGTGCTACGCACTCGGACGTCTTGCCTCGCGAGCAACAGTGCGCCACATTCTGTGGCTCGTTTTCCTCGCCGCCTCATCCTTTTATTGGCTTTCGGCCGTGAACCAGATGCTGGAAGTGCAGCACGTCGCGCGTTCGGCATCCTCAACGAACTCGCTTAGTTCGTCGGCCCCCGCTGCTAATCGAACGATAACGACGCTAACCATTCCGCATTCATGGAATGGCAGCGTTGCATCCGCCATGACTGTCATTTTCTTGATCTACCTCGCGGGTGCGGCGGCGATGCTCGTTCGCTTCGCGCGACGGCGTCTACGACTCCGCGATACTGTATCCCAAGCCCGGCTCGTGGCCTGCGAGCTCGAAGAGATCTTTGTCGAAGAGTGCAATCGACTGCAGATTTCGCGGTGCCTGATTAGGGAGCTGTCGGGGCTGAATTCTCCGGGTACGGCGTACGTGTGGAATCCGGTGGTGGTCATGCCGGAAGACATTGATGCCTATCTGGACGATGAACAAATAGTTGATGTTCTTTGCCACGAGCTGATGCATGTCAAGCGCCTAGACTTCCTGTGGAACTCGTTCTCAGAGCTCGCCGCTTGCTTGCTTTTCTTCCATCCGGCCGTGTGGCTCGCGTTGCGCAATTTGTCGCGCGACCGGGAACTAGCCTGCGACATGGCGGTGATGGAATTGCGGCACGGACGCCGACCAGATTATGCGTTGTGCTTGACGCGACTGGCGCGCCGTCGGATTCTCGGTCTGAGGCTCGAGCCGCCAAGTCATCTGGGGTTGCTAGACTCGTTCTTAGCGTTCCGCGTAAAAACGTTACTCGCCGAAAGACGGCACCATGGTCCCGTGATTCGAGTATTGGCGACAGCCGCCGGCGCCACAGCACTGTCTCTGTTTGTTGTCGGCTGGCCTTTGCTGACCCTTGCCGTCAACCTTGCGGGTGACGCGCCTCGAATTGTCGCTGCAGTTCCGTCTTTGGTTCGGCCCGCAGTCCTCCGCATCGAGGTCTCAAAGCGGATCGCACGGCCCCAGCCTCATGTGGATGCGTTGCAGACGCCCGAAGAAAAAACCGAGGTGAATGACGTCGCCGCTCAGCCTGTGGCGATGCGCTACTCGCCTGTGAGTCCTTCGCTCGACGGCGACTCAAGCGGTGAACCGGTGGCGGGGATGGCCAAGACCTCCCGCGCAGATGGGAAGGATCCATCGGTGCCAACTCCGGGCCAAAATGCGCCGTCGTGGCGGAAGACGGCTGCCGCGGCGGCGATTGGCGCGCTCGGGCACTTGGCCAGCGGCAGAAGAGACGGCGACGACGGCGATGCGGACGCTCGAACGCCTAGGCCGTAAGAGATTCGCTAAAGCTTACAACCCTTCCAGCGCCAAATGCTTCAAATACCTTCTCAGGTCTTAGTCAGTTAAGACTTCTCTTGACTTAAAGTCTTAGAGACTTAAGATTTGTTGTGTTGGCTGGAAGGAGGTCGAGTTGGATGCAGGCATAGTAATTCCTGCTGTTCTCTTGACATGCATATGTGCGAGCGCTGGGCAGGCACAGGATATTGAGACCACCTCGATTTCTGCGCCCAGCTCGAACTTGATACAATTCCTAGCTACCCCGGTTAGGTCTTCAACCAACGAAACAATCCCTCTGAAAGTGCCGAAGGGCACTGCCGTGCAAGTTGTTTTAGATAAGGAAGTGAGAGTTCAGAAAGTTGGGCAGCCAATTCACGGTTTGGTCGCTGAGCCTGTGTATGCGTTTGACACGCTTGTCGTGCCCGTCGGTACAGAAGTCACGGGGCAGATCACCCAGCTTGAAGGTGTTTCTGCCGTAAAACGCATTCTCGACGTCTTGAATGCGGAGTTTACGCCTGCTCGCCAAGTGCAGGTCGAGTTTGACGATCTCGAATTCACCCGCGGCCAGCATATCCGGATCCACACCACCGTGACACTTGGCTCCGGTCAAGTCGTCCAGTTCATTGCCGCCGCAGATGATACAAAAAAACAAGGTGTGAAAGATGCTGCCTCACAGAAGGCTAACCAAGCAAAACAGGAAGCCAAGCGCCAGTGGGACGATGCCATGAAGCAGGTGCACGATCCTGGCAAAATTCACAAAATTGAAAAATACGCAGTGGCTCAACTTCCCGTTCACCCCCAATACATCAATGCTGGAACCGTCTATTTCGCCGAGCTTGTAGAACCTCTCGACTTTGGAGTCGAGCCCTTGACTCCAGAAATTGCGGCTTCAATCAATACTCCACCCACATCGGGCAGTTCTGTCCACGTCCGGCTTCTGACCGGGTTGAGTTCGGCTACAGCTCAGAACGGCGAGGATGTCGAAGCGGTCCTCTCGCAACCATTGTTTGACGGAACACGCCTTGTTCTTCCTGAGGGAAGCCGTCTGAAAGGTTCCGTGGTCCAGGTTCGACGAGCGCGCCGCCTCAGCCGAAACGGACAGCTCCGAATGGCGTTCCACGAACTGGTCCTTCCGGACGGCATCGAGCAGAAGGTGCAGGCAAGCCTAGAGGGCATTCAGTCGGGCAAGGATCAGGACGTAAAGCTGGATTCAGAAGGCGGCGCCGAAGCCAACACTCCGAAGACACGATATTTAGCAACCGGAATTGCCGTTGCGTTGGCCTTCGCTTCTTCTCACACCGATAGTGATGGAGGTGCCGGCAGTACAAGTGGAACCACTGGCGGCCGGGTGGCAGGTGGCGTTGGGGGATTCAAGCTTGTGGGTATTTTTATAGGCGCGTTCGTGCACTCGCAGCCGCTTGGCATGGCGATGGGTGCATATGGCGCAAGCATGTCGATCTATTCGCACTTCATCGCGCGCGGACGCGACCTAGTATTCCCGAAAAACACAGCCATGGAAATTGCTATTGGGACGCATGCACTCGCTCCTCCGAAGCCGACAGCTGAATGATCGCATGGATATTAATAGGTGTGCTCGTGCTTTTGGCCTTTCTTTGCCTTTCGGCCTTCTGGTCGAGCGACTTCCGAAAACGCGGTCGCTAGTGTGTGGTCTTTGAGGAGTTGTGCGATGACACCGCTCATTCGTATGAATACTGAATTGACTTCGAGACGGCCGCCATATTTGAACTGGCTGACGCCCAGCTATGAAATGCATATTACGGAGGGTACATGAAGATTGTCGTACTTGGGGGGGATGGTTATTGCGGATGGGCCACAGCTTTGCACCTTTCCGCCAGGGGACACTCGGTTGCCATAGTCGATAATTTTTCGCGCCGACAGTGGGATCACGAGCTCGGTGCGGAAACACTAACTCCAATCCGTCCGCTCGCTGAAAGACTTAGAGTTTGGCGGGCAGTCACCGGCAATACCATCGAGCTTTTTGTCGGCGATGTAACGGACTACGATTTTTTAGCTTCGGCGATCAGAGAATTAGAACCGGAGGCGGTGGTCCATTTTGCTGAGCAACGGTCCGCACCCTACTCGATGATCGACCGCAAACACGCCGTTTTCACGCAGGTGAATAACGTTGTCGGAACCTTGAACCTGCTTTTCGCCATTCGCGAATTCGCTCCCGACTGTCATCTAGTGAAGCTTGGAACGATGGGTGAATACGGTACGCCGAATATCGATATCGAAGAGGGCTACATCAAGATCGAACACAACGGTCGCTCGGACGTATTGCCATATCCGAAGCGACCGGGCTCTTTCTATCACCTTTCGAAAGTGCACGACAGCCACAACATCATGTTTACCTGCAAAGTTTGGGGATTGCGGGCTACCGATTTAAATCAGGGAATTGTCTATGGAACGGTCACAGATGAAGCGGCCTTGGATGACACGTTCGCCAACCGTTTTGATTACGATGAAATATTTGGAACGGTTCTGAACCGCTTCTGCGTGCAAGCAGCGATTGGATACTCGCTTACCGTCTACGGTAAGGGCGGCCAAACCCGCGGTTTCCTGGACATTCGAGATACTGTGCGTTGCGTTGAGATTGCATGCCTAAACCCCGCGGCCCGAGGCGAATGCCGTGTATTCAATCAGTTTACCGAGCAATTTTCAGTATTGGAAATTGCCGAAATGGTGAAAAAGGTCGGAAGAAAACTGGGCCTGGCGGTCGAGATCAATCATTTGCCGGATCCGCGAGTTGAGGCGGAGGAACACTACTACAACGCTAAACATTCAAAACTTCTCGGCCTTGGTTTGGAGCCTCATTTTCTTTCGGATTCGCTGTTTGACTCGCTCTTGAATATTGCTCTGAAATATAGGGACCGGATCGATTCATCCCTTATTCAGCCGCGGGTGAACTGGCGGAGTGCCCGCAATGAGCTTCGCAGCCAAGAGCGCACCGCGCAGTACTCTGACATTCTCCATTCAGGGGCGTGAAAATTTGTGTGGAATTGCCGGATTTACTAGCAAAACTTGGGATCCTGATCCGGACCGCATTCGAAAGGCCGCCGCGACCCTGATTCATCGCGGGCCGGACGAACAGGGGCTCTTCCGATCAAGATTCTGCTCGATGGGCGCAACTCGCCTGAAAATCATCGACCTCGATTCAGGCGACCAACCTCTCTTCGCTGAAGACACCACCATCGTATTCAACGGCGAAATATATAATCACCAGGAACTGCGCAGAGAACTGAAAAACTTGGGTCATCGGTTTCGCTCCAACTGTGACACCGAAACCCTGCTGCATGCCTTCCTCGAATGGGATACGGATTGTTTTTCTCGGCTGCGGGGAATGTTCGCGGTTGCATTATGGACCGAGTCAACCAGACGACTCGTTTTGGCGCGCGATCGTATGGGCATCAAGCCGCTTTACATCAGCCGCCTTGGTGAAGATCTTCTCTTTGGCTCCGAGCTCAAGGCCATTTTTGTGCATCCTGAGGTTGAACGAAGGCTCAGTTTGGCTGGTCTTGACTGTTATCTGTCTCTGAACTACGTGCCTTGTCCGTGGACTCTTGTGGATGGAATCGAGAAGCTCCCGCCTGGTCGCTGGCTCGAGTGGCGGGACGGCAAAATTTGCTCCGAATCGTATTGGCGTTTGCCTTTCGCCGGATCCCGACAGTGGACTTTAGATTCAGCTCAACAGGAACTCGATTTTCTTCTGCAGCAATCGACGCGCGAGCATCTTATTTCGGACGTCCCGTTGGGCATATGGCTCAGCGGGGGTATCGATTCATCGACAATTCTGCATTACGCGAGCAAATGCAGTTCGCGACTTAAAACGTTCTCGATTTCCTTTCAAGGCCGTACGTTCGACGAATCTTCATACATCCGGCGAGTCGTGCACCAGTACGGAACGGAGCACGAGCAACTAGATCTCAATCCGAATGCGGATCTGCAGGGCGCCATTGAGGAATTGGGCCATTACTCGGACGAGCCAAATGCAGATGCGGGAGCCCTGCCTGTCTGGTTTCTCTCGAAAATGTGCAAGAGGACAACCACAGTCGCTCTCAGTGGAGA
>Ga0102924_1006468_pt1 | contig 10974 bp, 11 predicted proteins | sample PaiPotPPM11metaG_FD_80116 | JGI IMG/M metagenome (GOLD analysis project Ga0102924, IMG submission 80116) | Iron sulfur acid spring bacterial and archeal communities from Banff, Canada, to study Microbial Dark Matter (Phase II) - Paint Pots PPM... ...
CCCGGTCAGCTCATCGTCGCTGAGCCGCCCCAGGCCCGCGGCGCGGGTCCGGCCGGTGAACTGGGCGAGGTCACCGCCGGGCAGCATCCGGTCGAACAGGCCCCCGGACGCGAACCCCGACCCCGACGCGCCGGGCTGGCCGTGGGTGAATCCGGCCCCCCACGCGTCGGCGAGCTCAACCACCCCGGCCCCGGCCGGCTGCGGCGCGGGCCAGACGTCATCGGGATCGCGGTCATCACCCGCGGCCACGTCATCCCAGACACCGTCAGCATCCTCTAGCGCGACGACCTGAGCCGCGGTGAGCTCCCCGGCCGCCCGGCCATCCTCGGCTAATGACACGCACTGGCCGACGCGGAGCGTGTACCCAGCGGGGGGCATGTCCGGGGTACCACCGGGCGGCGTAACGCCGCCTGGTGGCTCGAGGTCGCGCTGGTCTGGTCCCGTCGCCGATCCCTCCCTGCAACACGTGATCGTTCCTGTATACGACCATAGTAGTGCTCAGTGCTATAGAGGGGAAACTATTTTCGAGAAGAGTCAGACTCGGTCGAGGGCAGCCGCGGCCATCGGCCCACTGGCGGGAGGCTGCCGCCTGCCCGGGACGGCACGCGCCAATCCGTCGCCGAAGATCAGCCTCCGCCGCCCGCTGCCCGCGGCCGATCGGGTGATGGCGTCGATGGCCTTGATCTCGGTCTGCAGCTGTCAGCGGCCAAGATCGCCTTCGGGCAGCGCGCAATCAGCGCGGTCAGTCTGAGTCCGAGCGGTATGTAGACGGTGTCAGATACGCCGTCCAGGCGGGGGTCGCCCATGCCGTGTCAGAGAGCCGCCCTACGTCGCGTCCAGGGCCGCACTACGCGGTGGCCACGGACCGCACGACGCGGTGGTCGGTCGCACGACGCGGTAGCCACAGGCCCGCGCGATGCGGTGGCCGCGGGCCCGCATGACGAGGTGGCCACGGGCTGCGCGATGCAGCGGCCACAGAGCTGCGCGGAATGCGGTGGTCACAGGGCCGCACCATTCGGTGCCCAGAGCGAGATCCTTTCCTTCGACCAGCACCGACGCGGCGGCTCGTCGACGCGGGCATGATCCGGATGCTGCGCGACATGACGGACCACGTCTCTGACCAGCGCGTTCTGAGGGGTGTCTAGTTTTTGGCGCGCGCATACGCCACCGGTCGGCCGGGTGCCGCCGGAATGTCGGATGGCCGCGGTAGAACTCTGGTATCCCCAGATACCTGCCGAAAGGGGTGCGGAAATGCCCGACAATGTGGCCGACGTCATCGAGGCCGAACTGGCCGAGCTGGCGCAGCGGTTAACAGAGCCTGGCGAGCGCGAGTGCCTGCGTTGCTACCTGATGCGGATGATCAGTGAGTTCGGCTGCGACGGCTCGCACCGATGGACGGTGCGCTGGCGTGACCTGCGGGCCCCGCGGGCCCGTGGCCTGGTGCAGCGCATGCAGCGGCGAGGTGGCTGCTGCTGCGACTGTGAAGTGATCTTCAATGTGTTTCCCGACTACCCTGAGACCGACCGGGTCCTGCCTTGCGCCGGGGTGCTGCGGGCCGGGTCCGCGATGCCCTGCGACCTGAAAGCCCTGCCCCGGAGCGCCTGACCCCGGCACAAGTGGCTCCGTACGAGTAGGGCTGCAAGGCATTTCGGCTGTGGTCGAGATGATCAAAGTTAGTTAGCCATGGTTTGCGGCGGTTTCGCCGCCTCGTGATCATGCGATTTGTGTGGACGGCAAAGACGGCTACGGCGGCCAGGACGGGCTCGGTCCCGGCCTTGGCGCGCATTCCCTAGCTCAGGCGCTTAGGCGACCCTGCGCCGGCTCAGGCGATCCTGCCGCGCCTCAGACGGGCCAGCGGCGGCTGAAGCGGCTTGCGGCGGGTCAGGCGGCCTGCGGCGGCTGAAGCGGCCTGCCGCGCCTCAGACCGGGCCAGCGGCGGCTCAGATGGCCTGCGGCGCAGCAGTTAGACGGCTAGGTCGAGGGCGACCACGGCCCAGGCGCAGGACACGGCAGGCGCTGGGCTCCAGCGACGCCGAGGACGACACCTGCCTGGTCGCGCTGCGAGCCCGGTCCAGGGGGCCAGCGGGAAGCAGCCGCTGTGCGGCTCGCAGCGTCAGGCCTCGTCCTTCTCCGCGACGCGCAGCAGCGCCTTGGCGATCGGCCGCGAGGTCAGGTCGACCTGCCAGGGCCGAGCGCCGTAGGAAGCCAGCCCGGCGTCGATCGCCTCCGGGCTGACCGGCTCGGGCGGCTGCCAGGCGAGCCTGCGCACCGCGTCGGGGGGCAGCAGGTTTTCCGCGGGCAGGTGATGCTCGTCGGCTAGGGCGGCGACCACCGCGCGGACTGCGGTGAGCCGGACAGCCGCCTCTGGGTCGCGTTCTGGCCAGCGGTGAGCGGGTGGCGGGCCGTCGCCCGGGCGCGCCGACACGGCCGGCAGGGCGCGCTCCGTCTGGGCCCGGGCCCGCCCGACGGCGCGGCGCCACTCGGGGGCGTGCCGCCGCGCCCCCCGGCCATTGAAGCCGGCGATGCTGGTCACGTCGCCGGACTCGGCCGGCATCGTCCGGGCCGCCTCGACGATCGCGGCGTCGGGCAGCACGCGCGTCGGGGACAGGTCACGCCGGCGCGCGATCTTGTCCCGCTCCAGCCAGAGCTCGCGGACGATGGCCAGCCCGCGCCGACTGCGGACGCGGTGAATGCCGGACGTCCGGCGCCACGGTTCCGGGCGCGATCCGGCCGGCTGGGCGTGCAGCACGGTGGCGAACTCCTGTTGCGCCCACTCGGCCTTGCCCTGCTCGGCGAGCTGCCCGGCCAGCGCGTCGCGCAGCTCCACGAGCACCTCGACGTCCAGGGCGGCGTAGCGCAGCCACTCCTCGGGCAGCGGCCGGGTGGACCAGTCGGCCGCGGAATGGCTCTTCTCGAGCGTGAGCCCGAGCACAGTCTCCACCAGGGTGGCCAGCCCGACGCGCGGGTAGCCGAGCAGCCGCCCGGCCAGCTCGGTGTCGAACAGTAGCTGGGGCCGGTAGCCGAGATCGGCCAGGCAGGGCAGGTCCTGCGACGCGGCGTGGATGACGGCCTCCGCGTTGGCCAGCGACTGGTCGATGCCGGATAGGTCGGGGCAGGCGACCGGGTCGATGAGCACCGTTCCGGTGCCGCGACGACGGAGCTGGACCAGGAAGGCCCGGTGCCCGTAGCGGAAGCCCGAGGCCCGCTCGGCGTCGACCGCGACCGGGCCGTCCCCCGCCGCGAGCCTGCGGGTCGCGTCGGCCAGTGCCTCGGCCGTGGCGATCAGCGGGGGAAGGCCGTCGCGCGGCTCGAGCAGCGGCACCGCCTGGCTTTCGGCGGCCGGTGTCTCCGGCGGCCCGTCCAGCGCCGGCCCTCCGTCGGGCTCAAGCCCCGCGCCCGACCCAAGCGCCGCGTCTGGTCCGAGGCCCGCGTGCGGTTCGGGGCCCGCGTCCGCCCCGGGACGCAGCTCGTCATTCATCATGGGCGCCGCCGAGGACGCGGCCGCAGCGCGCTCACTCCGGCGGGCAGCGGCGGCAGGCCCACCGCGGCGCACAGCGCGTCGCACCAGGCGGCCACGTGCCCGTCCAGGTCGTCCGGGGGCGGGCCCGCCTGCGTCGCGCCGGACGGCGGCCCCGGCGTGGCCGGTGACCACGAAGCGCGCAACTCGAAGCCGGTCGCGACCGGCTCGCCCTGCTTGGCCCCGAAACCCTCGGTCACCACCCGGGTCACGGTGCCGCTGAGCTTCTGATAGCCCGTGGTCCTGCCGTCTAGCGCCTCGGTGAGCCAGCTCCAGCCCACCTGCCCGATCAGCGGGTCGGCCGCGATCTCCGGGTCGAGTTCCGCGCGGACGTAGGCGACGACGCGGAACGCCCCGCCCCAGCCGGCCTGCCCGGCCGGGTCATAGAGCAGGACAAAGCTGCCCCAGCCGACCTCGTCGTCATCGTCGTCCGCGTCGGGCGGCGGGCCGCCGGCGGACGAGCGGCCGAAGCCCGGGTCGTGCACGGTCGCGCCGATCGCGACGGCGTGCGGGGCGAGCCTGCGCGGCGGCGGCTGGTTCTCGAAGGCGAGTTCGGGGCGCGCCTGTTGCTGCTGGCCCAGCCCGGCCTCGAGATCGGCGACCGCCGAGCGGAAGGTGGCCGCGGCGTCCGTCTCGGCTCGTTTCGCTGGCCCAGCGGCAGGCCTCATGATCCGAGCATGCGACACGGGCGCGGAATTGTCATGCCACCCGCTCCCGTATCGGCCAGGTAACCGCCGCCTCGCGCGGGCTCGGCGGGAAGCCCGTGAGCAGGGCCGCGCCGCATTCGGTGCACGACCACTCGGGGCACTCGCCGCCCGGGACGTCCGGGCAGCAACCGGCCGCGTGGTGCTGCTCAACGAGGCGGTCCCAGCCGCAGTCGGGGCAGTGCCGGATCACCGGGATCATCACACCTCCTCGCTGCGGGGCTCAGCACGATGCTGGCACGCCGTGCCCGGCCTGGGGTGGATCTGCGGCGGCGTGTCACGATCGCTTTTAACGACGAAACGCCCCCGCTGCCCGGCGGCCCGCCCTGTGAGATGATCACTGACGTGAGCCCGAAGCTGGATGACTCGGTATTCCTCCGGGCCTGCCGCAGGCAGCCGGTGCCCCATACGCCGGTCTGGTTTATGCGCCAGGCGGGCCGGTCGCTGCCCGAATACCGAGCCGCCCGCGGCCGCACCTCGATGGTCGAGGCGTGCACCAAGCCCGACCTGATCACCGAGCTGACGCTGCAGCCGCTGCGCCGGTACGCGGTAGACGCGGCCATCCTGTTCAGCGACATCGTGGTCCCGCTGCGCGCGGCCGGGATCGGCATCGACATCCGCCCCGGTGTCGGCCCAGTGGTCGAGAATCCGGTGCGCGAAGAACATGACTTGGAACGGCTGCGCGTGCTCGAGCCCGGTCAGGTGCACTACGTGGCCGACGCGGTCAAGGCCCTGATCGCCGAGCTGGACGGCACGCCGCTGATCGGCTTCGCGGGCGGCCCGTTCACGCTGGCCTCGTACCTGGTCGACGGGGGCCCGTCCAAGAGCTTCGACCGGACCAAGGCGCTGATGTACGGCGATCCCGGGCTGTGGAACGCCCTGCTGAGCAGGCTCGCGGACATCACGATCACCTTCCTGCAGGTCCAGGTGGGCGCCGGGGCGTCGGCCGTGCAGCTGTTCGATTCCTGGGCCGGAGCGGTCAGCCCGGAGGACTACCGCCAGTCGGTGCTCCCGCACAGCCGGCGGATCTTCGCGGCGCTGGCCGAATCGGGCGTGCCACGGCTGCACTTCGGCGTCAGCACCGGGGAACTGCTCGGGCTGATGGGCGAGGCGGGCGCCGACGTGGTCGGCGTCGACTGGCGGGTACCGCTGGACGAGGCGGTGCGCCGGGTAGACCCGGGCAAGGCCCTGCAGGGCAACCTCGACCCGGCGGTGCTGCTGGCGCCGTGGCCGGTCGTCGAGCACCGGGCCCTGCAGGTCCTGGACGCGGGGCGCACAGCCGAAGGGCACGTGTTCAACCTCGGCCACGGGGTGCTGCCGCAGACCAACCCGGAGGTGCTCGCCCGGCTCGCCGACCTGGTGCACACGGCGTCGGCCCGGCTGCCGGGCTAGCGCCGCCGCCCGCCTCGACGGCCACCCAGCGCACGCCCGGTCGGGCGGCCTGGCGCCCGCCCGGCCGGGCTGCCCCGCGGCCCGGGGGCTACCCGGCGGCCGCGCGCCGGGAACGGTGCCGCAGCAGGCGCCGCAGCGGCCGCCGCCCGGCGTAACCCGCCCCGGCCACCAGCGCGGCCCCGGCGGCGAACGGAAGCGCCGCGCCCAGCGCGGTGAGGACCGCGGAGACCACCAGCCGCAGACCGCGCCAGCCCGAGGCCAGGCCCGCCACGAACCCGTTCTGGCTGCTGCGTCGCTTGGCGGCGGTCCGCCGGCGCGGGCTCACCAGCGTGATCGACACGGTCGCGTAGCTGGTCTCCCGGGACAGCGCCCGCTGCTGCGCCTCCAGGGAGTCGAGCGCGGACTCCTGCGCGCTGATCTGCTCCTGCACGCTGAGCAGGTCGCTCACCGAGCCGGCCCGCTTCAGCAGGGCCTCGAGCTGGGTGATGCCCGCCTGGGCCGCGGTGACCAGGCTGCCCACGTCGGCTACCTGCTGGGTCACGTTCTGAGCCTGCTGGCTCAGGGACGTCCGGCGAGTGCCGGGCAGGGCCGACAGCCGGCCGAGCGCGGCGGGGTACTGCGCGACCGGGATCTTGACCTGCAGGGTGGCCGCGGAGCCCGCGTGACCGGGCGCGCTGACCGACTCGTGCTCGCTCGAGATGTAGCCGCCCGCGGCGGTGGCGATGCCGGCCGCGCGGCTGGCGGCCGAGCTCACGTTGGCGGTCTGCAGGGTGACGCTGGCCGTATAGATGATGCTCTGGGCGGACAGGGTGAGCTGGGCCGCCGGGGCGGTGGGCGCGGCCGCGGATCCCGCGGCGGCGTGCGGAGCGATCGCGGGGGCGCCCGCGGCGGGCTGGCGCTCTGGCTCGGCCGGGCCGGCCTGGCTGGCCGGGGCGCCGGAGGAGCAGCCCGTCAGCAGTAGGGCCGCGCCGGACAGCAGCCCGGCCCAGGTGACCGCGGCGACGCGAAGGGACCGGCGGGAGGCACGGTCCCGGGGGTTGGTGTTCATGCCGCTGGGACGCGTCCCGGCGGGTGCCAGGTTCCGCCGCTCCGGCCACGGTCCGGTAACGGATGCCTGGCGGCGGGCGGTCCCGGGCCGTCCGCCGCGGCTGGCTGGCGATAATCGGCCACGTGGACACCGGGGCAGGCGCGCTAGAGACGGGCCAGGCGAGCGTGAACTATCCGAAGATCGAGCTGCACGTGCACCTCGAGGGCACCGTCCGGGCCGGGACGCTGCTGGAGATCGCGGCCCGGAACGGCATCGCGTTGCCGGCCGACTCGGCCGAGGGACTGGCCGGGCTGTACGAGTTCCGCGATTTCGCGCACTTTATCGAGATCTGGAAGCTGACCACCGGCGCGCTGCGCACCGAACAGGATTTCCGGCAGGTCGTGGCCGACTACGCGGCCGAGGCGGCGGCGCACGGCGCGGTTTACCTGGAGGGCATCTTCTCCCCGGCCGAGCCCGCGAGCCGGAGGGTGAGCTGGGACGAGGTGTTCACCGGGTATTGCGACGGGGCCCAGCAAGCCCGCGAACACCACGGGGTGGAGGTCCGGCTGACGCCGGACATTCCCCGCGGTTTCCCGCTGGAAGCGGCCGAACTGACCGCGCGCTACGCGGTCAAGTACCGCGACCGCGGCGTGGTCGGCCTCGGGCCCGAGGCCATCTACCAGGCGGGGCTGCACGGCGCGCTGTGCGACGAGGTGACCCGGGCCGCGCTGCGCCGGGCGGGCGAGGCCTGCGACTGGGCCGCGGCGGCGGCCGCCGCCCAGCCGTGACCGCGCCGGACGCGCAAGCACGGGGCGGCCGGTTCGAGGCGGCGGTTCCGGGCTGGATCGGCGTGCTCGGGCGGCTCCGGGACGTGGTGCGCCAGGAGGTGCTCGGCGCGCAGCTCGCGGACCTCCCGCAGCTCGCCGGGGGCCCGGCGCGGGTGCTCGACGTGGGCTGCGGCCAGGGAACGCAGGCCCTCCGCGCGGCCCGCGCCGGCCACCAGGTCATCGGCCTCGACCCCTCCGCGGAGCTGCTCGGCCGGTTCGAGGGGGCACTGGCGGCCGAGCCCGCCGCGGTGTCCGCCCGGGTCACGCTCGTCCGCGGCGCGGGGGAGCGGGCGGCTGAGCTGGTCAGCGGCCCCTTCGACCTGGTCATGTGCCACGGCGTGCTCATGTACCTCGACGACATCGAACCCCTGCTGGCCAGCGTGGCCCGGCTCGCCGCCCCGCACGGCGCCCTGTCGCTGCTGGTGCGCAACGGGCTGGCGCCGGCGATGCGTGCCGGGCTGCTCGGCCGCTGGGCCGAGGCGGCGCGGGCGTTCGACAGCCGGGACTACGTCAACCGGCTCGGCCTGGCCGCGCACGCGCACGCGCCGCAGGACGTGGACCGGGTGCTGGCCCCGCTGGGCTGGCGGCGCGCCGCCTGGTTCGGGGTGCGGGTCTTCACCGACCAACGGGACGAGCCCGCCCCGCCGGCCGCCGAGCTGGCCGGGCTGCTCGCGGCCGAGCGCGAGGCGGGCCGGCGTGACCCGTACCGCAGCGTGGCCGCGCTGCTGCACCTGGTCTACACGCGCGAAGCCGGGCCCCTCGCGAAGTGACCCGGGGCGCACATTCCCCGGCCGCTCTGAGAGAGCTCAGAAAAAACCACGTTCAGTAACCACGGCTCGCCCCGGGACGTTCCGCATCGTCGTTACTGTCCCCTGCATTTTGCCAGGCTGGCCAGGCAAAACGGCGGCAATGATCGCGACATTGCATTCCGTGGATCCAGACACCAGCGCAGATTTTGTCATAAAGGTCAATCGACCGGCGGTAAATGACTCGCCGGGCGTAGACTGCGACTCCACTTACCAGCTAGGTGGGACAAACCGAATCGCAGGTTAACGATGGCCGCGCCGCCCCGCGTCACCGCTCGCCCCGCTCGTACCACCACCCGCGCAACTATCCGGGTCGCCGTGCAGTCGTCGCGGCGGCTGCTCAGAGACGCCCTCTCGGCCTGCCTGGCCGTGCGGCCGGACGTCACCGTGGTCGGCAAGGTCGCGGAACCGGACGCGATCTTCGACCTGTGCGAACTGCGCCACCCGGACGTGGTCATCCTCGACGCGGGCCACGGGCTGGGTGAGATCGCGAGCCGGATCACCGCCCTGACCCGGCGGTTCCCCGAGCTGAACGTGATCGCGACCTACCGGGACGCCTCGGAGCAGGACCTGGCTGCCGCCTGCCGCGCGGGCGTCGGGTCGCTGGTGCCCGAGTCACACGGGCTGGCGGCCGTGGTCGCGCTGCTGCGGCGCAAGAAGGGCCGGCACGCCAAGGAGAGCAACCGCGGCGGCCTGACCGACCGGGAGCTCGAGCTGGTCGTGCTGACCGGCTCGGGGCATAGCGTGGCCGAGATCGCGGCCCTGCTCAATATCAGCCCGCTCACCGTGGAGAACCTCAAGCGCCGCGTCTACGCCAAGCTCGACGTGAGCAGCAGCGTGCACGCGGTGGCCAAGGCGGCCTCGCTCGGCATGCTCGAGACGCAGGCCGCCCCGGACGCGGGACGGCGGCGGCCCGCCGACGGCGACTCGGCCGTGCTCTCGGTGGTCACCGGGCAGCCCAGGTCGGACGCGCTCACCCGCGTCGTGACCGCCTTGATCGCGAGCCCGCTGCCGTTCGTGCTGGTCAGCGAGCCCGGCCCGGTGACCGACACGCACTGGGCGCGCTGGCACCGGGGCCCGATCGTGGCCGTGCTGGTCGATCCGGCCCCGCCGGACTGGGACCTGGTCGCGGAACTCGGCGTCCCGGCCATCCTGGTGCACAGCCGGCCGCTCGACCCGCCCGAGCTGGTCGAGGCGCTGGCCTGCGGGGCCAGCTCGCTGGTCCCGGCGGACCGGATCGCCGACCACTTCCTGTCCGTGCTGCGCATGGTGGGCCAGGGGTACCTGGTGGTCGACTCGATGCCGATGCGGCCGCTGATCGGGGCGGTGCGCGCCCGCTGGGACGAGCGCGGGCCGGGCAAGCTCGAACTGCCCGAGCTGACCGCCCGGGAGAGCGACATCCTGCGTTCGCTGTCCCTGGGCCACTCGATCCGGCAGACCGCGCGCGTGCTCGGGATCGCGCCGAAGACCGTCGAGAACGTGCAGACCCGGCTGTTCCGCAAGCTCGGCGTGCGCAACCGGCCCGGCGCGCTGGCCGTCGCGGACGCCTTCGGCCTGCTGCCCGGCGCGCGGAACGCCCCGGCGGGATCCCCCAAGGGGTTCACGTCCCCCGAGGGGTATCCGTCCCTACCCCGCAGCGGCTGGCGGCCCTAACGTTCCGCACGGGTGGAGGAGGCAACTCGGGTCCTCCCCCCGCCCGAGACCATGGTCGGCCTCGGTGCGTCCCCTCCCATCTCGGAGGCCGCCATGGTCTACCCCGCAGATTCGCCGCGCCGCAGCAGCGTCAAACGACGAGGCAGCAAACGGCTCACCGTCGAGGCCGCCGACCAGCCCGTTCTCCGCCGGGTCGCCGGCGAGCCGTTCCACGACGGGAACGACTCCCGCCGGGAGGGACCGCGGGGCGGGCGCGGGCCACGCCGCCTGGTACGTGAGGCAGGCGGCGCCTGAAGCTGGGCCGGGGTCGCACTGACCCCGGTCCGGGCGATCGCCGCGGGCGGGCCCAGGACCCTGCCCGCGGCGATCACGCTTTCCCAGGGTCCTGGCCGCGGGATCGGCTCTGGCAGAGTAGACGGGTGAGCACAGCATCCCCGAGCGGGACCGTGGCCATCGTGGGCGGGGGGATCTCCGGGCTCGCCGCCGCGTACTTCCTGCGCGACCGCGGCCTGTCGGTCACCGTGCTCGAGGGCCAGCCGCGGATCGGCGGCAAGCTCGCCGTGTCCGAGGTGGCCGGGATCGCCGTCGACGAGGGCGCGGAAGCCCTGCTCGCCCGGCGGCCCGAGGGCACCGACCTGATCGCCGCGCTCGGCCTGGCCGGCCAGCGGGAGGTGCCCGGCACCACGGCCGCCGGCATCTGGACCCGCGGCCGCCTGCACCCGCTGCCGAAACGGCAGTTCATGGGGGTACCCGCCGACCTGGCGGAACTGGCCCAGTCGGGGATCTTGTCGCCGGAGGGGGCGGCCCGGGCGCAGGACGACCTGCGGCTGCCGCCGACCGCGCGGGACGGCGACGTGCCGGTGGCCGGGTACGTCGGCGCGCGGTTCGGCCGCGAACTCGTCGACCGCCTGGTGGACCCGCTGCTCGGCGGCGTCTACGCGGGCCGCGCCGACGAATTGTCCTACGAGGCGACCCTGGCCGCGCTGGCCCAGGCGTGCTGCCGCGACGCCTGGGCCAGCGCGGCCAGGGTCGCCTCGTAGGACAATTC
>Ga0102924_1006470_pt1 | contig 10974 bp, 16 predicted proteins | sample PaiPotPPM11metaG_FD_80116 | JGI IMG/M metagenome (GOLD analysis project Ga0102924, IMG submission 80116) | Iron sulfur acid spring bacterial and archeal communities from Banff, Canada, to study Microbial Dark Matter (Phase II) - Paint Pots PPM... ...
CCGCCGCCCCGACTATCCCCCCACCCGCTCACGGTTGCCAGCCCGCTTGTATCCGTTGCCATGCCTCTTGCGACGAGAGTCCATAGAACAAGCACATAAAATCGAAGAGATTGCCAGCCCGACCCCAGGTATAGCAATACCAATGATCGCTGAACGCCTGAAAGCTGGGACGCCGATCCCCGCGATAGTGATGTTCTTTGAACGGACACGAGCCGACGCCGCACCGATCCAGATCAACGAACCGCCCGATCACCGCTCGACAATCGTGTACGTCACACCATGCCCGAATGTCCTCATGGCTAGCCATTGCTGACCGATCAGGCCGAACCCTTGCCACATATTGCCCACCATCCTGATCGTCTTCCCTTGCCACCATTCCCACGTCAGGAACCGCCACCCGTCGCACCGCCGCACAGACCCACACACCGCACGCCGCCACCGTCTCCCCAACCGGCACAAACAACCCGCCATCCGTCACCGTCACAAACGGATACCAACCGCGACTCTTGCGATGCACACCGAGCGGCAACCGGATCACCGAGCCGGAGCCGCCCACGCCGAGCGTCTCTTGTTTGGGATAGAACTCCACACCGTACTCATGCGCAAAGGGCAGCAGCCATGCTCGCACGAGCGACGCCGGAGCCGGTTCAGCGAAGTGTACCCACAAATGACCGCCGCGCCGACTGGCCTCAAGCAGCGAGGGAATACCGCCAATGGCTAGCCAGTGTTGCAATTCGGCCAACTTCTCTAGCCCATCACGGCTATCAGCATCGAAGACGGCGAACGCACAACAGCTTGCACGATCCAGCAGGTATGTTCCCAGCGTGATCCGCCCTTCCAGATGCGCCGCCACGAGACCCGGCGTCACCGGCTCGCACACCCGCCAGTACGAGCCATTGCGCTGCTGGACAGCATAATGATCCGTGTTGTGAATGAACACCGCCGCATACGCCGCTACAACGTCAGCAGTGAGCATTATTCATCCCAGGCATCGGCGAGCGTTTCCAGAAAACGGTGAAGATTGCCGTCTGGCAACACCCGCTCTGTCTCGTGACCAAACTTGCACGCCGGACAGCCTTCACCGGCGAGAAAGCGCCGCGCCTCCTGTTTCGTCATATCGAGATGATGATGCACCCCATACGAGTCCCAGGGTTCGCCACACTTCGCACATTCGATATCCATGTTCCATGTTCCTTCCCAGCAATGCGCCGATTTCCCGACGCCTACCACCAATCCCCATCACTCGTCGCCCAGGCCAGCGGATCGTCATACGCTGTTACCAACTCCTCCTCAACCGAGGTTCGCAGCAGCAACCGACCACAATCACGGCAGAGCTTGCCTTGCAACACCACCACATCCCAACAGGGGCAATGACCAGGAGCAGCGGGATTCGCTTCTAGCCAGCGCCAGAGGCACAACCGACAGAACCAGGCCCCATCCGAGACCCGTTGATAGGCCAGCGCCGGAGCATGATGATCCCGCTCGCTCATGATCCCTTGCCCTGAAACTGCTTGTACGCATCGATCTGTTCCAGGTAGTCCCGCTCCGAATTGTAGAGACCCGCGCCGATCTCATCTCCAAACACTGGTTCAGGAACGGGATAATTCGCCACGTCCGGCATGGACGCCGCGAGGTCAGCGCGCATGGCTTGCCATAAGGCTTGCAATTGTTCGCTGTAGCCGCCCATGCGCGCCGCAAACTCCGCTTGCAACTGCTCATAGGCCGCTCGCAGCGTGGTCAGATCGCTGGCATAGTAGGCGACCACCTGTTGCCAAACCGCCTGCAAGTCCGCTTCCAGGTGCGCTTGCGCCTGCTCCGTGCGTTCCGCAAGCGTGCTGTCGTAATAGGCGTCCAGGTATTGACTCAGGATCGCGTGCAATGTGCCAGGGTACAACGCCTCCAATGCATCAAGCTCGACAGCCCCCTCTCCGTAGCGTTCCTCAAAGCCGAAGCGCCGCCGTTCGGTTTCTTTGATCGGCGTGCGCGGTAACTGGTAGTACCGCACCTGATCGAGCGTCAGCACCACCGGAAAGACCCGCACATCGAGATTGAGACCCAGCGTTCGCACAAAGTATTCGATCTTGCGCGAGACCGCCACCGGCATACTTTGCCCAGCCGGATCGAAATCGGAGACGTAGAGGATACGAGCGGGCTTATTGGCTTGCTGTAAGCGCGAGGCCAGCGCCAGCGTGGCGGTGATGGAGAGTTCTCCCAGGCCCGTTTGCAAGTTTGCGCCATAGTGTTGACAGAGCGGAACCAGCACATCATTCATGGTGGACTTTTCGCACCACAGTTCCAGGTGATAGCCTTGCGCCGCCTCGTAATGACTGATCCGGTACGCAGGTAGCTCAGGGAAATCCGGCAGCCGCAGATCGTCATCCCAGAGCCGCCCCGCGATGTAGACGCGCGGAGCCGTCGGATCAGCGACGGCATAGACCACTGGATCAGGGTTGCGCCGGTCGATGAACGCGCCCGGATCGACGAGGTTCAAGTAGCGCGCCGCTTTGGAAGCCAGATTGAGGATGTTCCAACACTCTTCCGTGTTCTCATACGGCTTGCCATTGGGCAACCCCACCGGCGGGTTCTGACTGATAATCTGGTAATGCACGCGCCGGATATGCACGTGCGTCTGATAGCCAAAGGCGTGCCACAGGCCGGCAAACCACTCGGCCAGCGCCCAATCCGTGGGCGTGCCGGTATAAAAGGGATCGTTTTGTGGGGCCAGCGTGATCAGGTCGGTCACACGCTGCCCCGTTTGTTTCGCCAGCAGTTTAATTTCGTCGTAGTTCACGGCCACTTCCCTTCACACACGCAAAAAAGAGGGATACCTGATGCTCTTGTTCATCGGTATCCCTCGACACACCCTACTCAGGCTTGCGGCGTGTATAGCGATAGCGTTCATGACGGTTCGAGAAAGCCACCGCTTGCCCGTTGGCTAAAGCCGCTCGTACCGCCGCCGCTTCCGCTCGATTGCGCCGCCTGCCACTCGCTGGAATCACGAGAGCCGCCGCCGCCGCCGCTTCCGGTGCTACTCCCGCCCAGGCGGTTGCACTGCCGGACGACCGCCGAAAGGGAGCGCACTTGCCATCCGATTCCACCAGCCACCCGCAGACGGTTCACTGGCTCCGGATGCCATTGCTGGCAGGGATGCCACCATGCCCGGAGCCACCGCAGGCGCACCCGACCCTTGAGAGAACGCCATCGTCGGCACGCCAGCCGCCGCTCGATTCGGTAACATCGCAGGCATCGCCCCCGCGCCGGTATAGCCCTGTTGATAGGAGGCCGCAGGAGCCGTCATCCCTGGTGTACTCGTGATCGGCGCGGGTGAGGCTTTCGGTTGCGCTGGTGGACGCACCCCGCCATAACCCGGCAGTGGCCCTCCTGGAGGCACATACGACGGAACCACCGCCCCAGGTTGATACCCACCGAAGCCGCGCACCTCGTAGCCTTGTTTGGCTCGCTCTAAGTCCATATCCACCCAGGCCAGCATCACCGTCACCACCGGAATGATGGACAAGACGACATAGGTGAGAAACGTCAGCACGGCACGCTGCACCGACGGCACGAGGCCCAGCCAGGTGATCCACTGCACGGCCACCGCCGCCATCGCATAGTTGCATACCACCTCCACCAGTTCAAACACGAGGCAGATGAAGATGTACACCCGCACCCGCTCATGGTTGAGCAGCCGGTGCGCCAGACCACGACTGACGAAGTAGCCCAGCACGCCGAATCCCAGAGCAATGCCCCAGGTCACGAACGGTTGCAAGCTATCCACGTGGTTGAGCGCGCTGAAAAACCACAAAATGGCGTGCGCCGACACCAACGAAAACACGAACGACGCGCAGCGCAACACCGTATGCTCAAAGCGCCGTACCCAATTGGTCTGCTTCACACTTCCCTCCAATCAGACCGTTCACGGTTTCGATCCACGATCCACCCGACGAGCGACTATGCCGCTTGCGCGAAGCGGCAGACGAGCGTCAGAAACGAGCCTTTGCCCTTGATACGCTGGACATGCAGCACCACCGGCGTCATTTTGGGCGGCAGTTCAGTACGCAGTTGCGCGGCGAGTTGTTGCAGCACCTCCATCGGCTGGCCTTGCTTCTTCTGCGTTTTCAGTTCTTCCAGCGTGACAAAGCCATCGGTTAACTGGCATTCGTACTTTTCCGCCGTGTCATCATCCAGCACCGTCAGCTTGACCGAATACCCTGGCTTGGGTTGCCCCGTTGCCTGATCGTAGAAGATGCTTTCCAACACGTCGCCACTCATCACCAATCCTTGTAAAATCATCGTTGCTTTCCTTTTCTGTTTGAGTTTGCTAACACACCAGCCCTGCTCACGCAACCAGGGCCACGAACCACACACGCACTCCACACACGCACTACCAATCCTCATCAGGTGGCGCATGGTCAGGATCAAGCCAATAGGCTTGCGGAACCGCGCCAGGGGAGCAGACCGGTATCCCATAGGGACGCCGGGGCGAGAGGTTTGCCGGATCATACGGAGGCAGATCGGGACGGCCATAGAGAAAGTCCCGCTGAAACTCCACACGGTACGCCAAGCCATGCAGCCGCACAAAGGCGAGATCGCCACTGAGCAGACCCGCGCGCCGTCTCACGCCTCCCCGCGCCTCAAGCACCGCCGCTTGTTCGATGGCCGCTTGCACATACTCCCGAAAGCGCCGTCGTTGTTCCGCAGGCGGGAGCGGACGCCCGTTCCCGCGACAGAAATCGGCAGGCGTGAGGTATTGCACGTCCAACGCATTCAAAAGTGGCAGCCCTTGCCGCGCCCGCCATCTGGCGCTGAACGCCGCCCAACTGGCAATCCCCGCCAGGCGTTGATGCTCACGGTTCGCATCGCACTCCTGAAAGAAGGCCGCTCGCTGATCGTTCATGGTTGCAACACCCGCGCCACTTCTCCCGGATGCACCAGCGCGTCTTGCGCGATGCACTGCAAATCCTTGACCAGTTCCGCGAGATCAGTCTCCCCAATCGCCACTGCCGCAGCGTAAAGCGTTCCTGTCAGCAGCACGACCGTTCCCCAATCCCCCGCCTCGAGCGAGACATTGATGGTGTCGATCAGTTCGTCAACGTCCATTCCCCGCCTCCTCAGAGAGATCAGGCACATCATCAAGGGTGATCCCCCATGCCTGACACGCCAGCACGACCTGAGACCGCAAGACACCAACCTGTTGGTTCAGTCGCTGCTGATGCGCGAACACCTGTTGATACAACGCTCCGTCTATCGACCCTTTCCGGGCGACCGCTTCCGATTGCAGGAAAGACGCTGCTTCTCCCCAGGCACGCGAGGCGCGGAGCAGATCACGGCACGTCATCTGCCACGCATCCAGGGCATTGAGCACCGCATCCGGTCGCCCAGACACCAACCAATACGAGGCAAAGCCGGAGGCCGAACCCGCCGACCATTCCCACAACACGGCCTGGACGGCCTCACGCACCGCTCGCAGTTCGTTCATCTCCGTCGCTTGCCCCGCCATCGCCAGCCAGGGTTGGAGCACCGACGCAGGCACAGGAACATCAAAAACCAATGCATCTGGTATTACCATTGCCATCCTCTTCCCTTTTAGCGCAAAAACGCCGGTACGGTAGAAGGAGCTACCAGCGCCAACCACAACACGAACACCAGTGCTACAATCAACAGCCACACCAGATCACGTTTCGTCATAGCCACCTCCTCTGCTTATGGCGCGCGCCATTATGGCGCCTCCCAATAGCCAGCCCGCCACGTCTGAACCGCAGTCAGCACCGCCGCGATGTACCCCACAACGTCGTTTCCCGCCGAGGCAGGCGCGTAAACCGGCACGATCTGCTGTACGGTGAACAGCCCACGCGGCAGGTAGACAACAGCAAGGAGTCGGAACCAGTCCAGGCAACCCGCCGCCCACGACGGATACCAGCGAAAACCCTCGACACAACGCGGCCACCCAGGCGTACAAATGATGTTACCGAGCGAGTGTGTGACCCGCGCCACGCCGGTGGTGCCGAACGAGCTTTCATGCAGGAAGAAGGCCAACGCGAACACGTCATCAATGCCGAAATGGAGACTATCGGCGTACATGGCTTGCCCCAGACCAGCAGCCGGAGAGTGAGAGAACGACAGCACGCGATTGATGAACGCCGCCGAAAGCGAGGGACGCCCGCGCACATCAGACGAGGAAGCAACCGAAACAGGATGAACAGCCACCGAGACAGCAACCGGAGCCACCGCCACTGAGCGCGCCACTTGCGACACCCCTAGAAGCAGCAGCAGCACCAGCAGACACACCAGCGCGATGATCACTAACGAGCGTGTGACACAACCCATCACTGCACCTCCTGGCGAAACCACGCCAACTGCACAACTTGCGTCAATTGACGCAACCGATACCGCGTGGCAGACCCATACCTATCACCGTGATAAAAGACCACCACCAACGCATCAGGTGTATGCTCATCGATAGTCACAGGCCCAATCTGTTTCCCATCGGACGCCATGACCTGATACCAATGAAGAGAAGTAGGAAACACACCCATGTGCAAACCTCCATTGCCCCTTGAAGAGGACTTGACTTGACGACCAGCCGTCAACAAGCGACAATAGCAAGCAAGCCATAAAAAAAGACACCCAACCAGGAGGCGGGTATCTCATATCTACAAAAACGCGCTACAGGACGAATACTTATGCAGCGAGCGCCCTTCTCAGGCGCATCTTCGCTCGGCGATCTAGCGTTTGCACCGTGAACAAGTCGAGATTGAGCAGAGCCGCGACTTCTTGTTGCGTATAGGTGCAACCATCGGTCAGCCCGTAGCGTAGTTGGAATATCTCACGCTCTCGCTCGGTCAAGCGTTCGAGAATGTCATCAACGGAGGAAAATCCGGCGTCAGCGAAGGCAGAAGCTGAAGTGTCCTCAATGACCTCTTCAAGCAGCGTTTCGTCTTCTTCGTCGAGAGGCATATGGAGACTGAGCATCTGTTGCTCCCGCAACACGATCAACTCTTGAACGTCCCGCGCTGACATGTGCATCTCTTGTGCAACCTCAGCGAGGGATGGATCACGCCCAAACTTGGCAAGTAGCTTTGCACTCACCACATTCAATTGTCGAATTTCGCTCATCTTGTTAAATGGCAAGCGAATAGCGCGTTCGCACGTCCAATACCCCAGCAGCATCGCGCCCCGAATGTAGGCAAAAGCGAACGCTTTGAATGTAGAATCATCCTTGCAGTTGTCGTAGCGATCAATTGCTTGCAGCAGTCCCGTATTCCCCTCCTGAACAAAATCCATGAAATCCATGTGCCGAGCATTGCGCGCAATCCGCTTCGCGAGTCCAATGACCATCCCTTGGCAACTTTCGACGAGCCGTTCGCGTGCCTGCTCTGCATTCACGCCTTGAGCCAGTTGCTCAAATAGTTGCCGCTCTTCATCGCAGGTGAGCGGTGATATCCGTTTCACTTCACGCATGTACTGACTGAACGCACTGAGTGAGACACCCGCTTCAAGTTCCTGTTGCATTCTTACGCACCTTTTTCCTGTGTTGGCTTATCAAACGCTCGTTCTTATCTCTTCACCTCTACTGCATAGTACCGATGTGTTTCGCTTTGTGCTATACTGTTTCAGTGTCCTACTATAAGTATTTAAAATTTTGGCCTAAAACTACAGGTTAAGAATCTGGCAGTGATCACCGACCGCTAGGTTGAAAAGAGGATCAAAATATGGCAAAACAACGAGCGAGGTCTACCCCATCCCTTGCAAGCCAGGTACTCAAGGAGTATCGCAAAGAACACAACCTCACACAAGAGCAACTTGCCTCTGATCTGCTAATAGAGCCACGCACCTACCGCGCCTACGAAAATGGGGAATACCCTCTCAATAACGTGCATGAGCTACGGCGTATCGCTGATATGTTAGGCATTCAACCGGAACGGTTAGGCATAGCTTCACCGATATACCTTCCTCGCAGCCCTGAAGAGATCGAAGAAGTGATCACACACGTTTGGAACCTGGTTGAAGTATCTCGACTGTACGAGGCCCGCGAAACCATTGAACGTTTTGTTGAGAATATCCAATCACAAGCCACAGCCGAAGACAAAGCGATGCTACGCAGCCTTGCACGCGCGTATCACACAGCAGGATATGTTGTATCCGAAGCAACCCGCGCTCATGAGTCCTATGCGGCCATTCTCCACTATGAACAGATGGAGACCATTGCCCATGCGCTCGACGATCACACGCTTCTCAACATTTCGCTGACTTATCAGGGCGACATGTTCCGACGACTTGGAAGCTACAAAAAGGCGATTACCTACCTTGAGGCAGCACGCGATACCACACCCCACGCTGATACCGCCGCGCGCGGAAACGGTATTCAGCTTTTAGGGCGAGCGTACTTACGCAACGGAGAGCTAGGCAAGTTCGAGCGTGCAATGGCCGAAGCCGAGGAGCTAGCAGCTACCTTTGACCCAGAAGAAAGCAGTACTCAAGGACATTACAATATTGGCACGGTCTATGAAGAATATGGCCGCAGCTACGCCGATCTCAGGCAAACACAAAAAGCACTGGACTACCTGAATCGCGCTCAGGAGGCTCTACCACAAACCAAGTTTTGGGAACTGCTTGTGCTAACCTCACGAGCAGAAGCTCTAGTCAAAGGCGGCGAGTTCCGCGCAGGGATACAGATCGCCGTCGAAGCCGCCGAGCAAATTAGGGCCGGAGGAATAGAGCGGTATCTTGATCGCATCTATGGCATACAGCAGTACCTTGATAACCTCACAAGACAAATTGGACACATGACCGAGCCATTGCGTGATATATTAGACGGAGGCCGGTACAAGGAAATCTAGCCGAGTATCGCACATACCAAAGGGAAACGATTGATAGACAGATGAATAAAGACTATGAGGCCGTCAAACAAGCTGTGCTGGACTATGTGGAAGGCGTGTACGAAACCGACACATCGAAGATTGAACGCAGCGTTCATCCCAATCTGGCAAAGCGCGGTTTCTTTGTTAAGAGTAACGAGGCTACAGAAAGCATCATGACCTTTGCAGAGTTCATAGAACACACGAAAACCTACAACAAGAACGGCCAGTTCCCACCGGATGCACCGAAGGATATCATAATCTACGAAGTGCTTGACCACACAGCCAGCGCGAAACTCACAGCCGCCTGGGGCATCGACTACATACATCTGGCAAAATACGGCGACAGGTGGATGATCGTTCACGTTCTCTGGCAAACCCATCCCCAGAACGAGGCATAACATGGCTGATACCTTTAATCGTGTTTATGGCGAGCCAGACATGCCATTCTATTATGGACTCAATCCCTCAGAGAAGCTTGAGCAATTCCTGAACGACACCCATCCGCCAACCGCAGAAGCCCTCGACTTGGGATGTGGCGAAGGCAGAAACAGCTTGCTATTAGCCCGCTACGGCTATCACGTTCACGCTGTCGATGCCTCGAGCCAGGGCATTCAGAAGCTAGAGAACTACGCCCGCTCGCAAGGTTTAGACAACATCAACTGTGAAGTTGCCGATGTAAGAACTGTACAACTTAAACCCGACCATTATGATATCATTGTTGCCGTGACGATCCTTGACCATATCTCTGAGAAAGAAGGCAAAAAAGTTGCTGAGGCAATGATAAATGCCCTCAAACCAGGAGGATTCGCTTACATCGAATCTTTCACAGTCCATGACCCAGCAGCAAGCGCAGCCAGCAGAGAAAACGAGACGATCAGCGAGACCGCCTCGTTTGTTCATCACTACTTTGATGAAGGCGAGTTAGCAACATGGTTTTCCCCGTTAGAAACCGTGCTGTACGAGGAAATAATGAAGTATGATGATTCGCATGGTAAGCCTCATTATCATGGAATCGCACGGCTGATTACTAGAAAAAGTACTGATTGACGGTAATATTTTAATATAACAATTCTTCGCTACATTAGCAAGAGAGCAGGCAGGAAAGTTCAGGGCTTATGCGTTCTCACAAAGAGAGAGACAAAACCTCCAAAGCCGCTTGAGGATGCGTACTGTTGTAGCGCAAGCGAGCCGCAATAGTGGAAAAGCCAGCGTGCCGTAGCAAACTGAGAGCGGTATTGCGCAAAGCCGCCATGATTTTGGGTCCATTGTCCCGATGGACCGTGCTTTTGTCCTCCCCCATGGTCACATCTTTGACGTAATGGAGACCATTTTCAATGGTCCAATGCCCGCGTTTCAGTTGAAGCAAGCGCTCAGGGATGGTGATCATCGCTGGCAGACTGGTGACCCCATAGCGGACCGCCTCTTTGCAGACGCCTTTGGATTGAAAGCCGCGGCGGATTTCAAAGACCTGCTCCAAGCCCGGCCAATCGGAGTAGCCCTTGAGTTCAGAAGACACCCGAATGCTTCGGATGTCCACCCGCCCGTGGCCCTTCTCCGTCGTTTGCGCGTGTTGCTCAGGTAAGCGCAGGACTCCCTCTCCTGCGCGTTTTGGCGGGGAGAGGGGCGCAAAGAGCAGGCGCACATCTTCCCGCAGTTGCGGCTGGTTTCCTTTCACCAGAAACAGATAATCTCCTCCTGCTAGTCGCAGCGCAGCACACAAGCCTCTCTGGCAATACAAGGCATCTCCGGTCAGGACTCGGCCTTTCCAATCGAGCTGTTGGATGAGGCGAGAAGCGACGGCAAGCTCACTTTTCTCTTTCTTTGCTTCTTGTGCCTCTTGCTCTTGTGCTTCGGTGAGCGCGCTCGTCGTTTCCACGGCTGGTGGCTCCCCCTTGGGTTCGACGTCGGTTTTTTCCCCATGCCCCTGGGTCAGCACGATCCCCGTCTGATGGTCGACCAGACTGACCGCATGCACCGCATAGCTATTCTCCTCTTCAAATTTCAATCTCCCCCTTTGCGCTTTTCCATCAATCGACACCGCACATGCCCCTCGTTCCTCCTGATCTTGGTTCAAGATGTGCAGAAACAGACGGCGAAATACGGTTTCTATCTC
>Ga0102924_1006472_pt1 | contig 10973 bp, 8 predicted proteins | sample PaiPotPPM11metaG_FD_80116 | JGI IMG/M metagenome (GOLD analysis project Ga0102924, IMG submission 80116) | Iron sulfur acid spring bacterial and archeal communities from Banff, Canada, to study Microbial Dark Matter (Phase II) - Paint Pots PPM... ...
AAGCTGCCAAGGCGTCAGCGTCTCAAACAGTCGCAGATCACGGACGTTCCAGATCGCATCCCGATGGTACGGCATGTGCGGCTGAATGGGACTTGAAGGTTCGGTCATTGGGTCATGCCGCCGTTGGCCCCGGAGTGGATATCAGTCATTCGGACAACTCGACGTCTAAATATCACTACGGCTATACATCTGGCTGGGGGAGGAGGATTCGAACCCCCGCTAACGGGTCCAGAGCCCGTCGTCCTACCGCTAGACGATCCCCCAGCGTAAACCGCATCCTCAATTATACCACGAGCCCGGGGCCGGCCAAATCGCCCCCCATGATCTAATACGGGCGTGGCCGCGCGTTATGAGAGTGCGGACGGAAATCCGGCTACCCCGCCCCGTCCCGCTGCGGCACGGAAGCTTGAATGAGCCGGACGGCGTGATCGAGGCGCTTCAGGACGCCCTCCTTGCCGAGCACCTCGATCAGCTCGAACAGGCCCGGACCGACCGTCTTCCCGGTGAGCGCCACGCGCACCGGGTGGATCACGTCCTTGCTCTCCAGGCCGAGCGCCGCCGCAGTGTCCCGGACCGCCTTCTCGATGCCGCCGAGCTCGAACGGCTCGAGGCGGGCCAGCGCGTCCCGCAGGCGGCGAAGCATCGTGGCCGTCGCCCCCCCGTGGAACTGCTTGCGCACCGCCTGTGGATCGTACGTGATGTCGTCCCGGAAGAAGAAGTCGCCGTAGGTCAGGACGTCCTTGGGCAGCCGCAGGCGCTCGCCCATGATCGCGACCACCCGCGCGACGTAGGCGCGCTGCTCCGGACCGGCATCGCCGTCGAGCAGCCCCGCGCTCCGCAGCGCCTCCACGACGAGCTCGACGGCGCGCTCCGGCGTCCGGCGAAGCGTCTCTTGGAGATAGACGCCGTTCATCCAGGTGAGCTTCTGGGCGTCGAAGACGGCGCCGCTCTTCCCGACGTCCTCGATGCGAAACCGGGCGATCATCTCCTCGACGCTGAAGATCTCGCGGCCGTCCTCCGGGTACCAGCCCATGAGCGCGAAGAAGTTGACGAGCGCCTCGGGCAGATACCCCTGCGTCTTGTACTCCCGCACCGCCGTGTCGCCGTGGCGCTTGCTGAGCTTCTTGCGGTCGACGCCGAGGAGCGACGGGAAGTGCGCCACCTGCGGCTGCTCCCACCCGAAGGCCTCGTACATCAGGAACTGCCGCGGCGTGTTGGAGAGGTGCTCCGCGCCGCGCGTGATGTGGGTGATCCGCATGCTGTGATCGTCGACCACGTTGGCGAAGTTGTACAGCGGCGTGCCGTCCGAGCGCTGAATGATGAAATCGTCCAGGTCCTCGGCGGCGAACTCGACCCGGCCGAGCACGAGGTCGTCGACCACGAGCGGCCCGTGCGACGCGGGCACGCGGAAGCGCAGCGTCGCGTACCGGCCCGCCGCCTCCATCTCGGCGCGGGCGGCCGGCGTGAGGTCGCGGCAGCGTCCCGAATAGCGGAAGGGCCGGCGCTCCGCCGCGGCGCGCTGGCGCTCTGCCTCCAGCTCTTCCGGCAGGCAGTAGCAGGGATACGCCGCGCCCCGCTCCACCAGAATCTTCGCGTGCTCGCGGTACAGCTCGGCGCGCTCGGTCTGCCGGTACGGGCCGTACGGCCCGCCGGCGTCGGGGCCCTCGTCCCAGGAGATGCTGAGCCAGCGCAGATCCTCGAGGATCGCGGCCTCGAACGCCTCGGTCGACCGGCTGCGGTCCGTATCCTCGATCCGCAGCACGAACTGCCCGCCCTCGTGGCGGGTGAAGAGCCAGGTGAAAAACGCCATCCAGGCGCCCCCGACGTGGAGGTAGCCGGTGGGGCTGGGGGCGTAGCGCGTCCGGACCGCCATACGTTGAGCGTAGCAAAGTCCCGGTGACCGCGCAAACGCGGCCCCGCGCTGCGGACGCCCGGGATGCGCGCGGGCCAGGTGGTGCTAGGTAAAGAGCGTGCTGACGGACTCGTTCCGGTGAATGCTGCGCATCGCCTGTCCGAACAGCGGCGCCGCGGACAGGACGTGCAGCTGCGGGATGCGCGTCTCGGGCGCGATCGGGATGGTGTTCGACACGACGAGCTCGCGGATGTCCGGCCGCGAGAGCGCCCCGGCCGCGCCTTCGATGAACACCGGGTGCGTGGCGCAGACGTACGCCTCCGGCCGCGCCCCCGCCGCGACGAGCGCGTCGAGCGCCGCGCGGATCGTCCCGCCGGTCGTGATCATCCGGTCGATCAGAATCGGCACGCAGCCGGCGACGTCGCCGACGACCTGCACGACCTGCTTGACGGCCGCCGTGCGGCGCTGGAACACCACCGCGAGCGGCAGCTGCAGCCGCTCGGCCAGCCGGTGCGCGGTCTTGACCGCGCCGTCGTCCGGCGCGACGACGACGCCGCGCCCGAGGTCGCGTCCGCGCAGATAGTCGGCGAAGAGCGGCAGGCCGCGCAGATGGTCGACCGGGATGCTGAAGAACCCTTCGATCTGGTCCGCGTCGAGATCCAGCGCCAGCACGCGGTCCACCCCGGCGCTCTGCAGGAGGTCCGCGACGAGGCGGCCGGTGATCGGCTCCCGGGGCCCGTGCTTCTTGTCCTGGCGCGCGTAGCCGTAGTACGGGATCACGGCCGTGATCCGGCCCGCCGACGCCCGGCGCAGCGCGTCCACCATCACCAGCAGCTCCATCAAGTTTTCGTTGACGGGCGGGCAGGTCGGCTGGATGACGAACGCGTCGGCGCCGCGGACGCTCTCGTCGAATCGGGCGTAGATCTCGCCGTCCTCGAAGCGGCGGATGGTGACCCGGCCGAGCGGAAAGCCCAGCTCGGCGGCGATCTCCTCACCGAGCGCGCGGTTCGCGGTGCCGCAAAAGACCTTCATCTCCCGCTCGGACGTGGGAGCCCACCCGGACGCGCGGCGGCCCCTTGGCGCGCCGGACTCAGCGGGCTTGTACCAGGAAGCGAATGGCGGTCCGCTCTTCCCCGTCAATCTCCACCTTCGTGAACGCCGGAATGGCGATCAGGTCGATGCCGTTCGGCGCGACGAATCCTCGGGTGATCGCGATGGCCTTGACGGCCTGGTTGACCGCGCCGGCGCCGACGGCCTGCAGTTCCACGGCGCCCCTCTCGCGCAGCACCGCGGCGAGCGCTCCCGCGACGGCCTTGGGCTTCGAGTCAGCGGAGACTCTGAGGACTTCCCCCATCGCGGACGTTGCCCTCCAGCCCTGCCGCGGCCGGCGGACCGGCCGTTCGCCCTGCCCGCGGACTCGCCGTCCGCTCCGCTCCCGGCCACCATGAGACCGGAGCCGCGGGCCACCATGTAATTAGGGCGTCGCCGGGGCAGGTCCGCCCCATTTCCATCACCTGGGAGGTAACTCCTGCCGCCGGCGCGCGTCTTTGGCCCGCGTGACGACGATCACGCCCATAAAATGCGGGATGGTGAGCTGACGCCGCAGCCGCCGCGGCTCCCGCGCCAGACGGTACAGCCATTCGAGCCCGAACGTCTGCATCGCGCGCGGCGCGCGGTGGGCCCGGCCGGCCCAGACGTCGAGCGACCCGCCGATGCCCATCGCGGCCGGGAGCCCCAGGGCGGGAAGGTGCCGCGCCAGCCAGCGTTCCTGCCGGGGGGTGCCGAGGCCGGCCAGCAAGAGGGCCGGCGCCGCCGCGCGGATCGCCTCTATGACCCGAGGCTCGTCGGCCGCGGAAAAATAGCCGTCCGCGAACCCGGCGATCTCGAGGCCGGGAAAGGCGGACCGGAGCCGGCCCGCCGCCTGCTCCGCAATGCCCGGGCGTCCGCCGAGCAGATACACGCGCCAGCCGCGGTGCGCCGCTTCTGCCAAGAGGCGCTCGGCGAGCTCGATCCCGGGCACGCGCGCCGGCAAGGGAGTGTGCAGGTACCGCGACGCCCACACCACCCCGACGCCGTCCGCGACCACAAGGGCCGCCCCGGCCAGAAGCGTGGAGAGATCGGGAGTGTGGCGCGCCGCCATGACCATCTCGGTGTTCGCGGTGATGGCGAGCGACGCGACCCCGCCCTCGACGAACCCCACGACGCGGGCGACGGCGCCGTCGAGATCGACCGGGTCGAAGCCGACGCCCAGGATGTCGATGCGATTCATGAAAGCAGCTCCACGGCGAGGACCGGACTGAGCGCCGCGCGTTCGCGCAGAGCCGCCGCGACGCGCCGCAGGCGGTCGCGGCGGCCGGACCGATCCGACGCCACCGCCTCGATGCGGCCCTCCAGCGCCCGGGCGTCGAGGCCGTCGGCCGGCAGCGGGGCGTCTTCCCCGAGTTCCTCGGCGAGCGCCGCGACCTTCCGGTCGTACGCCACCGGCACGATCGGAACGCCCTGGGATGCGGCAAAGATCAGCGCATGCAGCCGCATCGCGACGAGGAGATCGAGGCCGCCGATCAGCGCCAGCATCTCCCGCGGACCGAACGGCTCGCGCACCACGATCGCGTCGCCGAGGCGCGAAGCGACCGACTCCGCCGCGTCCAGGTCGTGCGGCCGGTGCATCGGCAGCAGCACCCACCGCGCCCCGAGACGCGCCCCCGCGTCGCGCGCGGCGGCGGCGACCGTCTCCAGCACCCGCCCGTCGCCCCACGGCCGCACCGCCAGCCCGAAGAGCGGACCGCTCCCCCAGCGCGCGCGCTCCCGCTCCACCGCGGGCGTCGGATCCGGATCGAGAAGAAACGCCGGGTCGGCGCTCACGACCACACGCGGCCGGCGCACGCCGGCCTCGGCCAGCACGCGGGCCGACGCGGCATCGCGGACGGTCACGAGGTCGACGCCGTTCAGCACGGACCGGATGCCCGCCCGGATCCACGCCCGGTGCGCCGGCTCGAAGCCCTGCGCGTAGACGGCGGTGCGCCGGGACCACCGGCGCGCGGCGGCCAACACCGCGAGGTAGTACCACGGGCTGCGCCAGCTGGTCGCGTCCTGAAAGAGGCTGCCGCCGCCGGAGAGGAAGAGATCGCAGCCGCGAAGCGCGCGGAGAACCGCGCCCGGCTGCGCGCGGGGCACCCCCTCGACGCCGAACGCGCGGGCCGTCGCCCCGGGGGACGCCGAGAGCACGCCGATCTCGAGGCCGGAACGCCGGCGCCGCAGCTCCGCGACGGTCGCGGCGAGCACGGCGTCGTCACCGAGGTTGTTGAATCCGTAGTAGCCCGAAAGAACGACCCGGCTCACCCGAGGCGGAACACCGTCGCGCCGTTACCCCCGGCCGTAGTCGGTCAACGGCGGACTGGAGGGCATCGCGGCCGGCTCCCCGCCCTCGCTGCCGTGACGCCGGCCCGCGGGCATCTTTGGCTCGCGCCGTAGGCCCAGGGGCAAAGATGCGCCTCCTGCCGGAAGACACCACCACCGCCGGCTCCACAGCAGCGCGCCGATCAGAATGGCGCCGATCACCGACCCGATGACCAGCGCGTACACCGTGCGCTCGACCACGTACACGAGCGGCGTGTGGATGTGCGAGAAGGAATCGACGAGATTCGTCTGGCCGACCGCGCCGGCCATCGCGAGCGGCAGCACCCACCGCCGCGCGCCGAGACACGCGAACGCGATCGCCAGCATCATCGCCGGATGACCGATCAGAAACTCTTTGGTCCGCGGACGCGCCACCAGCACGCGCTCCAGCACCGTGCGGACCTTGACCTCGAGCCCGCCGAGGGCCGGCAGGCCGGTGTTGCCCGTGCGGCCGAGCGCGAACAGCGCCGCCCCGCCGATGACAATCAGGAGAATCCCGTACTCGAGCCGCAGCGGCTGCCGCAGCCACTCCCGCACCCGCGGCCACACGCCCTCCGGCCCGGCCTGGGCGGCGGCGACGGCCAGACCGATGATCACGACCGGCAGCACGATCAGGAGCTTGACGCCGAGAAAGAGGCGCGCCTCCATCATGAACGACCACTCCGCGAGCAGCGCCGCGACCATAAAGCCGCCCAGCGCGGACGCGGCGGACATCACCCAGAGCCCCGCCAGGCTGCGCGCCAGCACCGCGCGGCCGCCGAGCCGCGCCGCCGGCCAGGTCTCGCGCCGGGCGCCGGGCACGAACCAGAGCATCGCCAGGATCGGAAACGCGAGCGCGGCGAGGAGCGCGACGAGCTCGCGCCACAGCGTCACGTGGTGCAGCGCCATCGTCGCGAGCGTGATCGCGAGCCCCGCGGCCACGCCGGCGTACAGCCGCGCGGGGCGGAGGCCGTACCCGAGCGCGCCGGCGGTCTCCGCCGCCGCGAGCGCCCCCGCGGCCAGGGCGCCGAGGGCGGCGAGCGCGAACCACAGCGCCGGCGTCCCGATCACCGGCAGCGGCGCCGCTTTGCCGAGCTTGTAGCCGCTGCGCGTCAGTTCGTCGGCGATCGAGCCAACGTACTCGAGGTTGGCCTGGATCGGATCGACCCCGGCCGAGGTCGACAGAAACGGGCGCACGTAGAGGATCCGCACGTTGCGCTCGTGCGCGGCCAGCACGTACTTGTCGCGGGCCTGCGCCGGCGTGAGGCCGGCGAGCTCTTCGGGCGCCAGGCTGAACACCCGGATCACGCGCGGCGCCGCGAGCAGCGCGAGCTGTTCCTCGCCCTTTTGGCGGCGGCGGGCCGTGAACGCCTCGATCCGGCCGAACGCGAACCCGTGGGCCTTGATCGCGGCCGCGACGTCCGGCACCAGGGCGTCGTAGCCGAGGACCTGATCCCGGTCGAAGATCAGCGTGAACGCCTGGCCGAACTGTCCGAGGGACGCGAAGAACCCGTCGATGCCGCCCGGGGCGACTTCCCGGAAGTTGCGGACGCGCGGCTCGGCCGCGAGATGCGCGCGGCGGGCCGCGTCGATCTCCTCCGGCACCATGCCGAGCGAGAGATCTTCGAGGTCGCGGCCGCGGCCGGCGACCTCGAGCACCCCGGGCCCCACGATCTTGGCCGCGCCGGCGCCCCGCTGCATCGCGATCCCGCCGCGGACGAGCTCCAGCAGCGCGGGCGGCCCCTGGACGTACGTCGCGTCGACGCGCAGACGCCCGGCGAGCCGTGCCAGCGGCGGGGCGAGGGCTTCCGCGCGCGCCGCGTCGATCGCGTCGCTGCCGGCGTTGAAGGTGATGAGACCCGCATCCGACAGGCGGCGCAGCGACGCCGCGTAGATCGTCACGCTGCGGACGCCGTGCTGATAGAGATCGGCGTACAGCGCCTCCCGTTCGACGCCGCGGAGCCGGGCGAGCGTCGCCCAGTCGTCGCCGTCCACCGTGATCTCGACGGTGCGGTACGAACGCTCCACGGCGACGCGGCCCGCGAGCAGCACGGCCGACGCCGCCAGCCCGGCCGCGACGCACAGCACGAGCGCGGGGAACTGTTTCCAAAGCCGCCGCCACATGACCGTCACGGCGCGCGCCCCGCCGCCGGCGCTCCGCCCGCCGCGGCCTGGAGCATCAGCAGGCCTTCACCGATCGTCACCTTGGTCAACCGCAGGCCGAACGGCATCTGTCCCACGTCGAGGATCGGGTTGATCGACGCGGCGAGCCGCGACGCCACGTCGGCCGGGACCGGCAGACCGTTCATTACGGTCACCCGGTCGACGACCAGATCGAGATGTCTCGCGTCGCGGACGACGAGGTGCCCGGCGACCGACGCCGGAAATTCCGCTCCAAAGACGGCCACCGTGCCGCTCAGCAGCATCATCCCGGGCCGCAGCCGCACCACCACCTGTCTGACCATCGGTTGTTGGCCCACGAGCCGCGCCAGGTTATCGGCGGTGACCGTGACGCGGGCGATGCCGGATCCCACCGAGCGCACGGCGAGCTCCCGCCGGCCGTAGAGCGCGCCGGGATCCACCGCCACGCGCGTCAGGATCGCTTCGAACGCCGCCACGTCGAGCCGGCCCATGCGCACCGAGCGCGCCCCGACGGAGAGCACTCCGATGTTACCCCACCACACCGCCGGCGCCGGTCGGGATTGCACGGCGACGGAGACATCGGGGGTCCCGAACGACCGGACGAGCGCCGCGCGAATCGCCATCCCCGCAAGCGACGGCGCCGTGACGCTCGCCGCGAGCGCGAGCGACAGGATCGCGACCACGCCGATCCAAAGCGTCCACCCGAACGGCCGCCGCGCGGTCTTCGGCGCCCGCCCCGCGTGCTGCGCGCCCGCCCGCGGCGGGGTGTGCGGGAGATCGGCCGACCGGTTCATGCCACCGGCGGAGCGGGCCGCCGCTCGGCCGTCCCGGCATCGGCGGACTGGCCGCGGCGGAGATACGCGTCGATGAACGGGTCGATCGCGCCGTCGATCACGCCCTGGGCGTTGCCGATCTCGAGGCCGGTGCGGTGGTCCTTGACGAGCGTGTACGGATGCAGCACGTACGAGCGAATCTGGTTGCCCCACGCGGCGTCGCGGTGCTCGCCGCGGATCGCCGACATTTTCTCCAAATGGTCCTTGGCCTGGGCCTCGAACAGCCGCGCCTGCAGCAGCTTCATCGCCGTGAGCTTGTTGGCGTACTGCGAGCGCTCGTTTTGACACTGCACGACGATGCCCGTCGGCAGGTGGGTGATGCGCACCGCGGTCTCGACCTTGTTGACGTTCTGCCCGCCCGCCCCGCCGGCCCGGTAGGTGTCGATCCGCAGCTCGTCGTCGCGGACGCTGACTTCTTCGGGCTCGACTTCCGGAATGACGTCGACCAGGACGAACGACGTGTGCCGGCGATGCGCCGCGTCGAACGGTGAGATCCTCACGAGCCGGTGCACGCCGCGCTCGCCGAGCAGATACCCGTACGCGTTCGGACCGCTGATCATCACGGTCGCACTCTTGATCCCCGCTTCCTCGCCCGGCGACATGTCGACGACGTCGGTCTTGTAGCCGTGGGTCTCGGCCCACCGCAGGTACGTGCGCAGAAGCATCTCCGCCCAGTCCTGCGCCTCGGTGCCGCCGGCCCCGGCGTGCACGGACAGGATCGCGTTGCGGCCGTCGTGCTCGCCGGAAAGCAGCGTGGCGAGCTCGACGCGGTCGAGCGTCTCGCCGAGCGCCTTTGTCTCCCGTTCGACGTCGGCCAGGGCGGCCTCGTCGCCGGCCGCGAGGGCCGTGAACTCGGTGAGGTCCTTGATCTCCCGGTCGAGGCGGGCGAGGCCGTCGAGGCGCTCGCGCAGGCGTGAGACGTCCTGGGAGACGCGCCGCGCCGTCTCCGGCGCGTCCCAGAATCCGGGCTGCTGCATTTGCCGCTCGAGCTCGGTCAGGCGGGCCTGCTGGCGGGGAAGGTCAAAGATGCCTCCCGATGCCGTCGAGGCGTTCACGGTAGGTCGCGAGCGAGCGCTTCAGTTCGTCCGCAGTCACGCGCCCATTATAGCATCATCGATTCTGCCGCTCACCACGCGCCGAACAAAAAACTGAAGAACGACGCGCCGAGGCCGTGCGCGAGCGCCAGCGCCGGCACCTGGGGCCAGCGCGTCCTCACGAGACCAAAGGCCGTCCCCGCGGCGAGCCCCCACAGCACCGCCTCCGCGCCGCGGGGCGCCTGCGCGATCGCGCCGAGCGCGGCGGTCCAGCCCACCGCCCACGCGGGTCCCCGCCAGGCCGCCGCCGCGGAGAACACCAGACCGCGCAGCCACCACTCGAAGCCCAGCCCGACGATCAGCACCTGCACGGCGGCGCCCCCCCACCACCCGCCCGGAGGCGGGACGACCGGCATCGTGCCCCCGTGCGCCGTGAATGCGCGGGCCGTCACCGCCGCCAGCACCGCGACGAGCGCGAGGGAAGCGGCCGCGGCCGGAATAAACCCGCGTCCGAATCCGATCTCCGACGCCGGCCGGCGCAGGCTCAACAGCGCGGCCGCGACGAGCACGGCCAGCGGCGGGAGCGGAATCGGCACTCCCGCCACGGCCGGCGACCACGCTGGCCCGCCGGCGGACCCGCCGCCGGCAACCACGAGATTAACGCTGCCGGCGAGGTGCCGCGCCAGCGCGTCCGTGAGGAACAGCGCGGCGAGGGGGGCGGCGCTCACGGCGCCGAGACGCGCGGCCACCGGGCCGCGCCCGCCTTCGAGGGCGAACCGGGCGAGCCGCGGGGCGACCGCGAGGGCCGAGGCGGCGACGGCCGTCCAGGCGAGCACGTCGCCGTACCGGGCGTACCAGGTCAAGCCGGTGCGCGGCGCCACCCGCCCGACGAGCACGCCGCGGGCGCCGAGCGGCAGGGCCGCGATCACCCGGCCGTACGGATCGATAATCTCGCTCGGTCCCGCGTTGGCCGCGCGAAGGAGAAACCGTCCCTCCTCGATCGCGCGAAACGGCGCGATCGCCGCGTGCTGCAGGGGGGCCGCGCCGCCGTCGAACCACGCGTCGTTCGTCAGCACCGCGAGCAGCGCCGCCCCATCGCGAACGGCCCGGCGCGCGTGATCGGGGAAGGTGCTCTCGAAGCAGATCGCGATCCCGAGACTGCCGGCCGGGGTCGGCAGCACGGCGGGCCCGTGCCCCGCCTGCTCGCCCGCCTCCGCGAACGGCACGAGCCGGTGTTTGTCGTACCGTCCGATGATGGCGCCGTCGGGCGCCACGGCAAACGCGGAATTGGTGAGCCCCCTTTCGAGGCTCGTCGCGATCAGCGTGATGTGATCGCGGGCGGCCCAGCCGCCGACGAGCGCGCGCATCCGCGGATTCCCGGCGATGTCGACGGGCGACGCGGTTTCGGGCCACACGATCAGCACGGCGCCCCGGCCCGAGTCGGTCCACACCGCGGCCTCATGGGTCAGCGCGTCGAGGCTGGCCACGTCCCGCGCCGCCTGGGACGGGTTCCATGTCATGCGGGCCGGGTACCCGGGCTGCACCAGCGCGACCGCGGTGTCGGCGCGAACCGGGGTGGCCAGCGCCGCACCTCCATAAAAGAGGGCCGCGGCCACCGCCGCGGCGGTCAGCGCGATCGGTGCCATCCCGGCCGACCGGACGAGGACGAGCGTCGCGGCGGCGTTGGCGAGCGCCACCAGGAAGGTCACGCCGGAGACGCCGGTCAGCGCCGCGATC
>Ga0102924_1006475_pt1 | contig 10971 bp, 15 predicted proteins | sample PaiPotPPM11metaG_FD_80116 | JGI IMG/M metagenome (GOLD analysis project Ga0102924, IMG submission 80116) | Iron sulfur acid spring bacterial and archeal communities from Banff, Canada, to study Microbial Dark Matter (Phase II) - Paint Pots PPM... ...
CGCTGTCGGTCAGCGATGGGGTGATCACGGCGCCGGGTGGCCAGAGTGTTGGCTACGGCTCGCTCACCCGCGCCGCGGCCGTATCGCAGACCCGGCGAGCCCACGCGCGGCTGAAGCCGCGCTCGCAGCAGAAGCTGATCGGCACTTCCCAGCGGCGGGTCGACGCGCGTGAGATCGTCACCGGCGCCAAGCAGTTCGCGATGGACCTCGAGGTCCCGGGGGCGTTGCCGACGATGGTCTGCCGTCCCCCGACGATCAACGGCAGCGCCGAGGACGTCCTGAACCTGGCGCAGGTCAAGGCGATGCCGGGAATCACCGACGTCGTGATCATTCCCCACACGCAGTACGTACCGGGTGGCGTCGCGGTCCGGGGTCAGACCTTCGGCCAGTGCATCGACGCGATCGACGCGCTCAACGTCAAATGGGGCCCCGGCACGGTGGACGGCAAATCCGACGCCGATGTGCTCTCGGACCTGAAGGTCGCCGAGCTGCCGTTGAAGCCCGCGCTCGACCCGACCGCGAGTGTGCTCGACCAGCGGTTCACGTTCTACTTCCGGCCCGGCGATCCGCTCGAGACCAACTGCGCGATCGCTGACATACGGCCGGCCAGCGCCGAGATCTGGTCATGCTTGAAGGCGCCCATCTGGGCACAGGAGCAGCTTGCCTTGGAGCTCGGGCTCCCGAATTCCAGGGTAAAGGTGCACGTGACGCAGGGCGGCGGCTCGTTCGGTCGCCACCTGTTCGCGGATGCGGCGTTTGAGGCGGCGGCGATATCTAAAGCGCTCGGCAAGCCGGTCAAGCTGATGTGGCACCGGACCGACAACTTCCGCCAGGGCCGCGTGCACCCCATGTGCACGTCGCGCGTGCGGATCACCTACCTGCTCAACCAGGTGCTCGCGTTCGAGCAGCGTCACACGAGTGTCCAGACCTCCCAAGGTGAGGGGTTCGGCGAGATTCTGTCTGCGACGTTCGGCGCGTCGGGGCTGGGCTCAGCCACCTTTTCTCAACTCTATTTCGACCTGACGGCAAACGTGCCCTACAACTTCGGCGTCGTCGACCAGGTGCTGAACGAGATCTACCCGATCGACACCTTCAACACCTCGAGCGTCCGGAACGTCTACAACCCCGACGCGGTCACCGCCAGGGAGCTGATGGTCGACCAGCTGGCGAAGGCGCTCGGCCAGGACCCCTACCAGCTCCGGCGCTCGTTCGTGCGGGACCCGCGGATGCTGGCGGTCTTGGACACCGCCGCCAAGGCGGCCAATTGGGGCAAGCCGATGGCTCCGGGCACCGCCCAGGGCATCGGCATCCACCACGAGTACAAGGGCTTCACGGCCTGCATCGCGGAGATCGACTGCACCCCGGCGACCGTGAACCGGGTCGTCGCCAACGGCTTCACCGGGCCGCGCGTAACGAAGGTGACGTTCGTCGTCGACGTCGGCTTACCGATCAACCCGCTCGGCCTCGAAGCCCAGATGATGGGCGGGATCATGGACGGGATCGCGAACGCGCTCACCTACAGCCTTCACCTTCAGAACGGTCACTTCCTCGAGGGCAGCTGGGACAACGCCTACTACACGCGCCAGTGGAACGTGCCCTCGGAGGTGAACGTGATCATCATGCCGCCGAACCAGAGCGAGCCCGGCGGTGCGGGCGAGTTCGGCGTCGCGGCCTCCATGGCCGCGGTCGCCACCGCGTACGCGCGTGCGACCGGGAAGATGCCCACCCGCTTCCCGATCAACCACAACGAGCCGCTCGGCTTCACGCCGTTACCGAACGTGCCGCCGATACCGCAGTCGCCCACCGACGGACTCAAGCACCGGTTCTGAGGAGACTGAGATGGCCAAACACCGCTTCATCCTCAACGGCAAGCACGTGAGCGTCAACTGCCCAGGCGACGTGCGACTTCTTTGGGTGCTCCGCGATCTGCTGGGCGTCACCGGGCCCAAGTACGGCTGCGGGCTCGAGGTCTGTAAGGCCTGCACCAGTCATATCAACGGCAAGGCGTTCAACCCTTGCGCCGTCCCGGTCAAGCGCATCAAGCCGACCGATCACATCACGACGATCGAAGGCCTGAAGGGCCGCGGTGGCGGGCTGCACCCGATGCAAAAGGCGTGGCTCGACTTCGACGTCGCTCAGTGCGGGTACTGCCAACCCGGTCAGATCATGACCGCCATCGCGCTGGTCCGGGAGAAGGGGCCGAACATCAGCGACGCCGACCTCGACACGATCCGCGACGTCTGCCGCTGCGGGACCTATCCTCGCATTCGCGAGGCGATCAAGGCGGCCGCCGGCAAGATGTAGGCGTCGCTCGCTCGCGGCGCTCGACGCGAGCCAGACCGCGCATTCCGAGGCGAAGGCGGCGCTCCTAGCTACCGCCGGTCCGTTGCTGTTATCACCGTTCGTGCTCGCAGAGCTCGACTACCTACTCGCCACGCGAGTCGGGCACAGCGCCCGATCGGGTCTGCTCGCGGAGGTCGGGCGCGGCGCTTATGTCCTGGCGCCGATGTCGGGTGATGACGTGGGGCAGGCTCGCGAGGTGATTGACCGTCACGCCGATCTTGGAATCAGCCTCGCCGACGCATCGACTGTTGTCCTGGCAGAACGTCACGGGGTACGGGACGTGTTGACGCTTGATCAGCGCCGCTTCCGGGTCCTGTCGGCCGGTCGCGAACAGTTTCGGGTGCTCCCCGCCGACGCGTAGATGACCAGGCAGATCCTGGCTCTGGTATTGGTCGGGAGCGGGCTGGTCGGCGTCGTGGGCCTGGCATTCGTGGAGGTCGGGCTGAGCGAGGACCCCGAGCGGCGCGCTGGGCGCGCTGGGCGCCACGCGCGCCGCCCCGCCGCGCGCTTCCGTCCGCGGCGGCCGCAATGATTCGCCGCAATGGTGCTGCCGCCGTCCAGGTCCGCTCGCGAGGCGCTGGCCCGCGAGCTCCGGGACCGTGGCCTGCGGCTGCGAGAGATCGCAGCCGAGCTCGGGGTCGCGATCTCGACCGTGGATAGCTGGCTGAACGACCCTGGCGGCGAGCGGCTGCGGGCTCGCAAGGAGCGCTATCGCGGTCGCTGCGAGCGCTGTGGCCGCGCGACCGACGGGTCGAACGGGCGCTCGGCGGCGCCGCGCCTGTGCGCGGCCTGCTTCCGCGCGCAGCCGCATTCGCTTGACCGCGCGCGGCGTCTCGGCCGGGGCGCGGGCGTGCGGCGCTACTCGGACGAAGAGCTGCTGGCCTCCCTGCGCCATGCCGACGAGCTCGGACTGCGGACCGCGCCGCGCTACGCCCGCCTGGCCGGAGACCACGGCCTTCCCTCGATGGCCACGCTTATTCACCGGTTCGGCTCCTGGAACCGCGCGCGCGAGCAGGCCGGCCTCGAGGTCCGCTCCTCGCAGCGGCGCCACTACGATCGGATCGCAGTTCAGCGGTGTCTGGAGGCGATCGCGGTGATCTGGCGCGAGCGCGGAGAGCCGCCGACGTTTCACGGCTACGACGACACGCGCCGGCCGGCCGATCCTTGCGCGGCGACGATCAGGACGCGGTGCGGGTCGTGGACGCAGGCGCTGGCGATGGCATCCGCGCTGCTGGCCGCGGACGCCCCGGAGCTGGCCGCCGCGTAGCCTTGAGCGCACGATGTCCTACACCGACGACGAGGCACGCCAGCAGCTGCTCGAGTCGCTGGCGGTTGCAACCAACCACCTCAGCCGGGCGCTCGCCTCGCTGAGCGCGGCTTACGAGGAGCTCGACGAGCAGCACGCCGACGCGCTTGAGCGCCAGCTGTTCTTACCCGTGCAGCGCGCCTACGGCACGGCCCAGCGCACCCACGCCGAGTTTGCAAGGCGCTACGGACTGCCACGGGCGGAGTTCGCGACACCCGTACCTGAGGCGCCGTCGACCGGGGTCAAGGGGTTCATCGACAATGCGGGCGAGGCGGCCGCGGCCGCGGACACGGCGATCGCGGGCCTTCAAGACTCGCTGATGCCGGTCGAAGTCGGCGATGCCGAGCTACGCGCCGGGCTGACTGAGGTCCGCCAGTTGCTCGACCAGGTGCCGGACCGCGCCCGAGAGCTGGTGCGTTTGTTCGGGCGGTAGGGTGCCGCCCGGACATGCGCGTCCTTTACACGCTCACAGACGAGGCACCAGCGCTCGCCACCAGGTCGCTGCTGCCGATCCTGCAGGCGTTCTGCGCGGCCGCTTCGGTCGACATCGAATCACGCGACATCTCGCTCGCGGCGCGCATCCTCGCGCAGTTCCCCGAGCATGACGTCCCCGATGCGCTGTCCGAGCTGGGCGAGCTCGCCAAGACGCCCGACGCCAACATCGTGAAGCTCCCGAACATCTCCGCATCTGTTCCGCAGCTGAAGGCGGCGATCAAGGAGCTTCAAGAGAAAGGGTTCGGGCTTCCGGACTATGGCGAGGACCTGGGCGCCGATGGGCGCTACGACAAGGTCAAAGGCAGCGCGGTCAACCCTGTAGTCAGGCAGGGGAACTCCGACCGTCGCGCAGCCGCGTCCGTAAAGGATTACGCGCGCAAGCACCCCCACTCGATGGGTCAATGGTCGCGTGAGTCGCGCTCGCACGTGTCAACGATGTCGGCGGGCGACTTTCGCTCGACGGAACGCTCCGTGACGATCCCGAGCGCCGGGTCGGTGCGAATCGAGTTCGTGGCGGCGGACGGAACGGCTACCGAGTTGAAGAGCGACATCGGTGTGCTCGAGGGCGAGGTGCTAGACGCGGCGGTCATGCGCCGCGCGGCGTTGGATGAGTTTCTGGCCGCTCAAATCGCCGACGCCAGGGAGCAGGGTGTCCTGTTCTCCGTGCACCTGAAAGCGACGATGATGCGGGTGTCCGACCCGATCATCTTCGGGCACGCAGTGCGCGCGTTCTTCCCCGACCTCGACGCCCCGGGTTGGAATCCGAACGATGGGCTGGCGGCGCTGCCGCCCGGAACCGAGATCCCGTACCCGGCCAACGGCCCCCGGCTCGCGATGGTCAACTCCGACCGCGGGATCACCAACCTGCACGTGCCCAGCGACGTGATCATCGATGCGTCGATGCCCGCCGCGATCCGCGCGTCGGGCCAGATGTGGAACGCCGACGGCGAGCAAGAGGACACGAAGTTCGTGATCCCCGACCACTCATACGCGCCCCTGTACGCGGAAACCGTCGATCACTGCCGTGAGCACGGCGCGTTTGACCCGGCGACGATGGGCGCCACCTCGAACGTCGGGCTGATGGCGCAGGCGGCCGAGGAGTACGGATCGCACGACAAGACGTTCGAGATCGCCGATCCGGGGACGGTGCGGGTCGTCGACTCCGAAGGCACCACGCTGCTTGAGCACGAGGTCGATGCCGGCGATATCTGGCGCATGTGCCAGACCAAGGCCGCGGCCGTCCAGGACTGGGTGCGACTCGCAGTCGGGCGCGCCCGCGCGACCGGCGCGCCGGCGGTCTTCTGGCTCGACGAGACGCGCGCCCACGACGCCGAGCTGTTGCGCAAGGTCAAACCAGCGCTCGAGCAGCTGGACACGGACGGGCTTCAGATCGAGATCCTCGACGTCGCGGCGGCCACCCGCTTCACGCTCGAGCGCGCGCGCAGCGGGCAGGACACGATCTCGGTCACGGGCAACGTACTGCGCGACTACCTGACCGACCTGTTCCCGATCCTCGAACTCGGGACGAGCGCCAAGATGCTCTCGATCGTGTCGCTGTTGAGCGGCGGCGGTCTGTTCGAGACGGGCGCCGGCGGGTCGGCGCCCAAGCACGTGCAGCAATTCCTCAAGGAGAACCACCTTCGCTGGGACTCGCTGGGGGAGTTCCTCGCGCTCGGGCCGTCGCTCGAGATGCTCGCCGAGGAGACCGGGAACGAGCGCGCCAAGCTGCTGGCCGACACGCTCGACCGGGCGACCGGGCGCGTGCTCGAGGAGAACCGCTCGCCATCGCGCAAAGTGGGCGAGCTCGACAACCGCGGCAGCCACTTCTATCTCACGCTGTACTGGGCGCAGGAGCTGGCGCGCCAATCGCAGGATTCCGAGCTGGCGGCCCGGTTCGCGGCGCTGGCAGAGCGGCTTTCGGAGAACGAGGACAAGATCGTCGTCGAGCTGAACGGGGTTCAGGGCGCGCCTGTCGACATCGGCGGCTACTACCGCCCCGACGATGCGCTGGCCAACGACGCGATGCGCCCCAGCGCAACCTTCAATGAGGCGCTGGCCAGTCTGTAGGGCTGGCCCAATAAGTACTGTTCCGTACGCTTCCGTACACTTCTGATATGATCGGGTTCATGACCACTATCAGGGCTGAGGAGGTGCGGATTCCGCGACGAGCCCGCGAAGCTGTCGGCCGTCACGAGCCAGTTGTGGTCATGAACCGCGAGCGGCCCGTCTACGTGCTTGTCCATCCCGACGATCATGGACCGACCGCGTGGCCCGCGCGACGTGGACAGCCGTTGCGGGAGGCGCTCTCTGCCCTGCTCCAAGCCGCGACCCCCGATCCCGCATTCGCTGAGGACATGGAGGCCGTTCTCGACGCCGTCGGGCCCACGCCCGGCGATCCATGGGCACAGTCATAGACACGACGGTCTTCGTCGAACTCGAGCGAGCGCTTCGGGAGCTGCCCGCCGATCGTGCGATGACAGAGGTCGCGCGCCGGTTTGAAGAGCAGATTGGCGAAGGCGAGGCAGTGGCGATCGCTGCGATCACAGCATCGGAGCTCTTACACGGCGTGCACCGCGCGACTGCCAAGCACCGTGGTCGGCGCGAAGCGTTTGTCGAGGCGATCCTGTCTGCGTTCCCGACCTTAGCCTTCGACCTGCTGGTGGCGCGTGTTCATGCGCGGCTCTGGGCAAGGCTCGCTGCATCGGGGGCAGAGGTAGGCGCTCATGACCGGCTTGTGGCCGCGACCGCCCTGGCGTCGGGATGGCGGGTAGGCACTGCCAACGTCCGCCACTTCAGCCGCGTCGCGGGGTTGGATGTCGTGGCCGTGCAGCTGGTCTGAAGCGCAGCTGCGCGGCGCCTACCCCTTCGGCGGCAGCGAGCGCGCGTACGCGACGCCGACCTTCACCCACGACTCGAGTTCGCGCATGGTGCGCACGCCCTCGGGAGCGACTCGGAGCCACCCGGACATCGCGCGGCCGCGCATCTCAAACCGCTTTGCGTGCGGCTTCTTCACCAGCGCGTCAGTCTCGTCCGGGTCGCAGCGCAGCAGCAGCCCGCCCTGGCTGCCCGCGCTGACCGACATGTTGCCGCCGATCAGGAACGCCAGACCGCCGAACATCTTCTGCTCGGTTACGTCGGGCTCGGCGGCGATCAGCTCCCGGATGCGGTTGGCGAGGTCTTCGTCGTAGGCCACGGACGCGAATTATGGCTGGGGCTTCCGGCGCCCGAACTTGCGTCGCTTGCCCGTGAGCTGCCACGGCCCGGAGGTGATGTCGAGCAGCATGTTCACGGCCCAGATGATGAGCGTGGCGGCCACCAGCGTCCAGAAGCCATGGATGTGGAAGCCGGTCACGATCGACTTGGTGATCACGAGCATCAGCAGCGAGACGAAGAACCACGAAACGCCGAGTGTCACGATCGCGAGCGGAAGCGTCACGAAGCGCAGCACCGGCTTGAGCACCGTGTTCAGCACGCCGAACACAGCGGCCGCCGCCAGCAGCGAGCCGACGTTCTTGGCATGCACGCCGTGCAGAACGGCGGCCACGATCGCAAGCACGAGCGCGTTCGTCAGCCACAAGATCCCGAGGCGAACGGGAAGCGATGGCGATCTGGTCATGCGTTGAGCAGCCTACGCGTCGCGCAGGTTGGCTGTTGCGACGCGTCTGAGGCGGGCAAGGACGTCGGTTGTCGGTGCCACCTTCGCGTTCTCGTAGTCGGACACCCGCGAGGCGGACGTGCCGGCCGCCCGCGCGAACTGGCGCAGTGTCATGCCGGTCTGCTGGCGCCAGGAGCGGATCTCGGCGGCGTAGCTGCGGCGCCCACCCAGGTCGGCGTCCTCGCGCGCGCGCCGGATGACAGTTGACATAAGTCCGTCGACGCCGTAGTGCTCTCCCCATGAGCTGATCGTGTGCACCGTTCGCGCGACCGAACCCCATGGATCCTTCCGGATCGCCTCGGCCAGGCAGCGCCAGTCGGACAGCGAGCCGCGGTCAAGGGCCGTCTCGATCGCTTCGGCCGGCCATTCCTCGACCGGGGACGCAGCGTCGACGTCGACATTTCGAAACCGGACGGTCACCGCGTCATCCTTTCCGCCACCTCCCCTAGTACTGCCGTGACCGTGGACCACTCATGCCAGCGAGGCCCGAGCGACTTGTAGGCCATCAGCTGCTCGGTGACGTCGGGGTCGCGCGGCCGTGGATCAGAAAGTTGCCGAGCGACCTGGGATGCGACGGCTTCCGGCCTGCGATTCAGCTCTGCGTAGTACTCGTCGATGTTGGCGAGCACCGCTGCGGCCTTGTCCGGACCGATGCTGTCGGCCAGCGCTGCGATGTCGACGTAGTCGCGCGTCTGGTTGCGGCTCAGCGCAAGCCAGGCCTTGATGCGCAGGATCTCCTCCGGCGTGGGGACCACCAGTTGCTGGCCGCGGACTTCGACCGTAGTCGTCTCGAGCGGCCGAGCGCGCAGCAGCTGACGCACGCCGGTCTCGATTCCGCCGAGCTCGCCGAGGATGATCTTGCCCGGCTGGGCCCGCACCAGCGACCAGTCGCCGAGCGCCTCCAGGTGCTCGAGGATCGTGTCGAAGCGTCGGTCGAGGTCGGCGATCACGTGATCGTTGTCCAGCGACTCGCGATGGTGTGCGTGCACCGCGGCAGCGGAGCCGCCGACAAGGACGGCCCCCGGAACCACCGATTGGAGCTGCACAGCTTTCTCCAGAACGTCTTCTAAGGTTGGATCCACCCGGCTACGTTATCAGATCAGATAACAGCAGAGCGCGGTGTACGATTGGCTCATGAAGGCGCTTGTCACCGGCGCGAGCGGTTTTATCGGTCATGCGGTGTGCGCCGAGTTGCGTTCGCGCGAGCACGACGTCTGGGCGCTCGTGCGCCGGCCGGGCTCCGAGCCACCCGATACCGAGGCGGTCATCGGCGACATGCGCGACGGCGACGGACTGCGGCAGGTCGTCGCGGAGATCCGCCCCGACTCCGTGTTTCACCTCGCGGCCGAGATCGCCACGCAGCGCGACGCGCGCAAGATCGACGAGGTCAACGTCGAGGGAACGCGGCGGCTGCTGGGTGCTTGCAAGGCCAGCGGTGCGCCCCTGTTCGTGTTCGTCTCGACCGTCGTGACTGGCGACGCCGGCGGCGCCGTGCTCGATGAGACCTCCGAGCTCCCGGTACAGACGGCCTACGGGCGCTCCAAGCAGGAAGGCGAGCAGCTCGTGCGCGACTCGGGATTGCCGTCGGTCATCCTGCGCCCAAGCCATGTGTACGGGCCGGGCGGCTGGTACGCCGAGGAGATCGTCAAGCGCCTGCGCCAGCCTGGGCGGATGGTGGTGATCGGGAGGGGAGACAACTGGTGGGACGTGGTGCGCGTCGAGGACGTCGCCAGCGCGTGCACGCGGGCGGCCGAACGCGCCGAGCCCGGCTCGCTCTACCACGTCGTCGACGACGAGCCGATCCGCTACGCCCAGTTCGTGGCGCTCACGGCCGACGCCCTCGGCGTCGGAAAACCCCACCGGGTGCCCGCTTGGCTTGCACGACTCGCAGCGGGTCGGGACCCGGTGACCGCCGTCGTGCGCTCGGCCCGCAGCTCGAACGAGCGGCTCAAGCGCGAGCTCGGCTGGCGGCCTCGGTGGGCCTCGGCGCGCGAAGGCGTGCCGGACGCCGTCGCCAAGCTCGCTTGATGGCCGTTGCCGTCACCGCCGAGTACGCGGCTCGTAACGCGATGGATGAACCCGAGGAGATCGAGCGCTTCTATGACCGCTGTAGCGAGAAGATGCGTGAGCTCTTCGACGGGCTTGCCTTGGCGCCCGACCGCCCGCGGCCGTTCCCGGAGATCGTGCTCGGCGGGTCTGCCGCTTGCGCCAGATCGAGTTCGGCGGGCGCAGGCCGTATCGCTTCCTCGAGCGTGCTGTATACTGTATAGCGGTATGCGGCACAGAACTCAGTTGTATCTCGACGAGGACCAATACCGGTGGTTGAAGCAGCGGGCCAGCCGCGGGGGGAGCATCGCCGCGGTGGTCCGCGAGCTGATCGACGGTGCGCGCTCCCGCACACCGAGCCTGGCCGGCGATCCGTTCATCCGGTATCTCGCCACGGAGCCCCCGGCAGACAGCGGAGCACCTTCGACTGTCGAGACGATCGACCGCGACGTATACGGTTGACGCGAATCTTCGTTGACACCAGCGCATTCGTCGCGCTGCGCAACCGAGCCGAGCGCGAGCATGACGCCGCCCGGACGGCGTTGTCTGAGCTAGTCGCGCAGCGTGCCCAGCTGTTTACGTCGAATTACGTGTTCGCAGAGACCTACACCGCGCTGCTGGTGCGAGTGGGTCGGACTGAGGCGGTTGACTGGGGCCGTCGCTTTCGCGCCAGTGAGGCAATCGATCTGATCGGTGTGGACGAGGCACTCGAGGACCATGCGTGGTCGATCCTGGAATCGCACGACGACAAGCGCTGGAGCTACGTCGATGCGACGTCGTTCGCCCTCATGGAGCGCGAGCGGGTGAGCACGGCCTTCGCGTTCGACCGCCATTTCCTCCAGCGAGGGCTCGCGCTCCTACCGCGCATGTGACGGCGCCCACGCCCGAGCTGCTCTACGCCGCTACCGCCGGCAGCCCTACGCCGATCACCTTCAGTCGCCGCGACAAGGCCGTGAACGCGAACTCGTTCAGCTCATTGCTCGAGTAGCCGAGGTACTCGTACTCGTCGCCGAGCTGGAAGCCCGGCGGGACCAGCACGCCTGCGGCAGACGGCAGCGTCTCGACCAGTTTGTCCTGGATCCGCTTGGCGAGCTCCGGGTCCTGTGCTTTCTGCTGGAGGAACCAC
>Ga0102924_1006476_pt1 | contig 10968 bp, 9 predicted proteins | sample PaiPotPPM11metaG_FD_80116 | JGI IMG/M metagenome (GOLD analysis project Ga0102924, IMG submission 80116) | Iron sulfur acid spring bacterial and archeal communities from Banff, Canada, to study Microbial Dark Matter (Phase II) - Paint Pots PPM... ...
ACGCGAGGTAACGTTATAGTAATAAATAATGATTGAAATATTCACTGCCATATGATATAAATAGTACCGCATATGGGCACAGAGATGCAAAAGACCGGGAGACGAACTCCCGAGAAGGTCAAAGTCATGAAGCAGTGCGAATTTTGTGGAGCTATCCTACCTAACGGTGCTAGTTTCTGTGGAACATGCGGGCGTGTTCCCTCACAGACTGCTTATCAAGCCACGCACGCTGGCGATCTACCAACCTCGCACCTGGAGAATGTCGCGAACGAAGATGCTCCGACCCTCCTGCTATCTCTGGACCGTCAGCCCAGTGGGTCACTGCGCCCCGTCACGCTGATTCCAATTGAAGAGGAGGAGGAAGAAGAGGAGAGGCGGCGAGCCGCATTGTTTGGTTTTGGCTTTCCTCTAGGAGCCAATCAACAGCCGCAGGGCCAGATTCCAAGTATCCAGGGCACGCCACAAATAGCACAGATACCATCGCTTCCCAATACACCTACCCCGCCGCTGCAAGGGGGTATGCTCCTGGGTCCAGGCTCTCCCGTAGTTCAGGGGGGACTGTCACCCTGGCAACCAGGCAATCCGCCACTGCCACCTTCCCTTTCTCCTCAACCACCACATATACCATCCGGCAACCCCGGAGGCTCAACTGGCGGATCTACCGGAGGCTCAACCGGTTGTCTGACCTTGGCCGCGATTATCATGGCCGCTCTGCTTATTATTCTGGCTACGTTCGTTGGCCTCGGTCTGACTGTCTTCTCCCCTACCCTCTCGCTCAGTGGCAACACCAGCGTTGCGCCTGGGGGCACCATGACATTACATGGTGGTAGCTTCCTGCCCAATAGCAGCATCGCACTGACCCTGGATGGCGGAACACTTCTCTATGTTTCGCGGCCAGCACCCGCGCGCCTGGCCTCTGAATATACACGACACACAGCCAGCGCGGGACTCTTGTTGCACTCATTTCTCTCTCCATTGGCAACAAATATCATTCATGCAGGTGGCGACGGCTCTTTTAATATCACTTTTCAGGTTAATCCATCCTGGGCGCTGGGGCCACATACCATCCACGCGACCGAAACGTTGAGTCATCGCAGCGCCTCGCGCGCATTCACGATTACACAGTCTGGCTCTACCACAACACCGACGCCGACGGATACGCCTACCCCTGTGCTCACGGCCACGGACACACCAACGCCGACGCCCACAACGGCTCCCACGCCCGCTGCTCCGACGTTGAGTTGTGCAACGCCCGGCAATCTCGCGCTGGGGCCAGTAGGCGAGGGCAGTTCGCAACCAGCTACCGGCAAAGTCACGCTCTGTACCAGCGGTTCGGGCACACTGACCTGGAAGGCCAGCTGGAATCAGACCCAGGCTCCCTGGTTGCAACTGGCCCAGAGCAACGGCTCTGTGCAAGCTCCGAATCAGATTCCCGTGACAATCAGTGCCTCGGCGGCTAACCTGGCAGCGGGAACCTACACGGTCACGATCACCTTTATCGGCGAGGAGAGTAACACCACCCAGGCAGTCAAGGTGACGTTTACCGTCCAGGTTGGCTGCGTCAACGCAACACCCCCGCGTTTGAGTTTCGTAGGTGTGGAGGGCATCAGCGATCCCAACCCACAAACGATTACAGTTACGAACTGTGGACTGACCAACAACTGGTCGGCAAAAATTGACAAGGGCAGTAGCTGGCTGGCGATCAATCCAAGCCAGGGCACGCTTCAGGGCGGCGCGACAGGCACGATTACGGTGAAAGCCTCAAATGTGGAAGCGAAACTGGCAGCCACGAGCTATCCGGACAGTATTACTATCACGATCGGTACTCACACGACCACCGTATCAGTCTTGCTTACAGTCCAGCCCGCAATCTCGATAAATCCGACCAGTATGAGCGCCTATACATCACCATGCACCGGGTCCAGTAGTTGCGTTGTTACGTTAATCAATAACTCTAATGTGGCTCTAACATGGTCCGCCTCTAGCAATGTGACGGTGCGACCCAGCAATGGCTTCACTATTCCCGCAGGAAGCAGTGAAACGGTGACAATTGTGTTTTCCATCTGCACTAACACCACTGTCACCTTCACTGTCTCCGGGACTACGCCCGCTAGCATGGCGAGTGTGGTCTGGGGCTGTACACCTATCACATAAATATATTCTTATGGCTATAAGAATATTCAGAAAAGATAATTGCGCATGGAAAACGACTCGTTGATCGGGCAACAACTGGGGGCTTATCAGGTCCAGTCCGATTTAGGCAAAGGCGGCATGGCGCGGGTGTATAAAGCTTATCACCCGCGCTTGCGCCGCGAGGTGGCGATCAAGGTCATTCTCGCGCAGATCGCTGATCGCGAGGGGTTCCAGGCTCGCTTTGAGCGCGAAGCTCAGGTCGTGGCCAGCCTGGAACATCCCAATATCGTGAGCATCTACGACTTCGCCAGCGAGGGACATCTCACCTATTTAGTGATGCAGTATGTAGGCGGCGGCACGCTGCGCGACCAGTTGCGCGGCAAACGTCCCCTGGAGCCACAGCGCGCGACCCGCTACGCGATCCAGATGGCTCGCGCGCTACACCACGCGCACCAGCGAGGCATTGTCCACCGCGATGTGAAGCCGCAGAACATGCTCGTCTCCAGCACCGATGCTAATCATCTCCTGCTCTCCGACTTTGGTATCGCCAAAATCTACCAGGGCGGTGAAGATCCCGCTGCCATCTCGGAGATGCCCACACATGCAAACCAGGATTCCTCGCTGACCAACGTGGACCAGATCATTGGTACCGCGGACTATATGTCACCTGAACAGGCACGAGGCAAGCCGGTCGATGCACGCACCGATGTTTACGCGTTGGGCGTGGTACTCTACCAAATGCTGACCGGTGAGGTACCTTTTCACTCTACCACACTCCACGGTTTGCTCTTCCAACACGTCTACACGCCGCCGCCGCCAGTACGCGAGAAAAATCCACATGTGCCTGAGATCCTGGCACAAATTACTGCCAAAGCACTGGCGAAAGCTCCCGCAGACCGTTTCCAGAGCGCCGAGGCGATGGCCCAGGCCCTGGATTTCGCGAATAGCCACGCCACAAATCCGCTAACCTCGTTCGCGCAGGGCGAACTGACCATACCCATTGCTCCACCATCCGGGCAATCCAGCAACCAGGTGACCCCATACGCACCTCGACCGCAGTTCAGCACGAATCCGCAGCGCCAGATCGACAGTTATGCCACGCGTCCTGAGGCCCAGACTGGACCGAGCATGTTGCGCGTCACTCAACCATCAGGTGCGGCGCTGCCCACTACGAATCCGGGTATCACCGGCGCACCACTTCCCATCGCGCGGAAACGCTCGCTTCCCTTGAGCTATGTCCTCGCGGCCCTGGTACTGATTGCCTGCATCGCCGTGGCAGGTATTCGCTTTCTCCCTCACGCCCCTAATAGTTCATCTGGGACTCCAACAAAGTCTGGGTTTCTTGACCATTTCCAGAATAACGATCGGGGTTGGCAAACGGGCAATTTAAACAACGGCATTACAGCGACTCTGCCCAGCGGCGGTCAGTATAAGGTGACGGTTCCGCAAGACCGGACGGCTTTCCCTTATCCCCAGCACGTGGGAACACTGCCGGACAATTTCACCCTGACTACCACCATTCAGGAAACTTCTGGCGGAGCAGCCGCCTATTACGGCATCATGTTGCACTTCAGCCAGCAGAGCAGCGGGATCAGCGGCTATGCCTTTGTCATCAACAATAGTGGGCAATGTCTCATCATCAAATACACATCAGCAGCCAGCACACCTGCATCCACGGCCCAGAGCAGTTACAACACACCTGGACAAACCAGCCATACACTTAAAGTGCAGGCGCAGCGAACCCGTTACAGTTTCTTTGTTGATAACCAGGCGGTCAAGCTCGCAACCAGCAGTAACCCATCAAATACGATCTGGAGCGATGGTGATCTACACGGCGGCGATCTGACCCTCTTTCTCGCTGGACCCGCTAGCGGAGCCGCTGCCCCCTCTACGACGTATGTGGCCAGCCTGGTACAGTTGAGCATCCCCTGACACTCCCTCGCTGTGACTCACGGCATAAATGGCAGCCTCGGCCCAGGATATAGTTCTTTGGGAAAATCCTCCAATGGGTTTTCAGAAGAGCGCTTACGGATGCATATGGATAGTATGACCAGCCTCTGTCAGTACTGCTACAGCTTGTGATAAAGCATCTTTTTTGACAAGGATATAATCGGTATCATAGGTAGAGATTGCAAAGATACCAAGATTAGCTTGTGCCAGAGGCACAGTAACGGAATTGAGAATACCCACTAATGAGAATGGAAATGGACCCTGAAGTTTGAAACAACGCCAGTCGCGATCAGCGTTTACATCTGAGGGTATGGCCTCCATAAGGCAGACGAGAGAGACTTCCTCTGGCGTGTTCGTGAGAGAGAAAAATGAGTTGGTTTGTACCCATTTTGGCAAAGGAGTTCCCGGGTGGAAACGGCAGATTGCAAAAGTTTCAGGCAACAGAGAGAGAGTTAGTGGGTGAATGGTCATACTTGTTTTCCTTTTCTAAAAGGGGCGCTCTTGGGTTAAGGAGCTGCCCTGGAGCTTTTTATTTATTAAGAGCGTCAATGAAACCGAATGAGCATAACAAATGATTCACTTCCCACTCGATTGAGAGCGGTATCTACAACTTCAAAACCCATCCGTTCGTAAAGATGTCGTGCTGGATTGTTCTTACGAACGCTTAACATTACTGCTGAGTGTACCTTGCTGGCCGCTTCCAGGAGATGTTTCATCAACTGTGTGCCTATCCCTTGCCCAATATGGCTTGGCAGAACAGCAATAGCAAGTTCCGGCGTGCCATCAGGAATCAAGCGAGACATTTTCTTTTCTTCAATGAGCATACGAATCCAAGCAGCCCCTAGCGGGCACTGATTGGATAGATGTAGCGCAAGTACCCCTATGTCAGTCTCGCGGTCCCATTCCTGAATATATTTCTGTAGCCCAGGATTATTTTTTGCCGCATCAGAAATTGTTTCGCCATCCTCTTGCATATGAGCAGCATAATAAAGCATGTGCCAGAGAAATGGCTCGTCGTCTTGCCTCAATGGTCGGATAAGAGCCTGCATGTCATTTCTTCCTATACGTTATTCTTGTGCTTTATTCTATCACACAACGCACTTCGCTGACAAAGGTGCGTGCTCTGGGATCGCGTAAAGTGACTAGAAAGGCTTTAGCCCGCCGAAAGCCACAGTATTTGAACCCGTGGTGAGGCGTCCGTGGCTTGAGCCCGTCGTCTTTCCGCATTCGATCTCCTCAGGAAGAAGAGGGAAGCAGTACCTTGAAAACAGAAGAGTGTATGGGTTCCTGAACGACGGGTTCAGGGTAAAAACGCTCCCGCGTGGACTGAGACTGCCACTTCTTGCAAAAGAGTGCAAGTGCATGGCATAGGCCGAACCAACGTACAAAGTATCTGGGGAAAAGCGGATCTCCCCAGTAGGCCTTCCATGAAGGACGAAGCAGGTTTTGCTGATAGGATGAACAGCCTGCCCAAGTACGTGGTTTCCACGACCCTCTCTGATGTGGAATGGAACAATTCAGACTTGGTGAAAGGAAATGTTGTCGAAGGAGTCTCCAGGCTGAAGCACGAAGTCGGTCAGAACATTCTTATCTATGGCAGTGCCACACTAGTTCAGACGCTGATGCAACATGACCTCATCGATGAATACCGCCTCCTGGTCTATTTGGCCACACCCAGGGAATGACGGGGCCCGTCGGCTACTTCCACGTGAGCAAGCCGATATTTATTGAGAATGTCTTGAGCTAGTATGTCCGCTATTGGCGGCTATCAAGTGATGAGGGGTGGAATAGAGCCATGGCATGTTAGCCAGCAACGCTGCTTTTTCGCTCCCAGAGCCGTATACTATGCCTAAACTCGCCTCAACAGAGTGGGCAGATCTAGCTTAGGGAGTGTTTTCATGAATAAAGTTTTCACCGTTTCCCCGGTTCCGTCAGACATACCTGCAAAACCACTGATGCGTGGTTGGTCGCATGTTCTGGCGGCACTGGCTTCATTGCTGCTGACCGTTGCACTCTGCTGGCGCAGTTCCACGGATCTCCCCCGGCTGATCTCGCTGCTGATTTTTGGTCTGAGTATGCTTGAGCTCTATAGCATTAGCGCACTCTATCATGTCGGACGTTGGCGTGAGAAACCACGGCGTATTTTGCGTGCCATTGATCATGCCAACATTTTTGTCCTGATCGCGGGAACCTATACACCTCTCTGCTTTAATATTCTCTCCGGCTGGTTGCGTATAGTTATCCTGGTAGTGATCTGGACTCTGGCGGCATTTGGCGTGGGGCTGGCGATCTTTACCCTGCATCTACCGCGCTGGATCACGGCGGCGCTCTATATCGGTATGGGCTGGGTGGTGGTCCTAGCGCTGCCAGCCTTTCTGGCCGTGCTACCCTGGTACGCAGTGGCAATGTTGCTGCTGGGTGGCGTGCTTTACACGATTGGAGCGATCGTCTACGCGCGCAAACGCCCAGACCCCTTTCCGCGTATTTTCGGCTTTCACGAGGTCTTCCACCTGTTCGTTATCGCTGGTAGCACTGCCTTCGCTTCCTGCATTTGGATCTGGGCCGTGACTTTTCCTCGCGTGTAATCCAAGCTATAAGCGATGAAAAGGTGCCCCAAGTAGTTGCCAGGACACCTTTTTGCTCTTTAGACCGAAAGATCGTCCTGTAGAATAGTTCGCCAGAGCATCGGCAAATATCGCATGCGCTTTATTTGTCTCCACTCCTTTGCTTAACCTGTGCCCGTTTACGAAACAGCCGACTGGGCAGGAGGCTACACTACAAGCAGCCTATTACATAACCAGAAAAACAGGCATCAGATTGACGGTATGGAACGCGAGCGTTTCTTGCGTTTTGCCAGAGGTGTGCCTGAAAGGTTATGCTGGTGTTTCCACTGCTCATGGCGTTCCAAAAGCAGTGACTTGATAGCTTTTCGGTCACGACATGCGCGTAACTGTCTGTCTCCAAGACGCCGCGACAAATTCAGCGCGGCGTTTTTGTCGGCATGAGCCTCAAAACCGCACGCGAGGCAGTGAAACGTTCCCTGACTCACGCGATTCCCACGATGGGTGTAGTGGCATTGGCTGCATTCCTGAGAAGAGTACGCACTCTTGACCGGGGTCGCCAGCACCCCGCGTTTGGTGGCATTCCACGCGATCTGGCGTGGCAGGTGTGCAAGATTGGAGGCGCGGAGATAGGCATTCATGCTCTTTGCCTTGAAGCGCATCGAAGCAACCGAAAGCTCTTCATAAGCAAACTGGGCATTGGAGTTTTCTGCATCGGTGAAACATTGATTCACTGCTCGATTGATTTGCTGTTTGGTATGGCGGATCAGTTTCTTCCCGCTTCGACTGCTCGTCGAGGGCAACCTGGTGCACTTCCCCTTTTTCTTGAGGCAGGCTCGCAACTTGGCCTTTCTGCGCCGCTTTTCCCGATCTCGCCGATGGCGCTCGCGCGTTTTTTGATCGATGCCTCCGTAGTGTTTCCCCGTGCTGGTGGTTACAAAATTCGTGATGCCCACATCAATTCCCACGACAGGGGCATCAGGAGCCGTCTCAACGACAATTTCCTCGTCATAGGTAAGCGTCAGCCACCAGGTCCCCTCGCGCTGATTGAGTTGCACGCTGGTGTTCAGTTTTTTGTCTTTTAAGACATTGCGGTGGTACGGTGCCAGTTTGACGGGAACGTAGAGGGGCTTGCGCTTCGTCAGCGTACTCACCCGCAGCCAATAGTCATACGTCATGTCCTGCGATGGCTCACAGACCACGACATTGCTATTGGCCTGAATCGCTGTTTCATGCAGGGTCGGCACATTCCACTCACGCCAGGTTGGCTCTTTGCGTGTTGGATCTCCCTCGGAAGGCTCATCGTGGTAAGCAGCAAGCTCCTCCAGGAACTCCTGGTACGCGCGTTGCCGATTGGATCGCCAGCTCCGGGCTATACCAGCAGCTTGCATAATGGCCGCCCGATGCCAGCGCTCAGAGAAGGGCGTCTCATAGAGAGGGGGACGGAGGTTGTTGGGGACTGGCGTGTTTTTTGTGCCTGGGTCGCTTTGGTTTTTTCTTCATGCAGACCATACCTCCCATGGGCGCGAACGCGCTTCTATTTCTCTTGTTCTTCCTGGCTCTGAGAAAACCGGAAAGGAGCATGGAGCGAGGGTCACCATGAGGCCGTAGTTGATGATAGCTGCTTACAAATGCCCACGTTTTGAGAAACTTGTTCCGATACTCTCAAGATAATTCGGCTCTTGCCCTGCGCGTTTTTCTGTTGGCCATGAATATGTACCCGAATAGGTTACAAATCTCTGTTTGACGAGCCAACGAGGGTTCTATTGTGCTACGATATCAAAGAATACTCTTCGCAGGAAGGAAAGAACGTATGCAGAATGGTAATCAGGCTCCTCTCGATCGTGCAACCACCCGACCCGATTGCGCGTTTTGCCAGCGCAGCGAGGTCACAGATATTCTGAAAGAGACGCCCCATTTCTTACTGGCCGCCGATCACGCCCCGCTGGTCGAGGGACATTTGCTGGTCATTCCGAAGCAGCACTATGCCTGTTATGGCGATGTGCCAGCAGCGCTGGACGAGGAGTTGTTCGCGATCAAAGATGAACTCCGGCAATTCTACGCGCAGTTCTATGCCCCGGTAGTCTTCTGGGAGCATGGTGTTTTTCGCCAGACAGTATTTCACGCCCATCTGCACTGCTTTCCTTGGGGCGATCTAGAATATGCTGTCGATAGCAATATCCATAATGCCGTCGTTAGCACGCAGGAGGACATCCGTAGCTGGTACCACGCCCAGGGCCACTATTTCTATCTGGAGGACGAACAGGTCGCGCTGCTTTTCGCACCAGAGATGGACCGCTATATGCATATCGTCCAGCAGGTGTTCCAGAAAGGCCTGGCCGCGCGTGGTGGCCCCACTCGCATGCGTTCGCCACAGCAGCGCTATCTGGAAGGACGACCTCTCATTGAAGCGACCAGGGCCAGTTGGCTGGCCTTTCAGCAGCAAGAAGTAAAATAGAAGTGGCTACCTGCATATTGTATAGCTTCACAGCATGAAGTAATCTATGTCTATTATACTTATGCTGCTGTATCAAAGGGTCATAAGCAACCTATTCGTCTTTCGGCTCTTTCCTGTCTATTAGAAGGTTCTAATTCATTTCTAACTTCCTTCTAAGGAGTTTGTGTTATCCTTATTAATGTGAGAGAAGGGTTTCTCTTTATAAAAGAAGCGATGAAAAGAAGATAACAGGAGGTTATACCTGATGAATGATACAGATAACCCTGAGGCACAGATGAATGAAAGTGAGCAGTCGCAGGTGTCGCCAGCGCAGTCAGCGCCCGCGTCACATTTCCCACGCGAGTATGTCCTGGCTGTGTTTACCGATATGCAAGACGCGAAAGGAGCGGCAGATTCGCTGCATAACGCGGGTTTCAACGGGCATGAGATTCTAGTCCTGGAGAGTCCTGACTTTGTGAAGGCGGTGGGACGGGACCAGTTGCCTTCCAATATTGTTACTTCGACGAGTCACGATATATACTTGCTTGAGGCTAATCGGGGGCGTACATTCCTGGCGGTGCGGCCCACCAGCACTGGCCAGTTGACGCAGATCCGCGATGTGCTTGCTCCTCATGGCGCCTACTTAGTCAGATATATTGATACCTGGTCGCAGAGTGAACTGCTTCCATAACAGCAAGGTGTATGCCAACAGATCCCCGGTACTCCTGTCTGGGGATCTGTTGATTCTACAGCAAAGAAAATTGGCCCAAACCCATGGAAATCTTCCTGTTCGGCCCTTGGGTATGAATGAGTACTGTTGCTAAATTCATTTGGCTGCCGGTTTAGTTGACCATCCAAGCTCCCCTTGTGGAAATTTGCGTGGCTCTTGTCCCTGCGTGGTTGCCCTGTTTAACTGATGCAGTGCTGACTTGCCCAGAATGGGGAATAGAGCAGTTGCCAAAAAGCGGTCGCTATGGTATACTAAATAGAACAGATGTTTGAGTTGTGTTGCGAGAAGGACGATGCGCAAGAACCAGTCAACCCAAACCTTGAGCTATCCCATCCGCTTGCCTGATCCCATCCAGGAGGAGGCCCTGCGCCTGCTCGAGCTCTCCCGCCAGGTGATCAATGCGACGATCGTGGCCCTCTGGGAGCGCCTGGACGAATTCGGCGAGCGCGAGAGCACCTACGCCTACAAGCAGGTCACCGCCATGCTTCCGGCACCGGTGTTTTCCGGGGACCGCCTCTGGCGCTGCCAGGCCGAGCAAGCTGGCCGCATCCTGCGCTCTCAGGCCAGCCGCAAGCAGCAGTTCGCCCGCATCCTCCCCCTGCTCTCTCAGGGCATGATCCGACCCAAGACCGAGAAGCAGCCTGCCGGCAAAGCTCGCAAGGTGATCAAAGCCGCGCTCGCTGCGCTGCGGGAGCCAGACCGCGACGGGGGTCAGGCCGTCGCCCTGCAAAACCTGGTCGAACAGGCCTGCAACTTCTACCTCACCAACGGCTGTTTCCCCGCCACCTACGAAGAGATGCAGCCCGTCCCCGTGCTCAAGACGGGTATCTTGCCCTACGCGGCCGACGATGGCGGGGAGCAGGGCCAGGCCTATCGCCTGCGCGTCGATCTGGAGAGCCGCTGCTGTTTCCTGACCGTGCGGGCTCCCTCGGCGCAGGGGACCTGTCCCAGAGACTGGCGCGAGCCGCAGTGGCAGCTCCCCTTGCCCGAGCCGCTGCTCGCGCACCTGCAGGCGGGGGAGAACCTGGCTCCCACTCTGCGCGAGGTCGCCGTGCCTGACGGCACCCGCTACGCCGTTCTCGACTTCATCCTCGAGGTCTCCGTGCCCGACCCCCCCGCCTCCAGCGCGTCGGACGGGTGTTGGGCTGGGACTGGGG
>Ga0102924_1006477_pt1 | contig 10967 bp, 16 predicted proteins | sample PaiPotPPM11metaG_FD_80116 | JGI IMG/M metagenome (GOLD analysis project Ga0102924, IMG submission 80116) | Iron sulfur acid spring bacterial and archeal communities from Banff, Canada, to study Microbial Dark Matter (Phase II) - Paint Pots PPM... ...
ACGACGACGGCGTCGGGCGCCGCGGGCAGGGCAAGGACAAGGGCATCAAGGACGGACTCTGGGTGTCCACCATTATGAGGCATCACCCCCTACTTCGGTGTCGAGGAATTATGAGGCATCACGGGAGCGGGTCGCCGAATCTCGCGCAACTGTGCCCGCCGTCCACGCGAATCATTTGACCTTTCTCCCAGATCCCGCGGCCCCGCGGCTCTTCCTGTGGGGAACCTCTCCTACGGAACCCGTCGGTCCCGTGCCTGCCGTCTTGTCCCTCCTGGCCCGTGGGACGCCGGCCAGGGCCACGATCGTAGACGAGTCCCTTGCCCCGCGAGAACACGAGGGAACGGCGATCCTGCTGCTCGACGCGCTTCCTGTCCTGGCCGCCATGACGAGTGAGGACGCGGAGCGCGCGCCGGCGTCGGTGGTCGCCTGGAGCTGTGCGGCAAAACTCGCCCTTGAACTCGTCGGACGCGAGCGCGTGGTGCCGCAGGTGCAAGCGCGGCAAGATGGCAGGACGGAGGCGCGCTGGAGCACCGCACTCTCGCTGCCCGACGATGCTGACCGTGTGAAGACCCTGGGGCAGGCGTTCCCGCCGGCAGCCCACGCGGTGCCCGTGGAGGCGGGTGCCCCAACCACGCGTGGGCGAGGGCGGGTGCGCTCCGCGATGCGGGTGGCGGTCTGGGCTCCCGACGCGCTCCTCCGCGCCTTTCTCGACATGGCAGCGGACACGATTCTGCGAGCCGCGGCCATGCCTGGGGGCACGCGGCATGGCCGCGCCCCCCGGCAGAAGCGCGAGGCAGCACCGGCCCCCTGGGAGAAGCGATTCGTGGCCGCGCTGACGTCGAGAGACGCAGCGTTCGCGACCGTTGGGTTCCGTGACCGCGGGCTGCCGAGCGAGCTTGCGCATTGGGATCGGTCGGCGCTGGGCGCCGAGCCCGGCGCTGTACGCGCATGCTTGCGGCTCGACCTGCCCGAAGATCAGACCGACGCAGCCGGTCCCCCGGTCCGAGGCGCCGCCAGCCCGTTCCGCCTCCGCTATTTCCTCCAGGCTCCCGACGATCCCAGCCTGCTCGTCCCGGCCGGGGAGATCTGGAACACGCGCGGGAGGAGCCTGCGCCACCTGGGGCGCGTGTTCGAGGAGCCGCAGGAGCACCTCCTCCGCGCTCTGGCCGCTGCCGCGCGCGTATTCCCGCCGGTCGAGCGAAGCCTTCGCGAGGCTCGACCAGCGGAGGTGGCGCTGGACGCCCGAGAGGCCTGGACATTCCTGGCCGAAGCCGCGCCGGCTCTGGGAGAAGCCGGCTTCGGCATTATCCTGCCGGCCGAGTTCACGCGCTCGGGGCGGCGACGGCTGAGGCTTCGCATGCGGATCGGCGGGGGCGCCGTAGCGGCAGGTGTCGCTGGCGCTGCGCGCGGCCTCGGGCTCGCGGGGCTGGTCGCCTTCCGGTGGGAGGCAGCGCTTGGAGGTGAGGTGCTCTCCCCGGCCGATCTGGCCGCGCTGGCTCGGCTCAAGGCGCCACTCGTCCGTTGGCGGGGACAGTGGGTGGCGGTGGATCCCGCCGAGCTCAAGGAGGCGCAGCGCTTCCGCCTCCAGGGAGAAGGCCGGGTGCCGGTTGCGGACGCGCTCTCGGCGGCGCTCGCTGGATCGGCACAGAGCACCGCCACCGCGCTTCCGGTTGAGGTCGTGGCGGAAGGTGAGTTCGCCGGCGTGCTCGACCGACTGCGGGCCGGAGCGGCTGGCAACGTGGTGCCGGCCACACGCGGGCTTCATGGCACGCTGCGTCCCTATCAGGAACGCGGCGTCGCCTGGCTCTGGTCGCTGGCATCCCTGGGCCTCGGGGCCTGTCTTGCCGACGACATGGGGCTTGGGAAGACGATCCAGATGCTCGCATTCCTGCTCGCGCGGCGGCAGGCGGCTCCCGACGATACTCGTCCCAGCCTGGTGGTGTGTCCTACGTCCGTCGTGGGGAACTGGGAGCGGGAGCTGGCCCGGTTTGCTCCATCGCTCCCCGTCGTGCGTCATTACGGTACGGAGCGCGCACGGTCTCCAGAGGTGCTCGCGGACAGTCAGGCCGGCGCCGTCGTGCTCACCACGTACGGCCTTCTGCGCCGGGACGCCCAGGTGCTGTCGGCCGTCGACTGGGCGGTCGCGGTGCTCGACGAGGCGCAGAACATCAAGAACGCGGCGTCCTACACGGCCCGGGCGGCGCGGGCGTTGCGCGTCAGCCACCGCTTCGCGCTCACCGGCACGCCGGTGGAGAACCGGCTTGCGGAACTCTGGTCGATCTTAGAATTTGCCACGCCGCGGATCCTCGGCCCGCTCGAGACCTTCCGCCGCCAGTACGCGGTGCCGATCGAGCGCTACCGGGACGAGGAAGCCGCGGAACGGCTCCGGCGGATCGTCCATCCGTTTATCCTGCGTCGGCTCAAGAGCGACCCGGCGGTGATCAAGGACCTGCCACCCAAGAACGAGATGAAGATCGTCTGCTCGCTGACCCGGGAGCAGGCCACCCTCTACCAGGCGGCCGTAAATGAAGCGATGCGCACGATCAAGGAGGCCGAAGGGATCCAGCGGCGAGGACGCGTGCTCGCGCTCATCACCGCCCTGAAGCAGATTTGCAACCACCCGGCGCAGTACCTGGGTGAGTCGGCGCCGCTCGGGGGCCGCTCGGGCAAGCTCGCCCGGCTCGGGGAGATGCTGGAGGAGGCCCTCGCCGCCGGCGGCCGCGCGCTCGTCTTCACCCAGTTTCGCGAGATGGGTGACCGGCTCGTCGCCTACCTCAGCGACACGCTGGCGACGGAGGTGCTGTTCCTGCACGGCGGCGTCCCGCGGGCGGCGCGGGACAGGATGGTGCAGCGCTTCCAGGAGGATGAGCGGGGCCCGCGCGTCTTCGTGCTCTCGCTCAGAGCCGGCGGGACCGGGCTCAATCTCACCGGCGCGAGCCGCGTGTTCCACTTCGACCGCTGGTGGAACCCCGCGGTCGAGGACCAGGCCACCGATCGCGCCTACCGGATCGGGCAGAAGAGGGCGGTCCAGGTGTACAAGCTCCTCACCGCGGGCACGGTGGAAGAGAAGGTCGATCGCATGCTGGAGGACAAGCGCGATCTCGCCTCGCGCATCGTGGGCGCGGGTGAGCAGTGGATCACCGAACTCGACGACGCCGCGTTGCGCGAGCTCTTCACCCTGTCGGCCGATGCCGTCGTGGCGGCGGACGACGGGAACGGAGCGGCCGCCCGGGCGCCTCGGCCGGCACAGCCACCCGGTCGGCGTGGCCGCCCACGCCTCACCGCGAGGGTGCCGTCATGAGCCGGCGGCGGCGACGCCGCACCGGCTACTGGAGGGCCTGGAGCGGCTACGGCTGGTATCCGCCGGCGCCCCCGAAGCAGCCGCCTCCCGCGCACGGCATCAAAGTCAAGAAGATCGGGACGACCTGGTGGGGCCAGCGCTGGATCGAGGCGCTGGAGAAGCTTTCCTGGGAGTACGCCAATCGCCTCACGCGGGGTCGTACGTATGCCCGTGCCGGCCGCGTGCATGACCTCGAGATCGCCTCTGGCAAAGTCTCCGCGCGCGTCACCGGCTCGAGGCCGACCCCGTACACGGTCACCCTGCACATGGGCGGCTTGTCCGCCACCGCATGGGCGAAGGCACTGGCCGCAATGGCAAAAGAAGCCATCTTCGCCGCCCAACTCCTCGCGGGGGAGATGCCGAGAGATATCGACAGGGCGTTCCGGGCCGCGGGGGTGAGCCTCTTTCCCGTCAAGCGGGGCGATCTCAAGACTGAATGCTCCTGTCCGGATTGGGCCAACCCGTGCAAGCACATTGCGGCAACGCATTACGTCTTGGGCGAAGCGTTCGACCGAGATCCCTTCCTTCTGTTCGAGCTTCGCGGGCGGACCCGGAAGCAGGTGCTCGACGCGCTGCGCCGGCTGCGGGCAGGCACATCAGCCGGCGCGGCCGCGACGGACCTGACCGCGGGCGATGCGGCCGCCGTCGCAAGCGTGTCGCTGGACAAGGCCGCGGCCGAGGGCTTTGAGCGATGCCGTGCCCCTCTCACACACCTTCGCTTTCGGATCGACGCGCCTCCGGTCCATGCGGCCGTGCTGCGCCAGCTCGGGGCGCCATCGTCGTGGTCACTGCGTGAATCTACGGCGGAGGCCCTCGGCGCCGTGTGCGAAGCGGGAGGTGCCTTGGCCCGACGCCTCGCACTCGCCGGCGACAACTCCCCATGAGGGCAAACCTGTGGATCACGGACCTTCGTCACTTCATAACGGCCGAGGGTGGTCTTGTCAGCGATTGGCGCACGAGTCTTCCAGCCTATCTCAGTATGGTGGTTGAGGCAGCGACGGCACGGCCCGCGGGTTCGTGGAGCGGCAATGGGTCACCGTCGACGCGTTGTTGAGCGCTGCGCGCGCGGGGAGATCGCAGGACTGCCGCGCGTGTTGAAAGGTTCATTCGAGAGACCAGCGAGTGAAGCGGTACCGAACCGGCGAAGCCTTTTCGGGACGCGTTACCAGGACACCTCGAAAAGCGCTCCCGCGAGCTTGGCGTCCCAATTGAGCTACTACGGCGGCGCCTGGTCTTCCAGCGGTTTCTAGCGTGGTTGCGCACCGCGGGCCGTTGGCCGCAGGTGTTTGTTCGGTGAGCGCTTCGGCAGAACAGCTCGCCTCATCTGATCCAGCGACAGCGTGCGCCCGGCTGCGAACTCGGCGCGCGATCGAGCAATGAGCTTCAGGAACTCAGGATGGTGGCTTAGCGTCAGCGATTCCCGATCGATGTTCTTGAGTGGCACGATTGCCGCAACAGCACGGTTGCGCTTCGTCAGGAGGACGATCTCGTCACGTAGGTCGGCTGCATAGTGCGCCAGTGATCGATCTGCCGATGCCAGGTTGATTCTCTTCACAGCCGTACCTCCCTCCGGCCAATGGTGACGGTATTCCGGCTTTTGCGGCCGACAGCGAGAACACGCACCACGCGGGTTTCGCCCCCGGCTACCTCATAGAACACCCGCAGCGGTCCGATCCTCAGTTCCCACGGAGCGATGGGATTGGGGCGCAGCGGTTTCCGATGCCGTGTCTCCTTGAGCGGCTCACGCGTCAGTTGGCGTGTGATCGCATCCAAAACAATCGCCCGGTCCCGGACCGTCAGCACGCGAAAGTGACTCTGAACCGACTCCGCGAACTCGATCTTGTAAGCCACTCGCCCCCCAACGATGTGTTGGCAATCCCCCTTCTGCAAGAAGTATTGTCCGTCCGACCGGGGGCAATGTCAACGCCCCGATCGGAACCCAACGGTGCGGAGTGTTCGCCGACCAGGCGGTTGTCGGTCCTCCTGGACGGCGATAGAGGGCATGGTCTTGTGAGGTTGCCCCGGTTTGGTGGAGAGTCAATCCCTGGAGTCTCCACCACCTCCTTTAAGGTCCTTGTTCTTCTCTCCCGCGGCCGCGCGCGCCGGCGTCGTCGGCTGTCGGGGGGTATCCGGATGCCTTCCCGGTCTGAAGAAATCGATCCTGAGCGATTCTAGCCGGCGGCTTCACTGACCGTTTCCTTCTGAACCTGTCCTCGGACCACTTCGGGCCGCTGCTCCTCCCGCCGCTCGAACTCTGCAGGTGACAGGTAGCCGAGCGCCGAGTGACGCCGGTGGGAATTATAAAACCCCTCAATATAATCGAAGAGCGCGAGCCGGGCCGCCTTGCGCGTCGCGAACGTGTGCTGCAGCAAGAGCTCCGTCTTCAGTGACGCGAAAAAGGCTTCGGCGAGGGCGTTATCATACGCGTCGCCGACGGACCCCATGGACGGGGCCACCCTCGCGTCTCGGCACCGTTGGCTGAACGCGAGGCTCGTGTACTGCGCGCCCCGATCGGAGTGATGCACGACTCCGGTCGCCGGCCGCCGGTTCTCCACCGCCATGTTCAGCGCGTCCACGACGAGGTCGGCCCGGAGCATGTCCGCCATTGCCCACCCAACGATGCGACGGCTCCAGGCATCCAGCACCGTCGCCAGATACAGCCACCCTTCGCCCGTCGGCACATAGGTGATGTCCGCGACCCAGAGCTGATCGGGCGCGGACGCCGCAAAGTCGCGGCTGACAAGATCGGGCGCCGCCACGGCCCGCCGCGTCGTGCCCCGGTACCGCCGCCGCTGGGCACCGGCCAGGTCGGCGTCGCGCATTAACCGCGCCACCCGCTTCCGCCCACAGCGGACGCCCTGGGCGTGCAGCTCGGCGTGGATCCGCGGCGCTCCGTAGATGCCACGGCTCTGCTCGTGGATGTCCCGGATCTGAGTGAGAAGAATTTGATCTGTCTGCGCGCGCGTCGACACTGGGCGATCGCACCACGCATAGTACCCGCTGGGGGAAACGCCCAGCACGCGGCACAGCGTGGCGAGGTGGTGCGTGGCCCTCTCCTGCTGCATGAACGCGAATCCCGCTATGGGGTCGAGTTCGTTTCCTTGGCAAAGAAGGCCGCGGCTTTTCTGAGGATGTCGCGCTCTTCGCGCAGAATCCGGACTTCGCGGCGCAAGCGACGGACCTCAGCGTGTTCCTCCGTCGTCAGCCCGTCGGACCGCTTCCCGCTATCCAACTCCTCCTGCTTCATCCATGTGTAGAGGGTCTGCTCCGAAATCCCGAGATCGCTCGCAATCCGGGCGCGCGGCTTGCCAGATTCCCGCGCCAGACGAACCGCTTCCATTCGGAACTGCCGTGGATACGGCGGGCGTGTCTTCCCCACTGTGGACCCCTCTCTGGGGCTCTGGCCCCACTAACCATAGAGTGTCCACCAAACCGGGGCAAGTCCATTGTATCAATATCAATACCATTTGACGACGGGTACCTCCTATGGTTCTTGCGTAGGCTCAACGGGCAGACCGCTGGAGGTGAGTCGGTGGCAGCCGGCCCACTTGGACTCGATATGACGGTACGCTCCAAATTCCCCTCCCATCTTGCACCCCCAACGGGTGCCGGCAACGCGCCGCTTCTTGATCCCCAGGTGCACATGTGCCGAGATTTCATCGTTGGGGCCAGCAGGAAAGCCGCGGTCAGACGAGTAGAGCATGAATGCGAAAGACGACTGAAGGGACTCCGGAGGGGGTCCGCACAAGGGTCCGCACAAAAGTAGGAGGCTCTAGAACATCGATAAATAAAGGCGTCCCGGGCAGGCGTGATCGGGCTCATAACCCGAAGGTCGCAGGTTCAAATCCTGCCCCCGCTACCAACAAACCGAACACCTCCCCCGTACGGAGGAGGCCTTCAGGGCTCGGCTGGATCACCAGCCGGGCCCTTTTAGTGAATCCCAGCTCAGGAAACTTCCTGTAGCCCTCACTCAGAGACAGCCCGTGGCGTGCCAAATGCTGTGGCGTCAGCTTGCCAAGTCTTTGCTGACATACCGGGCAGAGCCTCGTTCGCTCTTCCCTTGGTTCTACGCGGACATACTTGAGGGTTTCCCGAAGAAATTCTCGACCCAGCCGCACCTCTGTCCGTAGGGCCTTGGGAAAGTTTGCCGCGAAGTCTTCTATCGCACTCTGGTCGTACCTGATCGCGGTTACTCGCGGACCTCGGGATCGCCAAGGCGGACGGCTCCTATCCCCGGGTGCTCGTCCGGCTCGCCAAGACAGACCTGCTGCTGCTCGATGAGTGGGGCTTGGTCCCGCTGTCCGTCGCCGACGCCCGGGAGCTGTTGGACGTGATCGATGATCGCTGCACGACGCGGTCGACGCTCATTGCCAGCCAGTTGCCCGTGGATGCCTGGCACGGCACAATTCCTCCCCTCGTTGGCTGACGCGCTGCTGGATCGCATCGTACATACGGCCCACAGGATCGCGATGCGCGGCGAATCGATGCGCAAGCTGCGGGCGAAGAAGGCCTCGTAGGGGGTATCCCAATGCCGCCCCGCCTCCGAGAAATCGCTCTACGGGGCGTCCAGGGGCCTGCTTGTCACGCGGGAGACGCCTTCGGAGCGGGTGTGCCGCTTCGGGGGCCGCCAGGATGCTCGCGCAGGTCCCGCGAAATCACGAACGCACTCGACAGGTGCCACCAGGAGGTGAGCGCGTCCAGGCAGGACACGATCCTGTGCTCCGGCGGGGTGATCAGTTTCGGCCGGAACGGGTGATCAGCATTTACCAGAATACGTGATCGGTTTGAAGCCAGAATGGGTGATCAGTTTCGCCAGAATCCGCAACTGCCTCGCGTGCCCGAGGACGATACGGTGCGCCGGATGCTCGGGGCGTGCCCGGAGACGTTCGAGGGGAGGCGCAACAAGGCGCTCGTGGCGCTCCTCGCCGACAGCAGCCTCCGGATCTCCGCGACTTTCTCGGCGGCGCGATCGCGCCCGGCATCGGCATCTCCATCGACGCGCTGGCCGAGCACGCCGCCCAGCTCCACCGGATCCCGCTCGAGGCGCCGGCCACCGCCATCGGCCGGTCGACCACCGCGGCCATGCAGGCGGGCATCGTCTTCGGGTTTGTGGGCCTCGTCACCGACGTCGTGCGCCGCATTCGCGAGGAACTGGGCGCGCCGGCCGTCACGGTGGCCACGGGGGGGTGGGCGGACCTCGTCGCGGCCGAGTGCGGGTGCCTCGACCACCACGACCCGATGCTCGTGCTCGACGGGCTCCGCCTGATTTACGAACGGACGCGCTGACCGGCCTACGGCCGCCGGACGGCGAACGTGAGCGGCGGGAGGACGAGCGGGCCGCCCGACGCGCCCCGCCCGAGAAAGACGATCTGCGCCCCATACCCCCCGGCCGGGATCTGCCGGCCGGCCCGGTCCCGCTGCGGCCAGGCGATGTGATAGACGTTCCGGCCGTGCGGGGAGATGCGCAGCGAGCCGAGCACCTGCGCGAACATCCGCCCGGGTGACCGGCGCCATACTTCGTTGCAGTTGTCATCCCAACCCGGATTTCCGTTTTGACAATCCACCAGGAATCTCCGGGATGCGTCGAATCTTTTTATTGATGCGGGTTTGCGCGCGATGAGGACGCCGTGGAGGTGGGCGCGCAGGTCAGGCGGGTCCGCGCGCAGCGTCCGGATGTCGCGCACGTGCGACCGCGACAAGGAGACGGCTTGCAATCACGGTTCGACCCCGCGACCGCTGCGCGGCTCAGCCGGGCACGGGACTTTCTCGCCGCCTACTATCATGATCGCCTCACGCTCGCCCGCGTCGCCCGCGAAGCGCAACTGTCGCCCTTCTATTTTCACCGGCTCTTCACGCGACTCTTCCGAGAGACGCCGCACGAGTTCGTGACGCGTTTGCGCTTCGAACGGACGAAACGCCTGCTGCTCGCGGACAGCCTCTCCGTTACCGAGATCTGCCTCGAAGTCGGGTACGAGAGTCTCGGGTCGTTCAGTGCGCGTTTTCGGGCGCTGACCGGGCTCTCGCCGGCGGCCTTCCGCCGCGAGGCCCGGCGTGCCTACGGTGCCGCCGGCTGGCCACGGTACTACATTCCTGCGTGTTTCCAGCGGTATTTCCTTGATGGCAAGAATCGAGAAGCGTCTCCCGAGCCGAGCCGATAGACTGGGATCAGAATCATCATCCCACTGCCATGGAGGCGGGCGATGATCCAGCGACTCTCGCACGTCAGCGTGTTCGTCTTGGACCAGGACGCCGCCCGCGATTTCTACGTGAACAAGCTGGGGTTCGAGCTTCGAATGGATCAAACGATGGACAACGGATTCCGATGGCTCACCGTCGCCCCCAAGGGGCAGTCTGATCTTCAGATCGTTCTCATGAAGATCGACGGGCCGAACATGAACGCCGAGGCCGCCAAGCGACTACGTGAGTTGCAACAGGGCGGGCATCTCTCAGGCGGCGTCTTGGAAACCACGGACTGCCGCCGGCTGCATAAGGACCTCACGGCGAAAGGGGTCGAGTTCGCCTCGCCTCCGACCGAGGACTTCTACGGGATCGAAGCGATCATGAAGGACAATTCCGGCAACTGGTACAGCGTCGTCGAGCGAAAAGCTACCTAAGGAGACCAGACCAACATGAAAGTTCCGGACAAGACCGGAACCATCAAGGTGCTGTTCGTCGCGGGCTTTGGTCCGATCGTCCGTGATGCAACGGCAAGTCGCACACTCTATCGCCATATCCTCGGTATCCGCTTCAAAGAGGAAAACGACGGTTATCTTCACACAGAAGCGTTGGAAGGCGCAAAGACCTTCGCTCTGTGGCCGCTTTCACAGGCGGCGCAGTCCTGCTTTGGTAAGGACACCTGGCCCGGCGATACTCCTCCGCCGCAAGCCTGGCTTGAGTTCGACGTTGATGACGTCGAGAAGGCGACGGCGGAGCTCGAATCGCGGGGGCATCGAATGCTCGTCAAAAACAAGAAAGAGCCGTGGGGCCAGGTCGTGAGCCGTTTCATCACGCCGGAAGGGCTCCTGGTCGGAATTACCTTCACCCCGTCGATGCGACAGGAAAGATAGAACCTGTCAATCGCCGTCGACTGCCTCGGTCGCGCGCGGTTCGTCCGCATTGAAACGACGAACACGACCGCGGGGCTGTGGGCCCTCCTCGGCGATGCCGGCGGGTACAACAATGGTCGCGGAAGGTTGATAACGGCTCGGTGTGGTTCACGGCGACTTCCACAGGCACAAGCACGAGCGGGACGACGAGTTCTTCTACGTCGTCGACGGCCGCTTCGTCCCCCGCGGTGCTGGGGCTGACGGCGTCGCAGTACGCGGCGATCAACGTTGATCGGGTGGCGCGGGCGCTGGACGCCCTCACCTCCGAGCGGGGGCGCAGCATCTGGTTCCGCCTGGCTTTGCGCCTCATCAAGCAGTTTGAGCTCGCCCACGCAGCGGTTCCACCATGACACGACCACGGTCACATTCCATGGCGCCTACGCGGGCGCCCAGGGTGTCCCCCAGATCACCCACGGGCACAACAAGGATCACCGCCCGGACCTCAAACAGCTCGTCTTCGGTCTGACCGCCACCGCCGATGGCGCGGTGCCGGTCTGGCACGACGTCCATAGCGGCAACCG
>Ga0102924_1006478_pt1 | contig 10967 bp, 9 predicted proteins | sample PaiPotPPM11metaG_FD_80116 | JGI IMG/M metagenome (GOLD analysis project Ga0102924, IMG submission 80116) | Iron sulfur acid spring bacterial and archeal communities from Banff, Canada, to study Microbial Dark Matter (Phase II) - Paint Pots PPM... ...
CCGGCTTCACCATCAAACAGACTTCGGCGCCGGTCATGATGGTCGCGAACGGGCCCCTGGTTGTCGTGCTAGCGCTCTATTTTTTACTGGTTCAACGGCGGCTCTCGAAACTTTGACGGATGACCCGCCTCTTACAATAGAGGCAGAATGTGGACTAATTTTCAGTGCGCCGCTTTCGCAGCTAACTTGAGCGTTTTGATCGGAATTTCGGCGATGGCCGCCGATCTTGGAACGAGCGAGCTAGAACAAGCCCGAGACCGTCAGGACTTGGCAGCAATCGAGCACATGATTCCGCAATACCAACAGGCCGCACAGCCGGGGCATGCGGGTTCACAGCCGGCAGAAGCGAATTATCGGCTCGCGCTTGCATATTCATACGGGGCCGAAGTAGCAATCGAACTTCGGGATAAAAAGAAAGCGGAAGCATTGGCGGAAGCAGGTGTAGAAGCCGCGAAAAGAGCAGTTTCCGATAAACCATCCAATGCCGAGTATCACCGAATCCTAGGTGAGCTTTGCGGGCAGGTGATTCCCGCCAATCCTGTGTTCGGAAGCCTCAAGTACGGACAGTGCGCCCGCGACGAGATAAATAAAGCGATTGAATTGAATAATAGACTTGCGTTGGCCTACGTGAGCCGGGGAGTCGGGAATTTTTATTTGCCTTCTTCTATGGGCGGTGGAGTAGACCTGGCGCTTAAGGACTTTGATAAAGCAATTTCCCTGGACGCTAACTTAGCGGAAGCTTACCTTTGGAAAGGCGTGGCCTTGCGGAAAACGAACCGGGATGCCGAGGCGCGGCAAGCCCTAGAGCACGCTCTACAATTGGATCCAAACCGCGTTTGGGCCAAACAGCAGTTGAATAAAACACCATCCCGATAGATGCGGCGAGCGCTTCTCCTATGCTTGGGAGTCGTTTCAATTACTTGGCTTGGATTTGAAGTCTTTCCAGGCCACACTTACTTACAATCAGATACACAAACCTTCGTTCCAATGCTGGAGCGGCTGGATGCACCGGGTTATCTCTCGCGCGACTTAGTCGCTACGCATCCTCATCTTACATATACGATTTACGATGAAGTTACACTTTTCATCCACGCAGTAACAGGAGTAAGTCTTAAGACGGCCTTGCTTGCCCAGCAGCTTCTGTACCGCGGCGCAGGAGTGCTGGGCGCTTTTCTGCTCGCCCGAGCAATGGGACTAGGCGATTTACCCGCCTTTCTAGTGGCAATGCTGTTGAACCTGGGAGCTGCGTTGACAGGCCCGGGAGTATGGCTGGTCGAGTACGAGCCCGTGCCCAGAGCATTCGCCCAGGGCCTGGTGCTTTTGGGAATGGGCTTGCTCGCGAGGGAAAAGCCGCTGTTGGCCGGTCTCGCTGGCGGTCTTGCGGTCGCATACGATCCATGCACTGCGGCTCCGTTTTGGGTTGTCGTGCTAACCGCGCTCATTTTTGATCGCCAGTTGCGATATATACTCCGGCCAGCCAGCACTGAGCTGCTGATTTTCGCTTTGTTGCTCGCCAATTTGGCACAGCTTCAGCCTGGCGTCCTCGAGCCTCAGATATTTTTCGGCACGTTATCCGGGAGAGTGGCTAGTATCCAGCATTACCGGGCGAGTGATGCCTGGGTGTCTCTATGGGCGGGAGGCGATATCTGGCAGTACCTTGTAATTTGGGTTTGTGGCCTATGGGCGACCGCGCGTATTTGGCCGATTTTAAACCGCCAATTGCGATGGTTTTTCGTGCTCCTACCATCGCTCGGGATCATCAGCGTACCGATCTCATACCTTCTGCTCGAGCAACTGCGCTGGTCCCTGATTCCTCAAATACGGCCGGCACGAGCTTTGCTATTCACGGTCTTGACGGCTTCGCTCGCCTGCAGCGTTGCAGGATTGCGCGCGGCCCTGAGGCGCAAACCTTGGGAGGCCCTGTCCTGGTTTGTCGTTGTTTTTGCGCTTCCATTGAAAGTGCGCATTCTTGACCTGTTCCTAGTTAGCAGCACGACAAACATGCTTCAGCTTGCTTTGTGTCTGGCGCTGGCTGGTCTGCTCGCCGCCTTGTTTACTCGATTCGGCTCAACAAAGTTGAGGCCCGTCGTCTTACTCATACCTCTGGTGGCGGTTATCGCAGCGCCAACGATCGGGCGCGTCAAGAGTTGTTCGAACATTGACAAGGAACCGATTGCCGAGGTAGCCGATTGGGCGGAAAAAAACACTTGGGGAGGTTCTATGTTTCTGTTTCCTGATGCGGGACGGGATCTTTATCCCGGGATCTTTCGTGCTGAATCGCGCCGGGCCGTGTGGGTCGACTGGAAGAGCGGCACGCTAGCGAATTTCTTTGAGTCCTTCGCGAACGATTGGTGGGCGCGATGGCAACAGACGATGGAAAAACCATTTTCGCCACAGCGGTTGCAAGGCATGTTGCCGTTGCCGGTCGATTACTACGTATTAACGCGGGCAAACCAATTGGCGGATGTGAAACCGGTTTTTGGAAACCGTAAATTTGTGGTCTATGATTCTGGCGATTTGAGGAGCTTATCAAGTCCATTGCGCCGGCCCAGGAGCCAGCCAGGCGCTAACTATTCAGAGTGATACCGAGTTTTTTCAGTTCTTCGGCGTAATAGCGCTTGTGCAACAAATCGTACTCTTCGCCGCCTTCGGCTATATCCCGTTTTTGAGTAAGAATCTTTTGCCGCGCCGCACTATCGACGCGGTTCTCCATTTGAAGCAGATCGGTTATCTCGCGAACGAGTGCAAGACGGAGCTCGTTCGGGTCTTTGCGGACCCTGAAATCCCGTGATTTGCGAAGCGTGGAGACAATCTTGTGAGCCAGGTCGTTGACTTTATCGCGCGACAGCTTCATGGCATCGCCCGTGTCGCGACCAGACGCGCGGACTACTTTCCGCTGAGCCATAAGCTGGTTTTTGATTCTCCGGAACATCTCATGATACGAGACGTTCTCACGACGCATGTAGTCGCTGTAGTCGTCGAGCAGATCGCGAACCTCATCGTTCAGCCTGTCCTCTATTGCCAGATCTTCCTCGATCACTTGGGCGATGAGTTCAGCGCCGGTGACTGGATTGGAGGTTTCGAACGCAGCCGGGCTGAGCCGGTTAACCAGTTGCCGTGAAAGATACGCTACAAACTCTCGGGCCAATATCATCCGAGCGCTAGTTTAACAATTCGGGAGTTTATCAGGGCCTCCTCGGCGAGACCGTTGGCTACTCATCACTCTTGCTGTGGTTCGCAAGGAACTCGCTATCTATAGGTTGACGGCCTTGGTATCCATCTTCTACGTGGTGCCAGAAGCCAATGCCGGATTCGCCAAGCTTCCAGCAGAGATATACTTCTTTCCCGCGATAAAGCGTTGGAAAATCAATCAGCCCGGTCTCAATGTCTTTCAGTTCGCAGCCAAGTTCCTGAATCTCTTCGAGTGCCGCCTTCAGGCCGTGGGCCGAAGCATCTTTGCGGATCCGAATCTGCTGAATCCGTTCGCGCGCAAGAGTCATGCCGCCGCTCAGCGCGATTCGTTGGTTAATACCGCTAAGCTCGGCATCCGCCCGTTCGTAGTCTTCCTTGAGCTGAATCAGGGCGCGTAGTAGACTTTCTACTTGCGGGAGGAGACCCTCTGCCTCGAGCAGAGTGAAGAACCGTGGCACAGATGAGACAACCGGCGAAGCGGATCGGGTCGACGAGATGAGTATAGCAATGCCGCCTAGTATGCTGGGGGCTTGCGAATTGGCATTCATTGTTCGACGGCAGGATCGCTCGAAAAAGCCGCCATCAAGGCCAATGAACTGGGCGCCAATACGTTCCAGATTTTCTCGGCAAGTCCGCGCATGTGGCGCGCCAAGCCTCCCGATCCGGGGCAGATTCGACGCTTGCACCAGGAGCGGGAAAAAAGTAATCTTTCGCCGTTAGTGATTCACGACAGCTATCTAATCAATCTGGCGTCGAACGATCCCGTGATTCGTGAGAACTCCCTTCGCGCATTTGCAGGCGAGTTGGAGCGCGCCCTCCTCATTGGAGCTGACTATCTGGTCGCGCATCCCGGCAACTACAAAGGGCTGACTGTGGAACAGGGGATTTTCAACGTTGCGGAGGGTTTGGTCCTGGCATGGCGAGCCGTGGACGCGGAGCTTAGACGGAAACCTAAATTGAGCATTTTGCTCGAAAATACGGCAGGTGCAGGGGCACAACTGGGCGGCCGCCTCGACGAGCTGCGAACCATTCGAGAACTGGCCGGGCAGTATATCGAAATACCGATCGGCTACTGTCTCGACACTTGCCATTGCTATGTTTCCGGGTTCGACATCGCTCATGAACATGGATTAGCGAAGTTGATCGAAGCCGCCTCAGAAAGTTTAGGGCTCGAGCACGTACCGGTGATTCACGCTAATGATGCAAAGACCGGGCTGAACTCCCATGTGGATCGGCACGCGAACATAGGTGAAGGTAATATTGGTGTTGAAGGCTTTCGCCGCATTCTTAACCACTCGAAGTTGCGGGGCAAAGCCTTCATCCTCGAGACGCCCGTGGATAAGCCGGGTGACGATCTTCGTAACGTCGCCGCATTGAAGGAGTTGGTATCCCCGAGAAAGCATTCGACCACAAAGCAATTGAGGAGAAGTGGTACCAGCGCTGGTCGAACGACCCGGCGCTCTACGTAGCGGACGCGCCGGATAAGCCCAAGTACTACGTTCTCGAGATGCTGCCATACCCTAGCGGCAAGCTTCATATGGGGCACGTGCGGAACTACGCAATTGGCGACGCACTGGCGCGGTACATGTGGATGCGCGGCTATAACGTCCTGCATCCGATGGGTTGGGATGCCTTCGGTCTTCCAGCCGAGAATGCGGCGTTGAAGGCTGGCCGTGAGCCCCGGGAGTGGACACTGAGCAACATCGCGCATATGAAGGCACAGATGCAGCGCATCGCCTTCGCCATTGACTGGAACCGCGAAATCGCGACTTGCGAACCCGAATATTACCGCTGGAACCAGTGGTTTTTCCTAAAAATGTTCGAGCGCGGCCTGGCGTATCGGAAAGAAGCGCTCTTGAACTGGTGCCCCGAATGCGGCACCGTGCTTGCGAACGAGCAGGTGGTCAACGGTTGCTGTTGGCGCCATGAGACGACACCGGTCGAACAACGCGCCATGCAGCAGTGGTTCCTAAGGATCACGCATTATGCGGGTGAACTGCTCGACGCCTTGAATGAGCTTGAGAACGGCTGGCCGGAACGCGTGCTGTCGATGCAGCGCAACTGGATAGGCAGGTCTGAGGGCGCGGAGGTCGATTTCGCTATCGATGGACTGCCGGAAAAGATCCGCATCTTCACGACACGCATTGACACGATCTACGGCGCGACGTGCCTGATCGTTGCGCCCCAACATCCGCTGGTAGATCAGCTCGTTCAAGATCAATCAGCTCGATTGAGAGTGAAAGAAATGGTCGACGTCGCCGCGCGTCAGGACCCCGGCAATCTCGAAAAAATCGGTCTATTCACCGGGCGCCATGCGGTCCATCCGTTTCAGGGCGAAAAAATCCCGATCTGGATCGGAAACTTCGTGTTGATGGGTTACGGGACCGGCGCAATCATGGCCGTCCCCGCACATGACGAGCGCGACTTCGATTTTTGCCGCGCACACGGCTTACCCATCGTGCCGGTGGTCAGGCCCGTAGATGGATCGCTCGCGGAAGCGGCCAGCATGACCGGACCCTTTCTCGACGACGGAATTGTCGAGAAATCGGGCCAGTGGTCGGGCTTGCCGAGTGCTGAGGCCCGTCAAAAGATGGCCGCATTCGCGGGCGAGCGTGATTTCGGAGCCGTGGCGATCACTTATCGCATCAAGGACTGGGGCATCTCCCGGCAGCGCTACTGGGGCACGCCGATCCCCATCATCTACTGCCCGCAATGCGGCGCCGTTCCGGTTCCGGAGAAGGATGTGCCCGTGTTGCTGCCGGCGAATGTGAAGATCACTGGCCACGGCCGGTCCCCCTTGCTGGGGGTCGAGACATTCATGAACGTCGAATGTCCCAACTGCGGCGGGAGAGCACAACGCGAGAGCGACACGATGGATACCTTCGTCGATTCTTCCTGGTACTTCTATCGTTACTGCGATCCGCACAACGACCAGGCGCCTTTCGATTCCCAGCTCATTGCGCACTGGTTTCCGATCGATCAATACATCGGCGGCATCACTCATGCGATTTTGCACCTGATTTACTCCCGCTTTTGGACCAAAGTGATGCGCGATCTCGGGCTAATCGCGAACAGCGAACCGGCAAAGAACCTTTTCACTCAGGGCATGGTTCTCATGGGCGGCAGCGCCATGTCGAAATCGAGAGGTAACGTTGTCGATCCGGACGAGATGGTCGAAAAGTACGGAGCGGACACATGCCGTCTCTACACGTTGTTTGCCGCCCCTCCGGAAAAGGACATGGATTGGAATGAGTCGAGCGTGGAGGGGCAATATCGATTTCTGGGACGCACTTATCGTTTTGTGACGCGCAACGCGGATGCCAAAAGCAGCGGCGATGGGAGCGAAGCCGACCGTCAGGCGCTTCGAAAATTACATCAGACGCTTCGTAAGGTTACGAACGATTTCGATAGCCGTTGGCATTTCAACACGTCTATAGCCGCGTTAATGGAACTGGTGAACGAATTGTACTCTCTAGAAGCAAAACTATCGTCCAAATGTTTACGGAAGGTCTGCGATGACGTAACTTTGATGCTTGCTCCTTTCGCCCCCTATACGGCTCAAGAGCTTTGGCAGATCCTCGGTAACGATGGACCGGTGTTCCGGCAAATCTGGCCGCGTTATGATGCGGCGCTTGCACAGGAAGATCTGGTCGAGATTCCGGTGCAGGTGAATGGTAGATTGCGTGCTCACCTGCACGTACCGCCCGGAACGACAAAGGAAGAATTGGAACGACTGGCTCTCCAGGAGGAAAAAGTAAGGCCGTTTATCGAGGGCAAGGACATTCTGAAGGTGATAGTCCTTCCGGATAGGCTGGTAAACCTGGTACTTAAGTAAATTGCAGACTTGGGCGATTAATAAAAAACCATTTTTGTGGAAGGTGATTTAACCTAGAAGTAAAGGCGGGAGTTTGAACACAGAGAGTGCAGTCTGGGCGGAATCTGTTTCTAAGACCTACCGCTCCGGGGGCGCGGAAGTAGTTGTGTTTAAAAATCTCTCCCTCAAAGTGCGCCTTGGCGAGCAGCTCGCGATTATCGGGGAATCAGGCGTCGGCAAATCAACGCTATTACATTTGCTCGGCGGTTTGGACAAGCCTTCGAGTGGCACGATATACTGCGGCAATCAAGAGATTACCGCACTCGGCGAAGACGCGCTGGCCGATTTTCGGAACCGGGAAATCGGGTTTGTGTGGCAGAATCCGTCTCTGTTGCCCGAATTTACCGCGTTGGAGAACGTGATGATGCCTCTTCTGATTAGAGGGGTACCGCCGCGCGAAGCAGTATTGATATCGCGCGCCGGGTTAGCCGAAGTAGGGCTTCGGGATCGCGAATCGCATCGCGCGGGAGAGCTTTCCGGGGGAGAACAGCAGCGCGTTGCATTGGCTCGCGCGCTGGCGGGCCGGCCGCGTATATTGCTGGCCGACGAGCCCACAGGTAACCTGGATTTCCGGACGGGTGAGGTGATCATCGGTCTGCTTGGTAATCTGCACAGGGCTCACGGGTTGACCTCCATTTTCGTCACCCACAATCTTTCTTTCGCCGTTCGTTGTGACCGAGTTTTAGAGTTAAAGAAGGGCAGTCTGCATGCGCCGTCTTTGATGGAGTTGCAGGAGGCCGGAGTTGTACAAGACGCAACCCGTCTTGACGGTGGCACTTATGTTTGAACGATATACGGAAAAAGCACGTCGCGTGATCTTTTTCGCGAGATATGAGGCGAGCCAGTTCGGAAGCCCTTATATTGAGACCGAACATTTGTTGTTGGGTCTGCTGCGGGAAGATAAAGCGCTTGCAAATCGTTTTTTGCGGTCGCATGCGGCAATCGAATCGATTCGCAAGCAGATTGAAGCGCATACGACAGTGCGTGAGAAGGTATCGACTTCGGTCGATCTTCCGTTAAGCCATGAATGTAAGCGGGTCCTGGCTTATGGCGCGGAGGAGGCGGAGCGTCTCAGTCACAAGCATATCGGGACAGAGCATCTGTTGTTGGGCTTGTTACGCGAGGAGAAGAGCTTCGCAGCCGAGATTTTGCATGAGCGAGGGCTTCGGCTTTCCGCTGTGCGCGAGGAGATTGCACGTTCTGCATCAGAGAAGACATCGGCGAGCAGACCGAAAGAAAGCTCGCTACTCGCTGAGTTTAGCCGCGATCTTACGCAAGCCGCGGTAGACGGAATGCTCGACCCGCTGATCGGCCGCGATTCTGAGGTAGATCGTGTGGTTCAAATTCTTTGCCGCCGTACGAAAAACAATCCCGTACTGATTGGCGAGCCGGGCGTCGGCAAGACGGCCATCGTGGAAGGCTTGGCGCAGCGCATTGCGGATGGAGACGTACCTTCATTCTTATCGGACAAGCGAATCCTTGCACTCGATCTGTCGCTGATTGTAGCTGGCACGAAGTATCGCGGACAATTCGAAGAACGTTTGAAAACCATCATGAAAGAGTTGATGGAAAATCAGAACGCCATCATCTTTATCGATGAGTTGCATACGTTAGTGGGGGCGGGGTCGGCTGAGGGTTCGCTTGATGCAGCGAATATTTTGAAGCCGGCGCTGTCACGTGGCGAGATTCAGTGCATCGGTGCGACGACACCCGCTGAGTACCGTAAGTCGATTGAGAAAGATCGTTCTTTGGAGCGGCGGTTCCAAGCGGTAAAGGTGCCTCCGCCGAACGAAACCGACGCGATTCGGATCCTATTTGGCATCAAGGAACGTTATGAGAAGTTCCACGCGGTCGCGTATACAGACGAGGCGATCGAATCGGCGGTGTACACGTCGACGCGATTCATACCCGATCGCTTCTTGCCGGATAAGGCGATTGATTTGATCGACGAGGCCGGCGCTCGCGTGAAGCTTCGCCAGACAACGCTGCCGAGCGAAGTCGCGGACATTCAGAAGAGAATCAAGTTCATCGTGCACCGCATGGAAAATGCGATCGCGAACCACGAGTTTGAGAAGGCGCGGTTCTATTCGGATGAGGAACGCAAGGAGCGCGAGAACCTGCGCCAGCTTCGGGAGAAATACAACCTCGACGATACCTCGACGGGCGTTGTATCGAAGGACGATATCGAAGATGTAGTGGCGCGATGGACCGGCGTGCCAATGACGTCTATCAAGGAAGAGGAAATTAATAAGCTCCTGCGGATTGAAGAGGAGCTACATAAACGCGTTATCAGCCAGGAAAAGGCGATCTCCGCGCTGTCCCGGGCGATTCGCCGCTCGCGCGCTGGTCTAAAGTCTCCCAAACGTCCGGCGGGTTCATTCCTATTTCTTGGGCCTACGGGCGTCGGTAAGACAGAGGTTGCGCGTGCGCTTGCAGAGTTCTTATTTGGTAGTGAAAAGTCGCTCATCCGATTTGATATGTCGGAGTTCATGGAAAAGCATTCCATTTCGAAGCTGATCGGCTCGCCCCCCGGTTACGTGGGTTACGAGGAGGGCGGCCAACTCACAGAGCGTGTGAAGCGAGCGCCGTACTCAACTATTCTTCTGGATGAGATCGAGAAAGCGCATCCCGATATCTACAACATCTTGCTGCAGGTGTTCGAAGACGGGCAACTGACCGATGGACTCGGCAATACCGTCGATTTCAAGAACACGATCATCATCATGACCTCGAATTTGGGCGCTAGGTTCCTGGACAAGAAAGGCCAGATCGGGTTTTCCGCTCCCTCGACGACAGGGCTTCCGCAGAAGGTAGAGGATCAGGTGATGGCCGAGGTTAAGCGTGCGTTCAATCCCGAGTTTCTCAACCGCCTTGATGAAGTTATTCTGTTCACATCGCTTGTCGATGAAGATTTGATCAAGATTATCGAGCTACTTGTCGACCAAATCAATGTGAATCTTGTGTCCAAGCAAATCAAGATCCGGCTTGAGCCCGACGCCGCCAAGTACATCCTAGACAAGACCTGCGGCGATCGGAGTTACGGTGCGAGGCCGCTCCGGCGCGCGCTGCAGAAGTACATTGAGGATCCGCTGTCTGAAGCGCTGATTCAGGGCTCGCTTCCGAGGCCTGCGGAATTGGAAGTATATCTCGGCGAAAACGGAATCTATTGCAGACAGGTTGGCGAGTTGGAAGGCCAGCCGGTGGCTGCCGGTGATGCTGGCGGGGTTACAACTATGATGGGCGCTACGCCGCTCTACATGTTCTAGCCGGGCGGGCGTTACTCGCCAGGGGGCGGTAGAGCGCACCGCGCCGCTCCGTAAGCGCCTATTCCGGCACGTTGAATTGAATTGTCCGGGCGCTCATCTCATCGTTTCGGCGCGCTTCGACATATACATTCCATTCCGCGGCGCTTGGGAAAATGGGTTTGGCCAGGTAAACGCCGGGATTCAGCGCAGGCGCTCTGAAAACCTTTGTCTGTGTATGGTCTAGCTTCTCGATCTGCAGTGTCACGGTGGCATCGGGCAGCGGCTTATGAACCGAGTCGCTTACATGAATTTCAAACGGTATTTGGACGCCGGTCTGGAGCTTGGCCGTGGGTTCAAAGCGGATTTCGAAATTGCCTTCACGTTCTGCTGGGATTAGAAGGCTGCACGCAAACAGCAGCGCTGCGATACATTTCACGACACCATTCTAGCTGCTGTGAAGCGTTCAATAGCGCTCCAAATGTACGGCGCCCGTCGTTGTGGAGGCCGAAATCAGTGGCCCACCTTGCCCCAGCTGCCCGGACAAGCGATGCTTCGAGTTCTCATCCGTCGAAGACAGAGTGAGATTGTTGCTGATGCTCGATAAAGTTGTTTCGGCATCGATCTTTGCATTTGTGCCGCCCGGTAAGCGGAGCGTC